>Ga0209911_100017_pt1 | contig 316101 bp, 302 predicted proteins | sample FECB21metaG_FD_188301 | JGI IMG/M metagenome (GOLD analysis project Ga0209911, IMG submission 188301) | Cyanobacterial communities from the Joint Genome Institute, California, USA - FECB-21 (SPAdes) (version 2) | ecosystem: Environmental > Aquatic > Thermal springs > Hot (42-90C) > Microbial... | reverse complement strand
GTTCAGCGACGTCGGGACGATCCTGTTCGCTGGCGCGCACGGTTTTTTTTGAAGCTGATCCCCTCGGCAGCGAAGAAGCGCGACAGCATCGACTTGTCGGCCCTGACCCCGTGTGTGCGAAGCAGCCGCTCGGCGATCGCATCGAGCGTCAAATCGTTCTCCTTGCGCCGCAGTTCCAGCAGCCAGGTCCGATGTGGCTTGAGCACAGAACGCCGGTCCCCGCCGGTCGGCAAAGCCGCCGTGCGCTGCGTCTGCTCGAATGCGCTGACCCAACGGATCGCGCTCGCGATCCCGACCCGGAAAATTCGTGCCGCCTCGTTCCGCGAAAGGCCGAGTTGCCGATCTGGCTGCATCGATACAATTGGCATCGGCCTCACGCCGGTATCCATGATAAAACGCCTAGCAGCAGAATCGGCTTGACCGAGAATAACGTCCTGAGGCTCCACATCTAGCCCCGCTTGACATAGAACAAAATGGGAACTATGTTCACTGTCCGTTCTTGAGGCGGTGGATGGGCAGGGGGAGCTGTGATGTTTCGCGCCGTTGTGGAGGAGGCCGCCGCACTGGCCTCATTGTCGCTGTTTCTCGGAATGATTGCGATCTGGGCGCAGGTGCTCGGCGGAATTTGAAACGTAATCGTGGCGTTTGGTTGCGTGGTGCGTTGGTTGCGTCCGCGGGAGAAAAGGACGCGGTTTCGGCAGGGCCCGCATCGTTGAAGTTGCGTCCGCGTTGATGCGGGCCCCGCTGCTTCCCGTACCGTTCGGCTCCTTTCGCGAAGCTGTCGCGGTCCGGGGCCGTGTTCGCAAACTATGGCGTCGCCTTGGGGAAAACGGGCGCGCAGCGTTGCTCGACAGGATTGGCAGTGGACTTGGCTGGCAGGCATCCCCACCATCGGTGCCGTCCGGTCAGATTCGCGAGGTTCCCGGTGTCGGATGCACCTTTCGTGCACCTGCATGTGCACTCTTCCTATTCCCTGCTGGAGGGCGCGCTGAAGATCGGCCAGCTGGCCGAGCTCGCCAAGGCCGACCGGCAGCCGGCGCTGGCATTGACCGACACCGACAACATGTTCGGTGCGCTGGAATTTTCCGAGAAGCTCGCATCCTCGGGCATCCAGCCGATCGTCGGCTGCTGCTTTTCGATCGATTTCGGCGACCAGCCGCGCGATCCGCGTAATCCGGTGCACAACAGAGCGCTGCCACGCGTCGTGCTGCTGGCCGCGCGCGAAGATGGCTATCGCCGCCTGATGAAGCTGTCGTCGCGCGCGTTCCTGGAATCCCCCGCGAACGAACCGCCGCATCTCCCGATCGCATGGCTCGAAGAGGCCGCGGACGGCCTTATTGCGCTCACCGGCGGTCCGTCCGGCGCACTGGACCAGGCCATCCGCGCAGGCCAACTCGACCTCGCCCAGGCTCGCGCGCGCATGTTGCACGGACTGTTCGGAGACCGGCTCTATGTCGAACTGCAGCGTCACGATTTGCCGGAAGAGCGTGCCACCGAGACGCATCTGATCGATATTGCGTATGCGCAGTCTTTGCCGCTGGTCGCGACCAACGAGCCGTTCTTTGCAACGCCGGACGATTACGAGTCGCACGACGCGCTGATCTGCATCGCGGAAGGGCGGCTGATCGCCGAGACCGACCGGCGTCGGCTCACGCCGCAGCATTATTTCAAGAGCCGCAAGGAGATGGCGGCGCTGTTTTCGGACTTGCCGGAAGCGATTGCGAATACGTTCGAGATCGCGCAGCGTTGTGCCTATCGCCCGAAAACGTCGAAGCCGATCCTCCCGCGATTCACCTCGGGCGAGGCCGATGAGGGCGCAGAGCTGCGCAAGCGCGCGAAGGACGGGCTTGAACGCCGGATCGCGGCGCATGGACTGGCGCCCAATGTCACGCGCGAGGAATACGACACGCGGCTCGCCTTCGAGCTCGATGTCATCGAGCGCATGAAATATCCGGGCTATTTCCTGATCGTTGCGGACTTTATCCAGTGGGCGAAGCAGCACGACATTCCGGTCGGACCGGGCCGTGGTTCGGGCGCAGGCTCCCTCGTGGCTTATGCGTTGACGATCACCGATCTGGACCCGATCCGGTTCGGACTGCTGTTTGAGCGCTTCCTCAATCCGGAACGCGTGTCGATGCCCGATTTCGATATCGATTTCTGCCAGGACCGCCGCGACGAGGTGATCCGCTACGTGCAGGAGCGCTATGGCCGGGACCAGGTCGCCCAGATCATCACCTTTGGAACGCTTCAGGCACGGGGCGTATTGCGCGACGTCGGCCGCGTGCTGGAAATGCCATACGGCCAGGTCGACAAGCTCTGCAAGCTCGTGCCGCAGAATCCTGCCAATCCGGTGACGCTTTCGCGCGCCATCGAGGACGAGCCGAAACTTCAGGCCGAACGCGACGCTAATCCGACGGTGCGGCGCGCCTTCGATATCGCGCGCAAGCTCGAAGGACTGACGCGGCATGCGTCTACCCATGCCGCCGGTATCGTGATCGGCGACCGCCCGCTCGCCGAACTCGTGCCGCTCTATCGCGACCCGAAGTCCGACATGCCGGTCACCCAGTTCAATATGAAATGGGTGGAGCCTGCTGGCCTGGTGAAGTTCGATTTTCTCGGGCTGAAGACGCTGACCGTGCTCAAGACAGCGGTCGATTTGTTGAAGCGGCGCGGGATCGAGATCGATCTGTCGGCGATCCCGCTCGACGATCGGAAGACATACGAGCTTCTAGGCCGTGCGGAGGCGGTCGGCATTTTCCAGCTGGAAAGCGCAGGCATGCGCCGCGCGCTGCTCGACATGAAGCCGGACCGGTTCGAGGACATCATCGCGCTGGTCGCGCTCTACCGGCCGGGCCCGATGGCGAATATCCCGACCTATTGCGCGCGCAAGCACGGTGACGAGGAGCCTGACTACATACATCCGAAACTGGAAGAGGTGCTGAAGGAGACCTTCGGAGTCATCGTCTATCAGGAACAGGTGATGCAGGCCGCGCAGCTGCTCGCCGGTTATTCGCTCGGGCAGGCCGATCTACTGCGCCGCGCGATGGGCAAGAAGATCCGCAGCGAGATGCAGGCGCAGCGCCAGGGTTTCGTCAAAGGCGCGGTCGAGCGTGGCGTGCAAAAATCGCAGGCCGATGCGATCTTCGATTTGCTGGAGCGCTTCGCCGAGTATGGCTTCAACAAGAGCCACGCGGCGGCCTACGCGCTTGTCGCCTATCAGACCGCCTATATGAAGGCGAATTATCCAGTCGAGTTTTTGGCGGCCTCGATGACGCTCGACATGGGCAATACCGACAAGCTCGCCGAATTCCGCAATGAAGCCGAGCGGCTCGGGATCAAGCTCGAGCCTCCTTCGATCAACCGATCTGGGAGCGCCTTTGAGGTCGAAGGCAACACGATCTTCTACTCGCTCGCGGCAGTGAAGGGCGTTGGCGGCCAGGCGGTCGATCAGATCGTGGCCGCGCGCGGCAATCGTCCGTTCCGCGACCTGAGCGACTTTGCCTCGCGCATAAATCCGAAGGCGATCAACAAGCGTGTGCTTGAAAGCCTCGCCGCGGCCGGAGCGTTTGATGGGCTTGATTCAAATCGCGCGCGCGTGCATGCCTCGGTCGAATCCATCCTGGCGGAGGCGCAGCGCTGCCACGATGCCGCTGAGTCCGGTCAGAACGAATTGTTTGGCGGCCCTGCGCATCGTGAGCCGCTGCGTCTGCCGAACGCCGATCCGTGGGTGCCCTCCGCGCGGCTGCAGCGGGAATACGAGGCGATCGGCTTCTTCCTGACCGGCCATCCGCTCGACGATTACGCCAAGGCGCTGAAACGCATGCAGGTCATGAACTGGATGGAGTTTACCAAGTCGGTCCGCGCTGGGGCGAGCGCTGGCCGTACCGCCGCGACCGTGGTCTCGCGCACCGAACGGCGCACCAAGACCGGGAGCAGGATGGGCATCATCGGCCTGTCCGATCCGAGCGGGCAATATGAGGCGGTGCTGTTCCAGGAAGGGTTGCACCAGTACCGCGATCTTCTCGAACCCGGGAATGCAGTGCTTCTGTTCCTGACTGCGGAGGCCCAGGGGGAAGATGTGCGCGCGCGCATCCAGACCGTGGAGCGCCTCGACCAGGCCGCCGAGAAGGTGCAGAAGAGCTTGCAGATTTTCCTGCGCGACCCGGCTCCCCTCGACCTCATCACCAACCGGCTCGAACCGAAGGGCGACGGCGAGGTGCATTTCGTTCTGATGCTGTCGGATGGCGGCGAGGTCGAGGTGAAGCTGCCCGGCCGGTATAAAGTCTCGCCGCAGATTGCCGGCGCCATCAAGGCGGTGCCGGGCGTGGTGTCGGTCGAGGCCGGGTAGGAGCTTCCAGTCCATGGCCGGGGCCGGTGAGCGGCGCCGGCCGCGCCCTTTTCCTTGCCTTTTCGGGATCGGGCCGCTATATGGCCGCCCATCTCACACGCGGATCTGGGTTTTGCCATCCCTTCAACGGGATTGAGCTGGGCCTTCCGGTGGCGGTTCGGCCAGGTGGCCGGCTGTTCACGTCATCCGCGGCGGACAAACCGGAGAAGACTTATGGCGCTGCCCGATTACAGCATGCGTCAGCTTTTGGAAGCTGGCGTTCACTTCGGCCATCAGGCCCACCGCTGGAACCCGAAGATGGGGAATTACATCTTCGGCGTCCGCAACAATATCCACATCATCGATCTCGCCCAGACCGTGCCGATGCTGCATCAGGCGCTGCAGGCGGTGTCCGACACCGTCGCGAAGGGCGGCCGTATCCTGTTTGTCGGCACCAAGCGCCAGGCGCAGGATGGCATCGCAGAGGCCGCGAAGAAGTGCGCGCAGTATTATGTGAATTCGCGCTGGCTTGGCGGTACGCTCACCAACTGGAAGACGATTTCCGGATCGATCCAGCGCCTGCGCAAGCTTGAGGAAATGCTCTCCTCGAACGAGGCTCAAGGCTACACCAAGAAGGAGCGCCTCGATCTGCAGCGCGAGCGCGACAAGCTCGATCGTTCGCTTGGCGGCATCAAGGACATGGGCGGTCTGCCCGACATGCTGTTCGTGATCGATACCAACAAGGAAGACATCGCGATCAAGGAAGCGCAGCGGCTCAACATTCCGGTTGCAGCGATCGTCGATACCAATTGCGATCCGAACGGCATCACCTATGCCGTCCCCGGCAACGACGATGCCAGCCGTGCGATTTCGCTCTATTGCGATCTCGTCGCGCGCGCGGCGATTGACGGCATCAGCCGCTCCCAGGGCGAGCGCGGCATCGATATCGGTGCAGCCGCAGAGCCGGTTATGGAAGACCTTCCAGCCGGCAACGAAATGGGCTTCGAACCGTTGCCGGGGCCGCGCGGCGTCGCCGACGATCTCAAGAAACTGCCCGGCGTGTCCGGCTCGATCGAGAAACAGCTCAACGATCTCGGTATCTTCCACTATTGGCAGCTCGCTCCCCTCACTCACGAACAGGCGCACCGCCTGGGCGAAGAAGTGAAGCTTCCGGGCCGCGCCGACCAGTGGGTCGCAAAGGCCAAGGAATTCACCGCCGAGGCGGAGTAACGCAAATAGGCACGGCCTTCGCTTTGGCCGCGCCGCAACAGGACCTAACGCTGGATCGAGGACATGGCAGAAATCACGGCGGCGCTCGTAAAGGACCTGCGCGAACAAACCGGCGCGGGCATGATGGATTGCAAGGCCGCGCTGACCGAAACCAAGGGCGACCTGGAGGCGGCCGTCGATTGGCTGCGCAAGAAGGGCTTGTCGAAGGCTGCCAAGAAGGCCGACCGCGTCGCTGCGGAAGGGCTGATCGGCATCAGCACCGCGCCCGGAAAGGGCGCAGTCGTTGAGGTCAATGCGGAGACCGATTTCGTTGCCCGCAACGATCACTTCCAGGGTCTCGTCAAACTGATTGCCGATGTTGCGCTGTCAACTGGCGGCGATGCAGAGGCTGTGCGCGCGGCCAAGGCCGGTAACAAGACCGTGCAGGAGGCGATCGCCTCGGCCGTCGCCACCATTGGCGAGAACATGACGCTGCGCCGCGCGGCCTCGCTGTCGGTCGGTCAGGGCGTCGTCGGCACCTATATGCACAACTCGATTTCCGAGGGCTTGGGCAAGATCGGCGTATTGGTCGCGCTCGAATCCCCGGGCAACGTTGAGGAGCTTGCCGCCCTCGGGCGCCTGGTCGCGATGCATATCGCTGCTGCTGCGCCCCTCGCAGTGGATTCGTCCGGTCTTGCGACCGAGGTGATCGAACGCGAGAAGGGCGTGCTTGCCGACAAGGCCAAGGCGTCGGGCAAGCCAGACAACGTGATCGCCAAGATCGTCGAGTCCGGTCTCAAGAGCTATTACAAGGAAGTCTGCCTGCTCGATCAACCCTATGTCCATGACGACAAGAAGAGCGTTGCTCAGGCGCTGAAGGACGCCGAAGCCAAGGTCGGCGGCCCGATCAAGGTCACCGGCTTCGTCCGTTACAAGATCGGCGAGGGGATAGAGAAGCAGGAGAGCGACTTCGCTGCCGAGGTCGCCGCTGCCGCCGGTAAGAGCTGAGCCGGGACGCAAGGACGATCGCATCATGGCCCAACCGGTCTATGAACGTGTGGTCGTCAAGCTTTCAGGCGAAGCTCTGGCGGGTCCGGCCGGTTTCGGCGTCGATCAGGCCATCGTCGAGGCAATCGCCGCCGATATCGCGGCCTGCCGCCGGCTGGGTGTAGCGATCGCACTCGTGGTTGGCGGCGGCAATATCTTCCGCGGCGTCGAGGTTTCCAATCGCGGGGTGTCGCGTCCGACCGGCGACACCATGGGCATGCTCGCCACGGTGATGAACAGCCTGGTGCTGGAGGCAGCGATCGAGCGCCACGGCGCCGCTGCCGCCACCCTGTCGGCGGTGCCCATGCCGACCGTATGCGACCACTTCTCCCGCCGCCGGGCTATCGAACTGCTTAATGAAGGCCGGGTTGTATTGCTCGCAGGCGGCACCGGAAACCCCTATTTTACAACTGATACAACGGCGGTGCTGCGCGCGGCCGAACTCGATTGTAAAGCGGTCCTGAAGGCCACGAATGTCGACGGCGTCTACGATGCCGACCCAAAGCGGGACAAATCCGCCAGGCGCTACGACCGGCTGAGCCCGGGCGAGGCCCTCGAGCGAAATCTGAAGATCATGGATAGTACCGCGTTCGCGCTTGCCCGCGAAAATGCTATGCCTATCATCGTTTTTTCGATCCGCGAGCCGGGAGCGATCGAAGCCGTCTTGCGCGGGCAGGGACGCGCGACCATCGTTGCCGGCTAGGCCGGACCAGATTCGGCCCCGCGGAAAAGCCTTCCGGCGCCGGTCAGCCGGTCAGCCGTCCAACACCGAGCGTGGCGAGAGATCAGATCAAGATGGCAGCGACAACCCACGACCTTAATGACTTGAAGCGCCGGATGCAGGGCGCCATCGGCGTGCTAAAACAAGAACTATCCGGCCTGCGCACCGGACGCGCCAATGCCAGTCTGCTGGAACCTGTTCAGGTCGATGCCTACGGCACCCATATGCCGTTGTCTCAGCTCGCTACCGTCAGCGTTCCCGAGCCCCGATTGCTCAGCGTGCAGGTCTGGGACAAGACCATGGTCCATGCCGTCGAGAAGGCGATTACGGCGGCCAATCTCGGGCTCAACCCGCAAACCGAAGGGCAGGTCATACGCCTGCGGATCCCGGAGTTAAACGAGGAACGCCGCAAGGAACTTGTAAAGGTTGCGCACAAATATGCCGAGGCCGCACGCGTGGCGGTACGCCATGTCCGGCGCGACGGCATCGACGTCGTCAAGAAGCTCGAAAAAGATCATCAGATTTCGAAGGACGAACAGGAACGGCACGCCAACGATATCCAGAAGGCAACCGACCAGGCCATTCACGACATCGATCAGATGCTTGCCAACAAGGAAAAGGAAATCCTCACGGTCTGACGCAACCAAGGGATTTTGCGGACTTGAAAACCATGTCGATGGCCAAAGTCTCATTGGACGGCACTTCGGGTTTCGAGGTGCCCCGGCACGTTGCCATCATCATGGATGGCAACGGGCGCTGGGCCGCGGCCCGCGGGCTCCCGCGTGGGGAAGGGCATCGGCGCGGGGTCGAAGCGCTGCGCCGCACGGTCCGCGCAGCAGGCGAAATCGGCATCGGCATTCTCACGATCTTCGCCTTCAGTTCGGAAAACTGGTCGCGCCCGCAATCGGAGATCCGCGATCTTCTCGGATTGCTGCGTCTGTTCATTCGCAAGGACCTTTCCGAGCTGAACCACAACAATGTCAGGGTGCGCGTGATCGGTGATCGGGAAACGCTCTCCGACGATGTGCGAGGCTTGCTTGAAGAGGCGGAAGATCTGACCCGCCACAACAGCGGCATGACCCTGGTCGTGGCCTTCAATTACGGCGCGCGGCAGGAAATCGCGAGGGCGGCGCAGCGTATCGCCGAGGCGGTCGTCGCCCGGGGCCTGTCGCCCTCCGATATTTCGGCCGATAAGCTGTCTGAATTTATGGACGCGCCCGATCTGCCCGATCCTGACCTCATCATCCGGACCAGCGGCGAGCAGAGGTTGTCGAATTTCCTGCTGTGGCAATCGGCCTACAGCGAACTGGTATTCATGCCGACCTGCTGGCCCGACTTCGACCGCGCCGCACTGGAGCAGGCGATCTCCGAATATGCGCGCCGCGAGCGCCGTTTTGGCGGATTGGCCGCAGCCGGGACGTAACGATGAATGGCGGCAAGCAATCGATACCGCTGACCGACACGACTTCCACGCCGTCGGCGCGCAATCTTTGGCTGCGGGTCGCGTCGGCGGCGGTGCTCGCGCCACTGGCGATCGCGGCGGCGTGGATCGGTGGCTGGCCCTTTACAGTGTTCTGGGGCATTGCCGCCATTGCCGTGTGGTGGGAATGGATCGGTCTTGTCGAGCCCTCCGGACGAAATGTGGTGCTTGCAACGGGCGTGTGCGCGCTGATGCTGCAAGGCATTCTTTTTGAAACCGGCCAACTGTCCATCGCACTCATGATCGTCGCGCTTGGCGTGCTTGCGGGCATCGTGACTGCCGGCCAGCGTGCGGCACCGGCCGCCATTGGTGTGATCTATGCCTCGTCTTTGCTGCTCGCCTCGCTTATCCTGCGCAGCGATGTCGCCTATGGATTCGCCGCGATCGTGTTTCTTTTTGCGATCGTCTGGAGCACGGATATCGCCGCGTTTTTCGCCGGCCGGGCGCTTGGCGGGCCCAAGCTTGCGCCGTCCATCAGTCCGAAAAAAACTTGGTCTGGCGCTATCGCTGGGCTGCTGCTTGCAATTGCCGGGGCGATCGGAATTGCCGGACTGTTCTCGATCGGTAATCCGATCATGATCGGCGTGGTCGCTGCGGTCCTGTCCGTCTTCTCCCAGCTCGGCGATCTGTTCGAATCCGGACTGAAGCGCCGTTTCGAAGTGAAGGACGCAAGCGCCTTGATCCCTGGTCACGGCGGGGTCATGGATCGGCTCGACGGCTTCATTTTCGCGGTTGCGGCAGCCGCAATCATCGGTGTAGCCCGCGGCGGCCTGGACAACCCAGCCGCCGGGCTTCTGATCTGGTAGGCTTTGATGGCATTGCTTTCTCCCGTCGCGCAGCCCGGCGCAGCGCAGCCCGGCGCAGCGCCGCGCAGCGTCAGCATTCTCGGCGCCACAGGTTCGATCGGCGCGAGCACCTTCGATCTGTTGATGCGCCAGCGCGACCGCTACCGCGTCGAGGCGCTGGCCGCGCAACGCAATGCCGAGGCGCTGGCCAAGGCCGCCATCTCCCTCGGAGCGCGCTTTGCGGCCGTTGCCGAACCCGCATCCTACGCAGCGCTCAAAGATGCGCTTAGTGGATCGCAGATCACACCGGCTGCGGGAGCCGACGCGGTCATCGAGGCGGCGTCGCGGCCGGCCGACATGGTGGTTGCCTCGATCAGCGGCGCCGCGGGCCTGGCGCCGACCATGGCCGCCATCGAACGCGGCGCGACCGTTGCAGTCGCCAACAAGGAATGCCTGGTTTGCGCAGGCGGACTATTCATGCGGCGCGCGGCGGCCCGGTCCGCCATCATTCTGCCGGTGGATTCGGAGCATAATGCGCTCTTCCAGGCGATGGCCGCGGGACGTCGAGAGGATGTGCGCCGCTTGATCCTCACCGCGTCGGGCGGGCCGTTCCGGACCTGGCATGCGGACGCAGTACGCAACGCGACGCCCGAACAGGCGCTCAAACACCCGAACTGGTCCATGGGCGCGAAGGTCACGATCGATTCGGCAACCCTGATGAATAAGGGTCTGGAACTGATTGAGGCGCATCATCTGTTTCAGATGCCGGCGCGGGATATCGACGTCTTTGTGCACCCGCAATCAGTCGTCCATGGCATCGTCGAGTTCAAGGACGGCTCTTTCATCGCCCAGCTCGGTGCGCCCGACATGCGCATCCCGATTTCGCATTGCCTCGCCTGGCCCGACCGCATGGAGGCACCCGCGCGTCCATTGCGCCTGGAGGAAATGGCAAGCCTGACCTTCGAGGCGCCGGATCTGGCGCGGTTTCCCGCCCTGCGCCTCGCCAGGAGCGCCTTGGAGGAGGGCGGAGCCGCGCCGACCATTCTCAATGCAGCCAACGAGATCGCGGTTGCCGAGTTTCTGGCTGGACGCCTCGGTTTTGCCGCCATTCCGGCGCTCGTGGACGCAACGCTCGAAGCTGCAGCGCGTCAGGGACTGGTTCGCGAGCCGGAGAGCGTGGAGGAGGCTCTGACCATCGATCGGGAGTCCCGCAAGCTGGCGAGCATGCTGAAGGGCTCCACAAATATCCGGCTTCACTAAATTGCCGACATTATCGGGATAGAGAGAACCCATGGGGTTATTCGAAAATTTCAGCCTTTGGGGCGGCGGCTTTACCGGCGCGCTGCTGCCGTTCCTGTTCGTGCTGACGATCGTGGTGTTTTTCCACGAGCTTGGCCATTTCCTGGTCGCCCGCTGGTGCGGGGTGCGGGTTCTGGTGTTTTCCGTGGGCTTCGGCCCGGAAATCCTCGGGTTTAACGATCGCCACGGCACGCGCTGGAAGATTTCGGCAATCCCGCTCGGCGGCTATGTCAAATTCTTCGGCGACGAAGACGCGGCCAGCACTCCCAATCACGCCGGTATCGCCACCATGACCGCGGCGGAGCGCCGCCAGAGCTTTCACCACCAGAGCGTCGGCAAACGCGCGGCAATCGTGGCCGCTGGCCCATTTGCCAACTTTCTGCTGGCAATCCTGATTTTTGCGTCGATTTTCGTGTTTTATGGCAAGCCCTCGACCTCGGCGCGGGTCGACGGCATCCAGCCCGACAGCGCCGCCGCCGCCGCCGGTTTTCAGCCGGGCGATGTGGTTGTGGCCATCAACGGCCGCCCGATCCAGACCTTCTCCGAGATGCAGCGGGTGGTCTCGACCAATGCCGGCCAGGAACTTTTGGTCACGGTCGATCGCGGCGGCACCCGCCTGGAGCTGAAGGCCACGCCGACGCTGCGCGAGATCAAGGACAATTTCGGCAACACCCACCGGGTTGGAGTCCTCGGGATCAGCCGCTCGATGGCGCCCAACGACGCACAGCTTGAGACGGTCTCGGTCCTTCCCGCGCTCGGCATGGGCGTCGGCGAGACCTGGTTCGTCATCGAGCGTACGCTCTCGTACCTCGGCGGGGTCATCTCCGGTCGCGAGGCCGCTGACCAGCTTGGCGGCCCGATCCGGATCGCGCAGGTTTCGGGTCAGGTGGCGACCGTCGGATTCGTGGCACTGATGAACCTGTCGGCGATCCTGTCGGTCTCAATTGGTCTCCTCAATCTGTTTCCAGTGCCACTGCTCGATGGCGGTCACCTTTTGTTCTACGCGATCGAGGCGGTCCGGGGCAAACCGCTCTCGGAGCGGGCTCAGGAAATGGGGTTCCGGATCGGATTGGCGTTGGTGCTGATGTTGATGATTTTTGCAACGTTTAACGACATCATTCACCTTGCCTCATCCTGACACCGTTTCTTGGGGGAAATCGTGTGGCGATGAGGCAACGTGCCGAAGGTTCGTGGTGGATTGGGACGGTTTCGTTTGCGCCGATGGCTTGAGGCTGTAAAACAGAAGCAGTGTTAGACACTTGTTTACGATTCTGGCCGTCAAAGGGGTGGGATTAAAGCGCGTGGGAATGGGAATCGGTACCCGAGTGTCTCGGGGGGTCAGGTTTGCTGCCTTTCTCCTTGCAGGAATGGTTTTTGGCGTCACCGCCATCGCGGTGCCGACGGTCCCTGCTTTTGCCCAATCCGCGGGCAATATCGTTGTGGAAGGGAACCGGCGGGTCGAGGCCGACACGATCCGCTCCTACTTCAAGGGTGGCCTGAACGCCGCCAGTATCGACGAAGGCCTGAAGGGCCTCTACGCCACCGGACTGTTTCAGGACATCCGCATCCGCCAGGCTGGTGGCCGGCTGATCGTGACCGTGGTCGAGAATCCGGTCATCAACCGCATTGCCTTTGAAGGCAACGTCAAGGCCAAGGACGAGCAGTTGCTGGCCGAAATCCAGTCGAAGGTTCGCGGAACGCTGTCGCGTCCGATCGTGCAGTCGGACACGCAGCGGATCATCGAGCAATATCGCCGCAATGGCCGCTACGACGTCCGGGTCGTGCCGAAGGTCATCGAGCTCCCGAACAATCGAGTCGATCTTGTCTTTGAGATCAACGAAGGCCGCAAGACCGCGGTCAAGTCCATCCGTTTCGTCGGCAACCGGTACTATTCGGATTTCCGGCTCAAGGATGTCATCCGGACCACCGAATCCAATCTTCTCAGCTTCTTGAAGTCGAGCGATGTCTACGATCCGGACCGGATCGAGGCGGACCGTGACCTGCTGCGCCGTTTTTACCTGAAACACGGCTTTGCCGATGTCCGCATCGTTTCGGCGGTGAGCGAATACGACCCGCAGCAGGCGGCGTTCATCGTCACCTTCACGATCGAGGAGGGCGATCAATACAAATTCGGTGCCGTGGACATTCAATCGAATGTGAGAGCGGTCGATGCTGCCTCGGTCAGGGACAAGCTCACGGCCCGTTCCGGCAACGTCTATAACGCCGAAGCGGTTGAGAAATCGGTCGAGGCGATTTCGATTGACGTCGCACGCCGCGGCTATCCGTTCGCGGTGGTTCGCCCGCGCGGCGATCGCGACTTCCAAAACCGGCTCATCAACGTGGTCTTTACGGTCGAGGAAGGTCCGCGCGCCTATATCGAGCGCATCCAGATTCGCGGTAATACCCGCACCCGCGATTGGGTCATCCGGCGCGAATTCGATCTCGCGGAAGGCGATGCCTACAATCGCGCCCTGGTCGAGCGCGCCGAGCGCCGCCTGAAAAATCTGAACTACTTCAAGTCGGTGAAGATCACCAACGAGCCCGGCACCTCGCCAGACCGCGTGGTCCTCAATGTCGAGGTCGAGGAACAATCGACCGGCGAATTTTCGATCTCGGGCGGCTATTCGACCCAGGATGGCTGGCTCGGCGAAGTCTCGATTGGCGAACGGAACCTGCTGGGCCGCGGCCAGGCGGTGCGCGCCGCGCTCCAGTACGGTCAGCGTGCGCGGGGGTTCGAGTTGTCGTTCATGGAGCCATACTTCCTTGACTATCGTATGGCCCTTGGTCTCGATTTCTTTGCCAAGGAAACCGACAAGCAGCAATACACCTCCTACGACACCAAGACGATAGGTGGCGCCGTGCGGCTGGGCTTCGAGCTGCGCGAGGATCTGGCGCTGCAATTGCGCTATTCGTTGTTCTCGCAAGAAGTCAAACTACAGGACGGATATTCGTCCTGTTTCGCAACCGTGCCGTGGGATCCGAGCAACAAGCCCTCCGGTTGCGGCGATGTCTCGGTCGTCCCGTCGCTGCCGGTGCGCCTCAGCTTCAATCAGGGCGCGCAGCTCACCTCGATGGCCGGCTACAGCCTGATCTACAACACGCTCGACAACAATCGTAACCCGACTGGCGGTATTCGGGCCGAACTCAAGCAGGAACTGGCCGGGCTCGGCGGCGACGTGAACTTCCTGCGTTCCTCGGGCGATGCGCGCTTCTATCATGAAGTGTTCCCGGACTATGTCGCGCTGCTGCGCGTACAGGCCGGCAACGTAACGCCATGGAACGGCAACGATTTGCGCTTCAACGATCTGTTCCAGGGCGGTCCTAATCTCGTGCGCGGTTTCCGGCAGAATGGTTTCGGTCCGCGCGACGTGACGCCCTGGACGACGCAGGACGCGATCGGGGGCGCCAATTTCTGGGCCGCCAGTCTTGAGCTGTTCATCCCGCTGCACTTCATTCCGAAGGATATCGGTATCCGCGGTTCGATATTCGCCGATGCCGGTTCGGTCTGGAACTATCGAGGTCCGACCAGCGCGTCCGGCGAGGTGATGAGGTTCGAGGATTCCAAACTGATCCGCACCTCTGTTGGCGCCGGCATCGTGTGGGAGTCTCCGTTCGGACCACTGCGCTTCGACTATGCGATCCCGCTTACCAAAGAGAGTTACGACATCGTCCAGGAATTCCGCTTCGGCGGCGGGACGAGATTCTGATCGGCACAGCTCCGGTCATCCGGACGCCGCCAGTAGGATGTGACGAGCCGGCGGATGACCGAACCGATCTTCTTCAGACGAACCGGCGGCATGACCGCGGGAGACGTCGCAGCGCTTGCCGATGCGACCTTGTCTGACCCGGCATTGGCTGAGCGCCCGATTAATAACATCGCGCCTCTCGACCGGGCTGGTCCACGCGATCTGACCTTTTTCGAGAACCTGACCTATGCCGAAGGTCTCAAATCCACGCATGCCGGCGCGTGCCTGATCAGCGAGCGCTTCGCCTCCGACGCGCCTCCCGGTCTGCTGTTGCTGATCACTAAGGAGCCCTATCGCGGCTTCGTCGCGGCCGCACGAAAACTCTATCCAGACGCCATGCGTCCCTCGTCGTTGTTTGAGGCGGACGGCGTCACTCCGGGCGCTTCGATCCATCCCAAGGCTCGGCTTGAAGACAATGTCACCGTGGAGCCGGGCGCCCTGATCGGCCCGCGTGCCGAAATCGGCTCGGGCAGCGTCATCGGCGCCGGCGCGGTAATCGGTGCAGAGGTGCGCGTCGGGCGGGATTGCAGCATCGGAGCGCATTGCTCGATCATGCATACGCTGATCGGAGATCGCGTCATTCTGCATCCAGGCTGCCGCATCGGACAGGACGGGTTCGGTTATATCATGAGCCCGCGCGGGCACCAGAAGGTGCCGCAGGTCGGCCGAGTGATTATTCAGAACGACGTAGAAATCGGTGCAGGAACTGCGATCGATCGCGGCGCAATCCGCGATACCGTGATCGGCGAAGGAACCAAAATCGATAACCTCGTTCAGATTGGCCACAATGTCAGCATCGGCCGTCATTGTGTCATCGTCTCGCATGTTGCCTTGGCCGGCAGCGTGACCTTGGAAGACTTCGTCGCGATCGGCGGTTGCACGACCATCAATAACCATGTCACCGTGGGCGAGGGCTCCCAGATTGCGGGCTTCAGTGCGGTGAATGTCGATATCCCGCCGGGCGGGCGCTTTGGCGGCATCCCCGCGCGGCCAGCGCGGCAATGGCTGCGCGAAATTGCAGCGCTGGAGCGGCTGGTGCGCCGCGACGGCAAGAAGAACAAAGCAGAAGGCGAAAGCGGACGTTCATGAACGAGGATCCGGGTACGCTGGGAAGCGCAGACATCGCGCGCATTCTGAAAGCGTTGCCGCATCGCTATCCGTTTCTGATGGTGGATCGGGTGACAGGCATGCGCGCCGACGAGTTCGCCATCGGCATCAAGAACGTCACAGCCAACGAACCGCAATTCATGGGGCACTTTCCGGAGAACCCGGTTTTTCCGGGCGTGCTGATGATCGAGGGCATGGCGCAAACCGCAGGCGTGCTCTGCATCTGTTCGGGGGAGGCCGGAAACACCACAAAAAGCGTCTTTTTCCTCACCATCGACAAGGCGAAATTCCGCAAGCAGGTCGTTCCCGGCGACACCATCGAATACCATGTTACGAAAATCGCCAGAAAGCGGATGATGTGGTGGTATCGTGCCGAGGCAAAAGTCCAAGGAGCGCTGGTGGCAGAAGCCGAAGTCGGAGCCATGATCGTCAATGCTTGAAACCCGCGACGCCAGTATCCATCCAACCGCGCATGTCTCGCCCGGTGCAGTGATCGGAAAGGGCGCTTCGATCGGCCCCTATTGCGTGATCGGGCCAAATGTCGTGGTTGGCGAGCAATGCCGGCTTATCAGTCATGTTTCGCTTTCCGGACATACGGTCATCGGCGAGCGAACCGTGATCTATCCGTTCGCTTCCCTCGGCACACCGCCGCAATCGGTCAAGTATCGCGGCGGACCGACCCGTCTCGTGGTCGGTTCGGACTGCGAAATCCGCGAAAGCGTGACAATGAATACCGGCACCGAAGATGATGGCGGTGTCACGGAAGTCGGCAGCCATTGCACCTTCATGGTTGGCTCGCATGTCGGGCATGACTGCAAAGTCGGCAGCCACGTCACGCTCGCCAATAATGCGGTGCTTGGCGGCCATGTCGTGGTCGAGGATTATGTGTTCATGGGCGGACACTCGGCGGCCCATCAGTTCGTACGGATCGGCGAAAGTGCGATGATCGCGGGGGTGACCGGTCTTGGCGCCGACGTGATCCCGTTTGGCTTCGCCATCGGCCAGCGCGGCGAACTCGACGGACTGAACGTCGTCGGCATGCGCCGGCGCGGCTATTCGCGCGCCGACATCCACGGGCTGCGTCAAGCCTATCGCGCACTGTTTCTGGTCCGCGGTCATTTCAAGGAGCGGGTCGAAGCGGTCGAGCGCAATTTCGCGCACGACCCCGTGGTCGCCAAGGTCATCGCCTTCATCAAGGCCGGCGGCTCGCGCCCGCTGATGAAGGCTGGGAAGTCCGGCCAGTCCGGAGAAAGAAGCCCGGCCGGAGAGCCATGACTGCCCCGGGCCTGCCAGCGGACGCAGGTCCGGTCGCCATCATCTGCGGCGGCGGCACATTTCCATTCACCGTCGCCGACGCGCTCGTGAACAGCGGGCGGGGGGTTGTGCTGTTCGCGTTGCGCGGCTGGGCCGACCCCGAACGGGTGAAGAACTATCCGCATCATTGGGCGCATGTCGCCCAGCTCGGCCGGTTTCTGCGCCTGGCGCGGCGCGAGGGCTGCCGCGACGTCATTTTCATCGGCACTGTGCTCAGACCCAGTTTCGGCCAGCTCCTGAAGTTCGATCTTGCCACGCTGCGGGCGCTGCCGGGGGCGATCCGGCATTTCTACGGCGGCGACAATCATTTGCTCACCGGCATGGCAAGTTTGCTCGAGGGGCACGGCTTTCGTCTGGTCGGCGCGCACGAAGTGGCGCCGGAAATCCTGGTGCCGGAAGGTCCGCTTGGCCAGGTCGCGCCATCGGCTGCCGATCGCGCCGACATTGCCCATGGCCTTGAGGTGCTGCGCACCGTCGGGCCGCTCGACATTGGGCAGGGCGTGGTGGTGGCGAACCGGCATGTCATCGCGGTCGAAGCGGCCGAAGGTACAGACGAAATGCTCCGGCGCGTCGCCGAACTGCGGCAAAGCAAGCGGTTCCGCGCTCCGCTGGGGACCGGCGTATTGGTCAAGGCGCCCAAGCCCGGCCAGGACCGCCGCTTCGACCTGCCGTCCATCGGACCGCGCACCGTCGACGGCGTCGCAGCAGCCGGGCTCGCCGGGCTTGCCGTCATTGCGGGTGGCACCATTGTTGCCGAACCGCAGATTGTCGTCCAGAAAGCCGACAGGGCCAGAATCTTCGTGGCCGGCTTTCCGGAACCCGGCAGCACCGCATGAAAGTCTTTCTGGTCGCGACCGAAGAATCGGGTGACCGTCTCGGTGCATCTCTGATGCAGGCGCTGAAGACCAAACTGGGCCCGCAGGTCGAATTCCGCGGCGTCGGCGGCTACGAGATGGCGGCGCAAGGTCTGCCCTCGCTGTTTCGCATCGACGATCTCGCCATTGTCGGCCTTGCCGGCATCACGCAAGCCTTGCCGAAGCTGATTTCGCGCATCCGCCAGACCGCGCGCGCCGCACTCGACGAAAAGCCGGACGTGCTGGTGATCATCGACTCGCCGGACTTCACCCATCGCGTAGCGCGCCGCGTGCGCAAGAAGAACCGCACGATTCCGATCGTCAATTATGTCTCGCCCTCGGTCTGGGCCTGGCGGCCGGGACGCGCCCGCGCCATGAGCCGCTATATCGATCATGTGCTGGCCCTGCTGCCGTTCGAGCCGGACGTGCACAAGAAGCTCGGCGGCCCGCCATGCACATATGTCGGCCATCCTTTGGTCGAGCAGATCGACGAATTGCGGCCGAATGCGCAGGAGGCGGCGCAGCGCACCGAAGGTACGCCGCTTCTGCTGGTGCTGCCCGGAAGCCGCAAGAACGAAATCCGGCGGCTGATCGAACCCTTCGGCCGCACGGTCGAGCGCATCGCCAAGACAGTCTGGCCGCTCGACATCGTCATCCCGACCACGCCGCATCTGCAGGATCTCGTGGTCCGCGAAACCGCAGGCTGGCCCTTGCGGCCGAAGATCGTTGTCAAGCGCGAAGACCGCCGGGCCGCGTTCCGGGCGGCGCGTGCCGCGCTCGCCAAATCCGGAACGGTGACGCTCGAACTCGGGGTATCCGGCGTTCCGATGGTCACCGCGTACAAGATGGCATCCTGGGAAATCGCGATCGCGCGCCGACTGATCCGGGTGCCGTCCGTGATCCTGACCAACCTCGTGCTTGGCGAAAATGTCGTGCCCGAGTTCATCCAGAACGATTGCACACCGGACAAGCTCGCGGCGGCGCTGACGCCGCTCTTGACCGAAAGCGCGGAGCGACGCCGCCAGATCGAGGCCTTTGCCCGGCTGGACCAGGTGATGGAAATCGGCGTGGCGCAGCCGGCCTTGCGCGCGGCCGAAATCGTGGAAGATGTTGCCAAACGTGGCAAATCTTGAACGGCCGGGCTGGCCATAAAAGCTGGTATCCGGCCGCGTTCCCGCCTAATTTGCCGCTTCATTTCTATCGCCCCGTCATCGGCGAGTCTCAATGAAAAACGGCCACGACCCAAAAACACCAGCCATAACAGGCGTTTGCGGGTATCTTCCGGACTACGTACTGAACAATGCCGAACTGGCTCGGTTGGTCGATACCTCCGATGCCTGGATCACCGAGCGTACCGGGATTCAGGAACGGCGGATCCTGAAGGGCGAGGGGCTCGGCACCTCGCATATGGGTGCGGAAGCGGTGAAGGGGCTGCTCGAGCGCACCGGCACCAAGCCGTCCGAAGTCGATCTGTTGATCTGCGCGACCACCACGCCGGATTTCGTTTTTCCCTCGACCGCCAATCTGATCGCCGACATGGTCGGGATCGGACCGGTCGGCTCCTTCGACGTTCAGGCGGCCTGTTCGGGCTTTATCTACGCAATCACCATCGCCTCGCAATTTGTCGCCAACGGCCAGTGCAAGAAGGTGGTCGTCGTCGGCGCCGACAAGATGTCGGCGATCATCGACTATACCGACCGCGCCACCTGCGTGCTGTTCGGAGACGGCGCCGGCGCCGTGCTGATCGAGCCGAGCCCGAATGGCGAGGGTATCCTCGATACGCTGATCCGCTCCGACGGATCGGGCATGATCCATCTGCACCAGAAGGCGGGCGGCAGCCGTCTGCCGCCGTCGGCCGAAACCGTCGCCAAGCGCCAGCATTATGTCTATCAAGAAGGCGCCGCGGTCTATAAATTCGCGATCGCCAAGATGGCGGAGGTCGCAGGCGAGATCATGTCCCGCAACAATCTGCGCGGCGACATGATCCAGTGGCTGGTGCCGCATCAGGCCAACCGGCGCATCATCGAATCCACGGCCGAGCGCATGGGCATGCCGATGGATCGCGTGATGATGACGATCCAGAAATACGGCAACACCACCGCAGCGACGATCCCGCTCTGCCTGTGGGATTACGAGAGCAAGCTGAAGACCGGAGACCGGCTGATCCTCGCCGCGTTCGGCGGCGGATTCACCTGGGGCGCGGCCTATGTGACCTGGGCCTATGACGGCGCGGCCCGCGCCGCGAGCAGTAACGGCGCCCGCTCCGCGTAACCGGACCTCATGCGCCGGACGTCCGTTCACAGCGCTCTGATCCGCGGCATGGCCACGGGCTTTTGGGTTTCCGGCTGCGGCGACGCGGGCGTCTCAACCGCCGCCGGCGCTTCGGTGTGAGGGCTTAACGTCCGGTCGCGCGCAACGGCGGCATCGGCAGCTATTGCAGCGGCCTGCGTGTCATTACGACCGGAGCGCGCCGTGACGAAGGCGCGAAACCAGGCCCGATCGTCGTCCTCGACGTTGGACCAGACGCGCAGGAAGCAGGCATGCATGTCGCCGGTGCAATCGCTCTCGCGGCGGCATTGCGGCACGGCGCAACTGCGCCAGGTCTCGAACAGTCGGCAGAGATGCAGTCTCATGGCGTCGTGCTCCCTCTGGATCGCGAGCCCTTTGGCGTGCTGTTCGGGTGTCTGCCAGTCTTGCCGGGCATAGCGCTCGGCGGCGCTGCGTTCGGTCTTGCTCGGTCCGGTCTTGCTCAATGACGCCTCCTTGATGATGTGCAGGAAAAGGCGCGCACGCGCGCGTTGCCCGGCGCTCGTGCGGCCGGGATGCGGCTGAAGGCGCCCGCCCGAAGGCGGGGGGAGGTGGAGCGCCGCGCGGCGCACCATCCGTGTCCGCATCACGAGGATGCGGCGCGCGCCGTGACGCCAGCGCGCTCGCCTCGCGGCGCTCCACCGCGGCGTTCTGGCGGAGACCCGTTGGGCCTTCGATCCGCCAACCCCGGGCCGCGCTTCCCGCACGGGCTTTTGCCCCTGCGGTTCAAGCGAGCTCCTCGCGCGCCGGTCCTAGTGCCGGCAGGGCGGAGTCCCGGGGCCACCCGGGAGCGGGCTCCACGTTAGAGCCGGCCCGCAGGGCGCCGCGTCCTGCTCCATCCGCCGAACGTCTCCGGAAGAAGCCCCTCGCGAGCCGGACGCGATAGGTATACGATCCTAATAGGAATATTGTCAAGAGTGGGCGTGCAGGAAATGCGCCCGAGCGTTCCTTGCGGTCATGACCGGGTTCGACCCGGCCATCCACGTCTTTGTTTCTGAAACATACATGCCCGCGACAAGCGCGGGCATGACGCCGTGCGGGCGAGACGCGCGACGTCCGCAGACCTACTTCCCGAATTTATCCCAAGCCCAGATCGCGAGCAGGACGATTAGCGAGCCGACAAACGCTGCGACCACGTCGCGCAGCGAGATCGAGATCCGGTCGAGATTGGGAAACAGACCCAGAAGCCGGAACAGAAAGCCGCCGACCAGCGCGCCGACCAAGCCGAGCGCGGCATTGCGCCAGACCCCGAAACCGGCCTTGTGCCAGGTGATGGCGTAGCCTGCGAGCGTGCCGCCGATCAGGCCCACGGCAATCCACACAATCAATTGCGAGAGTGTCGGCATCATCGTTCGTCTCCCCGCCTGCTGCACAAGGCGAACGCGAATCTATACTCAAACGGCACCATTCCAGAAATCAAAAGGCCGGCTGCGAGAGCCGGCCTTTCAAAAACCTGGGACTAACCCGAATAATCAGGCCTTGCGCGTCGAGATCGGCACGTAATCGCGGCGCGGCGAGCCGGTATAGAGCTGGCGCGGGCGGCCGATCTTCTGCTGCGGATCCTCGATCATTTCCTTCCATTGCGCGATCCAGCCGACGGTGCGGGCGACCGCAAACAGCACGGTGAACATCGAGGTCGGGAAGCCCATCGCCTTCAGCGTGATGCCGGAATAGAAGTCGATATTCGGATAGAGCTTCTTCTCGATGAAATAGTCGTCGTGCAGCGCGATGCGTTCGAGCTCCATCGCGACCTGCAAAAGCGGATCGTCCTGGTGGCCGACCTCGGCGAGCACCTCGTGGCAGGTCTTCTGCATGATCTTGGCGCGCGGATCGTAATTCTTGTAGACCCGGTGGCCGAAGCCCATGAGGCGGAACGGATCGTTCTTGTCCTTGGCGCGCTTCACATATTCGGGGATGCGGTCGACGGTGCCGATTTCGGTCAGCATTTTCAGCGCAGCTTCGTTGGCGCCGCCATGGGCGGGGCCCCAGAGGCAGGCGACGCCGGCCGCAATACAGGCAAACGGATTGGCGCCCGAGGAGCCGGCGAGCCGCACCGTCGAGGTCGAGGCGTTCTGCTCGTGGTCGGCATGCAGAATGAAGATGCGATCCATCGCGCGGGCGAGGACCGGATTGGCCCGGTATTCCTCGCACGGCACCGCGAAGCACATTTTCAGGAAGTTCGACGAATAATCGAGCGCGTTGGTCGGATAGATGAACGGCTGACCGATCGTGTACTTGTACGCCATTGCGGCGAGCGTCGGCAGCTTGGCGATCATGCGGATCGAAGCGACGAGCCGCTGATACGGATCGGAAATATCCGTGGAGTCATGATAGAAGGCCGACAGCGCGCCGACCGATCCGACCATCACCGCCATCGGATGCGCGTCGCGCCGGAAGCCCTGGAAGAAGCGGCTCATCTGCTCGTGGACCATGGTGTGGTTGGTCACGCGCTTGACGAAATCCGCCTTCTGCGTCGCCGTCGGCAATTCGCCGAACAAGAGGAGATAGCAGGTCTCGAGAAAGTCGCCGTGCTCGGCAAGCTGCTCGATCGGATAGCCGCGATAGAGCAGGATGCCCTCGTCGCCGTCAATATAGGTGATCTTGGATTCGCAGCTCGCCGTCGAGGTGAAGCCGGGATCGTAGGTGAACATCCCGGTGGCGCCGTAAAGCTTCGAGATGTCGATGACATCGGGACCGATGGTCCCGGCCTTGACCGGGAAATCGTGGCTGTCGCCGCCGACCGTAACCTTGGCGGTTTTCGCGCTTGCCGTTTTCGCGTCCATCGGCATCCTCTTGCAAGAAATCCGGATTCTGAGCGCCACGGGCCGGTCGGATTCCGACCGGCTGTTCAGCCCGTTACCCGAGGAATTGGTCCAGCGCAGGTGGCGTAGCCCATCCCTTTCGGCGCTGCAAGATGGGCAACGGTAGTCCGGTGTTTCAGGCTGCGGCCGACCCGCCGGCGGTCGCCTGATCGCGAATGCGCGCAATGCTTTCGGCCTGGCCAAGTACCGCCAGCACGTCGAAAATGCCGGGCGATGTGGCCCGGCCGGTCAGCGCCGCGCGCAAGGGCTGCGCCACGCTGCCCAGTTTCACATGCGCGGAATCGGCATAGTCGCGGACTGCGGCTTCGGTGGATTGCGCCGACCAATCCGTCAACGTCTCGAAATGCGGTACAAGGCCGTCGAGCAGCCTGCGCGCTTCGGCGGTCAGCAGCGCCTTCGCCTTGTCCTCCATGGATACGGGCCGGCCGGCCCAGATGAAGCGCGACTGATCGAGCAGTTCGACCAGCGTCTTGGCGCGTTCCTTCAGGCCGGGCATGGCGCGCAGCAACTGGCCGCGCAACGCGTCGTCCAGTTTCGCGGCAAGTTCCGCGCCGCCCTCGATGAAGGGCAGGGCACCCTCGAATTGCGCCAGCAGATCCGCATCCGGCAGCTGCCGCATGTAATGGCCGTTGAGGCTTTCAAGCTTCACGAAGTCGAAGCGCGCGGCCGAGCGGCCGATCTGCGGCAGGTCGAACAGGTCGATCATCTCCTGGGTCGAGAAAATCTCCTGATCGCCATGGCTCCAGCCGAGCCGGACCAGATAATTGCGCAAGGCCTCCGGCAGATAGCCGCGGGCGCGATAGGCATCGACGCCGAGCGCACCGTGACGCTTCGACAGCTTCGAGCCGTCCGGTCCGTGGATCAGCGGTATATGCGCCATGACCGGAACCGGCCAGCCCAGCGCCTGATAGATCTGGGTCTGGCGCGCGGCGTTGGTCAGGTGGTCGTCGCCGCGGATGATGTGGGTGACGCCCATGTCGTGGTCGTCGACCACGACCGCGAGCATATAGGTCGGGTTGCCGTCGGAGCGCAGCAGCACGAGGTCGTCGAGATCCTCGTTCTGCCAGACTATGCGGCCCTGGACCTGATCCTCGATCACGGTCTCGCCGGTCAACGGCGACTTCAGGCGGATCACCGGCTTGACGCCTTCGGGCGCTTCTGCGGGGTCGCGGTCGCGCCAGCGCCCGTCATAGAGCCGGGCTTTGCCCTTGGCGCGTGCGGCTTCGCGCATCTGCGCAAGTTCCTCCGCGCTCGCATAGCAGCGATAGGCGCGGCCCGTGGCCAGGAGCTGTTCGGCCACCTCGCGGTGGCGGGCCGCCCGCGCATATTGGTAGACGACATCGCCGTCCCAGGCGATGCCGAGCCAGGTCAGGCCGTCGATGATGGCCTCGATCGCGGCCTCGGTGGAGCGCTCGCGGTCGGTGTCCTCGATCCGCAGCAGCATCTTGCCGCCCCGGCCGCGTGCATAGAGCCAATTGAACAGCGCCGTGCGGGCGCCGCCGATATGCAGAAAACCGGTGGGCGAGGGGGCGAAGCGGGTTACGACGGTCATCCGGGGGAATGTTTCGGTTAAGGTTTCGCCCGTCTAACATGGGGGCGCGGCTTCCGAAACAGCGCTTTGCCGCTCATTGCGGCAATGACGGGGCAAGGTTAGCCGAACCTCGCCGCTGTCCGTGGCGGCGGCGCGTGCGCGTTGGACGCGCGGGCCTAAGGGCAAAACAACGCGGCGCTTGGCGCGCCGGGCCGAATTTGGCAGAGAGGCGCGCTGCGGCATGAGCGCGAGAAAGACTTAGAAGATGGCGGCGGACGAGACTTCGGAGGCGGGGCGCGACTTCATCCGCGACATCGTGCAGGCCGATCTCGATTCGGGCCGGCACAAGAGCGTGGTGACGCGGTTTCCCCCCGAACCGAACGGCTATCTGCATATCGGGCACGCCAAGTCGATCGGGCTGAATTTCGGCATCGCGCAGGAATTCGGCGGGCGCTGCCACCTGCGTTTCGATGACACCAATCCGGTGAAGGAGGAGCAGGAATATATCGACGCGATCAAGGCCGATGTGCGCTGGCTCGGCTACGATTGGGGCGAGCACCTCTATCACGCCTCCGACTATTTCGAGCAGCTCTATGAATGGGCCGAGACGCTGATCCGGGACGGCAAGGCCTATGTCGACGATCAGTCGCCCGATGAGATGCGGCAGACCCGCGGCACGCTGACCGAACCCGGAAAGAACTCGCCGTTCCGCGATCGCTCGGTCGAGGAAAATCTCGACCTGTTTCGCCGCATGCGGGCCGGCGAATTCCCGAACGGCGCCCGCGTGCTGCGCGCCAAGATCGACATGTCGTCCGGCAATATCAACCTGCGCGACCCGGTGCTGTACCGCATCCTGCACGCCACGCATCCGCGCACCGGTACGACATGGAAAATCTATCCGAGCTACGACTATGCGCACGGCCAGTCGGATGCCATCGAGCACATCACGCACTCGATCTGTACGCTGGAATTCGAGGATCACCGGCCGCTCTATGACTGGTTCATCGACAATCTTCCGGTGCCGTCGCGGCCGCGCCAGTACGAATTTGCCCGGCTCAATCTCACCTACACAGTGCTGTCCAAGCGCGTGCTGAACCGGCTGGTGCAGGACAAGCATGTGTCCGGCTGGGACGACCCGCGGATGCCGACGCTCGCGGGCCTGCGCCGCCGCGGCGTGCCGCCGGCCGCCTTGCGCGATTTTGTGAAGCGCATCGGCGTCGCCAAGGCCAACAGCGTCGTCGATATCCAGATGCTCGATTTCTCGATCCGCGAGACGCTGAACAAGACCGCGCTGCGCCGCATGGCGGTGCTTCGCCCGCTCAAGGTCGTGATCGAAAATTATCCGGAAGCACAGAGCGAAGAACTCGAAGCCGCCAACCATCCGGACGATGCAGGCGCCGGCAGCCGAAAGATCCGGTTCGGCCGCGAGATTTTCATCGAGCGCGACGACTTCATGGAGAACCCGCCGAAGAAATTTTTCCGCCTGTCGCCGGGGAGCGAGGTACGGCTGCGCTATGCCTTTTTCATCACCTGCCGCGAGGTGGTGAAGGACGCGGCGGGCGAGGTCGTGGAATTGCGCTGCACCTACGATCCGGCGACCCGCGGCGGCAACGCGCCCGACGGCCGCAAGGTCAAGGCGACCATTCACTGGGTCTCGGCGCAGGACGCGGTCCCCGCCGAAGTGCGGCTTTACAATCCGCTGTTCGTGCGGCCCGATCCGGATGCGGCGAATTTCGTCGCCGATCTCAATCCGGAATCGCTCGAAATCTTGCCGGACGCTAAGCTCGAACCTGCCATCCTCGCCGGCGATAATCCGGAGCCCATGCAGTTCGAACGGCAGGGCTATTTCGTCCGCGATCGCGATTCCACGCCGGGCCGGCCGGTCTTCAACCGCACCATCGGGCTGCGCGACAGCTACGCCAAAGCCGTCGCAGCAGGCGGCTGATCCGAATTTGATGTAGCCTCAACCACCGGTGGCGTGCCGGGGCGGGGCGACATGACGGGCGAGGACGATCCGGGAGGCCGGCCGCGGGCTGGGGGCGGAAAGGCGCGCGCGGGAACGCGCACCTGGCCGCTCGGCACCGGCGGCCGCCCTGCGGCGCCGCCCTGGCTTGAGGCTGCGGCCGCGCCCTTCGCGCACGGCTTCGGCGCGCGGCTCGCACGATGGACCGCGCATGACTTTGCACCGGGGCGGCTGGTGCCGTGGCTGCCGGTCGCCTTCGGCTTCGGAGTCATCCTGTATTTTTCGGCGGACCGCGAGCCGCATCTATGGGCCGGGCTCGTTGTCACGGCCATCGCCACGGCGCTGTGTGTGGCGGCGCGGGCAAGGCCGCTGGCTTTTGCGCTGACGCTCGCGGCGGCAACGCTTTCGCTCGGCTTCACGCTCGCAACCTGGAAAGCGGCGCGGATTGCGCATCCGGTGCTCACCGCGCCCGCTTTCAATGTGAGCCTGTCGGGCTTTGTCGAGCGGCGCGAAGAGCGCGAGCGCACCGACCGGATCGTCATCCGCGTCCACAGCATCAGCGGCGCAAGGCTGGAGACCAGGCTCGAACGCGTGCGCGTCTCGGTCCGCAAGGGCATGGCGCCGCCCGTTGCCTCCTTCGTGGAATTGCGTGCGCGCCTGAGCCCGCCGCTCGGGCCGTTGCGGCCGGGCGGCTACGATTTCGCCCGCGATCTTTATTTCCAGGAAATCGGCGCCAGCGGATTCGTGCTCGGTGCGATCCGCGAAGCTGCGCCGCCCGCACCGCCGGGCTTGTGGCTGCGCGGCGCCGCCGCCATCGGTGCAATCCGCGACGCGATCGATGCGCGCATTCGCGCCGCGGTGCCGGGGAACGAGGGCGCGATTGCCTCGGCGCTGATCACAGGCAAGCGTGGCGCAATTTCCTCGTCCGTCAGCGAGGCGATGTATGTCTCGAGCCTTGCGCATGTCCTGTCGATTTCCGGCTATCACATGGCGGTGGTCGCCGGCATCGCTTTCTTTGTGTTTCGTGCCGGGCTTGCGCTGATTCCGGCGGTCGCCAACCGCTACCCGATCAAGAAATGGGCGGCACTCGCGGCGCTGGCTATGGCTTCGTTCTATCTGATGCTGTCAGGCGGCGCAGTCGCGACCCAGCGCGCCTTCATCATGACCGCCATCGTGCTGATCGGGGTGATGTTCGACCGTCCGGCGCTGACGTTGCGCACGATCTGCGTTGCGGCTTTGGTGCTGCTGGCGATTTCGCCGGAAGCGATTGTGCATCCAAGCTTTCAGATGTCATTTGCCGCAACGCTGGCGCTGATCGCTGTCTATGAGCGCGGGCTGCCATGGATTTCCGCCGAGCCCGGCTCGCCGCTTACGGCCCGGATCGCGCTCTGGGGCGGGCGCGAGATCGCAGCGGTCGTCGTCGCCTCGCTGGTGGCGGGCAGCGCCACCACATTGTTCGCCGCCTATCATTTCCATCGCCTGGCGCCCTACGGGATCGTGGCCAACCTGTTTGCGATGCCCGTGGTTTCGATCTGGGTCATGCCGTCGGGACTGCTGGGTCTTGCGATGCTCCCCTTCGGCTTCGACCGTCCGTTCTGGTGGCTGATGGGCGAGGGGATCGGCTGGATGATCTCGGTCGCGACTTTCGTGACGAGCCTGCCCGGCGCGGTCGGACGGATACCGGCTTTCGGAACAGCACCGCTGCTTCTCGGCACCGCGGGGCTCGTGGTGCTGTGCCTGTTGCGCTCGCCGCTGCGCTGGTCGGGAGCGGGGCTCATGCTGCTGTGTGTCGCGCTCGCCTGGGCGACGCCACGCCCTGACATTCTGGTCTCGGCCGATGCCGGGATGGTTGCGGTCCGCGATGCCGGCGGGACGCTGCGGGTGATGGCGAACCGGCGCGATGCGTTTGCGCTCCGCGAGTGGCTGGCGGCCGATGGCGATGCGCGCGATGCGGCCGATGGGACTCTCACGGAGGGTGTGCGCTGCGATGGCGAGGGCTGCGTCGCGCGGCTTTCCGACGGTCGCGCGGTTGCGCTCGCAAAAACCGCGGAGGCGGTCAACGAGGATTGCGAAACAGCGAGCTTTGTTGTCACCGCGCGCAACGCCCCGCCGCATTGCGGCGTGCCCATCGTCGACCGCCATGCGGTTCGCGCCGGCGGAGCGGCCGCGGTGCGCGTTGCAGACGGGCGCTTGGTGATGGACTGGGCGCGCCCGCAGACCTATCGCAGGCCATGGACCCCGCAGGCCGCCGCCGCGCCGCCGCCGGTCTCGCGGCCAGCAGTCGCGCCACGCGATGCAACGCCACGTCCGGCCGACCTGGAACCCGAAGATGCGCCGGGACAAGACCCGTCGTCAGTAGCGCCGGAGTAGGCCGACCAGCTTGCCCTGAATGCGTACCCTCGTCGGCGGCAGGATCCGCACTTCATACGACGTATTGGCCGGTTCAAGTGCGATGGAAGCGCCGCGGCGGCGGAAACGCTTCAGCGTGGCCTCTTCATCGTCGATCAGGGCAACCACGATATCGCCGGTATCGGCTGCGTCGGACTTGCGGATCAGCACGGTATCGCCATCGAGGATGCCGGCATCGATCATCGAATCGCCGCGCACCTCCAGCGCAAAATGATCGCCCGACGACAGCATGTCTGGCGGCACGCTGATGGTGTGACTCTTGGTCTGGATCGCCTCGATCGGCGTGCCCGCGGCGATGCGGCCCATGACGGGAATCGCGACCGGGCGGCCGCCCTCATCCTCGGAGGCCGTCCGCACCCGGCCGAGATTGCCTTCGATGACGCTCGGCGTGAAACCGCGCCGCGGTCCGGACGGATTGACCGAGTCGGGCAGCTTGATCACTTCGATGGCGCGGGCGCGGTTGGGCAGGCGGCGGATGAAGCCACGCTCTTCCAGCGCGGTAATCAGCCGATGGATCCCGGACTTCGAGCGCAAATCGAGCGCATCCTTCATTTCGTCGAAAGACGGCGGTACGCCGGCTTCCTTCAGGCGATCATTGATGAAGCGCAGAAGCTCGAACTGCTTGCGGGTCAGCATGCCACCGTGTCTCCCCGGCCCAGCATTCGGGTTGATGGAACCAACTCAACGAATGCGAAACAAATCATGAACGAACACTATCTGTTCGATATGTGTTCCGCAAGCCCTTAATTTGAAGTGAAGAATGCTTTGGATCGTTACAGCGGAAGCTTCATGATTGCGCAGGGCGAGCCGGCCAGCGCCTTCGGCGCATGCGCCTCTCTCACGATCAGGCAGTCGGCCTCGGCAAGGAACCGAGTCATCGAGGAATCCTGGACCGGGAAGGCGGTTGCGACCAGCGCACCACGCGACGAACGCGACAGTTTCGCCCGCAGATAATCCTCGCGCTCGTCGTTTTCCGGCAGGTCGCTGCCGAGCAGCGCTTGTTCCATCTGGGCGATGGCATCGGTACGGCCGGTCAGTGTGCGCAGCAGCGGCAAGAGAAACAGGTAGGCGCAGACGAAGGCGGAGACCGGATTGCCCGGCAGGCCAAGCACATGGATCGGTCCGAGCCGTCCATGCATCAGCGGACGGCCGGGCCGCATTGCGATCTTCCAGAACGAAAGTTCCATGCCCTCGGCGGTGAGCGCCTGCTGCACGAAATCGTAATCGCCGACCGAAGCGCCGCCCATCGTCACCAGCACATCGACCCGCCGCATCCGGGCATCCTGGATCGCCTTCACGGTATCGGCGACGGTATCGCGGGCAATGCCGAGGTCGGTGACGTCGGCGCCTTCCTGCCGCGCGAGTGCGGCGACCGAATATCCGTTCGAATAGACGATCTGGCCGGGGCCCGGCTTGCGTCCGGGCAGCACCAACTCGTCCCCGGTGGCGAGAAGCGCGATCCGCGGCTTGCGATAGACCGGCAGGAACGGATGGTTCATGGCGGCGGCAAGCGAGATGTCGCGTCCGGTGAGCACGCGGCCGCGGGCGAGAAGCGTTTCGCCTTCGCTGAAATCGAGTCCGGCGCGGCGGATGTGCCGGCCCTTTTCGGGAAGCTTGACGATGATGACGCTGTCGCCCTCGCGGCGGGTCTGTTCCTGAACGACAATGGTATCGGCGCCCGGGGGCACTTCGCCGCCGGTAAAGATCCGCACTGCCTGCCCGGCCTTCACCGCACCATCGAAGGGCCGGCCGGCAGCGACTTCCCCCGCCACTTTCAGGTCGATCGGCACCGAACTCACGTCCTCGGCGCGGATCGCGTAGCCGTCCATGGCCGAGACATCGGCCGGCGGCTGGCTGCGCAGCGCACGCAAATCTTCCGCGAGCACGCGCCGGTGCGCCTCGGTGATCGGCACGCGTTCGGAGGGCATGGCGCTCGCCTGCGCCAGGATTCGCTGCAGCGCTTCGGCGACCGGCAGGAGTGCCATCGGCTAGTCCTTCGCCCGGTACGGCCCGGATTTGCCGCCGGATTTTTCGACCAGACGAATGCCCTCGATCCGCATGCCGCGCTCGGCGGCCTTGACCATGTCGTAGATCGTAAGACACGCGACCGACACCGCCGTCAGCGCCTCCATTTCCACGCCGGTCTGACCCGCGACCTTCACCGTCGCGCGCACCGCGATGCCGGGAAGCGTCTCGTCCGGCGCGAGATCGACGGCGACCTGCGACAACGCCAGCGGATGGCAGAGCGGGATCAATTCGTGGGTGCGCTTCGCCGCCATGATGCCGGCAATGCGTGCGGTGCCGAGCACGTCGCCCTTCTTGGCGTTGCCCGACAGGACAAGGTCGAGCGTCTCCTTCGTCATGACGACGTGACCCTCGGCAATAGCGACCCGCTCGGTCACTGCCTTGTCCGAGACATCGACCATGCGCGCCTCGCCGGACGCGCCAAGATGGGTCAGCGTTTTTTTGGTCATGGCTTAACCCGCGGCCGCACGGCTGCTGGGCCGCGCCAGCAGCTTCCGGGTGGCCTCGGTGACGTCGGATGCGCGCATCAGGCTCTCGCCGATCAGGAAGGTGGAAATGCCGGCGTCCGACAATAGTGCGAGATCGGCGGGGGTGAAGATGCCGCTCTCGCCGACGATCAGCCGGTCGCGCGGCACTTTCGGCGCAAGCGCGCGGCTGACATCGAGCGAGGTGTGGAAGGTGCGCAGATTGCGATTGTTGATGCCGATCAGGCGCGAATTGAGTTTGAGCGCGCGATCGAGTTCGGCTTCGTCATGGACCTCGATCAGAGCATCCATGCCGTAGGACTGCGCGGCGGATTCAAGGTCGTGCGCGAGCGCATCCTCGACCGCTGCCATGATGATGAGGATGCAGTCGGCACCCCAGGCGCGGGCTTCCGCCACCTGGTAGGTGTCGTACATGAAATCCTTGCGCAGGGCGGGCAGGGAGGTCGCTGAGCGGGCCGCAGTCAGGAATTCGGGCCGGCCCTGGAACGAGGGCGTGTCGGTGAGCACGGAGAGACAGGCCGCGCCGCCGTCTTCATAGGCCTTGGCGATCGCGACCGGATCGAAGTCTTCGCGGATCAGTCCCTTGGACGGGCTCGCCTTCTTCACCTCGGCAATCAATGCATATTGGCCGGCTGCGAGCTTACGCTCGATCGCGCCGCAAAAGCTGCGGACGGGCGAAGCTGTGCGCACTTCGGCGTCGAGCGCGGCGAGGCTCCTGTCGCGCTTTGCGGCGGCGATCTCGTCGCGCTTATAGGCCTCGATCTTGGTCAGGATGTCGGCCATCGCGACCTCACGAATTCGACACGGCGATCAGGCGGTCGAGGCGGGCGCGCGCGGCGCCGGTCGACAACGCTTTGCGGGCCTGTTCGGCGCCGTCCTTCAAATCCTTCGCGACACCGGCGACCACCAATGCCGCCGCGGCATTCATCACTGCAACATCGCGGTACGCGCCGGGCTTGTCTTCCAGCACCGCCTTCAGCGCCTCGGCATTGTGCTCGGCATCGCCGCCGCGCAGAGCCTCCGGCTTCACGGGCTCGACCCCGATATCGGCCGGCGCGATCTCGAAGGTCCGGATCTTGCCGTGCTCCAGCGCAGCGACGGCGGTCGGTCCCGACGTTGTGATCTCGTCAAGCCCGTCGGAGCCATGCACCACCCAGACCGAGTCCGATCCCAGAATCTTCAGCACCTGCGCCAGCGGTTCGATCCATTGCCGCGAGAATACGCCGACCAGCTGGCGGGTGACGCTCGCCGGATTGGACAGCGGCCCGAGCAGATTGAAAATCGTGCGGGTGCCGAGTTCGACGCGCGTCGCGCCGACATTCTTCATCGCCGGATGATGCGCGGGCGCGAACATGAAGCCGATCCCGGCCTCGTAGATGCAGCGGGTGATTTCGTCGGGGCGCAGGTCGATCTTGATGCCGAGCGCCGACAGCACGTCCGCCGCGCCCGATTTCGACGACAGCGCGCGATTGCCGTGCTTGGCCACCGGCACGCCTGCCCCCGCAACGATAAAGGCCGCGCAGGTGGAAATGTTGTAGGAGCCGGACGCGTCGCCGCCGGTGCCGACCACGTCGATGGCGCCGGGCGGCGCTGCGACCCTCGTCATCTTGGCGCGCATGGTGCTGACAGCGCCGGTGATCTCGTCGACGCTCTCGCCGCGCACCCGCAGCGCCATCAGAAGTCCGCCCATCTGCGAGGGCGTCGCTTCGCCCGACATCATCCGGTCGAAGGCGAGCGCGGCTTCCTCGCGCGACAATGCGGCGCCGGACGCGGCCTTGGCGATCAATGCCTTGAATTCGTCGGCCATCAGGCGTCCTCAATGCAAGCTGCGCCGCGCGCCGTTCCAGGCGGCGGCGAGGTCGAGAAAATTCTTCAGGATCAGGTGCCCATGCTCGGAGGCGATGCTTTCGGGATGAAACTGCACGCCATGCAGCGGCAAAGATTTATGCGCGAGACCCATCACGATTCCGTCGCCGGTTTCCGCCGTCACCTCAAGGTCGTCCGGCATGGTGTCGCGGCGGACCACCAGCGAGTGATAGCGCGTCGCCTTGAATGGACCGTTGATGCCGCGGAACACGCTGCGGCCGTCGTGACGGATGTCCGAAAGCTTGCCGTGGACTGGCGCGGGTGCCCGCACCACCTGGCCGCCGAAGGCCTGGCCAACGGCCTGATGGCCAAGGCACACGCCAAGAATCGGGATCGTCTCCTTGGCCTTCTGGATCAGGTCGAGGCAGATGCCGGCTTCGTTCGGCGTGCAGGGACCCGGCGAGAGCACGATCGCCTCAGGCTTCGATGCAACCGCTTCGTCCGCGGTGAGGCTGTCGTTGCGGCGCACCCGCACATCGGCGCCGAGCCCGCCCAGATAATGGACGAGGTTGAAGGTAAAGCTGTCGTAGTTGTCGATCAGGAGGATCATGCGGCAGCCCCGGCGTGTCGGGGGTCTTAGACTACGGGTTCCGAAGGGGTCAAGGCGAGCCGGTTTTCAGGTCCAAAGTCATGAAAACGCTGTTCGAATCCGGGACGTAGTCGCCGAACGGCTGGCATTCAGTGAAGCCGTGGCTCCGGTACAGCGCCACGGCCGGCTTGGAACAAGGCCACGAGCCGGTCTCCAGTCTGAGGCGGGAGAAGCCGGCCCCGCACCTCGGCTATTGTCCGCGGCCGGCACGGCTGGCAAAGCGGCGCGCTTCTTCGGCGGCGCGGAACAGCGCCTTCGCCTTGTTGATGCATTCCTGCTGCTCGGCGGCCGGATCGCTGTCGGCGACGATGCCGGCGCCGGCCTGCACATACATGGTGCCCTCCTTGATCACCGCGGTGCGCAGCACGATGCAGGTATCCATGTCGCCGGCGGCCGAGAAATAGCCGACGCAGCCGGCATAGATGCCGCGCTTTTCCTTCTCCAGTTCGTCGATGATCTGCATGGCGCGCACCTTCGGCGCGCCCGATACCGTGCCGGCCGGAAATCCGGCGACCAGCGCATCGAGGGCATCGTGCCCATCGGCGAGTTCGCCCTCGACGTTGGACACGATATGCATCACCTGGCTGTAGCGCTCGATGAAGAATTTGCCGGTAACTTCAACCGAACCGATCGTCGCGACCCGTCCGACGTCGTTGCGGCCAAGATCGAGCAGCATCAGATGCTCGGCGCGCTCTTTCGGGTCGGCGAGCAATTCCTGCTCCAGCGCCATGTCCTGCTGCGGCGTCGCCCCGCGCGGCCGCGTTCCGGCGATGGGGCGGATGGTGACGCGGCCGTCGCGCACGCGCACCAGAATTTCCGGGCTCGATCCTGCGATCGCCAGCTCGCCGAAATCGAGGAAGTACAGAAACGGCGCCGGATTGACCCGCCGCAGCGCCCGGTACAGCGAGAAGGGCGACAGATCGAACGGGGTTTCGAAGCGCTGCGCCAGCACCACCTGGAAGATGTCGCCTGCGGCAATGTAGTCCTTGGCGCGCGCAACCATCGCACCGAATTCGGCAGGGCTGGTATTGGAGACTGCGTCCGCCGCGATGCTGCCGGCATGCTCTTCGCGAAAGGATTTCGGCAACGGCGCGTCCAGCCGGTCGACGATTGCGCCAAGGCGTTCGGTGGCGCGCGCCAATGCGGCTTTCGCCGACACGCCCGCTTCCGGCCGGACCGGCGTCACCAGCGTGATCTGGTCCGTCACCGAATCGAAAACGACGACGATGGTCGGACGGATCAGAAGCGCGTCAGCCGCGCCGAGCGGATCGGGATTGACGTTCGGCAGGTGCTCCATCTGCCGCACCATGTCGTAGCCGAGATAGCCGAACAGGCCGGCCGCCGGCGGCGGCAGGAAACCGGGCAAGTCGATCCGGCTCTCTGCGATGAGGGCACGCAGCGCATCGAGCGGAGCATGCGGGCAGGGCGAAAAGCTGCCCTTGCCGGAGAGGGCGGAGCGGTCGATCTCGGCCGCACCGTTGCGCACGCGAAAGATCAGGTCGGGCGAAAGACCGATAATCGAATAACGGCCGCGCACGGCCCCGCCTTCGATCGATTCGAACAGAAAGCACGGCGGACGATCGCCTGCGATCTTCAGGAATGCGGAGACCGGCGTTTCCAGATCGGCAACCAGATGGGTCCAGACCACCTGCGGGGCGCCGGCCTCGTAGCGCGCGGCGAAGTCCTCCGCTGCCGGTTCGATCGTCATCGCATTCGGCGCATGCGAAGCGCCTGCTCCGTCAGTTCACGCCCCCGCCCACGACCTGATTGAGCGCTGTCTCGTTGATCGAAGCGCCAAGCGTCGTCTGCAAATCGGCAAGATACTGGGCGACGATATCCTCGGTAAACATTGCCGCAAGCCCGTCGCGGATCCGTTTCGCATCGGCGGAGGCAGGATCGAGCGTCGGAACGGTTATCCCGGTGACACGAAATACCACCCATTCGCTGGCGCTGGCGCCCTGTGCCGTGCCGACTCCATCCTTGTCGGTCTGGAATACCGCCTCGAGTGCCGTGGCGGGGAAGTCGCCCTGCGTACGGTCGCGGCGCAGCCCGACAATGAATTGCGGCTTGGCGCCGACCGCCGAAGCAGCCTCGGCGATGCTTGTGGCTTTGAGCTTTTCCGCCGTGTCCTTGGAGAGTTCCTTCAAACGCGCGGCAACCTGATCGTTGCGCCAGCGCTCGATGACGCGGTCGCGCACCTCATCCAGCGAACGCTCGCGCGAGGGCGTGATGCCCATCACCTCGTACCAGACATAGCCGTCGTCGCCGGCCAGCCGGATCGGATCATTCTCCACGCCCACCTCGGCGGCGAAGATCGCAGAATAAAGATTGGGCAGCTCCGGAAGCTGCGGCGCGGGTTGTCCGTCGGGCGCGCGGCCCGAACGATCCACCGCATCGATGGTCCGGATCGTAAGCCCGACCTTGCCGGCGAGTTCGGCAAGCGTGCCGCCGGCGCCGCGTTCGTCCTCAAGCTTGTCGTAAAGGTCGCGCACCTGCCGGCGCGCGCGGTCCATCGCAATCTCCCGTTTCAGGTCAGCAGCCACCGCGTCGAAGGGCTTCACCGTCTCCGGCTCCACCTTTCCGACGTGAACGAGGATGGTGCCGAAACGGCCCTTGACCGGGGCGCTGACCGAATCCGGCTGAAGTGCGAAGGCGGCATCCGCCACGGCCGGATCGAGGATCTGGGCCTTTGTCACCATGCCGAGATTGACTTCGCTGCCCTTGCGGTCCGGCGAGGCCGCAAATTCCGCGAACGTCATGCCGGGCTGCTTCAGCTTTTCCACCGCCTCGGCGGCATCGGCTTCGTTCTGGAAAATGATCTGATGAACCTCGCGCCGCTCGGGCGTCCCGTAATTCGCCCGGTTGGCATCGTACGCCTTTTTCGCCTCCTCGTCGGACACAGCAATCGTCTTGGCGAGGTCGTCGGCGGACAAGGTCACGATATCGACCTTGCGGAATTCGGGAGCGCGGAACAGATTCTTGCGCTCCTCGAAAAATGTCGTGAGCTGTTCGGCGGTCGGATCGCCGATCTCGCCGGCCTGTTCGGGCCCAAGCGCGATGTAATCGAGCGCGCGCGTTTCGTTGGCAAAGCGGTTCTGCAGGTCGATGGCGGCTTCGGGCGCCGCGAGCTCGCCGGTGAGGCTGCGGATGATTTCCTGCTGCAGCATTTGCCGGCGGCGCTCGGCGACATAGCGCGGCTCGGTATAGCCAAGCTCGCGCAGGATGGCGTTGAACCGGTTGCGATCGAACTGGCCGGTGATGCCGCGGAACGAGGGATCGTTGCGGATCCGCTCGGCGACCAGGGCGTCCGGCACGTTAAGGCCGAGTTGACGGATATTTTCGTCCAGCGCGGCCTCGGCGATCATTTGCCCCAGCAATTGCCGGTGCAGTCCGAGTGCACGCGCCTGATCGGCGGGAATAGGCTTGCCGACCTGCCGGATCAGCCGCTGCAACTGCTCGTTATAGGCCTGCCTGAAGCGTTCGACGCCAATCTCCGTCGAGCCGACTTTGGCGACCGTCGACGTGCCGAAACCGCGGAAAATGTCGCCGATGCCCCAGATCGCGAACGAGATTGCGATCAGGCCCAGCAGGATTCCGGTGATCAGGCGGCCGAGCCAGTTCCGGGTGGCATTTTGGATTCCGCGCAGCATGCGAGCGTTACGTCTTTCGTCGTCGGCGATGGGGTGGAAAGCCGCGCATCATAGAGAGCGCGATGTGCGGCTGCAACACGCTGAGAAGTCACAGGAAAGCGCTGGCTCTGCGGCGCGCCGTCTGATAGCCGGAAAAAACCTGGACGTGTCAAAAAAATGAGGAATGGCAATCGATGGCGCAAGAACCGCGTCCGCTGGTCGCGGGCAACTGGAAGATGAACGGCCTTGCGGCATCCCGCTCCGAGCTGGAGGCGATCATCGCCGGTGCCGCGAAGCTGCCCGATACCGTCGACCTCTTAGTCTGTCCGCCCGCGACATTGATCGCAAGCTTTGCCAAGGCCGCAGCGGGCTCGCGAATCGGAATCGGCGCCCAAGATTGCCACGCGGCGGTCTCCGGCGCCTTTACCGGCGATATATCGGCGGAGATGCTGAAGGATGTGGGCGCCGCCGCGGTCATTGTCGGCCATTCCGAACGCAGGGCGCTGCATGGCGAAACCGATGCGATGGTCCGGGACAAGGCGATGGCCGCCCGCAGGGCCGGGCTCACCGCCATTCTCTGTGTCGGCGAGACCCGCGATGAGCGGGATGCGGGCGCAACCATCGCCCGGATCGAGCGTCAGCTCGATGGCTCGCTGCCGGACAGCCTGGAGGGGCTGGTGATCGCCTATGAGCCGGTCTGGGCCATCGGAAGCGGACTGACGCCGACCCCGAAGGATATCGCCGACGTGCATGGCATGATCCGCAACTATCTGATTTCCAAAGATAAAGCTGCGGGTTCCGGGATGCGCATTCTGTATGGCGGTTCGGTCAAGCCGCAGAATGCGAAGGAACTGATGGCGGTCGCGCATGTCAATGGCGCTCTGGTCGGCGGCGCCAGCCTCAAGGCGGACGATTTTCTCGCAATTGCTGCGGCTTACGCCTAGCCGGCCTAGGGCGAGGCGAGGGTGGAATTGTGGGCCCGGATCGTGTACAGACGCGCCCGCATTCCCTATATGCCAGCTCGACACAAGCGTCCCCGCCGGGGCGAAACCGGAATTGGGCCAGCATTGGACGCATCAGGATTTGACGCATGCAGACCGTGGTAATCGTCATTCATCTGCTCATCGTGCTGACCATGATCGGCCTTGTCCTGCTGCAGCGCTCCGAGGGCGGCGGGCTCGGCATGGGCGGCGGTGGCGGCGGCGGCTTCATGTCGGCACGCGGCACCGCCAATCTGTTGAGCCGGTCGACCGCCTATCTGGCCGCGGCATTCTTCGTCACCAGTCTGCTGCTGTCGTGGCTCGCCGGCCACGAGCGCAAGCCAACCTCGATCCTCGATACCGGCACGCCGGCCGGACCATCGGTGCCGGCGCCGAGCGGGCAGATGCCACCTTTGGGTTCGGGATCCGGTGGTGTGCTCGACCAGTTGCAGCGGCCGGCGCAGCCGCCGCAACCCGCGGGACCCCAAGTCCCGCAATCACAGTAATCCCTCAAGGGCCGGGTGACCGGCCCTTCGACTTTGCAGGTTATCCCGGCAGGTTATCCCAAGGCGCGTGGGGCTTGCCCCTCGTCGAATCGAATGCGGCGGACTAAAGGTTGAGCCCCATGGCGCGGTACGTATTCATCACCGGCGGCGTGGTATCTTCGCTTGGAAAAGGGCTCGCATCGGCGGCGCTGGGCGCGACCCTTCAGGCGCGCGGCTACAGGGTGCGGCTGCGCAAGCTCGATCCCTATCTCAATGTCGATCCCGGCACGATGTCGCCGTACCAGCACGGCGAGGTGTTTGTCACCGATGACGGCGCGGAGACCGATCTCGATCTCGGCCATTACGAGCGCTTCACCGGGCGTCCCGCCAACAAGCAGGACAACATCACGACCGGGCGCATCTATCAGGACATCATCGCCAAGGAGCGCCGCGGCGATTATCTCGGCGCCACCGTGCAGGTGGTCCCGCACGTCACCAACGCCATCAAGGATTTCATCAAGGATGGTAATGACGGCTACGATTTCGTGCTGTGCGAGATCGGCGGCACCGTCGGGGACATCGAGGGCCTGCCGTTCTTCGAGGCGATCCGGCAGCTGGGCAATGAATTGCCGCGCGGCGACGCGCTCTATATCCATCTCACGCTCTTGCCGTTCATTCCGAGCGCGGGCGAACTGAAGACCAAGCCGACCCAGCATTCCGTCAAGGAATTGCGCTCGATCGGCATCCAGCCCGACATTCTGCTGTGCCGCACCGACCGGCCGATCCCGCCCGAGGAGCGGCGCAAGCTCGCGCTGTTCTGCAATGTGCGCGAAAGTGCGGTGATCGAGGCGCGCGACGTCGACAACATCTACGCAGTGCCGGAGGCCTATCACGCCGCAGGACTCGATACCGAAGTTCTGTCGGTCTTTGGCATGGACGCAAAGAAGGAGCCCGACCTCAAGCGCTGGCAATTGATCAATGAGCGTATCCGCAATCCGGAAGGACAGGTGACGATTGCGATCGTCGGTAAATATACCGGGCTGAAGGACGCCTATAAGTCGCTGATCGAGGCGCTCGCCCATGGCGGCATCGCCAACACCGTGAAGGTCAATCTCGACTGGATCGAGTCGGAGGTTTTCGAGCACGAGGATCCGACGCCGTTCCTGGAGCATGTCAACGGAATCCTGGTGCCGGGCGGCTTCGGCCAGCGCGGCGCGGAAGGCAAGATCAGGGCGGCGCAATTCGCGCGCGAGCGCGCCGTACCCTATTTCGGCATCTGCTTCGGCATGCAGATGGCGGTGATCGAGGCTGCGCGAAACCTGTGCGGCATCGAGAGCGCGAATTCGACCGAGTTCGGTCCGACCCCTGAGCCGGTGGTCGGCTTGATGACCGAATGGCTGAAGGGCAACGAATTGCAAAAGCGCGCCGCCGGCGGCGATCTCGGCGGCACCATGCGGCTCGGAGCGTATCCGGCTGTGCTCGCGCGCGGCAGCCGCGTCGCGGAAATTTACGGCGCGACGGAAATATCGGAGCGGCACCGCCATCGCTATGAGGTCAACACCGTCTACAAGGACCGGCTGGAACAGCACGGCCTGCGTTTCTCCGGCATGTCACCGGACGGCATTTTGCCGGAGATCGTGGAGTATCAGGATCATCCCTGGTTCGTCGGCGTGCAGTTTCACCCCGAACTGAAATCGCGGCCGCTCGAACCGCATCCGCTGTTTGCGTCGTTCATCGGGGCGGCGGTGGAGCAGAGCAGGTTGGTGTGACGGGGTTCAGCGCCGCATCCCTGCGCAAGCGCTCAGCCGCGAAATCGACGAAGGCGCGCACCCGCGCGCTCGCTTGCCGGCCGGCGAGATGCACGATGTGAACCGGCAGCGGCGGCGGCTCGAACGCGGCCAGCACGATCTGCAACCGGCCCGCGGCGAGTTCTGGCGCGATCTGGTAGGACAGCACATTCGTCAATCCATGCCCGGCGATCGCTGCGGCGATGGCCACGTCCGCGGTGTTGACTGCGAACTGCGTACGCGGCTTCGCCGTTTGGATGCGCTGCTTGGAGACGAACGGCCATTCCAGCGTCGCGCCCGCCTGAGCGAACAGGATGGCGTCGTGACCGGCGAGATCCGACGGCGTTTGCGGCGTGCCGCGCGCTCGAAGATAGTGCGGAGACGCGCAGACCACGCGCCGCACCGTACCGACGCGCACGGCGCTCAGCGACGAGTCCGGCAGATGCGCGATGCGGATCGCGACATCGAGTCCTTCCTCCATCAGATCGACGACGCGGTCGAGCAGCATCAGGCGCGCCGTGACGCCGGGATAGCGCGTCAGGAAATCGAGAACGACCGGCGCAACATGCATGCGTCCGAACATCACCGGAGCGGTGACCGCAATTGATCCGCGTGGCTGCGCATGGGAGCCCGCGGCGGAGGCTTCGGCTTCGTCGATCTCGGTGAGGATGCGCTTGCAATCGTCGAGGAACCGCGATCCCGCTTCGGTCAGCCGGACCCGCCGGGTGGTGCGCTCCAGAAGCCGTGCGCCGATCCGGTCCTCCAGGGCCGACACCGCGCGCGTGACCGCGGGCGGCGACAGGCCGAGCAGCCGTGCGGCGGAGGCGAAGCTTTCCTCCTCGGCTACGGCAGCGAAAACCTTCATTGCGTTCAGCCGGTCCATTTAACTATTCCATTATCTGAAATAGTATATTGCTGGAAACAGCAATTCTCAAATCCAGGGCAATAGTTAGGTCAGGCGCACGCTCACCCGCTCGAAAGGACGGCCCACATGCAAGCGCCCGCAAACCTGTCTGCAACTCAGCCCGCAATTCAGCCTGCTCGCCCGATCCGCCTCTATCGGCACCCGCTGTCCGGCCATTGCCATCGCGTGGAATTGCTGCTGTCGCTTCTGCAAAAACCCTTTGTGACGACCGACGTCGACCTCGCGGCGGGCGCACACAAGAAGCCGGACTTCGTTGCGAAGAATCCGTTCGGCCAGGTGCCGGTGATCGAGGATGGCGAAGTGACGCTGTCCGACAGCAACGCGATCCTGGTTTATCTCGCGTCCCTCTACGACACGACCGGCCGCTGGCTTCCCCGCGATCCACTGATGGCGGCGCAGGTGCAGCAATGGCTCTCGGTTGCCGCAGGTGCGCTTGCCAACGGCCCGGCGGCAGCGCGGCTTGTCACCGTGTTCGGAGTTAAGCTCGATCACGCACGCGCCAAGGAGATTGCCGTCCAGCTCCTGAAAATTGTCGACGCGCAACTTGCCGGACGCACCTTTCTCGTCGCGGACCATGCAACCATCGCGGATATTGCGCTCTATTCGTACACCGCGCATGCGCCGGAAGGCGGGGTGCCGCTGGACGCATTCGCCAATGTGCGCGCGTGGCTTTCGCGGATCGAGGCGCTGCCGCACTTCGTGCCGATGCAGCGCGCGCAGGCGCGGGCGGTTGCCTGAAGGGAGGCTGCCATGCCGGAGAATGCGTCCCGGGGCTTTGGCATCGCGGCAAGCTGGCCGCATGACGCCTCGCCCTATCACTTTGGCGAACGCTCGTTGCAGGAGAAAGCCGGTGTCCGCGACAAAGTCGAGCAGATCGGCCGCCGGGTGATCCGGGACCACATGCCGGACCAGCATCGCGAATTGTTCGGCAAGCTGCCGTTCTTGATCGCCGGCAGTCTCGATGAGAGGGGCCGGCCCTGGGCCTCGATCCTCGTCGGACATCCGGGATTCATGTCGTCACCGGACCCATGGACGCTCGCGGTCCGCGCGAAGGCTGGCTATGGCGATCCGCTGGCGGGCAACATTCGCAGCGGCGCGCCGATCGGCCTGCTCGGGATCGAGCCTGCCACGCGCCGCCGCAACCGGATGAACGGGACCATCAGCGCCGTCGATGCGAACGGCTTCATCGTCCGGGTGGGCCAGAGCTTCGGCAATTGCCCGCAATATATCCAGGCGCGGCAGCCGCAATTCATCGCCGATCCGAAAAGCGTTGCAGCACCGCGCCCGGTCGCGCGCGAGGCCGCGATCCTGTCCGGACGGGCGGCCGCGATGGTGCAGTCGGCGGACACGTTCTTTATCGCGACGGCGTCCCCGGCGACGGATGACGCCACCGCCGGCATCGATGTCTCACATCGCGGCGGCAGGCCGGGCTTCGTGCGTTTGAGCGAAGAGGGCGGGCGCAGCGTGCTGATGTCGCCGGATTTCTCGGGCAATTTTCATTTCGCAACCTTCGGCAATCTCCTGCTCGATCCAAAGGCCGGCATGCTCTTCTTCGACTTTGCGACCGGCGATCTCCTGTCGCTGACCGGCGAAGCCGAGGTGATCTGGGAGGGACCGGAGGTCGCGGCCTTCGCCGGTGCGCAGCGGCTGTTGCGCTTTCATGTGAGCGAAGGCGTCCTGATCGAAAAAGCGGTCCCGCTGCGCTGGTCGGCCGCGGAACTGTCGCCACGGCTTGCGGGCACCGGCTCGTGGGACGCTGCCGTGCAAGCATTGCGGGCACCGGTTTAGCCATGCACAAGGGCCACGGCTGCAGCGCTCGCCGCGGCTCGAATCCTCGCTTATATCCTCGTCCGCCGCGCGCAAGCTGAACTGCGCCCGGCTTTCAGCGGATAGGAGACAGGGCGGGACCATGGCACGCGGCCTCGATCATATCGTCCATGCGGTTCGCGACCTCGATACCGGTGCCGACATGTATCGCCGGCTCGGTTTCACCGTCGGTGCCCGAAACCGCCATTCCTGGGGTACGCATAATCACATTGTGCAATTGCCGGGCTTCTTCATCGAAGTGCTGACGGTCGCCGAACCCGAAAAGCTCGGCGACGACGGTTTCTCGACGCTGTTTGGCGACTTCAATCGCCGCTTTTTGGAAAACGGCGAAGGGTTTTCGCTGCTGATGCTGGAAAGCAAGGACGCGGGCGCCGATGCCCGCGCCTTTGCCGCGGCGCAGATCGCAGCATCCGATGTCATGCGGTTCGAGCGCGAAGGCAAACGGCCGGACGGTTCGCCGATGACCGTCGCATTCTCGCTCGCCTTCGCCCGCGACGGCCGCGCGCCCGCGCACAATTTCGCAGTCTGCCAGCAGCATCATCCGGACAATTTCTGGAACCCGGCCTGGCAGCGCCACGCCAATGCGGTGACAGGCGTCGGCGGCGTGGTCATGGTTGCCGACAATCCGAGCGACCATCACATCTTCCTCTCGGCCTTTGCCGGCGAGCGCGAATTGCTGTCGTCGTCGGCGGGCATCACCGTGGCGACGCCGCGCGGCGACATCCAGGCGGTGACGCCGGCCGCGTATTCCGATCTGTTCGGCATCGCGGCGCCCGACATTTCGGGCGGCGGACGGCTTGCGGCCCTGCGGCTGAGGTCGTCCGACATGAATGCGACGCAAGCTAGTCTGTCGTCGGGGCAGTTCAGCCCGATCCGGCATATGGGCCGCCTTGTGGTTCCACCCGATCAGGCGCTGGGCGCTGCCCTCGTATTCGAAGCCGCGGATTGATTCCGGCGCGGGCGCGGCGCATGGTCGCCACGCATGGAAAGGCCCTTGATCCCGCACCCGGTCGTGGATGTCGGCACGGCGCGCTTCGGCAACGAATTGCCGCTGGCGCTGATCGCCGGCCCCTGCCAGCTCGAAAGCCGCGCGCATGCGCTGGAGATGGCGTCCGCGCTGAAGGAGATGGCAGGGAGGCTCGGCATCGGCCTCGTCTACAAGACCTCTTTCGACAAGGCGAACCGGACCAGCGGCAAGGCCGCGCGCGGCATCGGGCTCGATGCGGCGCTGCCGATCTTCGCGGAAATCCGAGGTTCGCTCGATTTGCCGGTGCTGACCGATGTGCACGAGATCGACCAATGCGCGGTCGCAGCACAAGCCGTCGATATCCTGCAGATCCCGGCCTTCCTGTGCCGGCAGACCGACCTTCTCGTCGCCGCAGCCAAGACCGGCCGCGCGGTCAATGTGAAGAAGGGCCAGTTCCTCGCGCCCTGGGACATGAAGAATGTCGTGGCCAAGATTACCGATGCCGGCAATGCGCGGGTGCTGGTGACCGAGCGCGGCGTCTCTTTCGGCTACAACACGCTGGTCTCCGACATGCGGGCATTGCCGGAACTCGCCAAGACCGGCGCGCCGGTGATTTTCGATGCGACGCATTCGGTGCAGCAGCCGGGCGGGCAGGGCACCGCGTCCGGCGGGCAGCGAGAATATGTGGCGGTGCTGGCCCGCGCCGCGGTCGCTGTCGGTGTCGCCGGAGTCTTCATCGAAACGCATCATGACCCGGACCGTGCACCGTCGGACGGGCCGAACATGATCGCGCTCAGGGATCTCGAACCCTTGTTGAAAACCTTGATGGCGTTCGACCGCCTGGCCAAGAACTGACCGCAGGCACCGCCCGGCAGGCCCCGCGAAAGTCCCCCATGAATCGCGAACTTGCCATCATCGCGCTGATCGTCTTCGTCACCTCGCTGTTTACCCGTTCGGTCGATCCCGTGGTCCCGCTGATCGCGGACGGCCTCCTGGTTCAGGTCGGAACGGCGGCCCTTCTGTCCACGGCCTTCGCCTTGCCCTACGCGCTGGTGCAGCCGCTGCTCGGGGCGCTCGGCGACATGATGAGCAAGACCAAGCTGATGAGCATCAGCCTGATCGTGCTGGTGCTGTCGGCGGCCGTCAGCGCGACCGCCCCGAACTTCACCGTGCTGCTGCTGTCCCGCATCGCCGCCGGTATCGCCTCGGGCGGAATTTTTCCGATCTCGCTTGCGTATGCAGGAGATCGCATCCCGGTGGCGCAGCGCCAGGTCGCGATCTCACGGCTGCTCGCAGCAACCATGACCGGAAATCTGCTCGGCGCCTCGCTCGCGGGCGTTGTGGGCGACCTTGCGGGCTGGCGCGCGGTGTTTGTCGTCACCGGTCTGCTCGGGCTCATTGTGACCGCTGCGGCGCTGATCGGGTTCCGGAAGGTTCCGAAAGAAACGCCGCCCGGCTTCGACCTCGCCACCATCGGTCCGAATTACCGCGCCATCTTCGCCAATCCCCATGCGAAAATCTGCTTCGGGGCGGTGTTCGTCGAATCGCTTCTGGTCTTTGGAATATTCCCCTACATGGCAGCCATTCTCGCCGACGCCGGCGAGACCCGCGCCTCAATCGCCGGTTTCGTGCTGGCCGGCTTCGGCATCGGCGCGGTGCTCTACACCGTGATGGTGCGCTTTCTGCTCGCGACGCTCGGCGAGCGGCGTCTGATGTTCGGCGGCGGCCTGATCATGGCGGCGTTTCTGCTGATCCTGACGCTGCGGCTGCCGTGGCCGCTGGAATTTGCCAATTTCGTGCTGCTGGGCTTCGGCTTCTACTGGCTGCATGGCAGCATCCAGGTCTTTGCCACAGAGCTTGCGCCGCAGGCCCGCGGCTCGGCCATGGCCATGCATTCGATGTCGTTCTTTCTCGGGCAGGCGGCCGGCCCGATCGTGTATGGCGCAGGTTTTGCGACCATTGGCAAGACGCCGCTGCTGACCGGCGGCGCGCTCATCATAGCATTGGTTGGGTATCTGTGTTCCCGGACCCTGCGGCGCACGCCACAGCCAGCGGTCTAGCCGCGCCCGCGATAGGGCGCGACGCCCTGGTCCGGGACCCAGACGCCCTTTGGCAGCTTGCCAACCTGCCAGAACACATCGATCGGCATGCCGCCGCGCGGATACCAATAGCCGCCGATCCGCAGCCATCGCGGCTTCAGTAGCGCATTCAGCTTTTTACCAATAGAAACAGTGCATTCTTCATGAAAACCGCCGTGATTTCTGAATGAATTAAGATATAACTTCAGGGACTTCGACTCAACTAGGAAGCGGTTCGGAACATAGTCGATGACGAAATGCGCGAAGTCCGGCTGGCCGGTGATCGGACACAGAGCGGTGAATTCCGGCATCACGAAGCGGGCAACGTAATGCGTGTCCGAATGCGGGTTCGGCACCCGGTCGAGCTGCGCTTCGTCGGGGGAAGCCGGAAGTCTTGTCGGCTTGCCGAGCTGGAGTTTGGATTTGCGTGCCATTCCGGGCTCTTAGCGCGACTTGCGCGGGCAGGTCCATCCTGTACAAGCGGCGGCCAAAGCCACCCAGCCGGAATGCCTCATGACCGCCATCGTCAATATCGTCGGCCGCGAAATCCTCGACAGCCGCGGCAATCCCACCGTTGAGGTCGACGTCCTGCTGGAGGACGGCTCGCTCGGCCGCGCCGCCGTGCCCTCGGGCGCCTCGACAGGGGCCCACGAGGCGGTCGAACTGCGCGACGGCGACAAGAGCCGTTATCTCGGCAAGGGCGTGACCAAGGCCATCGACTCGGTCGAAGGCGAGATTTTCGACGCCATCGGCGGCATGGATGCGGAGGATCAGGTCCGCATCGACGAGATCATGATCGCGCTGGACGGCACGCCGAACAAGTCGCGGCTCGGCGCCAATGCGCTGCTCGGCGTTTCGCTTGCCACTGCCAAGGCCGCCGCGGAATCGAGCGGCCTGCCGCTCTATCGCTATGTCGGCGGCACCTCCGCACGCACGCTGCCGGTGCCGATGATGAACATCGTCAATGGCGGCGCCCATGCCGACAATCCGATCGACTTCCAGGAATTCATGGTGATGCCGGTCGGCGCCTCGTCCTTCGCGGAAGCCTTACGCATGGGCGCAGAAATTTTCCACACGCTGAAGGCGGCGCTGAAGGCGGCCGGCCACAACACCAATGTCGGCGATGAAGGGGGCTTTGCGCCGAACCTGCCGAGCGCCGAGGCCGCGCTCGATTTCGTCATGCAGGCGGTGGAGAAGGCGGGCTTCAAGGCAGGGACCGACGTGCTGCTCGCACTCGACTGCGCCTCGACAGAATTCTTCAAGAACGGCGTCTACGATTACGAAGGCGAGGGCCAGAAACGCAGCATCGCGCAACAGGTCGAGTATCTCGCAGGCCTCGTCGACAAATATCCGATCGCCTCGATTGAGGACGGCATGGCCGAGGACGATTTCGAGGGCTGGAAGCTTCTGACCAAGACCATCGGCGACAGGTGTCAGCTCGTGGGCGACGATCTGTTCGTGACCAACGTGACGCGCCTCGCCGACGGTATCAAGACCGGGATGGGCAATTCGATCCTGGTCAAGGTCAATCAGATCGGCACGCTGACCGAGACGCTCGCCGCGGTCGAGATGGCGCACAAGGCGGCCTATACCGCGGTGATGTCGCACCGCTCGGGCGAGACCGAGGACGCAACCATCGCCGATCTCGCGGTCGCGACCAATTGCGGGCAGATCAAGACCGGCTCGCTCGCACGCTCCGACCGCACCGCGAAATACAATCAGCTCCTGCGCATCGAGCAGGAACTGGGGAGCCAGGCAATCTATCCGGGACGCGCGGCGCTGAAGGCGTGAGCTTTGGGTAACCTTACGCGCACGCCGAAAATGGCGACCGGCTGCGCAAACGGACGGCCCTCATAGAAGGCCGTGCGCCTTGACATCATACTGGCGGCGGCTGAGCGGGGCGAGGCGCTGTTCGAGGTTTGCGACGGTGAAGACATGGTCCCCGACTTTTCGCAGGTCGCATCAAGCGAAACGCAATGCCCGAACCGGTGTCCGGAATTTCACTGTACGGTCGGGGGCGCATCCGTGCGCAGCCCTAAACCAGCCTGAAGCGTCGGCTATGGCAACGCGCCTACAAAACAACCTTCTTCATTTGTTCCAATATCAGCCTGTTGAAGGAATTGTAGTGCAAGTGATGCTCGGCACCTGGCGGCTTATACATGTACCTCGGCTCGACGATACCATCCGGTCCGAGCAGTTGGCGGAATAGGTCGAAGTAGGGAATGTTAGCGGCTGCGCATGCTTGCGAGAGGCGCTCGTTAAAGAGCCGGTGAATCGCAGTTCGTTCCACGAAAGTCGGGATATTCAGCGTGCCCATACGCTCCCTTAAGAGCTCGAAGGGCAGTTCGGACTCTCTCGCAACTTCATCAAGCAGGTAGCCTGCACGAATCGTATCGTCGTAGAGTGAGGGCGGAAAAATTCCGGCCACGGTCAACTTGTGATTTCGCGTTTGCAATGAGGTGAGAAATTGCAGGTAGCGAATGATCGTATCCTCGATGAAGGCCATCATGTCGTTGTGCGAGTAGCTTTGGACAGAATTGCCGCTGACCAGATTGAAATAGTGGACGAACTCCACATCCACCTGGCCGAAGCACAGAATGATCGGCAGATTCCCACGAGACGCGCCTACCGAATCCAGGAAGTCCAAAACGCGAAGACCGTATCTCAGTTTGGAGCGCGGATTTGAAAGACCACGCGCCGATCCGCCCCAGCAGCAGGCCCAGATCGGCAAGAGGTCGCGAGATACAAAATACGGTAGTCGGAACGCAGTCGAATGGCTGTCGCCGATCACGAGATAGGGTACGAAGCCGCACTTCGCGGCGACCTCTTGCAGTGCTGAGATTGTCGACGGGCCGGCATCCAGCACGGAGCCGGCTCTGTGTAGTAGGGAGGCGACGAGGCAGCGCTCCAGGGATCGAGCAAGATTGCCGTCTATCATCCTGGCGTCGCGACGGAACGCCAAGACATCGTCTACCGTGCAATCGAAGACGAGGAATCGCCCCTCCCGCGCTCCGTGTCTGATCCAGTGTCCCAGCAACGCGGCTCGCGAGGCGCACCGCCCCGTCAAGTCGCGGTTCATATCGACATAGGTCTCCAGATCGAATCGATAACGATCAAAAGCGTCCAGCGCGAAACGAGCATCCTGCGGATGCAAATTGTGTTTGAAAGCGAACTTTCCGACGTCAGTATCGCCGGTTAACAGCGACCAAGCAGCCGCAAACCGAGAGAGCATTGGCGGAAAACAATCCGAAATCGAAACTCATGAGCCAATAGCCACGCGTTGCCTGCATCACCTCTAGCAGCCTGGCATGTGGTTTGGCCAGATGACTGTCGCGAGCGCGCAGGCGTTGATCGCGTCCGATCTTCACGGGGCGTTGCGGCGGACGGAACCTCAGCAGCAATTTGAGCATGATGTGAATACGATGTCTCTGGCGGGGGCGGGGTCTCGGGCGGGGCGGGATCCAACGGCTTGAGGAGTCGTTGCAAAAGTCGCTCCGCCCGGGATGTCCCGCTGAGAAGATGAGCGTCGCTGCCGAATGAGTTGGGTCCATTAATCCGCTCTTAATGCGCTGCGGCAATATTGCCGCAATGGTCTCCCGCAGACGCGCACGCGGTATTCTGACGGCGCTCGGCCTCTATGTCGTGGCCGCGGCGATGATCGGCTATTTCGGCTTCCATGCCTTCAGCGGGCAGCGCGGCCTGCATGCCCGTCACCAGATCGACCTGCAGATGGCCGAACTGACTGCCGAGCGCGAGCGGCTGAAGGCCGAGCGCAACCTCTGGGAGCGCAGGGTTTCCCTGTTGCGCCCGGACAAGATCGATCCGGATACGCTCGACGAGCAGGCACGCCAGCTTATCAATCTTGCCCATCCCCATGACCTCGTGATGATGGTCAAATCGCGTTAACGCGGCAGGGCGGCCGAAATTTCCTCATGCGCCTCAGGCATTTCGCCGCAATCTGCGTTGCGCACAGGACATGCGGCGCGCTTTAATCGGGCGGCGAATTCAGGTAAGTCATGGCAAAATCGAGCAAAGCGCGGGCAGCGCCAAGGATTCCCAGATGGCTGTAGCCAAAAAGACCGTCGCCGCCGAGGGGCCGGCACCACGCGCTGAGTTTTCCAAGGAACAGGAATTATCCGCCTATCGCGACATGCTGCTGATCCGAAGGTTCGAGGAGAAGGCCGGCCAGCTTTATGGCATGGGTCTGATCGGTGGCTTTTGCCACCTCTACATCGGGCAGGAAGCGGTGGTCGTCGGAATGCAGATGGCTCTGAAAGAGGGCGATCAGGTCATCACCGGATACCGCGATCATGGTCACATGCTGGTCTGCGGCATGGATCCCAAGGGGGTGATGGCCGAACTCACCGGACGCCGCGGCGGCTATTCCAAGGGCAAGGGCGGCTCGATGCACATGTTCTCGGTGGAGAAGGCCTTCTATGGCGGCCACGGCATTGTCGGCGCACAGGTCTCGCTCGGAACCGGCTTGGCCTTCGCCAACCGCTACCGCCAGAACGACAATGTCTGCCTGACCTATTTCGGCGACGGCGCCGCCAATCAGGGTCAGGTCTATGAAAGCTTCAACATGGCCGAGCTATGGAAACTGCCGGTCGTCTACATCATCGAAAACAACCGCTACGCCATGGGCACCGCGGTGCACCGTTCGTCCGCGCAGCAGGATTTTTCCAAGCGCGGTGCCTCCTTCAACATCCCGGGCGAGCAGGTCGATGGCATGGACGTGCGCGCGGTGAAGGCAGCCGGCGACAAGGCCGTGGCGTGGTGCCGCGAAGGCAACGGTCCTTATATTCTGGAGATGCAGACCTACCGCTATCGCGGCCATTCGATGTCGGACCCTGCCAAGTACCGCACCCGCGACGAGGTCGAGAAAGTGCGCTCCGAACAGGACCCGATCGAGCAGGTGCGCCAGCGTCTCCTCAAGAACAAATGGGCGAGCGAGGACGAGCTCAAGAAAATCGATGCCGATGTCCGCAGCGTCGTCAACGAAGCCGCCGAATTCGCCACCGTCGATCCCGAGCCCGATCCGTCGGAGCTTTACACCGATGTGCTGCGCTGACTTTTCGCTAACGCCCTATCGCAAGCTCACAGAGAGCGTCCATGCCGATTGATGTCCTGATGCCCGCGCTCTCGCCGACGATGGAGAAGGGCAACCTCGCCAAGTGGCTGAAGAAGGAAGGCGATGCGGTGAAATCCGGCGACGTGATCGCCGAGATCGAAACCGACAAGGCCACCATGGAGGTCGAGGCCGTCGACGAAGGCACGCTCGGCAAGATCCTGGTCCCGGAAGGCACCGCCGATGTTGCAGTGAATACGCCGATCGCGGTCCTGCTCGGCGACGGCGAGGACGCCTCTGCGATCAAGGCGGGCGGCGCAGCCGCGGCGAGGTCCGCTCCGGCGCCGCGCGCAGAGTTCGAGGAGTCGAAAGCGCCAGACGCGCCGGACTCCGAACAGCCCGTCGAGAAGGGCGAGCCGGTCTCCTCGGTCGCCGCTCCGCCGAAACCACAGGAAGAGCCCGAACCCGATGTGCCGGAAGGCACCGAGATGGTGACGCAGACGGTGCGCGAAGCCTTGCGGGATGCGATGGCGGAGGAAATGCGCCGCGACGAGACGGTGTTCGTCATGGGCGAGGAGGTCGCCGAATATCAGGGCGCCTACAAGGTCACGCAGGGGCTGCTGCAGGAATTCGGCGCCAGGCGCGTGGTCGATACGCCGATAACCGAGCACGGCTTTGCCGGCCTTGGCGTCGGCGCGGCGCTGGCTGGCCTGAAGCCGATCGTCGAGTTCATGACCTTCAATTTCTCGATGCAGGCGATCGACCAGATCATCAATTCGGCGGCGAAGACGCTCTACATGTCAGGCGGCCAGATGGGCGCCTCGATCGTGTTCCGCGGACCGAACGGGGCCGCGGCGCGCGTCGCCGCGCAGCACAGCCAGGATTATTCGGCCTGGTATTCGCACATCCCGGGCCTGATCGTGGTCGCGCCTTACACCGCAGCCGATGCCAAGGGGCTGCTCAAGTCCGCGATCCGCAATCCCAATCCGGTCATCTTTCTGGAGAACGAAATCCTCTACGGCCAGTCCTTCCCGGTGCCGAAGCTCGACGATTATCTGGTGCCGATCGGCAAGGCCAAGGTGGTGCGGCCGGGCAATCACGTCACCATCGTGTCGTTCTCGATCGGCATGACCTATGCGCTGAAGGCCGCCGAAGAACTCGCCAAGAAGCACATCTATGCCGAGGTCATCGACCTGCGCACGCTGCGGCCGCTGGACGACGCCACCATCATCGCCTCGGTGAAAAAGACCGGCCGGCTGATCACGGTGGAAGAGGGCTGGCCGCAGAACGGCATCGGCGCCGAAATTTCCGCGCGCGTCATGGAAAAGGCGTTCGACTGGCTCGATGCCCCGGTCACACGCATCACCGGCAAGGACGTGCCGATGCCTTACGCCGCCAATCTTGAAAAGCTCGCGCTGCCTTCGGTCGCCGAGATCGTCGATGCGGCCAAGGCCGTGACCTATCGCTAGAGCGGAACGCACGCGATGCCGATCGACATCCGGATGCCCGCGCTCTCTCCCACGATGGAGAAGGGCAATCTCGCCAAGTGGCTCAAGAAAGAGGGCGACACCGTCAGGTCCGGCGATGTCATCGCCGAGATCGAGACCGACAAGGCGACGATGGAAGTGGAGGCCGTCGACGAGGGGACGCTTGCAAAAATTCTGGTGCCGGAAGGCACCGCCGATGTGCCGGTCAATCAGGTGATCGCGGTGCTGGCCGGCGACGGCGAGGATGTGAAGGCGGCGGCGAGCGGGGCGAAATCAGCCCCGACCGCAGCGCCCAAACCCGAAGCGAAGGGCGGGTCAAAAGCTGAAGACAAGCCTCAGACGCCAGTCACCCAAACCGCAGCCCCCCCTGCGCCAGCCGCTGCCCAGAAGCCGGCCACACCCGACGCGCAACCAGCCAAAGCCAATGGTGGCGCGCGCATCTTCTCGTCTCCGCTAGCCCGGCGGCTCGCCAAGGAAGCCGGCCTCGACATCGCGCGCATCGCGGGTAGCGGCCCGCATGGCCGCGTGATCGCCCGCGACATCGATGCGGCGAAATCCGGCAAGGGGATGAAAGCCGCGCCTGCGGCCGGTGCGCCGGTCAGCGCCGCGACGCCGCCAGCCTCCGCTCCCGCCATGAGCGATCAGCAGATCCTCGGCCTCTACGAGCAAGGCAGCTACGAGAGCATCCCGCATGACGGCATGCGCCGCACCATCGCGCAGCGCCTGACCGCTGCGACCAATGCGATGCCGACCTTCTACCTGACGGTGGATTGCGATCTCGGCAAGCTTGCCTCGGCGCGCGAGGAGATCAACGCCGCCGCCGGCAAGAACGCCGAGGGCAAGCCGCTTTACAAGCTTTCGGTCAACGACTTCGTCATCAAGGCGCTGGCGCTGGCCCTTCAGAAAGTTCCCGAAGCCAACGTGTCGTGGACGGAAGCCGCGATGCTCCGTCACAAGCATTCCGATATCGGGGTGGCCGTGGCGCTCCCGTTCGGCCTGATCACGCCGATCATCCGCAAGGCCGAACTCAAGACGCTGTCCGCCATCTCCAACGAGATGAAGGATCTCGCCGCGCGCGCCAAAGCAAAGAAGCTCAAGCCGAACGAATACCAGGGCGGCTCGTCCTCGGTGTCCAACCTCGGCATGTACGGCATCAAGGACTTCACCGCCGTGATCAACCCGCCGCAATCGTCGATTCTGGCGGTCGGCACCGGCGAGGAGCGCGCCGTGGTGCGCAACGGCCGGATCGAGGCCGCGACGATGATGAGCGTGACGCTGTCATGCGATCACCGCGCCATCGACGGCGCGCTCGGCGCCGAGCTTCTGGTTGCGTTCAAGAAGCTGATCGAAAATCCGGTGATGATGGTGGTGTAGGGCGGCTCACCCCGGCGTTAGCCCCTTGGCCTTGATCACCGCCTGCGCCTCCGGCGTGCGCAGATAATCGAGCATCGCGCGCGCGACCTCCTTGTGCTTCCCGTCCGACAATACACCCATAGAGAATTGCGTGACCTGATCGAGTTCGCCGGGCAGCGGACCGAGCAGCTCCGCGCCCTCGACCGCGATCAGTTCGGAAATCTGCTGCACCGCAATATCGGCCTCGCCCGAGACCACGAGCCTCGCCGCGGGTGACGCATTCTTCGCCTTGGCCTTCACCTGTTCGGCGATGCCAAGTTTCGTCAGGACGTTTTCGAATGCGTTGCCACTCAGGCCCCCGGCGGAATAGGCGACGGCCCTGGCATCGAGAAGGGCGCGCCTAACGCCGTCCGGCGTGGAGATGTCGGGGCGCTTCGCACCCGCCTTGATCGACAGCCCGACCTGTGCGCGGGCGATGTCGATCCGCTCGCCGGTCACCTTCTTCTCCTTGATCAGCTGCTCGATGTTGCCGGCATTGGCGATCAGGAGATCCGCGATCTCGCCGGCCTGGACCTTCTTCACCAGTTGCCCCGACGGAGCCACGATCAGATTGATCTTATGGCCGGTTGCCGTCTCAAAACGCGGTGCAAGCTCCTGCAGCGATGTGCGGAGCGCCTGCGTGCAGAAAACCGTGACGTCAGCGGCGGCCGCACTGCTCGCAAGCGCCATCATCGTCCCCCCAAGAAAGCTTCCAATAGCGGCCGCACGTTTCCAGCGCATCGCAACCTCCCTTGTATTTTGCTTGCAAGGCTAGACCCGCTATCCGGCCGCAACAACTGTCTTTTCGTTTGCTGGCCGGCGCGTAACCAGCCTGCGGCCCGCTCTATTCCATCATCGGTCGAAAAATTCTCTTGAGATCGAGCGTTGGCCAAAGCCTCCGTTTCGGACATGATGATTCAGCACGAGCCGGGGCAAACACCGGTCGGTGCGGGAGCGACGTCCAACACAGGAGGATCATGTGGATTGCGAAGCCACGCGCGTTGTCAAGAACGAGCCTGGAAAGGGATTCGGCTGGCGCCGGTACCTGTCCGCAATACCGGCCGGCGGACTTGGTCTCCTGCTGTTTGCAGGATTCTCGGTTCCAGCATCCGCGCAAACCGATTATCCGACCCGTTCGGTGCGCGTTGTTGTGCCGTTCCCTGCCGGCGGCACCACCGACATGCTGGCGCGGCTCATCACCCAGAAGATGGGCGAATCGATGGGGCAGACATTCGTGGTCGAGAATGTCGGCGGCGCGGGCGGATCGATCGGCGCGGAACAGATCGCGAGGGCAGCGCCCGACGGCTATTCGCTCCTGTTCCACAACCTGACCTTCTCCACGACGACATCGTCCCTGCAATATGCCGGGCGCTCGCGCCACGACATCGAGAAGGACTTCGTGCCGATTTCGGTCGGCGCCTATGTTCCCATGCTGATGCTTTCGCACCCGAGCGTTCCGGCGAAGGATTTGAAGGAATTCGTCGCACTCGCAAAGGCATCCAAGGACCCGATGTTCTACGGTTCGACCGGCCCCGGCAGTGTGATGAATTTCATCGGCGAATTGCTGAAGCGCGATGCGAATATCAAGATGGACCATGTGCCGTTCCGCGGGGCGGCGCCCATGGTTCAGGAGTTGCTGTCGGGCCGTATCCAGTTCGGCGGCGACCAGCTTTCCACCTCGCTCCAGCATGCCAAGTCGGGCGCGCTTCGTCCGCTCGCGGTGCTGAGTTCGACGCGATCGCCCGCGCTTCCGGACGTGCAGACCGTTCGTGAGCAGGGTTTTGACTTCCTCGAAATGCAGGGCTGGAATGGATTCTTCGCGCCCGCCGGCACGCCGGAGGCGATCGTGCAGCGCCTGCATAAGGAGGTCGTGGCCGCAGTGAAGCAGCCCGATATCCGCGCCCGGATGGAGATGGTGGGCGCCGAGCCGGGCGGCTCGACCCCGGAGGAAATGCGGGCGATGCTAAAGGACCAGATATCGCGAGTGAAGCCCGTCATCGAGGATCTCAAGCTCATCGTCCAGTAGGCCTGACGCAAAAGCGCGCCGGACGAGGCCACCCGCCCGTCCGGCGCGCCCTTGTTGACCGGCATCCGAATCGTCATGATGCAGGCGCAATGAAGACACGCTGGCCATGGATCGTGCCCCTTTTGACGGCCGCACTTGCTATGTCGCCATCTGGACTGGGCATGCTCGGCGACCTGTTTTCGACCAACCGCCAGGTTCAGGGGATTACGCTCTATCTGACGGCCTTCGCGCTCGCACTGGCCGTGGCCTTGACTTTGGTCGAATGGGTCATACGAAGTCTGGTTCTGCGGCACCGGCGCAAGCCAGCGGGAGAATAAAGTGGCGGATAGCTCCTTCGACATCATCATCATCGGCTCCGGCCCCGGCGGCTATATCGCTGCGATCCGCGCCGCCCAGCTCGGCTTCAAGACCGCAATCGTGGAGCGCTCTTTTCTCGGCGGCATCTGTTCGAACTGGGGCTGCATTCCCACCAAGGCGCTTTTGCGCTCGGCAGAAATCTACCACTATATGCAGCACGCCAAGGACTACGGACTGTCGGCCGACAATGTGACATTCGACATGCCGGCGGTCATCAAGCGCTCGCGCGGGGTTGCCGGGCGAATGAATACCGGCGTCGGCTTCCTGATGAAGAAAAATAAGATCAGCGTGATCTGGGGCGAAGCCGTCATCGACGCGCCCGGCAAGATCACGGTGAAGGCGTCCTCCGTCGAAGCGCCGAAGGGCTCGCTCGGGCCGGGCAGCTATCAGGCCAAGCATATCATCGTCGCAACCGGCGCGCGGCCGCGCGTGCTCCCCGGACTCGAACCCGACAAGAAGCTAGTCTGGACCTATTTCGAAGCCATGAACCCGGACAGGATGCCGAAGTCGCTGCTCGTCGTCGGTTCCGGCGCAATCGGCATCGAGTTCGCGTCGTTCTATCGCACCATGGGCGCCGCGGTGACCGTGGTCGAGGTGCTGCCGCAAATCCTGCCTGTTGAGGATGCGGAGATCGGCGCCTTCGCGCGCAAGCAATTTGAGAAGCAGGGCATGACGATCATGTCCGGCGCCAGGGTGACGAAGCTCGACAAGAGGGCTGACAGCGTGGTCGCCACCATCGACGACGGCAAGGGCAAGTCGCAGACGATCGAAGTGGACCGCGTGATTTCCGCTGTCGGCGTGATCGGCAATATCGAGAATCTCGGGATCGAGAAGCTCGGCGTGAAGACCGACCGCGGCACCATCGTGATCGACGGTCTGTGCCGCACCAACGTGCAGGGCATTTACGCCATCGGCGACGTCGCAGGTCCGCCGATGCTGGCGCACAAGGCCGAGCATGAGGGCGTGATCTGCGTCGAGGGCATCAAGGGACTGCATCCGCATCCGATGGACAAGCTGATGATTCCCGGCTGCACCTATTGCACGCCGCAGGTTGCATCGGTGGGGCTCACCGAACAGGCGGCCAAGGACAAGAAGCTCGATATCCGGGTCGGCCGCTTTCCCTTCATCGGCAACGGCAAGGCGGTCGCGCTCGGTGAGGACCAGGGGCTCGCCAAGGTCATCTTCGACAGGAAGACCGGACAGCTTCTTGGCGCGCATCTGGTCGGGCCGGAAGTCACCGAACTCATTCAGGGCTTCGTGGTGGCGATGAATCTCGAGACTACGGAAGAAGAGCTGTTCCACACCATCTTCCCGCATCCGACTTTGTCGGAGACGATGAAGGAAGCGGTGCTCGACGCCTATGGCCGCGTCCTGAATATGTAGCGTGGCGGTGCGTGTCGGCCCGGACGCGCAGCGTTACCGCTGACCAGTAGCCCGCTGATCGATGGCGATCCGGCGCGGCCGTTTGGTTTCGACCACGACCACGCGCTGTCTTGCAGCGGCGCCGGTCGATATGACCGCTCTGCCCACGTCCTTGCGCGCAGGGGCGAGCTTCAAGAGCGCCGCCCGAACCTGCTCCTGCGGCACGCCCATCAGTGCGGAAGCAATTTCGATCTGCTCTTCGCGATCGTCCGAAAGACCCTGCGCTGCGGCAATCGCTTCCTCGACGGTCGCCTCTTCGTTGCGGACGCGACGCGCGCCATATTTGGTTTTCCAGGGCGTATTCTTGTTCTTGCTCATCGATCTGCCTTCGCGGGTCCCGTTGCGGAGATAGCGACTCTCCTTTTGCATTGCAATATCGAATTTGGTGCAACGCAGCATGACGGGTTCGGCTGAGCGTTGACGCGGTTCGGCGTCATATTCCTGTCACCCGTGTGGCGGGCCTTGGTGTCACGCCCGCGCCGAAATGCGAATCACGTCGCGTCCCGGTGGGAAATCTCGATCACCCGCGCGCGGCCCGCCAGTTCTTCAACCAGGGCATTGGCGGTGGCGCGATTCGGTCCGTCGAGATTGGCATCCCATTCGTCCAGCAGATAGATCGGCGCATCGGTGTGGGAGACGATTTCCTGCAGTGACTTGATCTGCCGCTCGCCGGAGGAGAAGCCGCCTTTGCGGCGGCGGCGCTTTGGCGTCTCCTCGTCCTCATCGTCGGCCGGGCCAGGCTCCTTGGCGGCGAACTGGAAGGCGAGGCGGTCCGTGGTCGGCCAGTAATAGGCGCGATTCCTGATCTGCGCCTTCAGCGCGGCGAGCAAGGTCGACTTGCCCGAGCCGTTGCCGCCGCGCACATTGACGCGTCCGGTCTGCCGGGCCAGCACCAGGCGCATCGCATCGTCGACGGTTTCCACGGTCTGCACTTCGCCGCCCTCACGCAAGGTCAGGCGATCGAACTTGATCCGCCGGTTGAAGTTTGGGTCGGGATCAGGGCGCATGTTGGCGGCAATGCCGCCGACTCTCGTCCAGGCGGCGAGCACGTCGTTGAAGTCGATGGCAAGCTGATGAACTTCGTTGGTCATGTCGATCTGGCGCGGCAGGGTGGCGGCGAGCCCGATCAGCAGCGCGACATTGCCGGCATCGCGGAAGGCGATATAGGCCAGCGTGATGAAGACGATGGTGAGGCCGAAAATCGCGCCGGCCGCGCTCAGGCCTTCACGCGCGACGATCACCATAATCGCAGCGCGCAGGCAGCCGCGCGCGCGTTCCTTGAACGTCTTGAACCAGAGGTGCAGGTTGTACTTGTTGCCGGCGAATACGTTGTCCCACGCAGTATAGCCATGCGCGGTCACTCGGTTATTCCAGCGTTGGCTGTCGAGATAGATTTCGGTGACGCGTCTGCGCACCAGAATTTGCAGGATCACCAGCGTGGCGAAGATGGTTCCGTAGGCCAAGGGTAGAAGCCCGTCGATCTCGGCGCCGAGCACGATGGCGTTGAACACCAGCGCCAGAAACACCTTCAGCTGGCCTTCGACCTCGTACATCAGCCGGTAGATGGTGTGGAAGGTCTCGCTGGTGAGAAACGGCTCCACCTGTTCGCGGGCGTGGCGGTCGGCGAGCAGGGTCGGGTGGTGGCGATTGTCGCGGGCGAATTTCGCCATATAGAGCCCGAACGCGCGCATGCCGGCCCGCTCCGCATAGATCCAGCTCACCGCACCGGCCGCATAAGAGGTGCATTGCACGATCAGGATCCAGATCAGGTCGTTGACCAGATTTTCGCCCCCGGCCGCGACGTCGCGCCCGGCCTTGATGACGAGCCAGGTGGTTGCCGCTGACAGCAACGCCTCGAAGACCAGCAGGGTGAGGGTGACGTAGAGCGGCCCGCACCAGAAGAATCGGACAAATTGGGCCCTGGTGAAGGGCTCGCGGACGGTGTCTTCGCGGATCATGGAGGTCGGTCCCGGAGGCTTGTGGCCTTCACGCTAGCCGCCTTGCGGTGAATGGTTGCAAAACGTAAGTAGGGCGTGGCTGCCGCGACCGGCGGCGCTCAGTCACGAGGCTTCGGTGACGGTCATTATCGACACCCTGACCCGGCCAAGGCCGCGGCACCCGGAAAAGGCCAGCCGGCCCGACAGCCCGGTGCTGCGCAAACCCGACTGGATCCGGGTCAAGGCGCCGGTCTCCAGGGGCTATGCTGCGACACACGCGATCGTCCGGGAGAACAAGCTTGTCACCGTCTGCGAGGAGGCCGGCTGCCCGAATATCGGCGAGTGCTGGGAGAAGAAGCACGCGACCTTCATGATTATGGGCGACACCTGCACGCGGGCCTGCGCGTTCTGCAACGTCAAGACCGGGCTGCCCGGCGCACTCGATCCGGCCGAGCCCGAGCATGTGGCGCTCGCCGTGGCGAAGCTTGGCCTCGCCCATGTCGTCGTCACCTCGGTGGACCGGGACGATCTGGCGGATGGCGGGGCCGGCCATTTCGCCGAGACGATCGCGGCGATCCGCAAGACTTGCCCCTCGACCACGATCGAAATCCTGACGCCCGATTTCCTGCGCAAGGACGGCGCGCTGGAGCAGGTGGTCGCGGCGCGGCCCGACGTTTTCAATCACAATCTGGAAACCGTGCCGTCGCGCTATCTCACGGTGCGGCCCGGCGCGCGCTATTTCCATTCGATACGCTTGCTGCAGCAGGTGAAGGAGCTCGACCCGTCGATCTTCACGAAGTCCGGCATCATGGTCGGCCTCGGCGAGGAGCGGAACGAAGTGCTGCAATTGATGGATGACCTGCGCAGCGCCGATGTCGATTTCCTGACCATCGGCCAGTATCTGCAGCCGACGCGCAAGCATCATCCGGTCGTGCGTTTCATTCCACCGGACGAGTTCAAGTCTTACGAGGCGATCGCTTACGCGAAGGGCTTCCTGATGGTCTCGGCTTCGCCCCTGACGCGCTCGTCACATCATGCGGGCGAGGATTTCGCGCGCCTGAAAGCCGCCCGCGCGGCGCGAACCTGAGCGCGGATGCCTGAATTCTCGACCACGCGCCGCGTGCGCCATAATGCATCCGACATGTTCGACCTTGTTGCCGATGTCGAACGCTATCCGGAATTCGTGCCGCTCTGTTCGGGGATGAAGCTGCGCAGCCGCAAGGAGCAGGCCGAAGGCGTCGTGGTCATCGTCGCCGACATGACGGTGGCCTATAAACTGATCCGCGAAACCTTCCGCAGCCGCGCAACACTCGACCATGCCAATCTTCAGATCCTGGTCGAGTATCTCGACGGGCCGTTCAGCCGGATGGAAAACCGCTGGGAATTTCACCCGGTGCAGGACAGGCTCTGCGACGTGAAATTCTTCATCGACTATGAGTTCAAGAGCCGCATGCTCGGCATGCTGATGGGCGCGATGTTCGACACCGCGTTTCGCCGTTTCGCGATTGCCTTCGAGCGCCGCGCCGACGCCATTTACGGACGCAAGACGGCTTGAGCCAAAAGCCCGTTTATCCGCCCGCTATTCGCCGGTTGCTTCGCCCTCGGCGAGATCGTGCAGCATGCGGAACGCCTGCAGCACCGATTGCTTGCGGACCTCGGCGCGGCCGATATTGCCGAAGCGCCTTTCCGCGTGAACGAGACGGCCCGAACGCGAGGCCGCCGCGAAATGCACAAGCCCGACCGGCTTTTCCGGCGTGCCGCCGTCCGGCCCGGCGATCCCCGTTACCGCGACGGTGAGGTCGACCGGCGCATTTGCCAGCGCACCGCGCGCCATTGCTTCGGCGGTCTCCCGAGACACCGCACCATGGGCCGCAAGCGTCGCTGGCGACACGCCGAGCATGTCTTGTTTGGCCTCGTTCGAATAGGTGATGAAACCGCGGTCGAGCATGCTGGAAATGCCGGGCACATCGGCCAGCGTTGCCGCAACGAGGCCGGCGGTGCAGCTCTCCGCCGTCGCAAGCGTGAGCTTCTTGCGCTTGCAGATGTCGAGCAGCCGCCGCGCTGCATCAACGATGTCGTCGTCCAGCATGGCCGCTCAACTCGCAGGAAGCCGGATCGTTGCCGTCACATAGGCGACCATGCCTTCGCGGCGGCCGATAAAGCCCATCGCCTCGTTGGTCGTGGCCTTCACCCCGACGCGGTCCGGCGTGATCCCGGCAATCTCGGCAATGCGCGCACGCATGGCGTCGCGATGCGGACCGATCTTCGGGGCCTCGCTCACCACCGTGACATCGAGATGGGCGAGCACGCCGCCGCGTTTGGCAAGCCGGTCGACGGCAAACTTCAGAAACCGGTCGGAAGTCGCGCCCTTCCATTGCGGATCGCTCGGCGGAAAATGCGCGCCGATGTCGCCGTCGGCCAGCGCGCCAAGGATGGCATCCACGGCCGCGTGCAGCACGACGTCGGCATCCGAATGGCCGGACAGTCCCTTGTCGTGCGGGATGCGGACGCCGCCGAGCGTGACATGGTCGCCGGGCCCGAAGGCATGGACGTCGAAGCCCATGCCGGTGCGAATATCGGAAAGCTGCTCCCGCAGCATGGCCTCGGCGCGCATGAAATCCTCGGGCGTGGTTAGCTTGATATTGCCGGCTTCGCCCTCGAAGGTTGAGACCGGAAGCCCGGCCCATTCGAGCAGCGCGGCATCGTCGGTGAAGTCGGTCTGGCCGACGGCTTCGGCGCGCCGGTGCGCGTCGAGCAGCAGCGCGAAGGCGAAGGCCTGCGGAGTCTGCACGGTCCGCAAGCGATCGCGGTCGGCGGTGCCGACGATGCGCCCGGTGGCGTCCACGGTCTTGACGGTATCGATGACCCGGAGCGCTGGAATCGCAGCGCCGGCCGACTTCGCCGCCTGCTGCGCCCGCGCGATCAGGGCAGGGGAGGCAAAGGGCCTGGCGGCGTCGTGCACCAGCACGACCTGTGGCCCATGCGGTTCGAGTGCCTTCAGCCCGGCAAGGACGGAAGTCTGCCGGGTTTCTCCGCCGGCGACGGGCGGAAGCAGACGATCGAATCCTTGCGTCGCCTCATCGTAAAGCTCGCGGTCGTCGGGATGGATCACGACCTGCAGGATCGGAATTCCGCTGGCAGACAGAAGCGCAACGCTGCGTCTCAACGCCGACTGCCCGGCCAAGGGTCGATATTGTTTGGGGATACCGTCGCCGCTGCGGCGGCCGCGGCCTGCTGCGACAATTATGGCAGCACTGGACTCTGGCATGAGAGTATCCAGCTACAGATGCACGGATGGCGTTGAGCCATGCACATAAAATAACCCCTTTTTGCAGTGCAGCACTTGTGTCATAGTCGCTTTTGGCTAACCTCTAAGCATAGGCAATGACGCCTAATTTTTGTGCAGAGTCTGCAACGATGAGCGTCACCACTCAAGGCATTGCGGTCGGCGCGAAGCGCTTGCCGAACCCGGTGGTGCTGGCGCCGATGTCGGGCGTGACCGATACGCCATTCCGCCGTCTCGTCGAACGTCTCGGAGCGGGCCTAGTCGTATCCGAGATGGTCGCAACGTCAAAGCTTGCCGTCGGCAGGCGCGACGCGAAGCTGCGCGCGGACGGCAGCGGGGTCGCCATTCACGCGATCCAGATCGCCGGCTGCGAGGCACGATGGATGGCGGAGGGTGCCCGTATTGCAGAGGATGCCGGCGCTGCGATCATCGACATCAATATGGGCTGCCCGGCCAAGCATGTGACCAACGGACAGTCCGGATCGGCGCTGATGCGCGATCTCGATCACGCAATGACCCTGATCGAGGCGACGATCGGCGCGGTCTCGGTGCCGGTCACGCTGAAGATGCGGCTGGGGTGGGATTTCGACTGCATCAACGCACCCGAACTGGCGCGCCGCGCCGAGGCCGCCGGTGTCGCGCTTGTTACCGTGCATGGCCGTACCCGCAACCAATTCTACAAGGGCAAGGCCGATTGGGGCGCGGTGCGCGCGGTCAAGCAAGCCGTCTCGATCCCGGTCGTGGTCAATGGCGACGTGACCGGCTGCGCCGACGCGCGCGAGGCGCTCGAACAATCGGGTGCGGATGCGGTGATGGTGGGACGCGCGGCGCTTGGACGGCCATGGCTGCCGGGCCACATCGCGCGGCATCTGCAGGGTGAGGCGGACGCGGGCGATCCTCCGCTGCGCGAGCAGGAGGAGTTCGCACGCACGCTTTACGAGGAGATGGTTTTCCATCACGGCAGCGAGATCGGCCGCCGTCATGCCCGCAAGCATCTCGCAGCCGCCATCGACGTCGCCGGCGAGACCGCGCGAGCCACGCCGGACAGGGTCAAGGCGATGCGCACGCAGGTGCTGACCGCCGAGACGCCCGTCGAGACGTTGCGATGTCTGGCTCTGGCATTCGATGTCTTTGAAGCATGTGCTGCGCGGGCGGGGCGCACGGACGCGTTGAAGGTCGCTGCATGAACATCACCGCAGGAAATCTGGTGCCGGGAATGCCGGACGCCATCGTGAATGCGCTGCCTTTGCCGGTGATCGTGGTTGCACCGGACGGCAAGATCGTTGACGCCAATGTCGCGGCCGAGAGCTTCTTCGAAGTCTCTGTGCCACTGCTCAAGCGGCATGTGCTGCGCGAGCTGATTCCTTTTGGCAGCCCGCTGCTGGCGCTGGTCGATCAGGTGCGCGAGCGGGGCGGCGCCGTCAACGAATACCGGGTCGATCTGTCGACGCCTCGCAATCCCGGCGAACATATCGTCGATCTGCATGTTGCGCCGCTGTCGGAGCGGGAAGGGCATGTGGTCGTGATGCTTCAGGAGCGCACGATAGCCGACAAGATGGACCGCCAGCTCACCCACCGCGGTGCCGCCCGCTCGGTCAGTGCGCTGGCATCAATGCTCGCACATGAGATCAAAAATCCGTTGTCGGGAATTCGCGGCGCCGCTCAGCTACTGGAGCAGTCCGCCGCCGACGAGGACCGGACCCTGACGCGGCTGATCTGTGACGAGGCCGACCGCATCGTGAAGCTGGTCGATCGCATGGAGGTCTTTGCGGACGAACGCCCGATCGAGCGGTCACCCGTCAACATTCACTCGGTCCTGGAGCATGTGAAGCGGCTCGCGCAGTCCGGCTTTGCCCGGCATATCCGCTTCGTTGAGGAATATGACCCCTCCTTGCCGCCGGTGCTCGCCAACCGCGATCAGCTGATCCAGGTTTTTCTGAACCTCGTCAAAAACGCCGCGGAGTCCATCGGAGAGACCGCCATCGACGGCGAAATCCATATGACGACCGCATTCCGGCCGGGCGTCCGCCTGACGCTGCCGGGAAGCCGATCGCGGGTCTCCTTGCCGATGGAATTTTGCATCAAGGACAACGGACCTGGCGTGCCCGCCGATCTGCTGCCGCATTTGTTCGACCCGTTCGTGACCACCAAGGCATCCGGATCTGGCCTCGGTCTTGCATTGGTGGCCAAGATTGTTGGCGACCATGGCGGCATAATTGAATGCGAATCCCAATCCCGGCACACCGTTTTCCGGGTCCTGATGCCAATGTATGCCGGAAACGGTTCCGGCCCGGTTCCGTCCGCAGATCCGGATGGTGCCGCAACACACGCGCAATGATTGGCCGAGGCTGATGCAGATGCCTGCCGGAAACATTCTTGTCGCGGACGACGACGCCGCGATCCGGACCGTTCTCAATCAGGCGCTGTCCCGCGCCGGCTACGAGGTCCGCTCCACCAGCAATGCCGCAACGCTGTGGCGCTGGGTCAGTCAGGGCGAGGGCGACCTGGTGATCACCGACGTGGTGATGCCCGACGAAAACGCCTTTGAATTGATCCCGCGGATCAAGAAGCTGCGGCCGGAACTCCCGATCATCGTCATGAGCGCGCAGAATACGTTCATGACCGCGATTCGCGCCTCGGAACGGGGCGCCTATGAATATCTGCCAAAGCCGTTCGATCTGAAGGAACTCATCGGCATCGTCGGCCGCGCCTTGTCCGAGCCGAAAGACCGGCCGCGCAGCGCCGGCAAGCCGGAAGAAATCGATTCCTCGATCCCGCTGGTCGGCCGTTCGCCGGCCATGCAGGAAATCTACCGGCTGCTGGCGCGGCTGATGCAGACCGACCTGACGGTGATGATTACCGGCGAATCCGGGACCGGCAAGGAACTGGTGGCGCGCGCGCTGCACGATTACGGCAAACGCCGCGGCGGTCCATTCGTGGCCATCAACATGGCCGCGATCCCGCGCGATCTGATCGAATCCGAATTGTTCGGGCACGAGAAGGGGGCCTTCACCGGCGCCAACACGCGGTCGTCCGGCCGCTTCGAGCAGGCGGAAGGCGGCACGCTGTTCCTCGACGAGATCGGCGACATGCCGATGGAAGCGCAGACGCGCCTTCTTCGCGTGTTGCAGCAAGGCGAATACACGACGGTGGGGGGGCGCACTCCCATCAAGACGGATGTGCGCATCGTCGCGGCCACCAACAAGGATTTGCGGATCCTGATTCAGCAGGGCCTTTTCCGGGAAGACCTTTTCTTCCGGCTCAATGTCGTTCCGCTGCGTCTGCCGCCGCTGCGGGAGCGCGCAGAGGACGTGCCCGACCTGATCCGGCATTTCCTCGCACTCGCCGAGCGCGAGGGACTGCCGAGCAAACAGATCGACCAGGCCGCGCTCGAACGGCTGAAAAAATATCCGTGGCCGGGCAACGTTCGCGAACTGGAGAATCTGGCGCGCCGTCTTGCCGCTCTGTATCCGCACGAGGTCATCTCGCTTGCGGTGATCGAATCCGAACTGACCCAGCCCGCCATCGCGCCGGATGTGGATTCGGCGGCGCCCGACACCCTATCCGCGGCGGTCGAGCGCAATCTAGCGCGCTATTTCGCCGGCTTTCCGGACGGCCTGCCGCCGCCCGGGCTTTATCACCGGATCCTGCGGGAGATTGAGTATCCGCTACTCACCGCAGCCTTGGCCGCCACGCGCGGCAACCAGATCCGGGCGGCGGACCTGCTCGGGGTCAATCGCAACACCCTGCGCAAGAAAATCCGGGATCTTGATATTCAAGTTATCCGCACGACCAGTTGAATTGACGGCCGCCCCGCCGCGGATTAGTCGCAATTGCGCAACAATGTTGTAGAATTACATCATTGCGGGCCGCAACGGCCCATTCACGCAAAAATCGCAACGAATGGGGGGCGATGGCTAGCGCGGACCAATCGTTGCCGTTGGATAAGCCGGTTACGGCCACGACCGCGCGGCGTCTGCCGTGGCGCTGGATCGGTCTCGTGGCCGTCGGCGCTGCGCTTTTGTCCGCGCTTGCCACCTTCCTGGTGCTGTCCGGACTGACTCCGCTTCCGCCCACGCACAATGTCGTCGTCAGCCTTCTGGGCATCAACGCGCTTGCGGCGCTGATCCTCATTGCGGTGATTGCGCGGGAGATCGTCCAGATCATTCAGGCGCGCCGGCATGGGCGCGCCGGAGCGCGGCTGCATGTCAGGATCGTCGGGCTGTTTGCCATTATCGCGGCGGTACCCACGATTTTGGTCGCGACCGTCGCGACCATCACTCTCGATCGCGGTCTCGACCGGTTTTTTTCGAGCCGCACCAAAGCGATTATCGAAAACTCGCTCCTAGTGGCCGAAGCCTATCTGAGCGAACATTCCCAGATGATCCGCGGCGACATCCTCGCCATGGCGCAGGACGTCACCCGGGCGAAGCCGCTATTCGATTCCGAACGCGAGCGCTTCCGTCAATTCCTGACGGCGCAGGCGACGATCCGCGGCCTCCAGGTCGCGGTGATCATCAATGGCGACCTCGAGGTAGTCGAGCGGACCAGTCTGCGCACCACCCAGGACTTCGCCATCCCCAGCAAGGAAATCCTGAAGACCATCAACGAAACCCAGCCGCAGATCGCACTGATTCCGGACGCAAATTACGTCGCCAGCATCATCAAGCTGCGCAACTACGACACGCTCTACCTCTATGTCGTGCGTCCGCTCGATCCGCGGGTGGTCGCGCATCTGCGCGAAACCCGCGCGAGCGTGTCGGACTATGCGTTGATGGAAGCGCGGCGCGCCGGCGTCACCGTTGCCTTCGGGCTGATGTACACGGTGATTGCGCTGATCGTGCTATTATCCGCAGTGCTGATCGGACTGAATTTCGCCAATCGCCTGGTGGCGCCGATCCGCCGGCTGATCGGCGCGGCCAATGTCGTGGCGACCGGCAATCTGCATGTCCAGGTCCCGGTCAGCCGGTCGGAGGGCGACTTGGGCCAGCTCGGCGAAACCTTCAACCGGATGACCCACGACCTGCGCACGCAGCGCGACGACCTCGTGCGCGCACGCGACCTCGTCGACAGCCGCCGGCGCTTCTCGGAAGCCGTGCTCGCCGGCGCGAGCGCCGGAATTATCGGCGTCGACCAGGACGGGAAGATCAGCATCATGAACCGGTCGGCGGAGCAGCTGATCGGCGCCCCAGCGTCCGAGGTCAATGGCCGGCCGCTCCTCGACATGGTCCCCGAACTGAACGAACTGGTCCAGCAGGCGATCGAGAATGGCCAGCGCCTGGCGCATGGACAGGTCACAATCGCCCGCAAGGGCAGGGAGCGCATCCTGTCGGTGCGGGTCGCCTTCGAACAATCCGCCGATGCCGAACATGGCTATGTCGTCACGCTCGACGACATCACCGAACTGGTGACGGCGCAGCGCACCTCCGCCTGGGCCGATGTGGCGCGCCGGATCGCCCATGAAATCAAGAATCCGCTGACGCCCATTCAACTGTCGGCCGAGCGGCTGCGCCGCAAATACGGCAAGGTCATCACCGAGGATCGCGCGATCTTCGAGCAATGTACCGATACGATCGTGCGGCAGGTCGAGGACATCCGGCGCATGGTCGACGAGTTCTCGCGCTTTGCACGCATGCCGAAGCCGGTCATGGAGCAGGAGGACGTCGCCGACACCGTGCGGCAGGCCGTGTTCCTGATGCGCGTCGGTCATCCCGACATCGACATCGACCTGTCGATTTCCGAAGACCCGATGCCGGCGCGCTTCGACCGCCGCCTGGTATCGCAGGCGCTCACCAACATCATCAAGAACGGCACGGAGGCGATTTCCGCGCTTCCGGAAGGCTCGGAAAAGGGCCGCATCGAGGTCGTCGCGGTGCGCGAGGGCGACCAGGTTCACATCGACGTCATCGATAACGGCATTGGTCTGCCGAAAGAACATCGCTCGCGCCTGCTCGAACCCTATGTGACCACGCGCGAGAAGGGGACCGGGCTCGGGCTCGCGATCGTCGGAAAGATTCTGGAAGATCACGGTGGCGGCATCGAACTGCATGATGCATCGGAGAGGGACCCGGACCGCCGAGGCGCGTGGATAAGACTGCGCTTTGCCGTCAATCCGCCGCACCCCGCCAGCACCACTGCAAATGCAGAAGACAAATCAAGACTTGCGAGCAGCGTAGCACCATGAGCGCCGAAATACTGATTGTCGACGACGAGCCCGATATCTGCGAACTGGTCTCGGGTATTCTCCAGGATGAAGGCTACGCGACGCGCACCGCGCGCGACGGCGACACCGCACTCGATGCGATCAGAACCCGGCGGCCGAATCTTTTGTTTCTCGACATCTGGCTGCAAGGCTCCAAACTCGACGGCCTGCAATTGCTCGATGCCGCCAAAGAGCAATATCCCGATCTTCCCGTGGTGATGATTTCCGGCCACGGCAATATCGAGACGGCGGTCGCCGCGATCAAGCGCGGCGCCTATGACTTTATCGAGAAGCCGTTCAAGGCCGACCGTCTGGTGCTGGTCGCCGATCGCGCGCTGGAAAATTCCAGGCTCAAGCGCGAGGTCAAGGAACTCAAGGCGATCTCGCCGGTGCCCTCGGCGCTGGTCGGCAAATCACCCGCCATGAACCAGCTGCGCCAGACCATCGAGAAGGTTGCCCCCACCAACAGCCGGATCATGATCATCGGCACCTCGGGGTCGGGCAAGGAATTGTGTGCGCGAACCATCCACAATCTGTCGAGCCGCGCCAACGGCCCCTTTGTCGTCATCAATGCCGCCGCGATCACCCCGGAATCGATGGAGATCGAGCTGTTCGGGGTCGAGCAGAGCAATGGCGGCCAGAGCCGCAAAGCCGGCGCCCTGGAAGAGGCCCATGGCGGCACGCTGTTCATCGACGAAATCGCCGACATGCCGCGCGAGACCCAGAACAAGATCCTGCGCGTTCTTGTCGACCAGACCTTCCACCGGGTCGGCGGCAGCAACAAAGTCGCTGTCGATGTGCGCATCATCTCGTCGACGGCGCGCAACCTCGAAGCCGAGATTGCCGCTGGGCATTTCCGCGAGGATCTCTATCACCGGCTGTCGGTCGTGCCGATCCGGGTGCCGCCGCTCGCCGAACGGCGCGAGGACGTTCCGCTGCTGGTCGACTATTTCATGGACCAGATTTCGACAGCGACCGGCCTGCCAAAACGCACCATCGGCGACGACGCCATGGCGGTCCTGCAAACCCATGACTGGCCAGGCAATGTGCGCCAGCTGCGCAATAATGTCGAACGGCTGATGATCCTGGCGGGCGGCGATCCCAATGCGGTCATCAGCGCGAATATGCTGCCGCAGGATGTCGGCTCGATGGTGCCGTCGATGCCGAACGGCAATGGCGGCGAGCAACTGATGAGCCTGCCACTGCGCGAGGCCCGGGAGATGTTCGAGCGTGAATATCTGGTGGCGCAGATCAGCCGGTTCGGCGGCAATATCTCGCGTACCGCCGAATTCGTCGGCATGGAGCGGTCCGCACTGCACCGCAAGCTCAAAGCGCTGGGAATCGGCTAAATTCGCCGCGCCGCTTGTCGTATGCCCGCGCTTTCCAAGGATCTGCTGTGCCGCGCATCGCCTATGTGAACGGACGCTATCTGCCGCATCGCGCCGCCGCCGTTCACGTTGAGGATCGCGGATACCAGTTTGCGGACGGCGTATATGAAGTCTGCGAGGTGAGGGCGGGCCGGCTGATCGATCAGCGCCGGCACATGGAACGTCTTCAGCGCTCGCTGGCCGAATTGCGGATCGCGATGCCGATGCCTATGCGGGCGCTCGATGTGGTGCTCCATGAAGTGGTCCGGCGCAATGGTGTGCGCCACGGGATCGTCTATCTGCAGATCACCCGTGGCGTGGCGAAGCGCGATCATCCCTTTCCCCCGGCCGGAACGCGCCCCGCGCTGGTGGTGACGGCGAGCCGGATCGATCCGGCCAGGACCGGAGGTTTCGCAGCCGACGGCATCGCCGTCGTCACGGTGCCCGACAACCGCTGGGAGCGCGTCGACATCAAGTCGATCGCGCTCTTGCCGAACGTGCTGGCCAAGCAAACAGCGCGCGAGCAGGGGGCGCGGGAGGCCTGGTTCGTTGCCGCCGACGGCACGGTGACGGAGGGCGCGTCCTCCAATGCCTGGATCGTGACGGCGGACAATGAGGTGGTGACCCGGCCGGCCGACCACAGCATCCTGCGGGGGATTACCCGAACGGTGGTGCTCGACATGCTTGGCGCCCATGGCCTGAGGCTGGTGGAGCGTCCGTTCACGGTCGCTGAAGCAATGGCGGCGCGGGAGGCCTTCATCACCTCCGCCAGCCAGACCGTCATGCCGGTGGTACGAATCGACGGCCGCCCGGTCGGCAATGGAGCGCCCGGTCTGGTCGCGACCGCACTGCGCGCCGATTTCCACCGCTTTGCTGAAGAATCGTGACGATTTGTCCCTTTGGCTGGCATAAAGGGTGGTTTGTTGGGCTTGCACAGGGTCGGGCCGTGCCATCTAATACGGTGCCCCAAGTCCTCGTGGGTGACACGAACGAGGGACGATGAGACTTGGCAATAACGTCCCACGGGTCAGGGGTCCGCGGGCAAGAAAATGGAACGAACGGCCATGGCTGCCGAACGAACACAAAACCTCCAGGACACTTTTCTCAATCACGTCCGCAAGGCCAAAATTCCGCTCACGATATTCCTGGTGAATGGGGTGAAGCTGCAGGGCGTCGTGACGTGGTTTGACAATTTCTGTGTCTTGCTGCGGCGGGATGGGCATTCGCAGCTCGTCTACAAACACGCGATTTCCACCATCATGCCTGGGCATCCGATTCAGCTCTTCGAGGGTGCCGAGGAAGGCGCCGGAGAAAAAGGCTAATTGGAGCCGCGCCGCCGAGACTCCGTTCGCAGCCGCCGGGAATCCGGCGGGCCCATTGCCTCGACCGGACGCGCGCTGGTGGTGGGCCCTTATCTGCGCCACAACAAGCCAGGCGGCGGTGGCACCGTTCGCTCGCCTGAGGCAAGGCTCGATGAAGCCGCCGGTCTCGCCCTTGCCATCGATCTCGATGTGGTCGAGACCGGGATCGTCCTGCTCTCCGAAGTCCGGCCCGCAACCTATATCGGCAAAGGCAAGGTCGAAGAACTTGCCGGCCTCATCAAGGCCAAGGAGATCGGCCTTGTGGTGATGGATTGCGCGCTGTCGCCGGTTCAGCAGCGCAATCTGGAAAAGGAATGGGGCGCGAAGGTGCTGGATCGCACCGGTCTCATCCTTGAGATTTTCGGCAAGCGTGCCCAGACAAAGGAAGGCGTGCTGCAGGTCGAGCTTGCGCATCTGACCTACCAGAAGAGCCGTCTGGTCCGCTCCTGGACCCATCTCGAACGCCAGCGCGGCGGCTTCGGTTTTCTGGGCGGACCGGGCGAGACTCAGATCGAGGCCGACCGCCGTGTCATCGAGGAGCGCATCGCGCGCATCGAGGCCGAACTGGAGAAGGTCAAGAAGCGCCGCAAGCTGCACCGCGCGGGCAGGGCGCGGGTGCCGTTCCCGGTCGCGGCATTGGTCGGCTACACCAATGCCGGCAAGTCGACGCTGTTCAACCGCATGACGCGGGCCAAGGTGCTCGAAGCCGACATGCTGTTCGCAACGCTCGACCCGACCTTGCGCGCCATCGACCTGCCGCATGGCACGCGAGTGATTCTGTCGGACACCGTGGGCTTCATCTCCGATCTGCCCACCATGCTGGTCGCGGCGTTTCGCGCGACTCTGGAAGAGGTGACGCAAGCTGACGTGATTTTGCATGTGCGCGACATCGCCCATGACGATACCGAAGCGCAGATGCAGGATGTCGAGGACGTGCTGAAGGCGCTCGGTATCGACGAGGCAAGACGAAACCGGGTTATCGAGGTCTGGAACAAGGTCGACGCGCTCGATCCCGAAGCACGCCGGCGCGTCGAGAATGCCGCAGCGCGGACCGCGCCGGACCATCATCCGGTGCTGGTTTCCGCGCTTACGGGCGAGGGCGTCGACCGGCTGCTGGCTGCCATCGAGGACCGGCTGGCGGAGTCGCACATCGCCATGGAACTGGTGCTTGAGGGCTCCGACGGCGCCGGCCTGTCCTGGCTTCACCGCAACACCGAGGTGATTGGAAAATCGCTGCGCGACGACGGCAAGGTCGCCATTGTCGTGCGCGCCGACCCGGCCAAGGCGCCTCAGGTGCGGGCGCGTTTCCCCGGCGCCGAACCCGTCTCCTGACCATCCCCCGCGCGCTCGGCCGCCTTGGCCTCGTCCCACAGCGCATCCATTTCGGCGAGCGTCGCATCGGCCGGGGTCTTGCCGATGCGGGCGAGGGCAGCCTCGATCGCAGCAAATCTGCGCTCGAATTTGATATTGGTGCCGCGCAAGGCCGCATCCGGATCGAGGTCCAGATGCCGCGCCAGATTGACCAGCGCAAAGAACAGATCGCCGATCTCGCCGGACGCAGCATCGCGGTCGCCATGCTCCAGCGCCGCTTCGATCTCGTCGGCTTCCTCGCGAATCTTCGCCAGCACGGCTTTGGGGTCGTTCCAGTCGAACCCAACCTTGGAGGCTTTCTGCTGCAGCTTGAGGGCGCGCAACAAGGCCGGCAGACCGGACGGAATGCCGGAGAGGGCGCCCGCCTCCTCGTTCCGGTGCCGATCGCCGCCGCGCCGCCGAAGCCGCTCGGCTTTTTCTTCGGTCTTGATGCGGTCCCAGAGCCCTTTGACCTCGTCCGGCGTCAGGCTTGCGGTATCGCCGAACACATGCGGATGACGGCGGATCAGTTTCTCGTTGATCGCCAGCACCACGTCCTCGAACGCGAACGCGCCTTGCTCCTGCGCCATGCGCGCATGGAAGACGACCTGCAGGAGGAGGTCGCCGAGTTCGTCCTTGAGGTCGTCGAGATCGCCGCGCGCGATGGCGTCGGCGACTTCGTGCGCTTCCTCGATGGTGTATGGCGCAATCGATGCGAAATCCTGTTTCAGGTCCCACGGGCAACCGGTCTGCGGCGTCCTGAGCGCAGCCATGATCTCAATCAGGCGGGCGATGTCGCGGGAGGGCTTCATGTGCGCGGTCATGGCCTGCGATGTGGCAAGCCGGATCGCTCCGGCACAAGCGGTTTCACGCCATCATCCCCAATCGGGCGCATTTCGCCTAAGCGGGCACATTTCGGCTGGGCCTTGCCTGACCCAACAAACTGATTCGCATAAGACATATTATGGAATATTTGTTCGCCGGCTATTTTCGGGCCAATACGCACATTGATCAGCTGGTCCGGCAGAAAACACCCAGCCAAATCAAACGGATCGGCCCGACTACTCAACCATCGTCCACGCCGCTTTCCTGTCCGGTCAGACGACGATCCGCATCCCGTCAAAGGCAGGCTCGACATGCGGCGGCAAAGCCTCGCGCAGCGCGTCGTAATCGAGATCGGTATGCATGTTGGTCAGGACCGCGCGTTTGGGCTTGAGACGGCCGATCCAGTCCAGCGCATCCGACAGCGAAAAATGGCTCGGATGCGGCGTATGGCGCAGCGCGTCCACGATCCAGACATCGAGCCCTGTCAGCGCCTGCGCGCTGTCGTCGGGCATGCCGACGAGATCCGCCGTATACGCGATTCCGCCGAAGCGGAAGCCCAGACACGGAATGTCGCCATGGTCCAGCAGCACCGGCAGCGCGGTGACGGCGCCGCCGTCGCCATCGATGACGACGGACTGGCCCGGCACGATCCGGTGCTCGGCAAGGATCGGCGGATAGGCACTGCCGGGCGGTGTCATGAAGCAATAGCCGAACCTCGCATGCAGCGCTCGCGACGTCGGCTCATCGAGATAGACGTCAATGCGGCGCCGGTGCTTGATGAAGAACCCGCGCAGATCGTCGATACCGTGGGTGTGATCGGCGTGCTCGTGGGTGAACAGAACGGCGTCCAGTTTCGTCACCTCTGCGTCCAGCAACTGCTCGCGCAAATCCGGCGACGTATCGACCAGTACGCTGGTCTTGCCGCCTGATCCAGTCCGTTCGACCAGGATCGAACAGCGCCGCCGCCGGTTTCTCGGATTGTCCGGATTGCACGCGCCCCAGCCGAGCGCCGGACGCGGTACGCCGCCCGACGATCCGCATCCCAGGATGGTGACGCTCAGGCTCATGTGACGGCCAAGCTCATGCGGCGGCTGAGATGTTGCGCGGGACCTTGTTGAACAGACGGAAGAAATTTTCCGTCGTCTGTTCCGCGATTTGCTCCGGCGAAACGCCGCGCGTCTGCGCCAGCACTTTGGCGGTCTCGACCACATAAGCCGGCTCGTTGCGCTTGCCGCGATATTTGCCGGGCGCCAGATATGGCGCATCGGTTTCGACCATGATCCGGTCGGCCGGCAGCGAGGCTGCGATGTCGCGCAAACCCTGAGAGGTCTTGAAGGTCAGAATGCCGGTGAAGGAAATATAGAGCCCGAGAGCGATGGCGCGGCGGGCGAGGTCGGGTCCGCCGGTGTAGCAATGCAGCACGGCGGGGAAGGCCCCCTTCCCCATTTCCTCTTCCAGAATCCGCGCCATGTCATCATCGGCATCGCGCGCATGGATCACCAGCGGCAGACCGGTCTGGCGCGCCGCCGCGATATGCGCACGGAAACCCTGTTCCTGTGCCGGGCGCGGCGACTTGTCGTAGAAATAATCGAGCCCGGCTTCGCCGATCGCCGCGACTTTGGGATGCGCGGCCTTGGCGACAAGATCCGCCGTGGAGATATCCAGCTCCTCATGCGCATGATGCGGATGGGTGCCAACCGAACAGAACACATCCTCGAAGCGCTCGGCGATGGCGAGCAGGTCCGGCAGCCGCCGTACCCGGGTCGAGATTGTCACAATACGGGCAATGCCGGCGGCGCGGGCGCGGCCGACCACGCCGTCCAGATCGGCGGCGAGGTCTGGAAAATCGAGATGGCAATGGCTGTCGACGAGCATAGCGAGCCGCACCTATGACGCCGGGCTGCGATCGGCAAGCGCAGTGATTGCCTTCACGTCGCTGTGCTCGGCCTGCAGATCGAGGAGGAAGGGCGTCCGCCGCCCGGTGACTCGGATGGTCATGCCGCCGGCCTCGGGTCGCGCCACTTCGAGCACCTGCGACAACGGAATGCGGACCTCTTTCGGTCCGAACAGGCCGAGCGTGGTCACGTCCAGCATGTCGCCGTTACGAACCAGCCGGACCACGTAAACATTGCCGTAGAAATGCAGCGCGAACAGCGGCAACAGGCCGACGATGACGACGATCAGCACCGCACCCGGCCGGGTGCCGCCGCTGCGCAATACATTCGCCCAATAGAACCATCCCACCGACCAGACCACGGCCGCCAGGATGCTGAATCGCGCGCGCTTGGCGCGCCCGCGATTTTCATACAGCAGCGCCATCGCCCATCCTGAGATTGCAGATCCTGGCGAGCCTCATGAATTACCGGCCTCGGCTTCGACATAGCGCGGGAAAACCCCGACCGGCGCCGGCAAGCTGACGCCAGACGCAAGCCGGTACGTTCCGCCGAGCCGCGCAAAATCGCGTTCGCCTTCGGGCACGGCCAGAAGATCGAGTAGCTTGCCCGCCGATTGCGGAATGAAGGGTTGCGCCAGAATCGCGACCTGCCGGATCACCTCGGCGGTGACAAAGAGCACGGTCGCCTGCCGCGCCGGATCGGTCTTGGCGAGCGCCCACGGCGCCTCACCGGCAAAATAGCGGTTGGCGTCGGCGACCACGGCCCAGATCTGGTTCAGCACCTGATGCAGCGCCTGCGTCTTCATCGCCTCACGTGCGCCTGCGATCATCGCGTCGGCCGAGGCAAGGATGGTCCGGTCGGCCTCCGAGAAATCGCCCGGCGCAGGCAGAACCCCGCCAAACTGCTTCGCCACCATCGACAGCGAACGCTGCGCCAGATTGCCGAGATCGTTCGCAAGCTCCGCATTGATGCGCGTCACGATCGCCTCGTGGCTATAATTGCCGTCCTGGCCGAACGGCACCTCGCGCAGGAAGAAATAGCGCAGTTGATCGACGCCATAGGCGTCGGCCAGCGCGAACGGATCGATCACGTTACCGACCGACTTGGACATTTTCTCGCCGCGGTTGAACAGAAAGCCGTGGCTGAAAATGCGGCGCGGTACCGCAACGCCCGCCGACATCAGGAAGGCCGGCCAATAGACCGCATGGAAGCGGACGATGTCCTTGCCGATCACATGCAGGTCGGCCGGCCAGTATTTGCGGAACATCTCGCTGCCGACATCGGGATAGCCCACCGCGGTGATGTAATTGGTCAACGCATCGACCCACACATACATGATGTGCTTGTCGTTGCCGGGCACGCGCACGCCCCAGTCAAAGGTGGTGCGCGAGATCGACAGGTCCTGCAGGCCGCCCTTCACGAAACTCGCGACTTCGTTGAGCCGCTCCTTCGGCAGCACGAAGTCCGGATGCTCCGCGTAAAGTGCGAGCAGCTTGTCCTGATAAGCGGAGAGACGGAAGAAATAGCTCTCCTCCTCGACCCAATCGACCGGCGTGCCGGTCTCGATTGCGACGCGCGTCCCCTGCTCGTTCAGGCGCGTCTCGTCCTCGGCGAAATAGCGCTCGTCGCGTACAGAATACCAGCCGGCATATTTCGCAAGATAGATGTCGCCGTTGGCCTCCATCCGTTCCCAGATCGCCCGCGAGGCGGCGTGATGACGCGCTTCCGTGGTGCGGATAAAGTCGTCGTTCGAGCAGTTCATCCGCGCCACCATCTCGCGGAAACGCTGCGCGTTTCGGTCGACCAGATCGCGCGGGCTCAGGCCTTCCTTGACCGCGGTCTGCTGGATTTTCTGACCGTGCTCGTCGGTGCCGGTCAGGAAGAAGACGTCGTAACCGTCGAGCCGCATAAAGCGCGCAATCGCGTCGGTGGCGATCGCCTCATAGGCATGACCGATATGCGGTACGCCGTTCGGATAGGAAATCGCGGTGGTGATGTAGAAGCTGCGGCGCGCCGGCGCTTCCGCCGCATGCGGGCGAACCGCCAGTTGGGGAGCCGGCGGAAGCTTCGCGCGGGGCTTTGCGGGTGGCGCGGCGGGCGGCTTGGCTTTGGCGGTGACCGGCGCCGCGATCGGAGCGGCTGGACGTTCGCTGGATGTTACGGCCGACGGCGCCGGCTTTGCTGGCCCGACCGTCTTTGCAGCTTTGGCGGTCTGGGCCGATTGCCTCTTTTTCCTTGCGGCCGGCGCTTTGCGCGCTGAAACCTTGTTTCTCGCAGCTACCCGCTGCTTGCTTGTCTTGACCGCTTTCTTCCGTTTCCCGGCGGGAGTCTTTTTCGTTTTCTTGACCGCTTTTTTCCTGACCGCTTTTTTCCTGACCGATGACGTTTTGACCGATCTTTTCTTTTTCGCAGCCCCTTTACGCGACCGCTTTGCCTTGCGCGCAGCGGCCGGTGTCTTCGCCCGGTTGCCTTGTTTCGATTTGGTTTTCTTCGCCATGGTCACTCGGCCGTCACGGGATGCGGTTAAACACAAGAATGGCCGCGGCGCAGGCGCGGCCCGTCGGATCTTCGAGGCGAGAGCTATCAGCCGCGCGCTGCGTCGGCAAGGCGGCCGAAGGTTCTGAAGATCAAGGGCTTGCGATCCAGATTATAGGTATCGGTATGGCGGGCCGCGACATTGAGTTCATCCCAAATCTCGGCGATCCGCACTGCTTTGGCGCTATCGGCTTGGGCCTTGGCCTCAACCGTCGCAGCAAGCCGTGCCGAGAGCCAGTCATTGACCGCATCCAGCACAATCTCGAAGACCCGCGCATCGGCCTGGGCGAGACTATCGGCAAGCGCGTGAAGTTCACGCATGTCGAGCGCCGGCAGCCTCGTCAACAGCTCCATGGTCTGCTGGCGAAGCTTGAATGCCGGACCCTCCGAGAGCGACAAGGCGCGGCTCACGCTGCCTTCGGCTGCGGCGACGATGGCGGGATCGGGCGCCTCCCCGGTTGCTGCGGCGAGCGCCTTCGTCAGCGCCTCGGAGGACAGCGGACGCAGCATGAGCCGGTGGCAGCGCGAACGGATGGTCGGAAGTACCGCGCCGGGGGCATGACTGACCAGGAGAAACAGCGTCCGGGCCGGCGGCTCTTCGAGGCCCTTCAGCAGCGCATTGGCGCTTTCGGCATTGAGATCGTCGACCGCATCCACAATCACAACGCGCCAGCCGCCGAAGCCTGCGGCCGCGCCGAGAAACGTCGCGACCTTGCGGGTATCGTCGACACGGATCACGGTGCGCAGCTTGCCGGTCTCGGACAAGGTCCGCTCGAGCACCAGCAGGTCCGGATGCGACTGTGCCGCAATCAGCCCGGTGGCGGGATGATCGGCGGCGACCGACAGCGATGTCGCTTCCTGCACGGCTGGCGCCGCTGGATCGGGATGGGCGAGGACGAAGCGCGCGATCCGGAACGCAAGCGTCGCCTTGCCGATACCGGGCGCTCCCCCAATCAGCCAGGCATGCGGGATGCGCCCCGATCGATAGGCGTCCAGCAGCGTGCGCTCGGCGCTCTCATGGCCGAACAGCACGGCGGTCTGTCGCGGATGCGCGATGCCGTCGTCGTCCGCAGCCGCGGATGCAGCGCGCGCCATCAGTGAGCGTCCTGGATCGCAAGCGGCGCTGTTGCGGGGTCGAGCCTGCGAACGACCGCCGACCAAATCCGCTCGCTCACCTGTTCCGGAGTACCGGCCGCATCGATCAGCACGCAGCGTTCCGGTTCGCCCGCGGCAAGCTGGCGATAGGCCTCGCGCAGCCGCGCATGAAACGCCAGATCCTCGCTTTCGAAGCGGTCGGCATTGCCATGGCCGCGCCGCGCATTCGCGCGGGCAAGGCCGGTTTCCGCCGGCGCATCGAGGATGATAGTGAGGTGGGGCCGGGTGTCGCCGACGGTGATCTTCTCCAGACGCTTGATCAGCCGCGGATCGACGTGGCCGAGTACGCCCTGATAGACGCGGGTCGAGTCGGCGAAACGGTCGCAGATGACCCAACGGCCGCATTCGAGCGCAGGCCTGATCGTATGCGCGATGTGATCCTCGCGCGCCGCCGCAAACAGCATGGCTTCGGCCTCGGGACCGAGCGGCTTTGCAACGCCGGAGAGCAGCACATGACGGATCACCTCGGCGCCGGGCGAACCGCCGGGCTCACGGGTGACGGTCACGGCAAGCCCGAGCGAATTCAGCCGCTCGGCAAGCGCCTGCGCCTGGGTGGACTTGCCGGTCCCCTCTCCGCCCTCAAAAGTGATGAACTTGCCGCGCATGCCTCTTCTCTGCAGCCGAGCGGCCGCCGTCACAGTTTCTCCAGCCCGGCGCGGAACCAGCCGCCGAACAATTCCGCGAGCGCGTCCATGGCACGGCGATGCAGTGGGCCGCCGGTCACCGCCTCCGCCGTCTGCAGCGGCACTTCCAGCGCGACATTCTCGCCGCGCCACACTTTCAGCACGCCGACCGGCTGCCCCTTCTCGACCGGAACCTGCAGCGGCCCCTGATAAACCACGCGCGCGATGATCCTCTCCGTGGTGTTCTTGGGCACCATGAGCCGGATCGGTTTGTTGTCGCGCGCTTCCAGCCCGACATAACGCTGCTCGCCGCCGAACACACGGGCATCGCCGACTTTCTGCCCCTGGTCGAACAGCACGCGCGATTCGAATCCGGTGAAGCCGAAGTTCAACAGGCGACGCGCCTCGTCGGCGCGCTCATTGGCGGTCTTCAGCCCGTTCACCACCACGATCAAACGCAGATCGTTCTGCACCGCCGAGCCGACCAGTCCGTAGCCCGCTTCTTTCGTGAATCCGGTCTTGAGCCCGTCGGCGCCGATATTCATGGCGAAAAGCGGGTTGCGGTTCAACTGCCGGATCTTGTTCCAGGTGAATTCGCGCTCGGCATACAGTTTGTAGAATTCCGGATAGGTCTGAATGATGTGACGCGAGAGTTTTGCGAGCTCACGCACGGTGACGCGCTGATCGGGGTCGGGCAATCCGGTGGAATTCGTGAAGTTGGATTGGGTCAGGCCAAGCTCGCGCGCGCGTGCGTTCATCAGCCGCGCAAAGGCGTCCTCGTTGCCGGCAATCCCTTCCGCCAGCGCGATACAGGCATCGTTGCCCGACTGGATGATGGCGCCATGCAACAGGTCGGAGACCGTGATGCGGCTGTGGATCGGCGCGAACATCGTCGAGCCTCCGGACGGCGCGCCGCCCCTGCGCCACGCGTTCTCGCTGATGACGAATTCCTCGTCCAGCTTGACATTGCCTTCCTTGATCTCGTTGAAGACCGTTTCTGCGGTCATCAGCTTTGCAAGGCTGGCCGGCGGGACCAGCATGTCGGCGTTCTTCTCGAACAGCACCGTGCCGGACTCGTATTCGATCAGGATTGCGGTGGGTGCCGCGGTCTGAAACCCGTCGTCCTTGGTCTTGCCGCCGGCGATGGTCGCGGGCGCGGCAATCGCACCGGCGGATCCCGCAACGAAAGCAAAAGTGACGGCGGCAGCAAGGGCGCGGAAGGCCAATCTCGACATCGGACGGACAATACCACGTTGTGCGCGAAAATCGCGCGAGCGACGCCCCCAGGATGATGCCGGCAACGCGCTAATAAAGGCCGCGTCCGCTTATGAAACCGGCGCGCGCATCATAGCGCATGCCGCCCGCGTCGGGAACCGTATGAAGCGGCGGGCGCGGTGAGCGGGACGCCGCAGTCACCGCGGTCAGGCCCGGCGAAACCGGCTCGCCGAGATTGTAGGGCCGCCCCGGCGGAACCGGAACCGGCCCGCCAACCGGGATCCCGCGCGGGGTTTGCGGCAGGGCGATCGGCGCGTTGCCGGCGGCCGCCACGACGACCGGCGCCGGCGCCGGCTCGCCATGGCGCAGCGTCGCCACGAGCCGGCGGTCGTCGGAGCCTTCGAGCGCGGCGCGGCCGATATATTCGACCCGGACGCGGGCGACGCCATTGTCCTTGAAGCCGAGCAATTGTGCGCTCTTGTGCGAGAGGTCGATCATCCGATTGCCGTGGAAAGGCCCGCGATCGTTGACCCGCACGATCAGCGATCGCTGGTTGGCCAGATTGGTGACGCGGACATAGGATGGCATCGGCAGCGTCGGATGCGCGGCGGAGATCGATTCCATGTCGAAGACTTCGCCATTGGCCGTCAGGCGGCCATGGAAATCGCGGCCATACCAGGACGCGAGCCCCTCCGACCGGTAGCTAGTGTTTTCTTCGGGAATGTAAGTCCGGCCGGACACGACATAGGGCTTGCCGACGCGGTAGACGCCGCCGCCCTTCGGGACCCGCTCGCCCATCTCGACCACACGCGGGCTCGACGCAACGCCGTATTTCGGATCGACCTTGCGGGCGAATTTGTCGGACGAGGCGCAGCTCGCGAGCGCAAGCGCTGCAGCCATTGCGGCCGCGGCCCGGATCGCACCATTCCCCCGAAACGACGGCATCCCGTCCCCAACGTATATCAGGGGCCTGCAGGCCCCTCCCCGGATTCACCATAGCGTGACCCGTGCGCCACGCAAATGGCCGGGCTAATCAAATGGTTAACGCGGCATGAGCGCGTGGTATCCGGCACCGGACCTTGTTACCATGATACCGCAAACGGAGAAGTGAGAGATGGCCGCGTTCCTCAAGATTGTCTCGGATGTGTATCTGGCTTTCATCTGGCTGCTGTTCTTGCTGGCCGTCGTCGCCTCAGGTCTCGGGCTGTCGGGCGCCATGGGCATGCCATCCGTGGCCACAAACGTTCTTGCCTTCGTCATCTGCATCACGCTTTCCATTCCGGCCGTCGCACTTTTTGCTTTCGGTCAGGTGGTCGGGACGTGCGCGCGATGCGAAGCCACTTGCACGCCATGCGCGCCTATTACGAGCCCGGGACGCAGCCCTAACCCGGTTTGCGGCTTGCAATAGCGCCCTCCTTCCCCCATTCAGAGGCAGCCGGACGGAAGGGTGGCCGAGTGGTTTAAGGCAGCGGTCTTGAAAACCGCCGTGGGTGCAAGCTCACCGTGGGTTCGAATCCCACCCCTTCCGCCAGGCTTCAGCAAGTCATTAACCGCTGTCGAAACATCGACCCGCAAACATGTCGATCCTGCGGGCTTGAGGTCCTGGGACGAGCGTCCGCGCGGACCAACCCTCCTCGCGCTACGGTCTCCCTCACGCCCCTGTGACGGCCGAAGGCTCGCGCATGTGACGCCCCTCACATCGAAGCCGCAGCCGGCGGCCTACGTCAATTCCAGCTGAAAGTCGTCACCTCCGTAACAGGGAGGACACAGGCATGGTTCGTCACAGTACGCTGACATTGGCCGCCATCGCCGCGCTTGCCGCCGCCGCGGCCATGTACGTCTCCAGCGCCCATCAGCCGCACCCGGAACTGAGCGTCGAGACCGGCGACGGCCATCACGCGCACCGCAAAGTGCATTTTGCTCCGCATTACGGATATCATTCGCCTAATTATGGCCGGGGCCACATTCTCGAGCGATGCCTGTCCGAGCCGATCGATTGCGGCCTCGTGGTCTGGTAGCCTTGATGTGCCGATGGACCTGCGGCTTCAGGGCTTGATGCTTTTCTGGATGGGCGCGCTGAAGTGACCAGTCAGGTCGCGCCTGCGACCGCCGCAAGGGATCGCAAATCCATCAGCACGATCTCGCCGCGTTCCAGCCGGATCCAGCTCAGGTTTTCCCAGTCGCGCAGCTGTTTGTTGGTGCTTTCCCGCGACGCCCCGATGATCTGCGCGATCTCGTTCTGCGTCAGCGCAATCCGGTTGCCGCCTGCACTCTCGCCCAGACGCAGCAGCGTTCTGGCAAGCTTTGCCGACAGATCGAGGAACATCACCTCCTCGACCTGCCGGCTGGTATTGCGCAGTCTCTCGCACAGCACTTCGATCAAGCGCTGCGCCACGTCCGGGCTGCTGTGCACCAGCGGCAGGAAATCGCGGCGCTCGATCACGATGAGCTTACAGTCGGTGAGTGCAATGACGTCCGCCGTCCGCTCACCGCCGTCCAGAAGCGCGATCTCACCGAAAATGTCTCCTGCGTTCAGAACATTGAAAACCGCATACTTGCCCCGGGGCGAGAAGGAGATGACTTTGACCTGGCCCTCCAGAATCGCGAACAGACACGTTCCGGCATCGCCTTTGGAAAAGATGGTCGCGCCACGTTCCACATTGCGGACGCGGGCATGCGATCGCAACTTGTCGAGGAGATCGGGCCCCAATATTCCAAAGATCGGGTGATTGCGAAAAAACGCGAGCCGCTCGGCAATCTGGATCTGGTGCGCTGACAGCTCAGTTGTCATCGTTGATCGCACCACCCTGCCGCTACAGTCCAGCAAATTCCGTCGATAACGGTCTTAGGGGTGGCGGACGACGGGCTTTGGGGACATGTTGTTGCCATTTCCCACATCTCCCTTCCCGAAATCGCCTCACTCCTGATCATTCCCGCACGTTTACACTTCGGCCGTTCCAGCGGTTGTCCTGGGCAGACAGCGCCGTCAGAAGGCCGCGGGCCTGCTTTAAATCCTCGGTATCGTAACCTTCGCGGAACCCCTCATAGACCGGTGCGATCCACTGGCGCGCCTCCTCGCCGCGGCCCTGCGAATGCAGGAGCGCCGCAAGTCCGCTCGCCGCACGCAGCACGAACGAGCTTGCTCCCTGCCGCTCGGCAATGTGAACTGCCTTTTTGAAACTTGCTTCGGCTTCGGATGCGCGCGCTGCTCCCAGCGTCGCAAGGATCTGTCCCCGCTGCCGGTGCAATTCCGCTTCCCAGGAGCGGCCTGTCACCTCGTCCAGTCCGGCCAGAGCCCTTTCGATGATGGATAGTGCCGCTTCACGATCTCCGCTTTTCGCAGTCGTGTCCGCGAGCCATCCGTCCATCATCGGCAGCATATACCGTACGCCGGCCTTGCGCATTTCCGCGAGGCCGACCCTGATTTCGGATCTGGCCAATTCAGCTTCGCCAAGCCCTCCGAGCGCATAGCCGCGCGAAACCCTCGACAGCAGGACATAGAGCGAAAAGCGCTGCTCCCGCGAAATCTCGAAGCTGGTCTCGGCGCTGGCCAGCGCGGCACGCGATTCGCCCCGCAGCAGATGGACGACGGACGTCATATAATGCGCAAACGCGATGCTATAGGGCTGGTCGAGTTGCCGGGAAAGGTCGAGCGCCTTCGACACGCGCGATAGCGCCTGTTCGGGATATCCCAAAATCCACAGATCCCATGACAGCAGCAACAGGGATGCCGTCTGGGGTTCGACCATATAGCGGCTGTAAAGCGATTGGCGGTCTTTGCGTTGCGATAGCTCGATCGACATTTCGAGATGCTGTCTTGATCGTTCGAACTCACCGATCGATAGCAGCGTACTGCCCATGACCCGATGGCCAACCATGAGCGGCACGGCGTCCGACGTTCCCTCCGCCCTTATCAGGAATTCTTTCGCCATATTCAGCGCCTGATCGTTGTTGCCGCTCATCCAGGCATGCCCCCAGAGCCCATAGAGCGCCTGGAAATATTCACCGGGCTTGTTCAGCTGCAGGCACAGACTACGGGCGCGGGCAAATACCTCACGCGTTTCTTCCGCGGCATAGCCGCGAACAGCAATCATCGGGATCCCGAGCGCCAGATGCAGATTGATTTCCTGCGCGGTGCGGTCGGATGTGTCCGGACAGCCCGCCAGGGCGTCAAGCGCACGCCTGAAATGCGCGATGGCTTCGACATTGGCGGACTGGGCGGTCGCTCGCTGACCGGATACATGCCAGAATCGAACAGCCTGCATATGATTTCCCGCCTCGCTGAAATGATGCGCAAGCAGTTCCGGCTGCGTCTCGACGATTCCGGGAAAATGGCTTTCCAGAATGCCCGCGATCTCCGCATGCATCTGGCGCCGGCTGCTTTTAAGGAGAGAGTTATAGATCGCATCGCGCATCAAGGCATGCTTAAAGGCATAGAGCGGATGCGGCGCCCCCCCGGACCGGTAGATGATGTCGGCTTCTTCGAGGCGCGCGAGGGTGAGGTGCAGGTCATTCTCGTCGATCGACAGCGCGAGAGCGAGCAGCTCGTGAGAGAAATCGCGTCCGATCACCGCAGCGGTCTGCGCGAGGCGGCGCCCCTGCGGAACCCGATCGAGACGTTCCATCAGCGCATCGGAAAGCGTATCCGGCACCTTGAGGATGATGGTGGGATTCGCATGACGCGCGCCCTCCTCCGACGGCCGGCTGCGCATTGAGGCCAAGATGCTGTTGGCCAATTCCTCAATGAACAGAGGCAGGCCGTCTGCTTTCTCGATGATCTGGTTCATGACCGGCTGCAGCGGCAGGCTTTCCCGCATCGAAATCGCCTCGACCATTCCGGCGACCTCACTGCGCGACAGGCGGGTCAGAGAATGGACGGTGACGTTGGAGCGCGTGAGCCAGTTCGGTCTGAATTCCGGGCGGTAAGAGACGATGAACAGGATTCGGGCGCGATCGACACGACTGATCGCCAGCTCAAGCAGCTCCCATGTCGACGGATCGATCCAGTGAACATCCTCGAAAATGCAGAGCGTCGGATGCTCCGCGGAAAAGCCAAGGAGGATGTCCACAAGAGCCGTGACGGTTCTATTCTTGATCTGTTGCGGCGTCAGCGGTGCAAGCTGATTTTGGTGATCGCCTGAAATCGACACCAGATTTGCCACCAGTGTGACCGTATCCGGGTCTTCCGCGACGGCACCGGGAAGATAGGCTTGCAGCTTCTTGAGCTTGTCGCTGGCCGAGTCGCGCGGCAGAAACTGCGCCGAACGCTCGATCTGCTCGATGACCGGAAAGAACGCGCTTTGAGTGTGATACGGCGAGCATTGGTGATTGAGAAGAAAATGCGGTTCGGTCTGGAGCTGCACTTTCAGCTCGTGAATGAGCCTCGATTTCCCGACACCCGGCATTCCCGACAACAAGATGACCTGGCCATCGCCTTCCTTCGACTTCGCCCAGCGGTCGAACAGCATGCTCAACTCGGTGGCGCGCCCGACCAACGGCGTAAGCGTCTCCGGATGCGCGGCGTCGAACCGGCTGTCGATCGACTTGGCGCCGAGCACACGATAAACCTGAACCCGCCTCGTGATGCCCTTCAATTCGTGCCGGCCGATGTCCTGATACTCGAAGGCGCCCGCGAGCAGCTTTCGTGTCGTTTCGGAAATCACAATGGTGTTTGGGGCGGCCATGGATTGCAGCCTTGCGGCGATGTTTGGGGTCTCGCCGACCGCATCCACCGACGAGTCATCGCCTGCGCCGATCTCACCGACCACAACCGGGCCGGAACTCACGCCGACCCGGGCCGCAAGCGGTGTCGAACCGGCGATGCCGGAAATGGCCGAAATCGCCTCAAGGCCGGCATGAACCGCACGAATGGCATCGTCTTCGTGCGCGCGGGGCCAGCCGAAAAAAGCCATGACGCCGTCACCCATGTAGCGGGCGACCCATCCGCCATACCGGCGGATGGCGGTGCTGCAGGCCTCACGATACGACGCGAGCAGGACCTGCAAGTCTTCCGGCTCCATGGTCTCGGAGAGTTTGGTCGAATCCACGAGATCGCAGAACATGACTGTAATGTGCCGATGTTCGGCCTCACGATACGGCGCAGCGCCGGAAACCGATGCGGCATGAAGCGCAATGCCATTCCCGGATTCTCCGCGAGCGGCTTCGGCTCTGAGCGCACGCAAGAACGACTTCCGATGTCCCAGCGACATGCCGATCCGTTCCAGATCGGCCTCGGTCAATTCAGACAGAAGCGTAAAGTCGATATTGTGATCGATGAACGACGCCGTGTACTGACCGAGACCGTGCTCGGTCAGCCATTTCGCAACGTCATGGATTGCGTTCGGCAATTTCTGGGTCCCGCTGTCTGCAGCCTGCGAGACGGCTTGAATGCATGATCGGGTCAGTCCGGGCCCACACGCGAGCCGGACAGCGACCATTATCGCACGATCAGCATGACGAACCGACAGAAATCATTATGTCGTGGCTTTCTGTATGTAACGGATTGTTCAACCAGGCGCGAGGCCCATAAGGTGGGACAACGCAGTCTCCAGTTTTCTCGCGCACAATATTGACCGCAGTGCACCGCGCCAGCGTTGCACCGTATGATTCGGCGCAACCACGCACACGCGTGGCCGCGTCATGTTACGCTGCAGGCCGTGTCCCGGCCTGCATCAGCGGCCGCCCGACATCGAAGCACAATGACTCGCCCGCAGCCCGTTCCAGGACCGCCATGACCTCCGCCTCGGTTCGCAGCAATTCGCGATTGTATCCCTCCGCCATGATGACTGCAGACTGATAGGTTTCCCGTACGACCTTTATCCGGTCATCCGCGGGAAGCGATGCCACAAACGCAATCGTCTCTTCGACATGAGCAACCTCGCTGCCGAGACCGCTGTGGCTGCGCAGGAAACGCGTCGCATCCACGCCCTCGGGGCAGATCGCCTTGACGCTTTCGATATCAGCCTCCTGCTTCAGCGCGGCGATCCGTTCCAGACAGTAGGAATAGCCGACGCAACCGATCGGATAGTCCTCGGCGCACAGGTCGTCGAAATGCCTGCACATCGGTCCAATGCCCTCCGGAACGAGATTGGCGACCAGCCGTTCAGCGGGCATGCCAAGCGCGCGCAGATCCTTGAGTGCGAGACGATCGTGGCCGGTCTCTTCGCGCGCGCGTTCTTCAAGATAGGCCGTGACCTCGGGACGGTGAAGCTCTTCGAACCGCCGGCCGGCGCGCCGCAAATTTTGCGCGGTGTCGACGGATGTGTGATAGGCGCCGATCAGCGCCATGACGTATCCCGCAACGGTCGGACTTGGTGTTGCAAGGTTCTTTTCAATTCGACTGAAGCCGAGATGGATCGCCCCATCGAGCAGGGAGACTGCCGTTGCAGCCGAGCCCGGACCCGTCATCGGTTTCCCGAATGGATCAGCGCCCTTGTCCTTGGTTTCGGGCCTGTAGAACCAGACTTCCCCCGTCTCGCGCGCGATGATTGTGACATCGCCGTCAACGTCGACCCATTCAGTGATCGGCCGTGCCATTCCCGAACCTCCTGCTTGCGGAGTGCTCGCGTGAAGCCGTGTCTGGAGGGGATACTTGCGAGACGCGAACGTAACTCCTGTTAATTCCAATTCACCACGTCGAACCTGTTTAGCGCGTCAGATGCCGTTCGGAACGCAGGCCATCAGAAGCTTCGCCGTCTCCAGCAGACTGTGCTGAGGCGCGTCGGTCGCTACGCGTCTCTTGTTCGGCAAAACGAAGACGACTTCGTTATCGTCGTCCAGCGTATAGTCGTCCCAATACTCGTCCTCTTCGATGATGACAGGATTGTCGACATAGATGCCGCGCTTTGCCAGTTCCTTGCGGGCGAAAGCTCTGTCGGTCTTGTCCAGCAACCGCTCTTTATAATCGCGCTTGACCCAGGCATTGACGATCATTTGCGCCAGAGCATCGCTCTGGTAGGACACATCGGCGACTGCAATTCTGTCGGGACCGCCATCGGCGGCAAATCCCGCATGCTCTGCCTGCGCAGCCCTCTCGCCACCTCTTCGTCGTCTGTAAATGGTCATAACCAGCCCTCCGCTTTTTGAAGCAGGTCCGACATGCAGCCGGTGGCGGTCAACAAGCCAGCGGCTTGCAATATGCGCATGCTAGTTGTGAAAATTCACGATTGCAAGCGAACGCCAGGTTCGCAGGATCACATCAGCGCTTTTCAGCGATAGCACTGTCACTAATTACCATCGCTTGAGAAAACCAAGCGGCTGACGCGTCGACTTTAACTACAATTCGCTGTGCTTGGCGTCGTTTCGGCGCTGATCGCTGGCGGTGTCGGAGACTTTCAACGTGCGTCGGACCGGAAACAACACCAGGCCCCATCGTTCGGAGATGTAACCCCAAATGCCTTTGGGCGCGAACAGCATGACCACGATCGCCAGCGCACCGAGCAGCATCAGATAATAGCTGCCGTAGCTCGAGAGATATGTCTGCATCAGATAAAAGATGATGACGCCAATGATCGGACCTTCGATGGTGCCGATGCCGCCGATCACCACGATGAAGATCACATAAGCGGTCCAGTCGAGCACGGAGAAGGCTGCATCCGGCGAAATGCGCGCCTTCTGAAGATAGATCAGCGCGCCGACCATGCCGGTGCCGATGCCCGCGAACACGAACACCCAGAATTTGGTCCGGAAATTGTCGATGCCGACGGCCTCGGCGGCATTTTCGGAGTCGCGGATCGCGGCCAATGCAAGTCCGCGCCGCGACCGCAAAATCCAATACACCGCGAACACGGTGCCGAGCACAAGTGCGAGCGCTATCCAATAGGTGACGATGTCGCGCGCGGCGGGCGTGCGCACTTCAAATGCGATCCTGACCCAATCGATGCCGAACACATTATTGGTGACCGCAGGCGGCAGCGAGGTTCCGGTCCCGCCGCCAAGCGACTTGAACTGCGCAAGCACCAAACGATAGACCTCGGCCATCACCCAGGTGCCGATGGCGAAATAGGCGCCGCGCAACCGGAACACAACAAAGGCTGTCGGGATTGCACACAACCCTGCAAACGCGCCGGCGAGGATGATCGCAAGGATCGGGTCGAGTTCGAGAAAGATCGTCAGCGCGAACAGCAGATACGCGCCAAGTCCGACAAAGGCCTGCTGGCCGACCGAGACCAGACCGGCATAGCCGGCCAGAAGGTTCCAGTATTGCGCCAGAGCCAGCATGTAGAAGATAAAGATGAGGTCCTGAATGGCGTTGCGGCTCGCAAAGGCCGGCAGCACGATCAGCAGACCCACGACGCCCGCAGCCAGCAGACCGAGCGCCCGCCCATAGCCGCCGCCGACCTCGCTGGAAAAGCTCTTTTCGGATAAGTGCGGCTCGACCCCGGTCCGGCGCCGGTCCGCATCCTTCCGTTGTTGCCAGCTGGCGACTTGCCAAAACAGATCCATCGCGCCGCCTCAATCAAAGGCGCGCGGGAACAGCCCGCGTGGTCTGAGAACGAGGACGATCAGGAAGGCGATGTGACCTGCAAGGATCTGCCATTCCGGATTGATGGCGGCGCCGATCGTCTGGGCGAGCCCGATGATCATGCCGCCGATCAGCGTACCCCACAGACTGCCAAGCCCGCCGATGATCACCGCCTCGAACGCATAGATCAGCCGCGCCGGACCGATGGTTGGATCGAAATTGGCGCGCATGCCGAGATAGAGCGCGGCAATCGTCACCACGATCATGGCGATCCCCATCGCCATGGCGAAGATGCGGCCATGGTCGATTCCCATCACCTGGGCAACCTCGAGGTCGTCGGAGGTGGCGCGAAAGGCGCGGCCGAGCTGGGTGCGATAGAATAGGAAGTTCAGCGCAAGGATCACGCCGATCGCGGAGAGGAAGGTGAGCAGCGGCAACACCCCGAAGGCCACCCCTCCCCCGAGCGAAATCGACGCCGTACCGATATCGCCGGCGCGAAGCAACTGGCTGTCCGCCGAGAATGTCTCCAGCAGTCCGTTCTGGATGATGATGGAGAGGCCGAAGGTGACGAGCAGCGGCGGCAGCAGATCGCGACCGAGCGTGCGGTTCAGCAATACGTGCTGCAGCCCGAAGCCGATCGCGAACATGATCGGGATCGCAAACAATGTCGCCAGAAAGGGATCGATCCCGAGCCCCGTGCCGATCGCGAGGATGACGAAGGCGCCGAGCACGATCAAATCGCCATGCGCCAGATTGACCAGCCGCATGATGCCGAAAATCAGCGACAGCCCCGCCGCGAATAATGCGTAGAGCCCGCCGAGCAGGATGCCCTGGATGATGGTGTTGATCCACTCCGCCATGACCGTCACGATCCGAAATAGGCGTTGTGAATTTGTGCGCGCGTCAGCTCTTTCGGGCGCCCGGCGAGCGACAGCCGTCCTTCCTGGAAGCAATAGACGCGGTCGGCGACCTGCAAGGCCTGCACGATATCCTGCTCGACGATGATCAAGCTGGTGCCGCTCTCCTTGATGCGCGGCAGCGCCGCATAGATGTCGCGGATGACGATCGGAGCCAAGCCCAGGCTGATCTCGTCGCAGAGCAGTAGGCGCGGATTGGAAATCAGCGCGCGCCCGATCGCCGCCATCTGCTGCTGGCCGCCCGACAGCGTCGTGCTCGCCGCGTTGCGCCGTTCCCGCAGCACCGGGAACAGCCGGTAGATTTCCTCAAGCGTCCATGGCCCCGGCGTCTGGCGTCCATAGCGGCCGATCAAGAGATTTTCCTCGACCGTGAGCGAGGGAAACAACCGCCGCCCCTCGGGTACCAGCGAAATGCCGAGTTTCATCACGTTGGCCGCCGGCATGGCGCCGATGGCGCGGCCCTCGAACATCACGGCGTCCGCATCGTTGCGGATCAGACCTGCGATCGATTTCAGGTAGGTCGACTTACCCGCACCGTTGGCGCCGATAATGGCCACGGTCTCGCTCTGCTCCAGATAGGTGTCGATACCGTACAGCGCCTGGAAATCGCCGTAGAAAGACTTCAGCGCGCGGGTTTCGAGCAGGGCCATTACGCGTCGATGCCCATATAGATCTGCCGTACCTCCGGTGAATTCATCACCGTGCGCGGATGGCCCTCCGCAATCTTGCGTCCGAAATTCAGCACCACCAGCCGCTCGACGATCGCGAGCAAGGCATGCACCACATGCTCGATCCAGACGATGGTGGTGCCGTCGGCATGAATGCTGCGGATGGTCTCGACCAGTTCGGCGCATTCGCCCTCGGTCAGCCCCCCCCGCAATCTCGTCGAGCAGCAGGAGCCGCGGTCCGGTGGCCAGCGCCCGTGCCATTTCCAGACGCTTGCGCTCCAGCAGTGTCAGCCGGCCGGCCGGCACATTGGCCCGCGGCAACAGATGGGTGAGGTCGAGGATGCGGCCGCAGGCGTCGATCACGTCGCGCTCGTTCTTGCCGCGCCCGTAAACCGCACCGGCCAGCAGATTTTCGAACACGGTCAGATTTTCGAAGGGCTGCGGGATCTGATAGGAGCGCCCGATGCCCGCGATGCAGCGCCGGTGCGTCGGCACCCGCGTGATGTCCTTACCGTCGAGAAAGATCTTGCCGGCGGCCGGCGAAATGCCGCCGGCGATGAGGTTGAACAGCGAGGTTTTTCCGGCGCCGTTCGGCCCGATGATGCCCAGCGCCTCCCCGGCCGCGACCGACAGATCGATCTTGTCGGCGACCACAACGGAGCCGAACGATTTGGAGATGCCCTGCAGTTCAAGAAGCATGTGTGACGATACACAACCTTGTGCCGGATAGGACAAGGGCCGGGCATGATCCCGGCCCTTGCTTTATGCGCAATCCACGTCAGATCGGCCTCACGCTGAAATGCAGATGCAACTGCGTTCAGGGGTTTAGCCGATCGGCTCCATCTTGCCGCCGGTCGGAATTTCCGGCGCCGTGCGGTTGTCGGTCACGACGATCTCGAACTTGTTGCCGTCCTTAATCCGCCACTGACCGCCGACCAGCGGGGTCTTGGCGATGTTCTTGGCTGCGAAGGGCGGCACATTCTTGCCGTCCCATTTCACCGGACCGGCGACGGTCTGCAGGTCGGTCTTCTGGATGGCATCCACGGTCGATTTCGAATCGCCGATGTCCGCAGTGCGCTTGAGCACGTCGAGCCCGACCTCGAACAGCGAATGCACGAAGCCGATCGGCTGGGTCCATTGCTTCTTGGAGGCCTGCTCATAGGCATCGCCGAGCTGTTTGGCGCTCATCCCGTTCAGCGACGACTTGAACGGATGATTGGGCGTCCACCACACTTCGGTCGACAGATTGTGACCGTCCTTACCGAGCGCCTCAAGCGCGACCGGGAACAACAGTGCCTTACCGACCGACGCGGCCTTGGGGCGGAAGCCCTGCTGCATCGACTGTTTCCAGAAGGTGGTGAAGTCCGGCGGCAGCACCACGCCGGTCAGGATCTCGGCATTGGCGCCCTTGAACGCCGCGATCTGTGCCGAGAAATTGTCGGTGAGATTCTGATAGCGGCCCGGATCGAACAGCTTGAATCCGGCTTTGTCGAGCGCCGGCGGCAGGCCGACCACCTTGTCGCCCCAGGCATTGCCGTCGGCATCGTTGGGGAACAGGCCGCCAACGATCTTGTTGGTGTCGAGCTGGTTCCACATGTTGAGGAAGACGGCGATGACGTCTTCAAGTCCCCAGAAATAGTGGTAGGTGTAGTTGAACGGCTTCCAGCTCTTCGGATCGCCCGGATTGGCCTGCCGTCCGATGAAGTAAGGCTGCCATGGGCAATTGTTGGTGACGCAGGCGACTTCCTCGATCTCGCACTGGGTCGCGACCGGATTGGTGGTTTCCGGCGTGTTGGCTGCGAGCATCAGATCGATCTTGTCGCGGACGATGAGTTCCTTGGCGACTTCGGCGGCCCTGTTCGGATTGGACTGGCTGTCGCGTACCACGATCTCGATCGGACGCGTGGTGTTGCCGGACTTGATCCCGCCCTTCGTCGCATCGCGCACCTGAGCGAGCACGAAATTGTCGGCTTCGGCAAACGCTGCAAGCGGACCGGTCTGCGGCGATACGAATCCGATCTTGATCGGCTTCTGCTGTGCGATCGCCGGCATGAACACGCCGCTCGATGCGAACGCCGCGCCTCCTGCCGCCGAGTATTTCAACAGCGTGCGCCGGTCGATGCCAGGTCGCGTGTTCTGGCGCGCGTTTTGGCGCGTGGTACTGTCGGTCATCGTTTATCCTCCCGATGGATCATTATGTCTGCTTCGCAAGTGCGCAGCCGAAACGTCGTGTCCCGCAATGCGGTCACGCGCTTTCGTTATTCGATATTGTTCGTGAGCCGCAGCAAGGTGTCAACGCCGCGCGGGGGGCGCGCGGCGCGATATTCTGTATGTCGGCAGGCGGATGAATAATGCCGGCACAGGGCTGTATCACGGCTCGGTACAGCTGACGCGGGTCATCCGGAAATTGCCGGCCGCCGCCGGCGCGCCCATGACAGATTTCGGGCTCTGCCGCCCGCGCTCAGCCACCCAGTAAAGGCCGAGCCGCGCACCCGCGACGATCGAGACGATCGCGATCATCGATCCGACCGACAGCGTCGACACGCCGGTCACGCCTTGGCCGATGGTGCATCCCAGCGCGGTGATGCCGCCGAAGCCCATCATGAAGGCGCCGATGACGCGCCGGCGGAACTCGGCCGCGCTCGCCGGGATCTGCCAGCGAAATGTCCCATCGGACGCGGCGGCAACGAAAGCGCCAATCACGAAACCAAGGACGGCACCGATCGGGAAGTCGAGCGAGAGCGCGGTCGACAGCATGCTGTAGAGCAGCGTCTCGCCGAGCGGACCGACAAAGGTGAAGGATTCGATACGGCGGGTATCGAAGGAATCGTAACCCACAATGCCGGTCGCCCACCAGCCGGCTACTACGACCGCGCCGACCAGAAAACCGGTTACGGCAAAGCGCGGAGTGGCGCGGAAGCCGCGATGGGCAAAGGCATAGGCCGCGATCGCAAGACCGATCACGATCGCTGCGATGGTGGCGCCCTGCCCGCTCAGGCCCGCGAGCAGCGGCAGGCGTTGCGTCGCGGAGGCACCAAGATCGACCGCGAGCGGGTCAGTCACGGCCACGCGGGCAACGCCAGTAAGCCCGCGCATCGTCATCATCGCGGTTACACCCATCACCAGAAACGTAATAACCGCGCGCAGGTCGCCGCCGCCGATCTGACGCAGCGTGCCCATGCCGCAGGTGCCGTTCAGTGCCATACCGAAGCCGAAGATCAGTCCGCCAAGGATCAGTGCGCCGAGTTCCAGCCGCGATCCGACATAGATCGACTTGGCGACATCGAGTTCGCCATAGGCTTCCAGCAGGTGCACGCCGACAATGGCGACGGCAATCGCAAGCAGCCAGCTGCGCAGGCGGCGCGTGTCGTTGGCATAGACCGAGTCCTCGATCGCGCCGAGCGTGCAGAAACGTCCGCGGCGTGCAACGAAACCGAAAAACGCGCCGAGCCCAAGCCCAAGCAGGAAACGCAACAGGTTGAGTGGAATGTCGTCAAACATCGTCACACCTTCGGGGCGCAGAATGCTGCGTGCAGGGCTTCGATCACCTGCCGAACCTCCGGCCTGGCGACCGAGTAATAAATGTTCTTGCCGTCACGGCGGGTCTCGACCAGATCGTCGGCCCGCAGCCGGGCCAGTTGCTGGGACACGGCCGGCTGGCGCAGGTTCAGGAGCTGTTCGATCTCGGTGACCGACTTCTCGCCGTCGATCAGCAAACACAGGATGACCAGCCGCGCCTCATGCGACAGCGCCTTGAGCAATTCGCTCGCGGCCTGCGCGTTCTTCATCAGCTCGTCGATGTCGAATTCGGGTTTTTTTGGCTTGCGGGCCAGCACGGTGGCCATAGGGTCGCTCCATCAAGGGTGCGACAATACATGCGCCATTCTGCAAGTATTTGAAAGGGATGGAACTTTCAATTTGCGAACGGGCTAGAGCAAAAGCTTTTCCAAAACGCCCCAAAAAAAGAATTCGCCCGGATAACCCTCGATCCTGCCCTTTTCCTTTCCGTCTTCGACCAGCACGAAGGTCGGCGTGTAGATAATCGGGCTCTTCAGTTCGACCGAGTTGTCTTTGCCGCGGTCCAGATGCACCTGCCGCAGCGGTAATGTCTTGCCAATCTCGGTCTTGGGATAGACAGGTCCAATCTCGCGGTCCCAGGCCAGGCAATACGGACAGCCGGCCCTGCGATACATCACGAGTTCTGCCGAGAGCGCCGGTACGGCGGCGCCGATGGTTACTGCGGCCGTTGCGGCAAGAATGCAGAGGGCCTTCACAATCCGCATCGCTGATGTCCTTTGCGCCGGGCGCATTCCGGCATATAATTGCAAAATCATGAATGCAACACACCAATCGGCCCGCCTCTCTCGTCGCGGTCTGCTTTGCGGCGCCGCGGCGTCCCTCGCTGCGCTGCCAGCCTTGGCAAGCGGCCTGAAGCTGAACGACGACGGCCTGTATACCAAGCCGTGGTTTCTGGAGAGCCTGCTCGATCTGAACGACGATCTCAAAGAAGCGTCCGACAAGGGCAAGCGTTTGCTGATCATGTGGGAGCTGAAGGGCTGCCCCTATTGCAGGCGAATCCACGAGGTCAATTTCGCGGATCCCGCCATCGAAACCTTCATCAGGGACAAGTTCGAGCTGTTGCAGCTCAACATCATCGGCGCGCGCGAAGTCACCGATTTCGACGGCGAGCGGCTGCCGGAAAAGGCGTTCGCGCGCAAATACGGCATTCGCTCGACGCCGACCTTCCAGTTCTTCCCCGAGCGTGCCGACGGCCTGGCGCAGAAAGCGCCACAGGACCGCGAGGTCGCGCGATGGCAGGGCTATATGGAGCCGAAGCCGTTTCTCGCGATGTTCCGGTTCGTGGCCGACAAGGCTTACGAGAAGACGAGTCTGGTGGAGTATCTGAAAGCGAATAGCTGAGCTTACACTTCTCATTCCCGAAGACAGGTAGCCGGCAGGTGTGGCTCCAGGTCCCCGCTTTCGCGGGGACGAGTGGGCTGAGAGATGGCGCAGCTACCCTGCCTCACCCCACCTTCAGATAGGCGAAGCCCTTGCCCTGCAATTCACCGACGGTGGCAACGCCCGACGGCACGAACTTGATGGCCGGATCGTCGCGGGTCTTGGCCATATCCACGTTCTGGCGCTTGTAGGTGATCTCGCACAGATATGCCTCGACGCCGAACTTGGTCAGACCGACGAACCGCTTGAAGATGTCGTCGTCAATCTGGTCCTTCTCCCACGGCGTCCCGGCACGGTCGGCGAGGAAGAACTTGATGCCCGGACCGTGCGCGACGATCACCAGTTTCAGCCGCAGCGAGTCGAACTCGTAGGCCGACAGGTGATTGTTCATGTTGGTCAGCATTTGCGAGAAGCGGCCGACATCGCCGAAATCGCAATGATAGAGGCATGCGATATCGGTATCCTTCTTGACGTCGCTTGGATTGAGTTTCGCAGGCGCCGCAATGACGCGCGAGGCGCCGATCGCGGCTCCCGAAAGCGCCAGCGCTCCGATGAAGCCGCGACGGCTGGTGTTCGAGGCGGTCATGGTTCTCTCCACGGAAATGGGCCGGCACTTCATCGCGCCGGCCTGCACATTCACGAGAGCGGTCAGTCCTTGTTGACCGGACTGTCCGGGCTCATCAGGAGCGCCACAGCATCCTTGATCTGCTCGATGGTCAATACTTTATTCGTGCCGAAGCGTGGCATATTCGAACATGGAAGCGCCGCGTGGGAGTTATATATTTTCTCGTAGACCGCTTTCGCCTCGGCTTCCTTGAAGTCACGCAGCTTGCCGTATTGATAGAGGCTCGGTCCGAGCGTGCCGTAGCTTACTTCCTGCTTTGAGATCTGGTGGCAGGCGTAGCAATTGCCGCCATTGGCGCGCGCTGGCGGATAGTCGGTGAAGCGCATGCCATAGCCGCTCTGGGCCAGCGCCTCGCCCTTCTTCCAGTCGCCGATGAACTTGCCGTCGGCGGGATATTCGATCGTCGCCAGTTCGCGTTTCTGGATTTCTTCGGCCACGGCCTTGGGCGGATCGTTCCGCGTAGCCGAGCATTGTTTCATCGTTTCGTCCTGCGAAAGCCGCGGGACGAATTGTTCGGGCGCGCCCGGGAACGCCGCCTTGATCGCCGCATCGGACACCTCGGGAGCAACGGCTTGCTTCTGCTGTGCAACCGCGACAGAACCAATCACTATGGCCCCGGCAGCGATGGCGAAGGAAAGTTTCTTCATGGCGTGTCTCCCTTCGCTCAGCGCTTCAGGCCGGGCGCGGAAATTTCACCGCCCGCCGCCTGCTTGGTAAGATAGGCGATCAGAGCAACGCTGGCGTCCGACCCAAGCTGCAATTGCGGCATCCGCATTTGCCAGTAGCAGTCGAACAGCCGGTGCTGCATCGTCATCACGTGGGTCGAGGACACCCGGTAGGCTGGCCATTCGCCGACCACCTTCTTGGCTTCCTTGGCGTCGGTGAGATGCGGGAGGCCTTGCAGACGGATGCGAAGACCCTCCGCCGCATGACATGTCGCGCACGAGAAATCGAACGGTCCGGAGCGGCGGAAGAAAAGATCCTCGCCCAGCGCGACGACTTCTTGTTCCTTCGGATGATCGAGCTTGGCCCTATATTGCTCGCCTGACGACTCGTGTGCCACCCACGTGGCGATCGCGCCGAGCTCTTTCACCGGCTGACCTCCGCCCGGATGCGGCCGCTTCACAAGGTCGGCCGCATTGAATCCCTGCAACTGCTCCATGCACCAGAGGATGCGGGTTTCGGCGTCCATGACGCGATCGGCATCCTTGAAATAGCGCGGCAATTCCGCGAACGCGCCCTTCACGACGCCTGGGCCCTTGCCGAGATCGCACTGCTCCAGGCTGACATTCTTGGGCCCGCGTGGTGTTTTCCACAACGCCTCGCCGCGGTCGGAATCGAGCAAGCCAGGATTGCTCCAGGGGTCCTCGCGCAACATCTGCCGATACCGCTCGATCGCCTTTTCGGTTTCGGCATCTTGCGCGAGAGCGCCCACAGAACAGAGCACACCGATACAAACGGCCGTCGCGAAAGCTTTTCCGAAATTCACGCGTGTTCCTCCCCGCTAGCGCTCTCGTACTCGCAGTACGAAGCATTGGCCTTGAAGATCAAGTGGCCATTTGCATGAAACAATACATGCATTTTTCCGCATGAGAAGGCTTTGCTCGTTGTGCAGCGCAAACGAGAATAATCGTTGCGCGCCGCCGGAGAATTCAGTAAACACTTTCAACGTAATGAATATGTTCCGTGCTATAAGCGGACGACGGCGAGGAAACGTGAGGCAATCGGCGCGCTTGTCGCCCGGTCCCTGTCATGCGAATCCCGCGCCGCCTTTGAATTTCGGCCGTGTATCGCCAGATGATGGCGGCACGATCAGGAGAGGATTGAAATGACGATGACGATCACGCGCCGGCAGACATTGTTCGTGGGCGCCGCAGCGATTGCCGCCGTGGCGCTTGGACAGGCGGCCGTTCCCGCCCATGCCGCCAACGACCTGGAAGAGCTTTCGAAGAAGTTCACCGGCGGCAAGACGCCGGTCGCAGGCAAGATCAAGCTCGACGTTCCGGAAATCGCCGAGAACGGCAATACCGTTCCGATGACGGTGTCGGTCGACAGCCCGATGACCGACAAGGACTATGTCCAGGAAGTACTGATCCTGGCCGACGGCAACCCGAGGGCCGGCGTTGCGACCTTCCACTTCTCGCCCGCCAGCGGGATCGCGGAGGCCAATACCCGCATTCGCCTCGCCAATACGCAGAACATCGTGGCGATCGCGAAAATGAACGACGGATCGTTCTACACCGCGAGCAAGCAGGTGAAGGTCACGATCGGCGGCTGCGGCGGCTGAGCCCGTCCCGAACGCCAAGCCGCATTATCAGTTTCAGGAGACTAGAATGTCCGCACCCAAGCCGCGCATCAAACTCGACAGGAAGGAAGTCAAGAAAGGCGACATCGTCGAGGTCAAGGCGCTCGTCTCGCATGTCATGGAAACCGGTCAGCGCAAGGGCGCAGACGGCAAGGTGATCCCGCGTAAAATCCTCAACAAGTTCACCTGCACGGTGAACGGCAAGGAAGTGTTTGCCGCGGATTTCGAGCCGGCCATCTCCGCCAACCCGTATATCCAGTTCAAGTTCAAGGCGATGGAATCGGGACCCGTGGTGTTGACCTGGATCGACGACGATGGCTCCAAGATCGTCGGGGAAGACACCCTCAAGGTTCTCTAGGACATCGAAGGTCCGGGCCTCTCCGGCCCGGACCCTGAATTTGGCGGATCGGCAGCCCGGCGGATGTCCGGGAACGTGAGAGGCGTGCATGCTTTCAAGGCGCGATTTCATTCAGCTGGCCGCAGCTGCCGCGGCAATCGTTCCGTCCGGATGGAATTCCGCCTTTGCCCAGCAGCGCCTGACGCAGGACGACCTGTTGCGCTTCCAGCCGCTCGGCAATGTCACGATCCTGCATATCACCGACATTCACGCCCAGCTCCGGCCGGTTTATTTCCGCGAGCCGTCGATCAATCTCGGCACCGGCGAAGTGAAGGGCCTCGTGCCCCACATTACCGGCAAGGCCCTGCTCGACTATTACGGTATCCCGTCCGGTTCGGCGGACGCCTATGCCCTCGCCTATCCCGATTTTGCGGCCTTGGCGAAGACGTACGGCAAGATGGGCGGGCTCGACCGCGTTGCGACTGTGATCAAGGCGATCCGCGCGGAACGCGGTGATCGCGTCCTGCTGCTCGACGGCGGCGATACCTGGCAAAACAGCTATACGTCGCTGATATCGAAGGGCCAGGATATGGTCGACTGCATGTCGCTGATCAAACCCGATGCCATGGTCGGGCATTGGGAATTCACCCTCGGCACCGACCGCGTCAAGGAGATCGTTGACAGCCTCGGGTTCCCGTTCCTTGGTCAGAACACCCGCGACACCGAATGGGACGAGCCGGCCTTCAAGCCCTCAGCCATGTTCGAACGCGGCGGCGTCAAGATCGCGGTGATCGGCCAGGCTTTTCCGTATACGCCGATTGCCAATCCGCGCTGGATGATCCCGAACTGGTCGTTCGGTATCCGCGAGGACGACCTGCGCAGGAATGTCGAGGAGGTTCGCAAGGACGGCGCCCAGCTCGTGGTGCTGCTGTCGCATAACGGCTTCGATGTCGACCGAAAGCTGGCCTCGCGCGTCGAAGGCATCGACGTGATCCTGACCGGGCACACCCACGATGCCCTCCCCGACGTCGTCAAGGTCGGCAAGACGCTGCTCGTCGCGTCCGGCAGCCACGGCAAGTTCGTGTCGCGGCTCGATCTCGATGTCCAGGGCGGTGAGGTCAAGGGGCACCGCTTCCGGCTGATCCCGGTCTTCTCCGATGTGATTGCGCCTGATGCCGAAATGGCCGCGAAAATCGACGCCGTCCGCAAGCCGCACGAAAAGATGCTGCGCGAAAGCGTGGCGCGGACCGACACGGTTCTGTATCGGCGCGGCAACTTCAACGGCACGCTTGACGACGTCATCTGCGATGCGCTGATCGCCGAACGCGATGCCGAAATCGCGTTGTCGCCGGGCTTCCGCTGGGGCGCGTCGCTCCTGCCGGGGCACGATATCACCCGCGAGGATGTCTACAACGCGACCGCCATTACGTATCCGAACGCCTATCGCATGACCATGACCGGCGCGCGGCTGAAGGAGATCATGGAGGATGTCGCCGACAATCTGTTCTATCCCGATCCCTATTATCAGCAGGGCGGCGACATGGTGCGGGTCGGCGGCATGGCCTACACCATCGACGTCGGCAAGCCGGGCGGACAGCGCATCTCCGAAATGACGCTGGTGCGCACCGGCAAGCCGATCGAACCGTCCCGGGAATATGTCGTCTCCGGCTGGGCGAGCGTGAACGAAGGCACCGAAGGCCCGCCGATCTGGGATGTGGTGATGAACTATCTGACGAAGAAAAAGGTCGTGGCTCCGAAGGAGCTCGCGAATGTGCGCGTGGTCGGCACGTAAAAAATTTTGGCCAAACACATGCAAACATACGCATTGATGAAAATGAACCGGACCGGAGACATCGCATGAAGGATCGAACCGGACTGACGTCGCGCCGCGGCTTTCTGCGCGGCGGAATTGCTGCGGGCAGCGCGCTCGCGGCAGGCGGGGGTACTGCCCTTGCCGGCGCCCGCGCGGGCAACCCGGACAATCTGCCCCCGAACGTTCCGGAATGGACGCGCGTTCTTGGTGAGGGCGTTGCGGTGCGCGGCTATGGCCGCCCGTCTGAATTTGAAAAGGACATCATCCGACGCGACGTCGAGTGGCTCACAGCCTCGCGCGAGAGTTCGGTCAGCTTTACGCCGCTGCATGCGCTTGACGGCCCGATCACGCCCAATGGTCTGTGTTTCGAGCGCCATCATTCCGGCATCGCCGAGGTCGATCCGGTCGACTACCGGCTGATCCTCCACGGGCTTGTCGACAAGCCGCTGATCTTCACCCTCGACGACATCAAGCGGATGCCGCGGGTCAACCGCGCCTATTTCTGCGAATGCGCCGCCAATTCCGGGATGGAATGGCGCGGCGCGCAGCTCAATGGCTGCCAGTATACGCACGGCATGGTGCATTGCGTGATGTATACCGGCGTGCCGCTGAAGGTTTTGCTCGAGGAAGCCGGCGTCAAGACCAATGCGAAATGGCTGCTGCTGGAGGGCGGCGATTCCGCCGCGATGACCCGCTCGCTGCCACTGGCAAAGGCGCTCGACGACGTCCTGATCGCCTATCGCACGAACGGCGAGATGCTCTATCCCGAGAACGGCTATCCGGTCCGCGCGGTGATTCCCGGATGGGAAGCCAATATGTGGGTCAAGTGGCTGCGCCGCATCGAGGTCGGCGATCAGCCCTGGCATCACCGCGAGGAAACCTCGAAATACACCGACCTTCTCGAGGACGGCAAAGCCCGACGATTCACCTATGTGATGGACGCCAAATCCGTCATCACCAATCCGTCGCCCCAAGCCCCGCTCAATCACAAGAAAGGCTTCACCGTGTTGTCCGGCATCGCCTGGTCGGGCCGCGGCAAGATCGCCCGCGTCGACGTTTCGCTCGATGGCGGACGCAACTGGCGAACCGCGAAACTCGATGGTCCAGTCTGGGACAAGGCCCTCACCCGCTTCTACTACGAGTTCGACTGGGACGGCCGCGAACTGCTGCTGCAATCGCGCGCCATGGACGAAACCGGCTATGTCCAGCCGAGCAAGGACGCGCTGCGCAAGGTGCGCGGCGTCAACTCGATCTACCACAATAACGGCATCCAGACGTGGCACGTCCACGCCAACGGCGAGGTCGAGAATGTCGAAATTTCCTAAGCTCGTTCTCGCCGCCGCTGCATTTTGCCTGATCGTGCCCGGCGGTCTTGCGGCGCAAAAAAAGCCTGAGACGGTTCAGTCCGCCGCCAATGCGGGTTCCGCCAAGAAGCTCAATATCGGCCGCGTGCCGACCGTGGACGAAATCGCCGGCTGGGATATCGACATCCGCCCGGACGGCCATGGACTGCCGGTCGGCAAGGGCACCGTTAAGGAGGGCGAACCGCTCTATGTCGAGCGCTGCGCCGCCTGCCACGGTGAGTTCGGCGAGAGCGCCGGCCGCTGGCCGATCCTGGCCGGCGGGGCCAAGACGCTCGCAAGCCACGACCCCGTCAAGTCGGTCGGTTCCTACTGGCCCTATGCGTCAACCCTGCTCGACTATATCCGTCGCGCCATGCCGTTCGGCGCTTCGCAGACGCTGACCAACGATGAGCTCTATGCCATCACGGCCTATGTACTTTTTCTCAACGACATCATTACTTCGGAAGATTTTGAGCTGAGTGACAAAAATTTTAGGACGATCAAGCTTCCCAATGAGCCCAATTTTTTCGATGATGATCGTGAAACTGCCGAAAAGGCATTCTGGCAAAAGGACCCGTGCATGAGCAATTGCATGCCGGGAGTTGCAACGGTGACCGGCCGCGCCCGGGTCATCGATGTGACGCCTGAGCCGGGTCAGGGTCCGAAGGTGGAGTAGCGATGGACAGAACTGGGTCCCAGCGCCTGGAGCGTGCTGCGGCCGCCGTTTTCGCATGTGCGGTTGCTGCGAGTCTGCCTGCGGCATTATCGCACGCGTCCGGCGACCGCGCTCTCGGCCAATATTTGTCCTCGGAATGTGTGACCTGCCATCAGCTGACCGGACGATTTGACGGCATTCCCCCAATTGTGGGATGGCCAGAGGACTCGTTCGTCGAGATCATGAACGAGTACAAAACCAAGAAGCGTAACCATGCGGTCATGCAAACCATTGCAGGTCGCCTGTCACCAGAGGAAATCGCTGCGCTGGCTGCCTATTTCGGGAGCGTTGCTCCGGCGCCGGCAAAGCCCGAGGGAGGAAAATCGTGAAAACCAATCGTAGACAGTTTCTCGGCGGCGCCGGCGCTCTTGCCGCGGCGGGCATGATCGCCGCACCGGCGATCGCGCAGGCCAAGCCGCGGGTCGTCGTGATCGGCGGCGGACCCGGCGGGGCGACTCTCGCCAAATATGTCGCCCGCGACTCCCAAGGCGCCATCAACGTCACCTTGGTCGAACCGCTGAAAGAGTTCGTCACGTGCTTCCATTCCAATCTCTATCTGGGCGACTTCCGGGACTTCGCCTCGATCACGCACAATTACTCCGGGCTGGCGAAGCACGGCGTGAACGTCGTCCACGAAGCCGCAGCGTCGATCAATCCGGAAACCAGGACAGTCCGTCTCGCGAGCGGCGTCGCCCTGCCCTATGACCGTCTGGTCGTGGCTCCCGGCATCGACATCAAGTTCGATTCCGTGCCCGGCTACTCGGAGAAGGCCAGCGAGATCATGCCGCATGCCTGGAAGCCGGGTCCGCAGACCCAGCTCCTGAAGAAGCAGCTCGATGCGTTGGAAGACGGCGCGACCGTCGTCATGATCTGCCCGCCCAATCCCTATCGCTGCCCGCCCGGACCCTATGAGCGCATCTCGATGATGGCGCATGTGCTCAAGCGCAAGGGCCACACCAAGTCCAAGATCATCGCGCTCGATCCCAAGGCCAATTTCTCCAAACAGGCGCTGTTCGTCGAGGGCTGGGAACGGCACTATCCGGGCATGGTCGAGTGGCAGGACCCCAAGATGCATGGCGGCATCAAGGGTGTCGATCCCTCCACCATGACGGTGAAGACGGATCTCGGCGAGTACAAGGCGCAACTCGTCAACGTCATCCCGGCGCAGATGGCAGGTAAAATCGCCCGCGATGCAGGCCTTGCCAACGAGACCGGATTCTGTCCGATCAAGCCCGAGAGCATGCAATCGGCGAAGGATCCCAACATCTACGTGCTGGGCGACGCCACCATTGCCGGCGACATGCCGAAATCGGCCTTCTCCGCCAACAGCCAGGCCAAGGTTGCGGCCATGGTGATCCGCGGTGAACTGACGAAGTCGCCGACCTTCCCGGCGCGCTATACAAACACGTGCTGGAGCCTGATCGAAACCGACGACACCGTGAAAGTCGGCGGCCGCTACGAGGCCAAGGACGGCAAGATCACTGCTGTCGAAACCTTCGTCTCCAAGACCGGCGAAGACGCCGAACTGCGCAAGCAGACCCAGGCCGAGAATATGGGCTGGTATCAGGGCATCATCGCCGACATTTTTGCCTGATGCATCGTTCCCGCTTTCTCCACGGGCCGTTGAATCGGGATCCCGGATCCTGCGATCCGGGCTCCCGCGTTCACGACCGGGACGCGCCCGCTCTCAACCGCCGCAAAATGCTGGCGGGCCTCTGCGCTGCCATCGCCCTACCGGCGACGTGCGCAATCGCTTCGAACACGCCGGCAACCTATAAGGTCGGCGCCCTCGAGGTTTCGGTGTTCAGCGACGGCGTGCTGAACGTGCCGCTGTCGTTCTCGCTCCCGGAAACCACGCTTTCCGAGGCCGCCGCCTTGTTCAGGGCCCATGGTTTGCCGGAGGCTGGTTCGCCCTCTCAGACGAATGTGGTTCTCGTCAAATCCGGCAACGAGCGCATCCTGATCGATGCAGGCTCGGGACCGAATTTCCAGCAGACCGCCGGAAAGCTGCAGGAGAATTTGGAAGCGGCAGGCGTCTCCATGGACAGCATCACCAAAGTGGTGTTCACCCATGGCCACGCCGATCACCTCTGGGGTGCGCTCGACGATTTCGATGATGCGCCGCGATTTCCGAATGCTCGCTACATCATCTCCGCAGCCGAATGGGATTTCTGGACCGACCCGGATACGCCGTCGCGTCTTCCGGACGCCCTCAAGGGCATGGCGCTTGGATCGAACCGCATCCTCAAGACGATCGAGGACAAGCTCGAACGCCGCAAGAATGGTGAAACCGTCGCCCCGGGACTGGCGTATTTGGCGACGCCCGGACACACGCCGGGCCATATGGCGATTGTGATCGAAGACGGCGGCCAACGTCTGATCGTGGGTGGTGACGTGCTGGCGAATACGGCAATCTCGTTTGCGCGGCCGGACTGGCGCATCGGCGCGGATTTCGATCGCGATCAGGGCATCGCGACACGCAAGCGTCTCCTTGATCAGCTGGCTTCCGATCGCACCCCACTGATCGGATTCCATCTCGCCTGGCCCGGCTATGGCGCCGTGGAACGCTCAGGCACTGCTTATCGTTTCGTTCCACTCTGACCCTTCACTCGAGGACCACATGATCAGGATAGCAGCCGCCACCTTGTTTCTCGCCGCCCTCGGCATGCCCGCACATGCCCAGGATGCCGCCGCCGGCGAGAAGGTGTATGTGCAATGCCGCGCCTGCCATCAGATCGGAGAGAATGCGAAGAATGGCGTCGGCCCGCTTCTTAACGGGCTGTTCGGCCGTACCGCCGGAACCATCGAAGGGTACAACTACAGCGAGGCCAACAAGAAATCCGGCATCGTCTGGGACGAGAAGGTGTTTGCGGAATATATCCAGAATCCGCGGGCCAAGATTCCAGGCACCAAGATGATCTATGCCGGCCTGAAGGATGAAAAGCGCATCCAGGATCTGATCGCGTTTCTCAAGCAGTTCGACAAGGACGGCAAGAAGACGGCGCAGTAAACGCCTGTCGTCTGATCGACCGTCTGTTCAGCGATGCAAACGATGGCCGGGCCCTGTGCCCGGCCATTTTGCGTTTGCGAGTGTCGGTGACGCAAGCAGGGAGCCGACGTCGTCCCAAGCCAGTCTATTGCTGGACCGGGACGTAGCTCGTCATCGGCGGACCGAAGGCGGCAGCTTCCAGATGACGCGGTACGATCAGCCGGCGGCCGGGCTGTAACGCCATGTTCGGATTGAGGTCGTTGAGCTGGGCCACCGCCCAGACCGGCACCCCGTAGCGCTGTGCGATGGTGCGCGGCGTGTCGCCTGGTTCGGCGCTGACGCCGATGCCGGAATCCCACAATTCAATCGGCTCGCCACGCGGCATGATGTAACGGATCGGGACCGTCGGGCCCTCGAGCTGAACCGGCAGTGTCGAAATCTGCACCACCTTGGCCACGATTTTGTCCTGCAGCCCGCGGATCTTGACCATGTTGACGTGCAGCACTTCCCAGTAATTGCGCAGGTCGACCGTAGAGAAGTGACCGCGGAAGTCGGAGTCCGGTCGTACATAGCCGCCACCGAAGAAATTCATCGATTGATAGATGTTGATGAAGCGGTCGACGTTGTTGGGCACGGTCGGCGCCCGGCGGGTCGGATCGAACGCAACGATCAGGCTGACCGGCACGCCCGCCCGCTTCAGCTTCCAGGCAAAGGCGAGCGCCGCATCGCCGCCGGCGGAATGCCCCATTGCCATGATTGGCTGCGGCGCCTGCTTGTAGCGGGCGATGGCCTCGTCGGCGGGACCGGACCAGTTGATGTGGTTATAGGTCTCGGCGTCGATGCCGCTCGCGGCAATCTTGTCGCGCAGATAGTCCATCTCGAAGGAGGCGAAGCGCCCGCCCATGCCTCTGAACACATAGGCCTTCCCGGTGGCGGGGGCCCTCTGTGCGAGCGAACCATTGGCCGAGAAAAAGCCCTCGAACGCGGACAGCGACCCGCAACCGGTGAGGCCCGCGGACAAAACCCCGACGATGGCAAGGCGAGACCAATTGCGCATGCGCATCAAAGCCTTTTCGGCGGGCTGGCCGGGCTGCGCGCCTGTGAAGGCGAGGCCGGCGAAGGGACCGGCAGGATTGAACGGCCGATATCGTTAAAGTTTTCCGAAGATTGCCAGGGTTCACCGGTAAGATACTGACTGAACGAGCTTTTTTATTGGTTCGGGTTGACGGCTCGGCGGCGCGGGAACGGCCCGGGGCAGAGGGAATCACGCCGCCGGGCAGGATGGTGCATTTAGCAATTGACCCCGCCCCCAGCCTGCCCTAACGCGCGCCCAGACCCGCAACGCCAAGCCGCCGCCGATGACCGCCGCACCGCGCATCTCTTTCGTATCCCTGGGCTGCCCTAAGGCGCTGGTCGATTCCGAGCGCATCATCACGCGCCTGCGGGCGGAAGGCTACGAGCTCGCCCGCGGCCATGCCGGGGCGGACATCGCCATCGTCAATACCTGCGGTTTTCTGGATTCGGCGCAGGCTGAATCTCTCGCCGCAATCGGCGAGGCGATGGCGGCAAACGGGAAGGTGATCGTCACCGGCTGCATGGGCGCCGAGCCGGAAAAGATCACGCAGCAATATCCGAACGTGCTGGCGATCACCGGCCCGCAGCAATATGAGAGCGTGATGGACGCAGTGCATCGTGCGCTGCCGCCGGTTCACGAACCATTCGTCGATCTCGTGCCGCCGCAGGGCCTGAAGCTGACGCCGCGCCATTACGCTTATCTGAAGATTTCCGAGGGGTGCAACAATCGCTGCAGCTTTTGCATCATCCCGAAGCTGCGCGGCGATCTCGCGTCACGCCCGGCCGCCGATGTGCTCCGCGAGGCGGAACGCCTGGTCGCGGCCGGTGTCAAGGAATTGCTGGTGATCTCGCAGGACACCTCGGCTTATGGCGTCGACACCAAATACGCGGTCAGCATCTGGAAGGATCGCGAGGTGCAGGCGAAGTTCGTGCCGCTGGCGCGCGAGCTCGGCGAGCTCGGGGTCTGGGTGCGGCTGCACTATGTCTATCCCTACCCGCATGTCGACGACGTCATTCCGCTGATGGCGGATGGCAAGGTGCTGCCCTATCTCGACATTCCGTTCCAGCATGCGAGCCCCGAGGTGCTCAAACGCATGAAGCGTCCTGGGGCTCAGCAGAAGACGCTAGAGCGGATCAAACAATGGCGCGAGGTTTGCCCGAGCCTGACACTGCGCTCGACCTTCATTGTGGGATTTCCCGGCGAGACCGAGGCCGACTTCGAATTCCTGCTCGAATGGCTGGACGAGGCCGAACTCGACCGCGTCGGCTGCTTCAAGTTCGAGCCGGTGGAAGGCGCAACGGCGAATGAGCTCGACGGCGCCGTGCCGCAGGGAGTCAAGGAGGAGCGCTGGCACCGCTTCATGAAGAAGCAGCAGGCGATCTCCGCGCGCCGGCTCAAGCGCAAGGTCGGCACCCGCCAGCAGGTTCTTATCGATGAAATCACCCCGCATGGCGGCAAGGGCCGCAGCAAGGCTGACGCGCCGGAGATCGACGGCGTCGTGCATGTGACGAGCCGGCGCCCGCTGCGCGTCGGCGAATTCACGCAGGTCAAGATCGAACGCGCCGACGAATACGATCTTTTCGGCAGTGCAATCGGGTTCTGATTGTCGAGGGCGAAGCAGGGAAGCGCACGTGACCTGCACTAATTACCGATATTTTCATGTGATTTAATTGTCACTGCGCCAACTTTTGCGCCCGCGTGCGTTGCGCTTTTGACCTCATCCTGCCTCTAATGTGACCGCACTGTGACAATGCGTTAGCGGAGCCCCGCCATGAAGCATTTGGCAGTCACTCTTGGTGCAGTAACTCTTGGTGCAACGACATTAATCCTTGGTCTTGCACCGGCCAACGCGGCAGATATTCCCCGGCCCGTTTACAAGGCCGTATCGCCGCCGGTCCCCGCAACCTACTGGACTGGTTGCTATGTCGGCGGCAACATCGGATATGGCTGGGCACCAACTGATTGGACGGCGCCCAACGGTGTCGGCCTGGCATCGCACACCGCCGATGGCGTGACCGGCGGCGGCCAGATCGGATGCGACTATGAGATGAACCGTCTCGTTGTCGGCGTCCAGGGCATGTTCAATGGCACGGCGATAAAAGCCGACAGCTACAACACGGTAAACCCTGCGCTGCTCGACTCGACCCGCGTACCCTGGGTGGCAAGTCTGACCGGCCGTATCGGCATCACGGGCAGCCCGATCTTGTTCTACGGCAAAGGCGGCGTAGCTTGGGTCCGCAGCGAGTATAACGAATGCTGCGTGCCCTTCGCCAATCCGGCGCCACCGCCGCCTCCGCCGCCGATTCCTGACGGCTTTGCAAACAAGACCCGCGTCGGCTGGACCGTCGGCGGTGGCGTTGAATATATCTTCGTTCCGAATTGGTCGGTATTCGTCGAATATAACTATGTCCGGCTTAGCGGCTCGGTGGACTTTACCGGCATCAATGGCTGGGGCAATTTCGCCTACGACATCGATCAGGATCTTCACGCGGTATTGTTCGGCGTGAATTACCGGTTCTGACCGGGGATGCGGGACTGCTAGGATTTCAGCAAGTCCCGCAACGTCGCTTCCACGATCTTGGTCGCAGCCTTCAGGTCCGACAGCTTGATGTGTTCGTTGGCCGAATGGGCATTGGCTTCGAGGATTGAGCGCGGACCCGCGCCATACAGCACCGTTGGGATTCCCGCCGCACTGTAGTGTCGCGCATCCGTGTAAAGCGGCACGCCGGTTTCCGGGATTGGAGTCTTCAACTCGCGCTTGGCATGGCGCTGAATAGTCTCGACCACCCGTTTCACGCCGGGTCTCGGTTTCAATGGCTCGGCGAGCAATATCCGACGGCATGTGATCTTTATGCCTTTCCCGGCTCCTGCGCGCTTGATCGACGCGATCAATTCGCGCTCGACCTTGGTTCCCTTCTCTTCCGGGATCAGCCGTCGGTCGACCCGCATAACGATACGGTCCGGCACCACATTGGTGTTGATGCCGCCGGAAATCAGGCCGACCGTGATTTTCGGCGAGCCGATGCCGGGCGATTTCGATTTGATCCGGCCGAGCCGCTTGCGTTCCTTGTAGATCGCCGACAGAATTTTGGTCGCGGCTTCGAGCGCATCCGCGCCGCTCTCGGGCATCGCCGCATGGGCCTGTCTGCCGCGCACGGTGATCTCTAGATGCAGCGCGCCGTTATGCGCGGTCACGACGGCATAGGAAAATCCCGCCGAGAATGCGATGTCCGGCTTGGTCAGCTTCTGCTTCAGCAGCCAATCCGGGCCGGTATAACCTCCGATTTCCTCGTCATAGGTCAGGTGCAGCTCCACCGTGCCGTCCAGACCTTCCGGATGGTCTTTCAGCGCCAGCAATGCGAAGGCGTAGGTCGCAAAGTCGGACTTCGACACCGCAGCACCGCGACCGTAGATCACGCCCTTCACCTCCTCCGCACCATAGGGATCGTGCGTCCAGCCCTCGCCCGGCGGCACCACATCGCCGTGTGCATTCAACGCGACGACCGGACCTTTGCCGGAGCCGAATGTTTCGCGCACGATCAGGTTGGTCGCCGACACCATGCCGTGCTGCTTTGCGATGTCGTCCGGCACCGCGTGCCGTTCGACCGTAAAGCCCTGTCCTTCCAGCAATCGCGCCGCCTCTTCGGCGTGGTGCGCGCAATCGCCGGGCGGATTGTCGGAAGGTACCCGCACCAGCGCTTTCAGGAACTCGACCTCGCGCGGAAAATTCGCATCGATGAAACCGGTCATGCCGCACCCTTCGCCGCTAGACGCTCGATGAAGCGGACCAGCGCGGCAACGCCGAGCCCCATATCGGCTTCGCTGGCGAACTCGGCCGGGTTGTGGCTGATGCCGCCCTTGCAGCGCACGAACAGCATCGCCATCGGACAGAGCTTCGCCATCACCTGCGCATCGTGCCCAGCGCCCGACGGCAGCCGGATCGCAGGGTAGCCGAGCGATCCGATCGCCTCTGCCATCACGTCCTGCAGGGAGGGCGTGCAGGCCGCGGTGTCGGTCTCGTGGAACGGCTCGAAGGCGAATTCCAGTCTGCGCTTGACGCCGATGCGCTGAGCATCGGCCTTGACGAGCTCGATCGCGGCCCTGCGCCTGTCGTCCGACGACGAGCGGAACTCCAGCGAGAAACCGACCCGGCCGGGAATGACATTGGTCGCGCCGGGCGACGCCTCGATGCGACCGACGGTCGCCACCATGCCGTTATCGGCATTCTCGAGCGCGGTCCGTTCGATCAGCAGCATCAATTCGGCCGCACCCATCAGCGCATCGTGCCGCATCGGCATCGGCACCGTCCCGGCATGCCCCGCCTCGCCGAGCACGATCACGCGCATCCGGCTCTGCCCGACGATTCCAGTGACGACGCCGAGCGGCAGCCCTTCCGCCTCCAGCACCGGCCCTTGTTCGATGTGGACTTCGACAAAGGCAACGACATCGGCGGGGTCATAGGCTGCGGCCGGAATATCGGCGACGCTGTGGCCATAGGCCCCGATCGCATCTGCGAGAGAAATGCCATTGCGGTCCGGGAAGGCGAGCGACGAGCGGTCGAACGCGCCGGCGCAGGCCGACGAACCCGCCAAGGTGGTGCGGAAGCGCGAGCCCTCCTCATCGCCGAACGCCAGCACATCGATACCGAAAGGGAGATCGGCCCCCCGCGCTGCAAGTTCGCGCACCGCAAGGATGCCGGCCACGACGCCAAGCGGGCCGTCATATTTGCCGGCGTCGATCACGGTGTCGATATGCGATCCAATCAGCAGGCGCTTCTTTTTCTCCGGATGCCAGTGTCCGCGGACAGTACCGAGCGCGTCTTCAGTCACGGTCATCCCTGCTTCGCGCATCCATGACGCCACCAAGTCTGCCGCTCTGCGATGTTCGGGGCTGAGATAGAGGCGGATCAGCCGTTGCGGCTCTGACGAAATCGCACCGAGCCGTGACAGCATCGCTTCGGCGCGCGAGCCGATCGCGGCGATATCGGCGGGAACGGTCATGGTCAATGTGCGCTGAGCCATCGCCCGAGTTGCGCGCGCTCCTCGTCCGTCATGTTGGTCTGGTTGCCGAGCGGCATCGCCTTATTGCGGACGGTCTGCATCATGATGAGCTGATTGAAGCGCTTGAGATCGGCAAGGGTCTCGAGCGTAACATTCTTCGGCGGCTCCTTGAAGCTTTCGTGGGTCGGGCGGCGCGCATGACAGGAGACGCAGTGCTTGGCACTGAGCGCCAGCACTTCGGCGTCCGACACCGGCGGCCCGCGATCGACCGCCTGACGCGGCGCGGTGACAAAGATCGCGCACAACAAGGCGAAAGCCGTGACCGGCGCGGCCCAACCGTATTTCTCCCACGGCTCGCCCATATCGATCCGGTTCAGAATGTGCCGGAACATGCCGCCGGTAATCAGGATCAGCGCCACCACCATCCAGGCATGCGGATGCGCCGACAGAAACGGATAATGCGGCGATACCATCATCAGCAGCACCGGCAGGGTCAGGTAATTGTTGTGCAGCGAACGTTGCTTAGCGACCTTGCCGTATTTTGCCTCCGGCTCCTCGCCGTTCAGCATCTGCGCCACCATCTTGCGCTGGCCGGGAATGATGACCATGAACACATTGAAGGCCATGATGGTGCCGATGAAAGCGCCGACATGAATGAAGGCGCCGCGTCCCGAAAACACGTTGGTGTAAAACCAGCTGGCCAGCATGATCAGAAGAAACACCGAGAGCGCGAGCGGGACCGTGCGGTCGCCCCACAATCGGCAGATCCCGTCATACAGAACCCAGCCAACCAGCAGCGAGGCGATCGAGAAGAAGATCGCCTGCCACGGCAACAGGTCCATCACCGCCGGGTCGATCAGATATGCGCTGGCATGGAAATAGTACTGGATGATCAGAAGCCCGAAGCCCGTGACCCAGGTGAGATAGGCTTCCCACTTGAACCAGTGCAGATGCGGCGGCAGATGCGGCGGCGCGACCGTGAATTTCTCGACGTGATAGAAACCGCCGCCATGGACCTGCCAGGCGGTGCCGAACACGCCGGGGCTTTTGCGCTCCTTCTGGTTCAGCGAATAATCGAGGGCAATGAAATAGAACGAGGTGCCGATCCAGCCGATCCCCACGATCATATGGGCCCAGCGCAGCAGGAGGTTGCCCCATTCCCCGAGAAAGACGTCCATGAGTCTCGTTACGACCGCGTGTTCAGTTGGCCTCATCCAGAGGAGCCGGCGTAAAGCCCGCGTCTCGAAGGATGGGCCGCCCTCGTCCTTCGAGACGGCCGCTACGCGGCCTCCTCAGGATGAGGGCGGATGCGACTCGCAGACTAGCAAGCGGCGTGCCGGAGGCAATTGCTACGGGATCAGGATCGACGATCCCGTCGTCTCCCGCCCCTCCAGGTCCGCGTGCGCCTTGCGAGCGTCCTTCAGGGCATATTTCTGGTTGACCGGGATTTTGACCGCTCCGCTCGCGACCACGTTGAACAGGTCGTTGGCAGTCGCGATCAGGTCCTCGCGCTTGGCAACGTAATTGTTCAACGTCGGGCGGGTCGCGAACAGCGATCCCTTGGTCTGCAGGATGTTGATGTTGAAGGCCTCGATCTGGCCTGACGCCGAGCCGAAGCTTGCGAACATCCCGAGCGGCCGCAAACAATCCAGCGAGGCCGGAAATGTGGTCTTGCCAATGCCGTCATAGACCACATCACAGAGCTTGCCGCCGGTGATCTCCTTGACCCGCGCCGGGAAATCTTCCTCCCGGTAATAGATCACGTGGTGGCAGCCATTGGCCTTGGCAATCTCGCCCTTCTCCTGGGAGCCGACCGTTCCGATCACGGTGGCGCCGAGATGGTTCGCCCATTGGCACAGAATCTGGCCGACGCCGCCGGCCGCGGCATGCATCAGGACGGTTGATCCCTTGGTGACCTTGTAGGTCCGGTTGAGCAGATATTGCGCGGTCATGCCTTTCAGCATCATGCCGGCGGCCTGCTCGTAGGAAATGGCGGGCGGAATTTTCACCACCCGGTCCGCGGGCAGCAGCCGCTCGGCCGAATAGCCGCCGAGCGCCACCACATAGGCAACCCGGTCGCCCACCTTGAGGTCGGTAACGCCATCGCCGACCGCAACGACTTCACCCGCGCCCTCATTGCCGGACACAAACGGCATGCCGACCGGCGACGGATACATGCCCATCCGGAAATAGGTGTCGATATAGTTCACCCCGCAGGCATGCTGCTTGATCCTGATCTGGCCCGGCCCCGGAGCCGGCACCTCGATCTCCTCGAACGTGAGCACCTCGGGCCCGCCATGCTTGTGAACCCGGACTGCTGCGACCATGTCTGCTCTCCCTGAACGAAAACAGGCCCGTCTCGGCGAGCCTTGATGTGTGGCGGATCATAGGGACGAGGACGGCTCTGGCAAGCTATCGCGCACCCGAGACGGTCAGGTAGGTGCCGCTGGTATAGCTCGCCGCATCCGAGATTAAGAAAAGAATGGCTTCCGCCACCTCGTCCGGGGTGCCGACCCGGCCGGTCGGAAGCTGCGGCGCGATGCGTTGCAGGCGTCCAGGTTCATGGATCTCGGTATCGATCGGTCCGGGGGCGACGGCATTGACACGGATGCCCTCCCCAGCAAGCTCTTTCGAGAGACCCGTGACGAGGCCATCGACCCCGCTCTTGGTTGCGGCGTACCAGACATATTCGCCCGGCGCGCCAAGCCTGGACTGGACCGAGGACAGGAAGACCATGCTGCCGCCCCGCTTGCCGTGCTTGGTCGACAGGCGCGGGATCGCCGCGCGGGCGCAGAAGAAGGCGCCCATCAGATTGATATCGACATTATCGCGAAGCGTCTGCGTCGACACCGGCTCGAAGCGCGAATTCTTGCCGGTGACGCCGCTATTATAGACCAGATGCGTCAGCGGCCCGAACGCATCGACCGCGGCGAACATGCGCGCGACGTCCTCTTCCTTTGCCATGTCGCCCTGAACGGCAAGGCTTCGGCCGCCCGCCTTCTCGACGTCGCGCACCACCTGCACCGCAGCGTCGGCATTGCTCTTGAAGTTGATGACGACGTCATAGCCGCGCGACGCTGCGAGCCTGGCCGTCGCGGCGCCGATGCCGCGGCCGCCGCCAGTGATGAGCACAATGTCTTTCATTCGCATTCCCGAGGAGAGTTTCCAAAAAATTGCAGGTGCCAGGCGGTCAGTCGTCCGCCGTCGCAAGGCCGACGGTCAGGAAATATACGCCGATCGCGGCCAGAAGCCATGCGACCACGGCGCCCGGATCGAGTCCGGCGAGAAGCGCATAGAGACCGAGCGCGCACCAGGCGGCAAGCGCAATCAGATTGAGCCCGCGCAGATGCGGCACCCGGAACGGGTGCAGCACGCGAAGCGGCATGAAGGTCAGGATCACGAGTATTGCGACGACAGCGGCCGCAAACCACGGCGGCAGCTTGAGGACAAAGAGGTGAAAGGCGACAGCGTTCCACAAGGCCGGAAAGCCGCGGAAGTAATTGTCCTCCGTCTTCATTTGTTCGTCGGCGAAATAGAGGGCGCTGGTCACTACGATGGCGATAGCGAGCGGCAGAGCGACGGGTTGCGGAAGAAGCCCGCTGGTTGCCAGTGCAAAGGCCGGAACGAAAACATAGGTGGTGAAATCGACGACAAGATCGAGCGCGTTGCCCGACCAGCGCGGCAGGATTTCCGCGACGTGAAACTTCCGCGCCAGCGTGCCATCAATGCCGTCGATGAACAATGCCACGGCGAGCCACACGAACATCGCAACCCATTCGGCACGCGCTGCAGCCAGCAGCGCCAGCAGCGCACATGCGGCGCCGCAGGCGGTGAAGATGTGAACCAGGAACGGCTTGACCCGCGCGCGCCTTCCGCCCTCGCCGCTCTGCGTCATGTGGGGGTTACCGGTTGCCCCAGTCGATCTGGCAGATTTCGGCCGAGCGTCCGGTGAAATTCCAGTTGCGGCCGAAGGCGCGGAAGCGCGATTTGTCGGCCTTGGCGATGGTGACGTCCGGTGCGATCCAGTAGCCGCTGTTTCGGATCGTGACATTCTGGTCCTTCGCTTTGCCAGGGACCGGCGTGATCGCCCCGTCCACCATCTTGTCGATGGTGATGAGCCGCGTCTGGCCTTCGGTCCGATAACTGATCGGGACTTGCCGCACGCCCAGAAAGCCCGAGACCAGGATCGAGAGGAGATGCGTCGAGCCGCCGACCTTGCCGGTGAAGATGCGGGTCAGACCCTTCATCGCCTGGATGGATGCATCCTCGTCGACGAAGAGCGCAGCGGTCCAGTTGCCGCGCGACATCAGACCGGGGATTTCGATCATCACCCCGGCCTTCAGGCCGGACAGATCGACATCGTTGTAGCGGCCCTCGTCGATCCGCACCGCAGCCCAGGTCTGGCAGCGGTCCTCGGTCGGCGGATGTTCGCCGAGCGACAGGACGCAGGGACAGAATACCGTACAGCTGCACGATAGAGTCAGTTCGCCCTTGAGGTTCCAAAGATCCGCCACGCGCACTCCTCCTCACCTAGCCGACGACATGCAAGACCCATAGCGCCAGAGTCAGACATCCGGCCGCAACGAAAGCCGCACCGACGGCGTGGCTGAAAAATCTAAGGACGTTCATCTTTTCGATCGTCATCACAATGCCAAGGAGCGCCATCCAGACGAGATTCATCGCGCCTGCGGCAAACATCAGCAGCATCATCGCCCCGCAGCAGCCGAGACAATACAGGCCCTGGCGCAGTCCGAGCCGGAACACGCCCGCCGCCCGGTCGGTCCAGTTGAGGAAGAAGAACGAGAAGGGCCGCTGACAGACCCGCAGGCATGCGTGTTTCAGGCCGGAGAACTGATAGGCACCCGCCGCAATCAGCAATACACCGCTTGCCGGATAGGCAAGCGCGGCCGCACCGGGCAAGCTCGCAGCCGACATCAGTCCGAGCTGAATTCCGGTCGCCAGCAGCGAAAAGCCAAGCCAGACCGCCATATATCCGCCGATGAGGACCTGAGGCGAAACAATGCGCTCGCCCTTGTGCGCGGCGGTCTCGGCGATCTCGGCATAGGTCAGGATCATGGGGCCTGCGGTCGGCAGCATCATCGCCAGCGTCATCGCCACCCACATCACTAAAATGAACGCAGCCGCCGTAACGCCGGAGCCCGACGCGGGCATGGCGCGGCAGATCGCGTCCAGAAACGCGGCCGCGCCGGCGGCTTCGTTGATTCCTGCTGCGAACAACAGATAGCCCCAGCCGGCCGCCGCCAGCACGGCGATGCCGGCGACCGCAATCGGCCGCGGCCGGGACATCAGGCCGGCGATCCGGGTCGGGCCGCCAAACGGAAGGAGCGGCCGAGTTTCGGCGGAGAACTGGGTCATGGCATTCGGCAAAATTCTAGCCGATGGCGGGACGGCGTAAAATCGCACACTGGCGGAATGGTTTCCGGACCCGTAGATAAGCTCCGGAAGGGAGCGCACGATGGCATCGTCTGACTTGGCCGTCTCGGTCGCCGTGGTCGGCGGCGGCCCATCCGGGCTTGTGGCGGCGCTCGCAATTGCTTCGGCCGGTCTCGACGTTGCACTGGTTGCCCGCCGCGCCCTGCCGGACAACCGCACCACCGCCCTGCTCGCTAGCTCGGTCGCCGCGCTCGAAACGCTCGGGGTCTGGCATGACTGCCGCGACCATGCCGCGCCGCTTGCGGAACTGCGCATCGTCGATGCAACGCACCGATTGTGGCGGGCGCCCGAAGCTCATTTCAAGGCCAGCGAAATCGGCCTTGAGGCTTTTGCCTGGAACATCGAGAACCGGAACCTGGTCGCAGCGCTGGAGGCGCGCACCGCCGCGATGCCCAACCTGCAGCGGATCGATGACGATGCGGCTTCGGTGAATCTCCGCGCCGACCGCGTCAGCATCCGCACTGCAACAGACCGGATTGTCGAGGCCAAGCTCGCGGTCGGCGCGGATGGGCGCAATTCGGTCTGCCGCAGCGCCGCCGGGATCGCGGTGGATAGCCGGAGCTATCCGCAGATCGCGCTCACCTACAACATTGCGCATGGCCGGCCGCATCGCGACATCTCGACCGAATTCCACACCGAGCACGGACCCTTCACCACTGTACCGCTGCCCGGCAACCGCTCCAGCATTGTCTGCGTCGTGAGCGAAGCCGACGCCGGGCATATGCAGTCACTGTCGGGATCGGCGCTCGATCTCGAACTGGAGCGCCGCGCGCATTCGATCCTTGGCAAGGTGCGCGCCGAGCCGGGACACGGCGTCTTTCCGCTGGCGGTCGACACCGCACGACATTTTGCCGAGAAGCGCGTTGCGCTGGTCGGAGAAGCCGCGCATCGCTTCCCGCCGATCGGCGCCCAGGGCCTCAATCTGGGCCTGCGCGATGCGGCAGCCATTGCCGAGATTGCAGCCGATTTTCCTGACGATCCGGGAGCCCCGGAGGCGACCGCACGCTACGACCGCGAACGCCGCGCCGACATCCTGAGCCGCACCTTTGCAGTCGATCTGATGAACCGTTCGCTGCTTTCGGATTTCCTGCCCGTCCAGGGACTGCGCGGGCTAGGCTTGCATGTGCTCAACACAATAGGCCCGTTGCGTCGCGCGATGATGCGCGAAGGCGTCATGCCGCGCGCGGCGCAGCCTCGCCTGATGCGCGGCGAAGCACTGTCGTAAGGGCGTTTTCGAGCGCATGATACCGGGTCGCGTGAAGAAAACGCGTCAACCAAAGAGCGGCGGCGGCGAAGCCTTCTCACTGCCGGGCGGCTCACGAAATTGCGGATCGATCGGCACCGGCAAAGCCGGCAGCGTTCCGCCCTCGGCGCCGCGAACCCTGTGCGCGAACAAGCCCCGCCCCACAAAATGCGGATCGGCCAGCGCGTCATCGATAGAGCGCATCACGGTCACGCAGCAATCGGCCCGAGCCAGCACCGGGGCCCAATCCGGGGCACTTCGGCCGGCGATGATGGCGGCCACCGCACCGATAGTCGCCGAAGGATCGCGCCTGTCGTCCCTCAACCACTCCTCAAGCCCGATGACGGCAGTAAAGCGTTGCCAGAAGTGATCTTCCAGCGCCGCGCAGGCAATGATGCCGCCGTCCTTTGCCGGATAGAGGCGATAGCGCGGCGTGCTGCCGGTCAGCTCTGACTGGCCTGACGTTGCAAGCGATCCGCTCGCCCACAGGCCGGAGAGGGCGCGCCAGGCAAAGGTGAACATCGCATCGGTCATGGCGATGTCGAGATGGCAGCCCCGGCCGGTCAGGTCGCGCTGGCGTAGCGCGAGAAGGATGTTGATCACCGCTGGAAAAGTGCCGCCCGCGATATCCGCAACCAAAGCCGGGGGAACGACGGGACGGTCCGGCGGACCCGGCTGAAAGGCCAGCAATCCGGTGCTCGCGATGTAGTTGAGATCGTGTCCGGCCTCGTTTGCGCGCGGGCCGGTCTGCCCATGGCCCGAGATCGAGCAATAGATCAGTCGCGGATTGATGGCGCGCGACGCGTCATATCCAAATCCGAGTTTTTCCATAATGCCTGGACGAAATTGCTCAACTATAACATCGGCATTCTCAAGCAATGATTTAAATTCAGCATTGCCCTCCGGCGCCTTCAGGTCCAGCGTGATCGTCCTCTTGCCTCGGTTGAGCAGGCTGAAGGCCGCCCCGGTACCCTGCCATTGCGGGGCATAGCCACGCAGGTCGTCGCCGCCGGGCCGTTCGATCTTGATCACCTCTGCACCCGCCTCCGCGAGCATCAGCGTCGCCAGCGGTCCCGGCAGCAGGTTGGTCAGATCGACAATGCGAACCCCGGACAGCGGTTGCACCATGGCGTCCTCCTCTACCGCAGGATACGGGGGCAAACCTTGTGTGGCGAGGTCAGAACGGCGTCACCGGCAAGCGTCCGGACTGAACGAGCCACATCACCGTGGTCAGGGTCAGAACCGAGACCATGGTCCCGATCAGGATCGAGCCCGAGGCCTCCTCCACCCAGACGTCGTATTGCCGCGCGAGCACGAACACATTGAGGGCCGGCGGCAGCGCGGCCATCAGTACCGCCGCATAGGTCCAGGGCGCGCTGAACGGGCCGAGCCAGGCCAGCATGACGAAGACGATGATCGGGTGCAGCACGAGCTTCACCGGCACGATGGCCGGCACGTCCCAGGCAAGCCTTGGCAACGGCCGCAGTGCCACCGTGACGCCAAGAACGAACAGCGCGCAGGGCGCGGCCGCGCTCTGCAGGAACTCCATCAGCCGGTCGAGTGCCACCGGCGGCTTGAATTGCAGTGCTGCGGACATGACCCCGAGCATCGTTGCGATGATGAAGGGATGCAGCGCGATGCGACGGACAACGAACAGCACCGAGCGAAAGAAGCCGCGCCTTTCGCCGCCGCCGATCTCCATCAAGAACGGCACCAGCGAGAACAGGATGATGCTGTCGAAGCAGAAGATCAGTGCCACCGGCGCGGCCGCTGCGGGCCCCAGCGTGGAAAGCGCGAGGCCGGGTCCCATATAACCGATATTGCCGTAGCCGCCGGCGAGACCGGCGATGGTCGCCTCGGGCAGCGCGCGCCGCCCGATCTTTGCGATTGCGAAGGCGATGAAGAACGCGATGGCCGTCGACAGCGTGGTCGCAACCACGAACCAGACATTGACCAGTTCCTCGAGCGGGGTCTTGGCGACGATCCTGTAGAACAGGCAGGGCAGCGCCACATAGACGATGAAGAAATTCATCCAGGCGAGCCCGGTATCCGGAATCCGCTTGAGACGGCCGCAGGCATAGCCGAGGAAGATCAGTCCAAAATATGGAAGCGCAAGATTGAGGACGTCGAGCATGCAAGGCCGGCGCTACGAAGGGGACCGGCGCGCGGCGCGCGGCGGGACGAAAGAAAGCGTCTTATAGCGCCCAAAAAAGCGACCGGTCCATGAACCTCTTCATGGACCGGCCGATCGTCACACCGACGTCGATGTGATTGTCGCGTCAGCTCACATCTTGCAGTCCTTGGCATAGATGTCGCCGTGCTCCGACAGCACCTTGTTCCCGGTCTTCAGGATGAATTCGCCGGACGGCGTCTTCTCGGCCTTCAGCGCATACCAGTCCTGGACCGGATGCTGGTTCGCGGCGAACTTGAAGTTGCCCCGCACCGAGGCGAAGTCGGCCGTGCGCATCGCCGCCCGCACCGAATCCATATTGTCGAGGCTGAAACCGGTCGCCTTCAGCGCCGAACCGATCAGGAGACCCGCATCATAGCCCTGTGCCGCATAGCTCGTGACCGGGCGATTGCCGTATTTTTCCTTCCACGCCGCGACGAAGGCCTTGCTCGCCGGATTGTCGAAATCGTCGTTCCACTGGCTGGCGACCTGGATGCCGACCGCTGCATCGCCCAGCACCCGGACCATGGCCTGGTCGAGCGAGGCGGCATGCATCACCAGCGGAATTTTGCCGAGTAGCCCGGCCTGATGATATTGCCGCAGGAAGGTGATGCCGAGCCCGCCGGGCTGGAAGCCGTGAACCACATCCGGATTGGCGGCGCGGATGGCTGCGATCTCGACGGCGAAGTCGGTCTGGTCGAGGCGGGTATATTTCTCCTCGACGATCTCGCCGTCGAACTGGCGCTTGAAGGCCTGCAGCATGTCCTTGCCGGAGGGATAATTCGGCGCCAGCAGGAACGCCTTCTTGTAGCCGAGCGATTTGGCCAGCGCGCCGACGCTTTCGCCCTGCCCGTCATTCTGGAACGACACCACGAAGTAATTCGGGTTACAGCCCTTGCCGGCGAAGACGGTCGCCGCCGAATTGGGGCTGACATAGATCGTGCCCGCATCCAGCACATCCGGCACCACCGCGGCGGCGACATGACCGAATACGATGCCGGTGACGAGCTTCACATTTCCGGTCTTGAGGAAGCGGTCGGCAATCGATTTGGCCTGACCGGGCTTCATGCCGTCATCCTCGATCATGACCTCGGGCTTGTTGCCTTCGAACGGTCCGCCCTTGGCCTCGACCGCGAGCATGAACCCGTCGCGGATGTCGGCGCCGAGATAGCCGGCAGGACCGGAAAGCGTCGTGATCAATCCGATCTTGACCGGATCCTTGGCCAGTGCCGGCCCCCCGGCCAGAGCGAACGCCGCCGCGGCGCAGACGCATTTGGATGCACGCATGTTTGTACCCTTCCAATTCACATTAAAGCAAAGCTAGCCAGCGCGCTCGGAACGCCCAGCCGCGACTTCCGGCGCCAATGCGATGCAAGCTGCGTGCCTGAGGGCGCGGATAATGAGTGCGAAGGCTTCGCGGCTCACGCGCGCGCGCACAAAACTACGGCTTGGCGCAGCAATTCAGGTACACTAATGATGGCGTATGAAACTGCCTCGCAATTTCTTCAAACCGCTTGCCGCCGGTGCGCCCGCACCCTTGCGCGAATTGCCGGTCCGTCTCGAGCGCATGATCCATTTCGTGCCGCCGCATATTGAGAAGGTCACCGCCAAGGTGCCGCAACTCGCGCGCGACGTGGATGTCGTGCTCGGTAATCTCGAAGACGCGATTCCCGCCGATGCCAAGAAGGCTGCGCGCGACGGCTTCATCGCCATGGCCAAGGCCACAGATTTCGGCACCACCGGCCTTTGGACCCGCATCAATGCACTGAACTCGCCGTGGGTTTTGGACGACATCACCGAACTGGTCGCAGCGATCGGCAACAAGCTTGACGTGATCATGCTGCCGAAGGTCGATGGACCCTGGGACATCCACTATCTCGACCAGCTCCTGGCCCAGCTCGAAGCCCGTCACGCGATCAGGAAGCCGATCCTCATTCACGCCATTCTGGAAACGGCGGAGGGCGTGATGAATGTGGAAGCGATCGCCACCGCCTCGCCGCGCATGCAGGGCATCAGCCTCGGCCCCGCCGATTTGGCCGCCTCGCGGGCGATGAAGACCACGCGGGTCGGCGGCGGTCATCCCGAATACAAGGTGCTGGCCGATGCCGGCGCGGACGGCGGCGCGCGCGCGGTCTACCAGCAGGATTTGTGGCACTACACGCTCGGCAAGATGGTCGATGCCTGTGCCGCCGCGGGCATCAAGCCATTCTATGGGCCGTTCGGCGATTTCTCCGACCCCGACGGCTGCGAGGTACAATTCCGCAACGCCTTTCTGATGGGCTGTGCCGGCGCCTGGTCCCTGCATCCGAGCCAGGTCGCGATCGCAAAGCGGGTGTTTTCACCCGATCCGGACGAGGTCGCCTTTGCCAGAAAGATCCTCGACGCCATGCCGGACGGCACCGGCGCGGTCATGATCGACGGCAAGATGCAGGACGATGCGACCTGGAAACAGGCCAAGGTGGTCGTCGATCTTGCAAAGCTGGTCGCGGCCAAAGATCCGGACCTTGCCGCCCGATATGGCTTGTAGCCTGCCGCCAATCCCGCGGGATTAACTGCATCGGGCTGGCTGAGAGGTCGGCCCGCCGATCACGCGCGGTCGCCGTCCTGCTTGAGGTTAGGATTTGCAGAACGTCGCTGCGAAACCGCCTCCGGATCTTTTCACCGACTTCCTGACGAATCGCCAACCCCCTCGGCCGGGCGGTCGACCCGGACGCCGCTGGCGTTGTGCCCTCAGTCACCTTATGTTCGGCTCGTCATGACAAAGCCTGAAAACAAGGCGCGGGTCGCCAAATTTCATATTGGACAGGTGGTGAAACACCGCATCTTTCCGTTCCGCGGGGTCATCTTCGACATCGATCCGGTTTTCAGCAATACCGAGGAATGGTGGCTGTCGATCCCCGCCGAAGTGCGGCCGCGCAAGGACCAGCCATTCTATCACCTCTACGCGGAGAATGCGGAAACCGAATACGTCGCCTATGTCTCGGAGCAGAACCTGCTCGCGGACACGTCACCGGAGCCCATCCGGCATCCGCAGGTCAGGGAGATGTTTGTGAGGATCGAGGGCGGCGCCTATCGCCCGCGCGACCTTCGCGTCAACTGATCGAACCTGCCGGCATCGGCGCGGCACACGCAAGCTCGCGCCATCGCACAACGATCCCTGCTGTTGCAGATGAGGGCTCTGTCAGCGCTTCTGCTGCAGCTCCTTGCCGCGCCGCTCCAGCTGCTCGCGAAGCTGATTGTTGAGCGCCTCGATTTCCTTCGGGTCAGTGGCCGGCCCGTCATAGGCCTTGGCGAAATCGGCGAGCGGCACGGCCAGAGTGAAAACCGACTGCTGCATGTTATAAGCCTGAACGAAAAGGTTCTGGCCTTTTTTGAGCTTGTCGATCATGTCGGCACTGGCGTCGGTCTGGGCCATGCAGGCGCCGCCGGTGCAGGTAATGATCGGCAGCACCATCGCGCCCTGTTCATCATTGTCGATCAGCACCCGGGTTCCGCGCGGGATCAGAACGCCGAGGGGCAACATCACTTGCAGGATTCTGCGCTGCTCCCCCTCCATCTCCATCACAACCGCGCCGACCATCGGCATGCCCGTATCCAGGCGTCCATCCTTGCCGATACGGCACAGCGTCTTGCCCCCGGTTTCAGGGCCCTGGTTACAGAGTTTGGTCCAGTTCGAGTAGACAAGCGGCGGCATTTCCGGCGCTGCCGGCTGCGCGGGCTCGGCGGGTTGCGTTTGGGCTTTCGGCGCAGCTTTCGGCGACTGTGGTTTCTGTTGCGCCCAGCCGGGGGCGGAGAACGATAGAGCGAGCACCGCCGTCAGCGCACAAAACGAGGCCGCGCGAACGAGCATGTGTCGTGCCCGAGATGAAAACCGTTCAACCATCTGCCGCCTCCCTCGATCTGCGCCTCTGCGCCGCGGCCCGGCCGCCCTCCGGAATTAAATACCACTCATTGACCGAGCAGCAATTGCGCAAATGCTCTTTTGCGTTCTCCAATCAGCGGCCGTTTCAATGAGAGGATGAGCGCGCGCGCCGGCGCGCCCAGGCCAATCGCTCAATCAATCACTACGAGCCGACCCTATTGGGGTTTGCCGCCTTCAAGTTTCTGGCGTTGTTCGTTGGCGCGCCGCTGCAATTCGTCCTGAAGCTTCTGGTTTTTGGCTTCGAGTTCTTTCGGATCGGTCGGCGGACCGTCATAGGCCTTGGCGAAGTCCGACAGAGGGAGCGCCAGAGTCATCACGTTCTGAGCCATATTATAGGCCTGCACATACAGGTTCTGGCCCTTCTTAAGCTTCTGGACAATGTCGGCATTGGCTTCGAGATGCGCGATACAGCCGCCATTGGCGCAGGTCAGGAAGGTTCCGATGATGGCCGAGGGTTCGTCGCGGTCGATCACCACGCGGGTGCCCTTGGGCAAATAAATGCCGGGCGGCAGCATCACTTGCAGAACCTTCTTTGATTCGCCCTCCATCTCCATCAGAATCGCCGCCACGATCGGCATTCCCGATTCAAGCCGGCCATCCTTTCCGGTCTGGCAAATCTGCTTGGCGCCCTGTTCCGGACCCTTTCCGCAGATTTTGGTCCAGTTGGAATAGATCAGCGGAGGCATCGCCGGGTCTTGCTGCTGCTGACCGCCGGCCGCCGGGGCCTGCGCAGGAGCTGCCGCCGGCGCGCCGCCCTTTTGCTGCCCTTTGGGAGCGGGTTTCTGGGCGGGCGCCTGCTGCGCCAAAGCGGTACCCAGTCCAGCCAACGATAGCGTGGCGACTGCGGCAAAAATTGCGAGCGTCCTTCCAAGCGGCCGGGCCGGCTCGGACGCAGACCGATACGTCATGATCCTACTTATCCTCGTTGGCGCCGCATGAGACGGCGGTGGGCCCATTGGCTGCCTACGCGCTGTCTCAATGCCAAAAAAGGCGACAGCGTGACGCCGGGCATGGGCCTGATACCCGAAAACGCCTTTACAATAAAGTATGAAGGCCAAAAATGATGCTATGGGGCGCAAGACCGCACCGTCGGCCACAGCGATCTGTGATTGACTGCCACCGACGCACGAATCTGGACGCCAGTATCTTGAGCCCTGCATTGTCTTTCCGAGGTTACGGCAGCCGTCTTGGCGCAGCTATTCTGGCGCTTGCAGCCACGACTGTGCTTGACGTCCGCGCATTCGCAACCGGCCCGATGCATGCCATTGCCATGCATGGCGCGCCGAAAATGCCCCCGGGCTTTTCGGCGATGCCCTACGTTAATCCGGATGCCCCGAAAGGCGGACGGCTGACACTCGGGGTCTCTGGAACCTTTGATACTGTCAATCCTCTCGTGGTCAGGGGCCTGCCCGTCCCCAATATCCGCGGCTACGTCATCGAGGGCCTCATGGCGCGCGGCTATGACGAGCCTTTCACACTTTACGGACTGCTTGCTGAGACTGTGGAAACCGACGACGAACGCAGCTTCGTCACCTTCAACCTCAATCCACGCGCGCGCTTTTCCGACGGCAAGCCGGTCACGCCGGAAGACGTGATCTTTTCCTGGCAATTGCTGCGCGACAGGGGCCGGCCCAATCACCGCACCTATTATTCGAAGGTAGCGCGCGCGGAGATTGTCGGTCCGCGCTCGGTGCGCTTCGACCTGTCTGGAAATGCGGACCGCGAGTTGCCGCTGATCCTTGGCCTGATGCCGGTGATACCGAAACACGCCACCGATCCGGATCGGTTCGAGGAGACCACCTTCACGCCGCTGGTGAGCAGCGGTCCCTATGTCATCAAATCGGTCGATCCCGGACGCAACGTCACCTTCGTGCGCAATCCCGATTATTGGGGCGCGGACCTGCCGATCAACCGCGGCTTATGGAATTTCGACGAGATCCGCTTCGAATTCTATCGCGACGAGAGCGCACTGTTCGAAGCCTTTAAGAAAGGTCTATACGACCTCCGCGTCGAAAACGACGTCAACCGCTGGCAGACCGGCTACGACACGCCCGCATACCGCGCCGGCCGCTACGTCAAGGAGACCTTTCGCAACGGCACCCCGGTCGGCATGAATGGCTTTGCTTTCAACACCCGCCGGCCTGTCTTTGCCGACGTGCGGGTACGGGAAGCGCTCGCCTCGCTGTTCGATTTCGAATGGGTGAACAAGAATTTCTTCTACCGACTGCAAAAGCGCACGGCGAGCTATTTCGAGGGATCCGACTTGTCCTCGATCGGGCGCCCCGCGGACGCCCGGGAGCGCGCCTGGCTTGCGCAATTTCCGGGAGCGGTCCGCGAAGACATTCTGGAGGGCCGCTATGCGCCGAGCGAAAGCGACGGCTCGGGACGCGACCGCGCGGTCCTCAAGCGGGCGCTCGAGCTTCTGTCCGAAGCCGGGTATGCGCTGGACGGTACGGTGCTGCGCCATCGCGAAACCCACGAACCGCTGACTTTTGAAATTCTGGTAACCACCCGCGACCATGAACGAATCGCGCTTGCCTACGCGCGCGACCTGAAGCGGGCTGGGATCTCCGCCACGATTCGTACCGTGGATGCTGTCCAATTCGACCGGCGGCGACTCACCTACGATTACGATATGGTGCCCTATCGCTGGGACCAGTCGCTGTCGCCCGGCAACGAGCAAAGCTTCTATTGGGGATCGGCCTCGGCCGACGTTGAGGGGACGCGCAATTACATGGGGGCCAGAAGTAAGGCCATCGACGCCATGATCGCGCAGCTTCTGGTCGCGCGCGAACGCGATGTCTTTGAATCGGCCGTGCGCGCACTCGACCGTGTGCTGATCTCCGGCTTCTATGTCGTGCCGCTCTTTCATCTGCCCGAACAATGGGTGGCGCGCTGGAGCCATGTCGAACATCCGAAGCAAACCCCGCTATTCGGCTTCCTGCCGGAAGCCTGGTGGCGCAAACCCGGCACATGAGCGTGATGCCGGGCGCCGTTCCGTCCCTTGATGCCATCCTGAAGGCTCAGGCTGCGCGCAATCCGTCCGCAATCTTCCTGATCGATGCGCCGGATTGCGAACGCGTCACCGGACTTGCGCCGCGCCGGCTGAGCTATCTGCAGGCGGACCGGGCCGTCGATGCAATCGCTGCGCGGCTGCGCGAAATCGGGCTGCCGCCAGGTACGGTGGTCGGCATTCAGTTGCCGAATATCACGATCGGCATTCTGACATTGCTGGCAGTGATGCGCGCCGGCATGGTCCCTGCTCCGCTTCCCCTGCTGTGGCGGCGCAATGAATGCGTGAGCGCACTCTCGGCGGCCGGGGCGCGGGCAATCATCATCTGTGGCCGCGTGGCGGACTGGGATCACGCTGCGCTGGCGCTGGAGATCGCTGCGGAGCTGTTTCCGATCCGGGCGGTCTGTGGTTTCGGTTGCGACGCAGACGATGGCATCGTGCCGCTTGACGATTGTCTAAACGACACCGACGAGCATCCCGACGCAATCCTGTTTGCAACAGAAGACAGGCCCCGCGATGCGCTGGTTACCTTCGACCTCACGGTCGAAGGCATTGTCCCGATGGGTCGCGCTTGCGAACAGCTCTTGGCCGGAGGGCGGCTCATCCGGCAACGCGCCGGGATCGCGGACAGAGCGGTGATCCTGTCGACATTGCCGGCGACGAGCTATGCCGGCCTTTCGGCCGCTTTGGTGCCGGGTCTCCTGAGTGCTGCAACGCTTGTGTTGCACCACCCGGCCGATCCTGAACTGATGCGCAATCAGATCGTGCAAGAACGATGTGACACCATCGTGGTACCCGATGCGATACTGGCCGTGCTCGGCGGATCGGACTGGCTGGATACGGGCCTCATTCGCAACGTGATTGCGGTCTGGCGTGCGCCGGAACGGTTCGCTTCCGCTGCGCAATGGACCAATCTTGATGTCACGCTGGTCGACGCAGTCGCTTTCGGCGAGACCGCCATGCTCGCCGCGCGCCGCCCGCCCGGCGGGCGGACCGCGCCTTGGCCGGACGGGCCAATCGCGATCGCTGAAGGCGGCCCCGCATGTGCGCATGTCGCGTCCACCCAGACCGGTACATTGGCTGTCCGCGGCCTGTTTGCCGCATCGCCTTACGATCCCTTCGCCGCCGCGGCGGACCGGAAAGCCGACGGCGCTGGCGGTCATATCGATACCGGCTATCCCTGCCGCCGCACTGCCGAAAACGCCCTGGTCGTTACCGCACCGCCGAAGGGCATGGTCTGCGTCGGTGGTTATCGTTTTGCAATAAATGATCTACAGCACATCACCCGGAGCATTGACGGTAGCGGTGTGCTTGCAGCTCTCCCCCATACATTAACCGGACACCGGCTGGCGGGGCATGCTTCGAAGGCTGCATCGATCCGGGACATCTTTCAAACGATGGGGATGAACCCTCTGCTAACCGAAGCGTTCGGGCAACGCGGTGCCTGACAATTTATGCACCGGAATTGACTGTGCATTAAATCGCGGAGCGCTATCAGAGCCGTCCACTTGATGGACGCGCATATGTCGTTACAGGGCCCGGTCGTCGTCGTCGCCGAACAACCCGCGCCGGATTTGATCGCGGCGCTTGCCGCTGCCGGTGCGTTTCCGGTTGTCGAGGCCTCTTGTGCGCAAGCAAGCGCCGCGATCGCCGCTGCCGATCCGAGTGCGATTGTGCTTGCCGATCCGAAGGCTGCGAGCGACCTCGGGCTTGGAGAAAGTCTTGCCCGCACGATGACACGTCGCACGCCGATCGTGCCCGTCGTCGCCTGCGCTGCCGCAGATGACATTCCAGCCTATCGCGACGCGCTCGCACTGCCCTTCGAGCTGCCGCCGAATATCGTCGCCGCACGACTGCTGTCGGTGTTGCGCGTTCGCGCATTGCATGCCAGCGTGTTGCGCCGCGCCGACGCCGCGCGCGAGGCGGGCCAAACCTTGCCACAGACCGCCGCGAACGATCCGCTCGACGACGCGACCGTGATCCTCGCCGGACGCGGCAAATCCTATCCGCAGCTTTCCGTCGCGCTCGGCGAGCGCACCGGATTGATCGGCGTCCTCACCATCGAGGCCGCCGCGCGCCATCTGAAATCGCGCGATGCCGACGGCCTTGTCATCGGTGAAGGATTCTATCCACACAATGTCGAGGCACTGCTCACCGTCATCGCCGAGGATTCGCGATTTCGGGATATGCCGGTCGGCATAGTCGGCCGCACGCTCGACGTCGAGATAAGCAAGTTGCCGCATCTCATTTGCGCAAACGATCCGCTGCACCTGGTCTCGCGCATCCTGCCGCTGGTGCGGCTGCATGCCTTTGAGGCGCGTTTGCGCCGGACGCTGGACGCCTTCGTCAAGGACGGCGTGATCGATCCTGTAACCGGCCTGATGTGCGAGCCGGCTTTTATGGCCGAACTCGAACGCGTTATCGCCGATGCCGGACGCCGCTCCAGCGGATTGTCTCTCGCACGGCTCAGCTTTGAGCCCGACGTCGACGCGCGGGTGCTGAACGACGCGGCGCGTCTCGTTTCTAGGCTGGTGCGCGGCGCTGATTTCGCCTGCCGGGACCGCGATGGCTCGATCCTGATTGCCTTTGCCGACACCGCGCCGCGCCAGGCCCAGACCGGTACAAAGCGCATTGTCGGCGTGCTCCTAAACACCATGCTTCAGCCGGGGCGGCGGCGTCCACTCACACCGGAGGTCGCGCTGACCGCCTGGCGCTCCTCCGACACCCCAGCCAGCCTGCTGGCGCGGATTTCGCGAGCGCCTGTTGCCGCGGCATAGCTGCGGGCTTACAAGGGACGGTTACCGCCAACTCGCCCACAGCAGGCAAAGGTCCGCCATGATCCAACCGACCATGACCGAGTCCATTGAGCCGGTCCGCGTCGATGTCGTCTCCGACGTCGTCTGCCCGTGGTGCTTCATTGGCAAGAAGCGGCTTGAGCAGGCGATCGCGCTGAACCCCGATATTCCGGTCGAGGTGCACTACCACCCCTATTTTCTCAATGACTGGATCCCATCCGCGGGGATTTCCCGTGAGGAATATCTGACGACCAAGTTCGGCTCGCCCGAGCGCTACAAGGAGATTGCGCAGCGCGTCGCTGCCGCTGCGGCCCAAGATGGCCTGGTCTATGCGATCGACAAACTCAGTCGTCAACCCAACACAACCGATTGCCACCGCCTGATTCACTGGGCGGAGCAGATCGGTAAAGCTCCAGAGATGAAACAGCGGCTGATGGAGCTCTATTTCTCCGAGGGGGCCGACCTCTCCGACAAGGCGGTGCTGGTGCGGACCGCTGAAGAGATCGGGCTCGATGCCGACGAGATCGCCAAAAAGCTTGCGACCGACGACGACCTCGCCCTCCTCTCGCAGAGGGTTGAGCAGGCGAAGTCCGCAGGCATCCAGGGTGTGCCGTTTTTCATCTTCGGCAACGCCTATGCGGTGTCCGGCGCGCAGCCGCCCGAGCAGCTTGCGGGTGCGATCCGCAAGGTGGCGGAGGACAAACTGCAGAAGACTGCGGGTTAGATTCCGAACGCGATCGGCCTCATCCTGAGGAACCTTAAGGGCGTTCACGCGCGTCTTCGGGTCGCTATGGCAATGCGTGTCGGCGGGCGGGCCGACATCACGCCGCCTTCTTACCCTCGGCGATCCTCACCAGATTGCGCAGGATTTTCGTCGTGCCCAGCAGGCGTTGCACCGGCTTCGGCCAATCGTCGAGGAACACCACCTTCTGGTCGGGCCGCACTTTCGCGATCGGCGCCTGGCTCGCGATATAGCGCATCAGGCCTTCCGGATTGGCGAAAGTATTGTCGCGGAATTGCAGCACCGCGCCCTTCTGGCCGGTATCGATGCGCTCGACATTGGCGCGTTTGGACAAGAGCTTGATGACGACGATCTGCAACAGATGCTTGACCTCTTCCGGCAATGGACCGAAGCGGTCGACCAATTCTGCGGCGAAGCCCTCGATCTCCTGCTCGGTCTCGACCGTGGCGATGCGCCGATAGAGCCCGAGCCGCACCGACAGGTCCGCCACATAATCCTCCGGAATGAGCACCGGCGTGCCGACCGTGATCTGCGGCGACCATTGATCCGCAACCGGCTCGACGATGCCGGCCTTGAGCGCGGTGACGGCTTCCTCCAGCATCTGCTGGTACAGTTCGAAACCGACTTCCTTGATATGGCCGGACTGTTCCTCGCCGAGCAGATTGCCGGCGCCGCGGATATCGAGATCGTGCGAGGCAAGCTGGAAGCCCGCACCCAAAGTGTCGAGCGATTGCAGCACCTTCAGCCGCTGCTCCGCCTGCGCGGTGATCCGCTTCTCTGCCGGCAGCGTGAATAGCGCATAAGCGCGGATCTTCGAGCGCCCCACCCGGCCGCGCAGCTGGTAAAGCTGCGCCAGCCCGAAACGATCAGCGCGGTGCACGATCAGCGTGTTGGCGGTCGGGATATCGAGCCCGGATTCCACGATGGTGGTCGAGATCAGCACGTCGAACTTGCCCTCATAGAAGGCCGACATGATGTCCTCCAGTACGGTCGCCGGCATCTGGCCGTGCGCCACGGCAACCTTCGCCTCGGGGATGGTCTTGTCGAAAAACTCCTTGGCGCCAGCAAGGTCCTCGATCCGAGGGCAGACATAAAAGCTTTGTCCGCCGCGATAGCGCTCGCGCAGGATCGCTTCGCGCACAACGATGGGATCGAACGGCGAGACGAAGGTGCGTACCGCAAGCCGGTCGACCGGGGGCGATGCAATCAGCGACAGGTCGCGAACACCGGTCAGGGCCAATTGCAGCGTGCGCGGGATCGGCGTCGCGGTGAGCGTCAGCATGTGGACTTCGGCGCGCAGCGTCTTCAGCTTCTCCTTGTGGGCGACGCCGAAATGCTGCTCCTCGTCGACGATGACGAGCGCGAGGTCCTTGAACTTGACGTTCTTGCCAAGAAGCGCGTGGGTGCCGACCACGATATCGAGCGCGCCGTCCGCGAGCGCCTTACGTGTCGCTGAAAGCTCTGCGGACGAGACCAGCCGCGAGGCCTGCCCGATCTTCACCGGAAAGCCGCGGAACCGCTCGGTGAAGGTCTTGAAATGCTGCCGGGCAAGAAGCGTCGTCGGCACAACGACGGCGACCTGCTTGCCCGCCATTGCCGCAACGAAGGCAGCGCGCAGCGCGACCTCGGTTTTGCCGAACCCAACATCGCCACAGACAAGCCGGTCCATCGGGCGGCCAGAGGCGAGGTCATCGAGGGCCGCATCGATGGCGTTCTGCTGGTCCTCGGTCTCCTCGTAGGGAAAGCCGGCGCAGAACTCGTCGTACAAACCGGCCGGTACGGTCAGTTTCGGCGCCTCGCGCAATTTGCGTTCCGCGGCCACCTTCATCAGTTCATGCGCGATCTCGCGGATGCGGTTCTTCATCCGCGCCTTGCGGGTCTGCCAGGCGGTGCCGCCGAGCCGGTCGAGATCAACTTCGCGGTCTTCGGAGCCGTAGCGCGAGAGAAGCTCGATATTCTCCACCGGCAGGTACAGCTTGTCCCCGCCCGCATAGTGCAGTTCGAGACAGTCATGCGGCGCACCTGCCGCCTCGATGGTCGCAAGTCCGACAAAGCGGCCGATGCCGTGATCGACATGAACGACGAGATCGCCCGCCGATAGGCTGGTCGCCTCGGCGATGAAATTCTCGGCCTTCTTGGAGGCGCGGCGCGGCCGCACCAGACGGTCGCCAAGGATATCCTGCTCGCCGATGACCGCGGCCTGCGCAGTCTCGAACCCGGACTCGAGCCCAAGCACAGCGAGCGCCACCTCGGTCTTCGGCCGCGATAATGCCTCCTGCCACGACCCAACATTGGCCAGATTGGCCAGCCCATGATCGCGCAGCACGTGACTCATGCGGTCCCGGGCGCCGTCGCTCCAAAGCGCAATGACAACAAGCTTGCCGTCACGCTGGAGCGAAGCGACATGCTTTACCACCGCATCGAACACATTGGCGTCGGCCTCGCCGCGTTCGGCCGCGAAATTGTGGCCCTGTTTGGTGCCGATATCGACGACCGATGCCGCTTCGGTCTCCGGAACGGAGAATGGAGTCATGCGCGCGAGCCTCGTCCGCCCGAGCTGAGCACGCCATTCGTCTTCGGTGAAATAGAGACGCTCCGGCGGCAGCGGCTTGTAGGGCACGCCGCCCGCGCCCTGCGGCGCATTCTGCCGCGCTTCGAAATAATCGACGATCTGGGCGATGCGCTCCTGCACCGCTTCATCAGCTAAGGGTTCGAGCACGACGGGCGTGCCGTCGAGATAATCGAATAATGTGTCCATGTGGTCATGGAACAGCGGCAGCCAATGCTCCATGCCCGGGTAGCGGCGTCCTTCGCTCACCGCCTCGTAGAGCTGGTCGTCCCGGGTCGCCGCGCCGAAGGCCGAAACATAGCCGAGACGGAATTTGCGGATAGTGTCTGAGGTAAGCTGGAATTCCGAGACCGGAACGAGATCAAGTGCGCGCAGATCATACTGGGTGCGCTGGGTTTCCGGATCGAAGGCGCGGATGGTTTCGATCTGATCGCCGAAGAAATCAAGCCGCACCGGTGCGTCCATGCCCGGCGCGAACAGGTCGAGAATGCCGCCGCGCACCGCGTAATCGCCGGGTTCGCGCACGGTAGAGGCGCGGGCATAGCCGTTCAGTTCGAGCCAGGCGGCGACCCGTTCCATCGGCAGCACATTGCCGGGCGCGGCGGAGAGCGACTGGCCCATAACGAGGGTGCGCGGCGGGACGCGCTGAAGGATTGCGTTGACGGTGGTGAGCACTACGGCCGGCTTATCGCGCGCCTCCACATTTGCGAGCCGCGACAGCGTGGTCATGCGCTGAGCGAGGACCCCGGCGTGCGGCGAGACGCGGTCGTAGGGCAGGCAGTCCCAGGCCGGGAATTGCAGTTGCTCGATCTCGGGGGCGAAAAAGGCAAGGCCGCGGGCGAGCGCCGCCAGCCGTTGTCCGTCACGGCAGACCACCAGCAAGCTGACCGCCGGCGCGGCGCGGCGGGCAGAGACGGCGCGGGCAAGGTCGGCAACCACCATTCCCTCGGCGCCGTCGGCGACCGCGGCAAGCGTGAGCGGTCGGCCGCCCTTCAGCAATTCCACCGGAGACTGCATCATCGCCGCGCGTCCTCGGCGTGGAAACGAACGATGCGGTCGAGAAGTTCGGACCGGTACGCGTCCGGGATGGCGGCCTCGCCGGTCACCCAGACATAGAGGTCGTGGTCGGGGACATCGAGCAGCCGTTCATAGGTATCGAGGTCGCTGTCGCACAGGTCGGCGATATGCGCATCGGCGAAGCGGCCGAGCAGCAGATCGGCCTCGCGGATGCCGCGATGCCAGGACCGGAACAAGAGCCGCCGCCGCCGCTCGCTCAATCCTTCGCTCGATCGTGTGGACCCGGTCATGTTCTCATCCGCAACGCCAAAAGCCCGGACGGGCCGGGCGGGCGTATATAGGCGCTGGACGGGCGCCTGTCAGCCCATTCGCATTCGCCGCCAACCTGTGCTGTTTTCTCCCCGCATTCCCGCGTAAGCGGGACTCCAGGGAGACGAGGCTCGGTCCCCGCCTCCGCGGGGACGAACGTATGGTTTGGTTTCAAAATGCGGCCGCCGATTCTCGACCCGCTCTTTGCGAGCCTCACGACGCTTCCCGGCATCGGCCCGAAGCTGGAGAAGCTGTATCGCCGCTTGCTCGGCCGCACGGACGCGCCGCGGATTCTCGACCTCCTGTTCCACCTGCCAGCCGGAGCCATCGACCGCAGGGCGCGGCCCAAGGTCCGTGAGGTCGAACCCGGCGCGGTCGTCACGGTGAAGGTCACGGTCGACCGCCATCGGCCTGCTCCGCCCGGCCGGGATCGTGCACCGCATCTCATCTATACCAGTGACGATACCGGCGATCTGGTGCTGACGTATTTCCGCGCCCGGCGCGACTATCTGGAGAAACTGTTTCCGGTCGGCGAGACCCGCTATGTGTCCGGGACCGTGCAGTTTTACGATGGCATGCTGCAAATGGTGCATCCCGACCGCGTGGTCGACGAGAAGGGCCTCGCCGCGCTGCCGATGATCGAGCCGGTCTATCCGCTGACCGAAGGCATCAGCGCCAACATGATCGTCAAGGCGATGGACGGGGCGCTCGCGAAACTCCCGGCGCTTCCGGAATGGCAGGATCAGGCCTTCCTGACGAAGAATGCCTTGCCGGATTTCGCGACAGCACTCCGCACCATGCACCGGCCGCAACGGATGGATGACATCGTGCCGCAGAGCGCCGCGCATATGCGCCTCGCCTATGACGAATTGCTCGCCAGTCAGCTCGCGCTCGGCCTGATGCGCGCCCATAACCGCAAGCGCAAAGGCCGGGCCCATGCCGGCGATGGCCGCCACCGCCGCGCGATCATTGCGGCCCTGCCCTATTCACTGACGCTGTCGCAAACCCGCGCACTCGATGCCATCGTCGCCGATCTCGGCAAGCCGGAGCGGATGGTGCGGCTTCTGCAGGGCGATGTGGGATCGGGCAAGACCGTGGTCGCGCTGCTCGCGTCCGCCGCAGTCATCGAAGCCGCTTGCCAGGCCGCGCTGATGGCCCCGACCGAAATTCTCGCGCGCCAGCATTTCAACACCATCGCCCCGCTCGCCGTCGCCGCAGACATCCGCGCCGCGATCCTGACCGGCCGCGAGCGCGGCAGAGAACGCAACGAAATCCTCGCACGGCTCGCGCAAGGCGAGATCGACCTCCTGGTGGGCACCCACGCATTGTTCCAGGACGACGTAATCTTCCGCGATCTGGCGCTCGCCATCGTCGACGAGCAGCATCGCTTCGGGGTGCATCAGCGCCTCGCCCTCGCAAACAAAGGCGAAGCCGTGGACATGCTGGTGACAACCGCAACGCCGATCCCGCGAACACTCGTGCTGACCTATTTCGGCGACATGGACATTTCGGAACTCCGCGAGAAACCCGCAGGCCGCCAGCCGGTCGATACCCGCACCATTCCGCTGGAGCGTCTGCCCGAGGTGATCGACGCGGTCGGCCGGGCGTTGGAGGATGGCCAGCGGGTCTACTGGGTCTGCCCGCTAGTGGAGGAATCCGAATCGACCGATCTCGCCGCGGCGCAGGATCGCTTTAAGGCACTGCGAAAGCGGTTCGGCGCTGCCGCCGATCTGGTTCATGGACAGATGCGCGGCGCCGACAAGGACGAGGCGATGCGGCGCTTTTCCCTGGGCGAGACGCAGCTTCTGGTTTCGACCACGGTGATCGAGGTCGGCGTCGACGTACCGGAGGCGACCGTCATGGTGATCGAGCATGCCGAGCGCTTCGGGCTTGCACAGTTACACCAACTCCGGGGCCGGATCGGCCGGGGGCTCGGCAAGTCGACCTGCCTGCTGCTCTACCGCGCCCCGCTCGGCGAGACCGCCAAGGCCCGGCTCGCCATCATGCGCGAGACCGAAGACGGCTTTCGGATCGCAGAAGAAGACCTGAAGCTGCGCGGCGAAGGTGACGTGCTGGGCACCCGCCAGAGCGGAATGCCGGCCTTCCGCATCGCCTCGCCCGAGGCGCACGGCCATCTGCTTCCTGTGGCACGCGACGATGCCCGCCTCATTCTGGCGCGCGATGCCGCGCTCGCAAGCGAGCGCGGCCAGTCGCTTCGAATGTTGCTCTATCTGTTTGAGCGCGACGACGCGATCAGGCTGATCGACGCCGGCTAGATGTTACTCGCCAAGCGGGTTCGGACCGAACCGGTTGGTCCCCGGAGTACCGCGCGAGGCAAACCAGACGATCAGCACGATGGTGCCAATCAGCACAATGAAGTGCAGCAACTGCCACCAGCCGGAGCGATCGATGTCGTGCAGCCGGCGGGCGCCGACCGCAAGGCTCGGAATAAGCGTCGCCAGGCTGAACAGGGAATTCAGCGGCGCCCAGCCATCGGCGCCGAAGATCGCGGCATCGATGCCTACGGTGACCAACCCGCCGATGAAGGTGAACAAGACCCAGTACCAGAACGCCGAGCGCTGCGCGCGCCCGTTGAAATTCGCGTAGTTCTGAAATCCGGAAGTTATCGCCTCGCCAAAGTTCATCGCCCCGTCTCCTCATTGAAGTTCGAACGCACGCGTTACGCAGCCGGCTCCTTCGTCTTGTCCTCACGTGCGGCCTGAGCAGATCTTGCGGCCGCGGCCATCGCGGCGAAGGCATGCTGGTTGCCATTCGTGCTGACGGCGCCCGGCTGGATCATGCCTGCCGACATGATCAGCGTCGCCGCCTGTTCGACGGGGATTTCAAGTTCAATAATCTTCTTGCGTGGCAGATAAAAGAAAAAACCCGTGGTCGGGTTTGGCGTGCAAGGCAGGAATACTGAAATCTGATCGTCGTCTCCGGGCAACCGCTTCGCCACCTCCGCGCTCGGCGCCTGAGACAGAAACACCAGCGACCACATGCCGGGCGCTGGAAATTCGACGAGGCCGACCTTGCGGAAGCTCGTTCCCGATTTCGAAAACAGCATCTGGAACACCTGCTTCACCGTCTTGTAGATCGGGCGCACAATCGGCATCCGGTCGATCAGGTGATCGCCGAGTTGCACCAGCGTGCGGCCGACCAGATTCGCGGTAAGAAAGCCGAGCAAGGTGATGGCAACAAGCGCGATGACGAGTCCGGAGCCTGGAATTTTCCAGGGCAGATAGGTTTCCGGCCGGTACAATTCCGGGATAAGAGGCCGCACCGCATCGTCGACCCATGTGATGACAGCCGTGATCAGCCAAGCGGTAATGGCAAGCGGTCCCGCCACCACAATACCGGTCAGAAAGTAATTGCGCAGCCGCGCGCCAAGCCCGGAGGGCGGCAGGTCGGTCTCAATGATATCGTCGGGTTGTTCGCGCTTTTCGGTCATCGGCGTTGGCAGCGGCTCCTGATGGCCGCCATATATAGCCCATTTCCCGCGAAATTCAGCGGCGGCGCCGTTTATTCGACGGTGACGGATTTCGCAAGGTTGCGCGGCTGGTCGATATCAGTCCCAAGCGCCACCGCCGCATAATAAGCCAGAAGCTGGACGGGGACGGCGTAAACCAGCGGCGTGACCGAATTGGGCATGTCCGGCAGGGTAATGGTCGTCACGCCCGGCATCGCCGCCTCGGCGGCGCCCTTTGCGCAGGTCAAAAGGATGATACGACCGCCGCGGGCGGCGACCTCCTGCATGTTGGAGACGGTCTTTTCAAACACCTGGTCATGCGGGGCCGTCACGATCACCGGCATGGTCTCGTCGATCAGCGCAATCGGCCCATGCTTCAGCTCGCCTGCGGCATAGCCCTCGGCGTGGATATAGGAAATCTCCTTAAGCTTCAGCGCGCCCTCGAGCGCCAGCGGGTAGCTGGTGCCGCGGCCGAGATAGAGCACGTCGCGGCTCTTGCTGATGTCGCGGGCGAGCAACTCGATCTCGCCCTCGAGCTTGAGCGCCTCGTTCATGTGGCGCGGCACTTCGATCAGCGCACGCACCAGCTTGCGCTCGTCGGCCTCGCTCAAGACGCCGCGGACGCGGCCTGCGGCAATGGCGAGGCATGCCAGCACGGCGAGCTGACAGGTAAAGGCTTTGGTCGAAGCGACGCCGATTTCAGGACCGGCCAGCGTCGGCATGATAACGCTGCTTTCGCGCGCGATGGTCGAGGACTGTACATTGACCACGGCAAGAACATGCTGCCCCTGCTCTTTCGCATAGCGCAGCGATGCCAGCGTGTCGGCGGTCTCGCCCGATTGCGACACGACGATGGTCACATCGCCCTTGCGCATCGGCGCTTCGCGATAGCGGAATTCGGAGGCGACATCGATCTCCACGGGCAGCCGCGCATAGCGCTCGAACCAGTATTTGCCGACAAGCCCCGCGTAGAAGGCCGTGCCGCAGGCCGAAATCGATACCCGCTCGATCGCCTTGAAATCGAACGGCAGGTCTGCCGGCAGCGCGACGCGTTCGTTGGCCATGTCGATGTAATGCGACAGGGTATGGGCGACCACTTCCGGCTGCTCGTTGATCTCCTTCGCCATGAAATGGCGATGGTTACCCTTGTCGACCAGGAACGCCGAGCCCGTGGTCTTGATCTGCGCGCGCTTCACCTGCTGTCCGGCAGCGTCGAATATCTGCACCTTGCCGCGCCGCACCACCGCCCAGTCGCCTTCTTCGAGATACGAGATCGTGTCGGTGAAGGGAGCGAGCGCGATCGCGTCCGAGCCGAGATACATCTCTTCCGTGCCATGGCCGATCGCGAGCGGGGAGCCTTTACGCGCGCCGATCATCAGATCGTCTTCGCCGGCAAAGATGAAGGCGAGTGCAAACGCGCCGCGAAGCCGGGGCAACGCCAAACGCACCGCCTCGACCGCAGAGCGGCCCTTTTTCATCTCCTCGGTGACCAGATGGGCGACCACTTCGGTGTCGGTATCGCTGCCGAATTGCACGCCCTGCTTTTCAAGCTCGTCGCGCAGCTCGCGGAAATTCTCGATGATGCCGTTATGGACCACCGCGAGTTTCTCGGTGGCATGCGGATGCGCGTTGTTCTCGGTCGGCTTGCCATGCGTCGCCCAGCGGGTGTGGCCGATCCCGGCAAGGCCGGAAAGCGGCTCGCGCTGCAGGCGATCCTGCAAATTCCGGAGCTTGCCTTCGGCCCGGCGGCGTTCGAGATGGCCGTTCTCGACAGTGGCGATCCCGGCGGAATCGTAGCCGCGATACTCGAGCCGCTTCAGCGCATCGAGCAAAGGTCCTGCGACCGGCTCACGACCCAAAATTCCGACAATCCCGCACATCGCGTGGCTATCCCCGCGCAAACGATTCATCAAGTTCCGCTGGCCGTTAGACCTGCATCCGCTAGGGCGCGGAAATCACAATGCGTTGCGGCCTGTAACCGGCATGCGGCGGCAGGCCGGATGAACCGGAAGGCTGCGCCGCCGGCCGCTCACTCCTTCTTCTTGCCCGCCGCCTTGAGGCTGCGCAAGCGCGAGGCCCAGCCTTCCTTAACGACCTGACGGACCCGGCCAAGCGCCAGCGAATCCGCCGGCACGTCTTCGGTGATCACCGAGCCCGACCCGACATAGGCCCCTTCCCCAAGGCTGACGGGGGCGACCAGCGAGGAATTGGAGCCCACAAAGGCGCCCTTGCCGATCTCGGTGCGGTGCTTGGCGGTGCCGTCGTAATTGCAGAAAATCGTGCCGGCGCCGATATTGGCGCCCTCGCCCACCCGGGCGTCGCCGATATAGGCGAGATGGTTGGCCTTGGCGCCGTCCTCGAACACGGCTTGCTTGACCTCGACGAAATTGCCGATCTTGACGCCCTTGCCGATCTTTGCGCCCGGACGCAGCCGCGCGAACGGACCGATCAGCGCGCCCTCGCCGATATGCGCCTCGGTCAGATGCGAGAATGCATGGATGACGGCGCCGGTTTCGACGGTGACCCCCGGACCAAACACGACATAGGGCTCGATCGTCACGTCGGCGGCGAGTTTGGTGTCGGCGGACAGGTGGACCGTGTCCGGCGCAATCATGGTCACACCCGCATCGAGCGCCGCCTGACGCAGGCGACGTTGCAGGACGGCCTCGGCTTCCGCAAGCTGGGCCTTTGTGTTGACGCCTCTCACCTCATCCTCCTCGACTTCGACCGCCGCCGCACGCAATCCCGCGGCATTGGCGAGCGCAACCGCGTCGGTCAGATAGAATTCCTTCTTGGCATTGGCATTGCCGATCCGGTCGAGCAGCGCCACAGCATGACGGCCGTCGAGCGCCATCAGGCCGCCATTGCAGAGCCGGATCGCGCGCTCGGCTTGGTTCGCATCGTTGTGCTCGCGGATCGCTTGCAGCCGTCCGTCCGCGACGATTAGCCGGCCGTAGCCTTCTGGATCGGCCGGCGTGAAACCGGCGACCGCAACCGCCGCTCCTCCGGCGAGGGCTTCACGCAGCTGCCGCAAGGTCACGGCGCGGATCAGCGGTGTGTCGGCGAACACCACGAGAATATCGTCAAATCCGCGCGCCAGCACGTCACGCGCGGCAAGCACGGCATGCGCGGTGCCGAGCCGCTGCATCTGTTTTGCGATGCCGGCCTTGGGAAATGCGCGTAAGGCCTCGTTCGCGACCGCTTCATGATCCGGCCCGACCACGACGACGCAATCGGTCGCGCCGGCCGCTTCGACTGTACCCAGAACATGCGCCAGCATTGGCTGGTGGCCGACCGGGTGCAGCACCTTGGGCAGCGCCGATCGCATGCGTGTGCCCTCTCCCGCCGCCAGCACCACCGCAAGACATGTCCGTTCGCTCATTCGCCTCCCCGTCTCTGTCCCGCTCATAGCCCGCCATGCCGATGCGGAAAAGCCGCCTTGGCGGACCAGCTGCCCCGGCTTCCTGCTAGATTCCCACTCATGATTCGCACTGCCCTCGAAAAAGCGGTCCTAGCTGCGGCCCCGGACGCTCCGCCGGACGAGCGTGACGAGACCGCACTCGGTCCCCTATCCCAGATTGCCCTCTGGGGCGGGATCGCCGCTTTGTGCCTGTTTGCGGTGGCGATCGCCAGCCGCACCGAAACCGGTCAGGCCCGGATCGCCGAGGCCCATGCCGCGCTCACCGGAACCGCAGAACCGGTGCGGAAGCAGTCTGCGGAACGCGAGCGGCAATCTGAAGAGCTCAGACGCGTTTCCGAGCGGCTCCGGCTTCTCAGTGAGGACCGGGACCGGCTGCTGGTCCGTATTGCGGCGCTGGAGCGCAATTACGACGACGTCACCGGCTCGATCGGAAAACTGTCGGCGGCGGCAAGGCCGGCCGTGGAGGCGTCTGCAGGGCCGCTTGCAGCGGTGCCGATTCAGGCCTCTCCGCCGCCCGCGCCGGCCGCAAGCGCGCCGGCAACGGTGGCAGCGGCGGCTGCGAGCGCCAACCCGGAGCCGCAGGATATGCCGGTACCAAAGGGGGAATTCGGCGTCGACCTCGGGGGCGCCGCCTCACTCGCTTCTTTGCGCACCACTTGGGATCGGCTTCGCCGCAACCACACCAGTCATCTGGGTGAGCTTCAGCCGGTCGTGGCAATCCGCGAGATCCGCGGCGGGCAAATCGAGCTGCGCCTCGTGGCCGGGCCCATCGCCAATGCCGCTGCCGCCTCGAGACTGTGCGCCGCATTGGCGGCTTCCGGCCTGTCCTGCCAGCCGACGGTCTACGAAGGCCAGCGCCTCGCTTCGCGTTGAGGGCCCGGAGGCGCGGTTGTCGATCGGGATCGGCCACGGCATAGTCCGGATATGAACCTCGACCGCACGACCTCGCGTCCGCTCTTCGCTCCGACCGCACGTCAGACCAACTGGCTGATCGCGATCGGCCTGCTTTCGCTCGGCTATGCCCTTTACCTGCGCTATCTGGTGATCGAGCTGAGCAGTGTCGGCCTCGCCTGCCAGGCCGGGATGCAGACTTGGCTATGTTCGACCCGCAGCCTCGTCATGGTGCTGTTCAACAATTCGGTATTCGGCTGGGTGGCGCTGGGTGCCGCGGCGATCAATCTGATCCGTCCGACATTGCCGGTCTTCGCGCTCGGCCTCGCCGCGGCCGCCTTCGGCGTGGTTCTCTATAACGGTGGCTTGGCGGCGCTCGCCGCGGCCGTGCTCATCCTCAGCTTTGCACGGCCGGTGGCCGTCGAAAGCGAAGCAGACTGAGCGACAGCAACATCAAGAGAAAGCAAAGCCACAGCGATTGCCAGTTCGCGAAGCCTTCGTTGAAGGCAATATAGATTGCGGACAAGGCGAGCGTCGCGGCCGCGACCCGTTCGGCCATTCCGGATGCAATCGGCCGCCACCGCGCAGCGAGCATGGCCAGCGCGATCGGCACTATCGCCGCAGTCAGCGGCGCGAACGGAAAATCCTTGTAGCGTGGATCGAAGACCAGCCCGAGCGCCACCTGGATCGCGATCACGGCGGTGGCGGCCATCAGGAGACCGGCCAGCCGCTCCATCCCTGTGATCGTCCCGTTCCGCCGACCGGCCAGCACATCGGCAAAGGTCGGCAGCATCCCGTCCCGCGCCACCACCGCCGCCATCGCCAGTGGCGTCAGCACGGCAAGACCGACCAGCGCCGCGGATCGCAGCCAGCCCCCGATGCCGAGGCTCTCATAAGACATCAGTTCGACCGCCCAGCCGGCCATGCTGCCCGCCGCCAGCGCCATGCCGGCGATGGCGGCCCATTGTCCGCGGGACACTTCAAGCCGGCGGCCACCGAGCGCAATCGCGAAGACCAGAACCGCCAACACCACTCCGCCGGCCGCCTGCTGCAGCCACCGCGGATGGTTCGATACCGGCGCGCCCCACTGGAATTTCGGTCCGCGGGTCGCGTCGTCAAACAAGCCCCAGTACCCCCCGACGGTTCCTTCAAGCCGGCGCTTCCAGGGCTGGTCGAAGGCCTCGATCACATTGACCCGATAGCCGTTGCGTTTGGCGACCGAAAGAACCTCCTGCAAGACCAGCGCTTGATTGGCAAGCGAGGGCAGCGCCCCCTCGCGCATGCGGCCCGCGCTCGGCCAGCCGGTCTCCCCGATCAGGATCTCCTTGCCGGGAAAGGCGGCCGCCATGCGCTCGCGGATCGACTCCACATGCGCCGCCGCGTCCTTGGCCGGGATCGGGAAATCCTCCCAGTACGGCAGAATATGAATGGTCACGAAATCGACGAGCGCAGCGAGGTCGCGGTGCCGTAGCCAGAACTCCCAGACATCGGCATAGGTGACAGGCAATCCGGCCCGGCTCTTCACCTCGCGCAGGAAGGCCGCGACGTTGTCCGCCGACAACTCGCCACGCAGCAAGACCTCGTTGCCGACGATGATCGCCTCGATCACGTCCGGATATTGCTTGGCCAGCTTAACGATGGTTTCGACCTGATGGCGGTTCTTCTCCGGGTGGCTCGACAGCCAAAGACCCTGAATGACCTTCAGTCCAACGCGCCGGGCAATCTCGGGCACCTGATCAAGACCGTGCTCGATTGAATAGGTGCGGATGCAGTCGGTCAGCGACGTGAGGCCGGCCAGATCCTCCTCGATCTGGGCCGCAGAGATATGGGTGTCCGCCCTGAGCGGAGATTGCAGGCCGCGGAACGGCGCGTAGGACACACATTGCAGCTTCTCGCTGCTCGCCTGGGCAGGCATCGCGACGGGCCGGCCAAGCCACCACCAGAACAGCGCGATCAAGCCCGCTACGACAATCAGAAGCACAGCCGGAACGGCAGCGCCGGTTAACGTTCGTTCATCCATCGAGATTCTTTGTCCGACCGGTCCAGTCTGGCAATCGCACGATCTTCGGATCACGCCAACTACCCGATAGCCCCGCTGCGGCCGCAGCGCGCTGGACAAAGCGCTCGAAAGGCGGAAATCTCCAAAAGCAACACCGGGGCCGTATTGCCGACGGAATCCGATGTAAACTCAATATGTACCAACCGAACCGGCCAGAACGTCACTCAGAGATTCCGCCATCATGCTGTCCTGTTTCCTGCGCTCCCTTCCCGTGATCTGCCTCGCGGTTTCGATTGCCGCATCCACGGCACAAGCCCAGGGCGATCCAGCCGAGAAAGCCAAGCAGCAAGCGGCCGAACAGGCGAAGCGCGAGGCGAGCCGGCAGAACGACCTTGCCGAAGTGGCCAAGCAGATGACGGGTCCTGCCGGCAATCCGGAATGCGTCTGGGTCGGCCGCCGGGTTGTTCACCGGCTATTTCAGGACGACCTCGACACCGCCTTCCGCCACCTGGACCTGTATGACCGGTTCGGCTGTCCGGGCGGGCATATCCAGGCGGCCTTCCGCTGCGTTGTGATGCAGGGCCCGATCGTCGATCCGAAGGCGCAGGAAAATATCCTGGGCCGCGTCCATTCATGTTGGGTTAATCCAGCGGCGCCGCCGCCGTCGGCCGCCACGGCAACCTCGCCGCAAACCGGAACCACCACACAATAGCAGCGTTGGAGTTGTGCGAAGCGATTGTCAGCGTCATTAATTCGCCACGCACCGGTGTAATTGAAAATTCAGCTCGGCTGAGCTATCTGACTGTCGTAGCAGGCGCTAGTCCCAGGGGACGGGACGGCAGCCTTCACCTCGCCCCGCTTGGTTTCGCGTTCAAATGCGCCTCGTCGCGGTTGTCGTCGCGCTCGTCGCCTGCGTGCATGCAGGCTTGTGGGCACTTTCCGAAAAAAGAATTGCGGCTCCCGACATTGAGGGACCGCTGGCGAGCTTGTCCTACGGCAAGCATCCCGACAAGCATGTCAGCGTTGCCGAGATCCGCTCAGACCTGACGCGGCTTGCGCCATACACCAGGGCGATCCGGACCTATTCGGTAACCAACGGTCTCGAGATGGTGCCGCAGATCGCCGCGCAGTCGGCGCTGCGCGTGACCGCGGGCGCCTGGCTCGGGGGCAGCCTCGACGCCGCCGAATGGCAGGGCCTCGGACCCGACCCGTCCAACGCCCGGCGCTACCGCGAGCGGATGACGTCCCGCGCCCGCAACTCCGCCGAGCTTGCCGCGGCGATCGAAATTGCCCGCCGCAACTCCAACATTGACGGTCTCGTGCTCGCCAACGAAGCGATCTATCGCGGCGAAACCATCATGTTCGATGACGAGACCCTGAGCCCGGAAGAAGTCGCTCTGGTCCGCGCGGCGCAGCAGGTCTCAAAGGCCGAAGAGACCAGGGTCAAGGAGAGGATCAATGTCGGACGCCTTATCAAGGCGATCCGCGAAGCCAAGCGCCAGGTCTCCGTCCCCGTCACCACCGGCGAAATCTGGAGCGTCTGGCGCGACCATCCTGAACTGGTCGCAGCCGTCGATTATATCGCCGTTCACATCCTGCCCTATTGGGAAGGCGCGCCCGACCAATCCGCGGTGGATGCCGCGATCGGCGGCTATCATCAGTTGCGCCAGATGTATCCCGGCAAGCGCATCGTGATTGCCGAGTTCGGCTGGCCGAGCAACGGCTACAATTTCAAACTTGCCCAGCCTGGTCACTTCGAGCAGGCGCATGTGATCCGCGATTTCGTCGCCCGCGCCAACGCCATCGGCATCGACTACAACATCATCGAGGCGCTCGATCAGCCTTGGAAGATCTCCGAAGGCAGCGTCGGCGCTTATTGGGGTCTGTTCAACGACGCCCTGCAGCAGAAATTTGCCTGGACCGGCCCCATCATCGATCCGGAATTCCGCAAGCTTGCGATCCTGGCGGTGCTGCTCGGCGTGCTGTTCTCGCTGCCCTTGCTAGCGATGAGCGTAACGCTCACCGAGTCGCTGGTGCTGGCCGCAGCCGCGCACGTCGTCGGCGCCTGGTTCGCCGCCGTGTTCGCGTTCTGGAAGTCGCATTATTTCGTGTGGGGCGAGGCCTTCGCGCTCGGACTCGGCGTCACGCTGCTGGTGCCGCTGGTGCTGATCGCACTTGGCCGGATCGAGGAGATCGCGGCGATCGCGTTCGGACGAAAGCCCCGGCGGCTCCTGAATGTCGAGGCGCCGCCGCTTGCGCCCGAAGCGCAAAGCTATGCGCCGAAGGTGTCAATCCATGTGCCGGCCTATAAGGAAGAGCCGGAGATGCTGAAGGCCACGCTCGATGCAGTGGCCGGGCTGAATTATCCGAACTTCGAATGCATCGTCATCATCAACAATACGCCGGATCCCTATTACTGGGAGCCAATCGAGGCGCATTGCCAACTGCTCGGCGAACGCTTCAAGTTCCTGCGCGAGGATAAGGTCGAGGGCTTCAAGGCCGGTGCTCTGCGCATCGCGCTCGATCACACTGCGCCGGATGCAGAAATTATCGGCGTGATCGACGCCGACTACGTGGTGGCGCCAAGCTGGCTGACGGATCTCGTTCCCGCCTTCGCCGATCCGAAGGTCGGCCTGATCCAGGCGCCGCAGGAGCATCGCGACGGCGACCGGAGCCTGATGCATTATTCCATGGCCGGCGAATATTCCGGCTTCTTCGACATCGGCATGGTCGAGCGCAACGAAAAGAACGCCATTATCGTTCACGGCACCATGTGCCTTATGCGCCGCGAGGCGCTGGCCGCGGCCGGCAACTGGTCGAGCGACACCATCTGCGAGGATACCGATCTCGGGCTGACCATGCTCGAGCTCGGCTGGACCGCGCATTACACCAACCGCCGTTACGGCTTCGGCCTATTGCCCGACACTTTCGGCGCCTACAAGAAACAGCGCCACCGCTGGGCCTATGGCGGCGTGCAGATCGTCAAGAAGCATTGGCGGCGGTTCCTGCCGGGCGTGTCGAGCCTCAACCGCGAGCAGAAGCGCGCCTTCCTGCTCGGCTGGTTAAACTGGCTCGGCGCGGAAGCGCTCGGCGTTCTGGTTGCGATCTTCAATTTGCTCTGGGTGCCGGTCGTGGCGTTTGCCGAGATCGGAATCCCGAGCAAGATCCTCACCATTCCGATCCTGGCCGCCTTCGTCGTCACTATCCTGCATTTCAGCCTGCTCTACCGGCTGCGGGTGGCGATCCCAAAAAAGCAGACCTTCGGCGCAGTGTTCGCCGCGATGGCGCTGCAGCTCACGGTGGCGCGCGCGGTGGCGGACGGTGTGATCAAGGATCACCTGCCCTTCAACCGCACCGCCAAGGGCAATCGCGCCCGCAAGCCTGTGCAGTTCGACGGGTTCTGGGAACTGGTCCTCGGCAGCCTGCTGATCATCGGCGCGATCGTGCTGATCGCCAATAACCCGCTGCAGATCACTGAGATCTATCTGTTCGCGATCGTGCTCATGGTGCAGAGCCTGCCGTTCCTGTCGGCAGCCGGTCTTGCCGCGATCGAAGGCCGAAGGATCAACGAATTTGCGTTCTGGAACGAATTGCAGCCACGCCTTCTGGCGGCGCTGCGCCGTCGCCCCGCTGCAATTTCGGCCCAGGCCCCGGCGATCGCCAATGCGATTGCCGATGCCCAGGCCTCGCCGGCCGGCGAGAAGCAGCCGGAGACGGTGCAATAAATTTCGGCATCAGTCCGGGACGCAGGGCATTCATCTGGCGTCCAGGTTCGCCGCTTCGCGGCGCCCCGGAATAGCGGCCGGATGGATCAAGCCGGCATCGCCTTTTCCACGAGCCGCACCCAATAGCTCGAGCCCACCGGGATGGCGTCGTCGTTGAAGTCGTAGGCCGGGTGATGCAGCCCGGCGCTGTCGCCGTTGCCGACGAAGATGAAAGCGCCCGGCCGCGCGTTCAGCATGTAGGAAAAGTCCTCAGCCCCCATCAGCGGCGCCAGATTGTCGTTGACCCGCTCGGCGCCGGCGATTTCGGACGCGACCTCCGCAGCGAATGCGGTCTGCTCGACATGGTTGACCGTGACCGGATAGCCGCGTTGATAGCGGATATGCGCGGTGGCGCCATGCAGCTTCGCGACGCCCTCGCAGATCTCCTTGACCCGCACCTCGAGCCGGTCGCGCACCGCATCGGTCAGGCTGCGGATGGTGCCGGCGAGCTTGGCAGTCTGCGGGATCACGTTGTTGGTGGTGCCGGCCTTGAACACGCAGATCGACACCACGCCGGATTCAAGTGGATCGATATTGCGCGACACGATCGACTGCAGCTGATTCACCATCTGCGCGCCGACCAGGATCGGGTCGACCCCCATATGCGGCCGCGCCGCATGCGCGCCCTTGCCCTCGATCTCGATCTCGACATAGTCCGCCGCCGCCATCATCGGCCCCGGCCGCATGCCGAACTGGCCGACCGGCATGCCGGGATAATTGTGCATGCCGTAGACTTCCTCGATGCCGAACCGGTCCATCATGCCGTCATTGACCATTTCCCGGCCGCCGCCGCCGCCCTCCTCGGCCGGCTGAAAGATGACGACCGCGGTGCCTGCGAAATTCCTCGTCTCGGCGAGGTATTTTGCGGCGCCGAGCAGCATGGCGGTGTGCCCGTCATGGCCGCAGGCATGCATCTTTCCGGGTACTGTCGATTGGTAGGGTAAGCCGGTCGCCTCCTCGATTGGCAGCGCGTCCATATCGGCCCGCAGCCCGATGACCTTGGCCCGGCCGCCGGAAGCCTGTTTCCGTCCCTTGATGACGCCGACCACCCCTGTGCGGCCGATCCCCGGCACAACCTCGTCGCAGCCGAAGGCCTTCAGCTTCTCGGCGACCTGCGCGGCCGTGCGGTGAACGTCAAACAGGAGTTCCGGATGGGCGTGGAAATCCCGCCGCCAGGCCGCAATTTCGGGCTGAAACTCGGCTATACGGTTCACGATTGGCATGCGCGGCTCCGCGAGCTCGGGGTGGCATTCAGTAAATCCTGCCGGGCGCGGCGGGGCAACCGCCCAGGTTCGCCACGTTAATGCTGGTCTGCGGGTCCACCCGCCACAGGGCTGGATCGGGGACAACCGGTGACTTTTTCGTTGTCCCGCCGGGAAACAGGCCTTATGTGTCGGCGCGCCGTTCGCGGCATACCGAAGATCCGGCGCGCGGCTTCAAACCCGCATTGCCGTTCGTCCCGTCTCCCCTCGGGGACGCTCCTAAGGGAGCCGCTTTCAAGAGTCTCCCCTGCGGAGCCTTATTGAGGGCCGCCCGGTTAGAGAGGTCCGTGTTTGAGGGACTTTGGGAGCCTGTAGCTCAGTCGGTAGAGCAACTGACTTTTAATCAGTAGGTCCCGGGTTCGAATCCCGGCGGGCTCACCAATCTTAGCAATGTGGCCGTGAAACCGCACAGCCCTCAAAGCGCAAGCGGCGCCGCAAGATTCCCGCAGGAGCCTGGGCGATTAAGGGGAGCACGAACCTTCCTTGCCGATTGCCCTGTATGGAAAATCCCGAGCCTCACTGGAAACCAACCGGCCTGAAGGACCCCTTCAGGCCTGCTCATTTAATGGTCGGCTGTTGTTCAATCATGCGTTCGCGCCCCAAGTTCAAACCGTCAACAGGCCAGTTCGGGAATTTTTGACGCAAAAATTGACGGGCGCCGAATTGAAAGGTAGCATTTTTCTACTTTAAGGACGTAAGTCGCGGGCTGGAAGCTGTCAATTCAGGTAGCGTCGTGGTTGTCATGTCATCGCCGAACCAGGAGTCGCTGGAGGCTCAGCAGACATTTCTTGATCTGCGTTTCCTCGGCCCTTTCCAGATCGCTATCGGGCCGGATCGTCGGCCAGTCCAGCTCAAGAACAAGAAGGCGCGCGGTTTGCTCGCCTATCTCGCGATGCAGCCTTCCTGTTCGGCACAACGGAGCTCGCTCGCGAACCTGTTCTGGCCGGATTGCCCGGAAGGCAATGCGCGCCATTCCCTGCGTCAGTGTCTGGTGAGCCTGCGAAAGGACCTCGATGCAATCGCGTTTGGTCTGGTCCGCACTGACGGAGATACGATTTCTCTGGACCCGCAGCGCGTCGAAGCCGACGCGGCCATGCTCCTGGGTGTCGAACACCTTTCGGATCGAGCGAACCTCCACGCGCTTCTGCTTTCGGTCAGAGGCGAGTTTTTGTCGGATATTCACATCAACGAGGACTTCGCCAATTGGACATCGGAGCTGCGCCAGCGCGTTCATCACAAGCTCGAAGAACTGATTGGCAGCATTGCGCAAAGTACAGGCGTTGATGAACTGACGTCGCAGGCCCTTGCCACTATTCGCATCCTGGCCAAGACCGATCCTTATTGTGAAAGCTGCCGGCGATTGCTGATGCGGTTGACCGCACGCGTTCAAGGTCGCGCGCGTGCCCTTGCCGAATACAAGGCCTTTGTCGACTTCCTTCGAGAGGAAAATCTGGATGGGCCCGATCCCGAGACGCAGGAGCTCTTTGCCGAAATCCAGCGGCTCCCCTGCCGGACTCCGCCGGCGTCAAACGCAGCGCGCGATCCGCAAGCAGAACATCTAGACGCTCCAGCCAAGCGGCCCGACGAGGTGCAGTCTGACCTGCAACGCGGCGGCAGCGCCCCACCACCGGCTCCGCAGAGCGTGGCCGAAGAAACTACGACCCACGGAAAACCCGCTGCGACGCCCGGGCGTCGCGATGCCGGGCGGGCGTTCAGTCGCTTCTCTGGCATGGGCATCCGGATGGCCGCCGCGGCCGCCTTGTTCGTTGCACTGGTTTTGTTGCTGCAGACTGCAGAGCGCTTTGGCTATTTCCTTCAGGCCGAGGCCACGTCCATCAGCGGCCTCCTCGCCGAAGCCCAGCAGGACCCGCTCTTCGAGTCGGTTTCGATTGCCGTGCGACGCTTTCAAGCGGCAGATCCGGCGGCGGCTGCGGCCGAGCAATTGCATGAGATGATCGCGGACACGGTCGCCAAGGTCCCGATGGTCAGAATTGTGACATCTTCAGGCCCGGCTCCCGCCCGCTATATTTTGGACGGCAGCGTCAAGATGGTCGCCGGGTTCGAAGCTCTGTTTGTCGAATTGTCCCAGACTGACGGCGACGTCCTATGGCGCGAGAGGTTCAACATCGGCGCGAGCGAGGCAGCGAAAGCTGAAATTGCCAAACGGATTGCGCGTGAGGTGGAACTGACGCTGGTCAAGGCCGAAACCCGCAGCGCCATCGCCAGAAACGACGTCAGTGCAAGGGCGCTGCTGCTTTCCGCGCGCGCCATCAAGGCGCGCGGCGTTTCATCGGGCGCGGACTCGGACGCGCAGAAGCTTTACGAGACGCTGCTTGCGCGCGACGGCCTTTCCGCCCCCGTGCTTGCGGGTCTGTCGGGCCACATTATCACCTCGCTGGCCAACGAACTGAAGGCCGATGCTGCACTCTACCGGCGGGCTGAAAACTACTTGCGAGCGGCCATCAGCATCGACCCGAATATGGCGATCGCCCATTTCTACATGGGTATGCTGCAAAAGAGCCGCGCGCAGGCCGCCGATGCAGTGATGAGTTTCAATCGCACGATCGAACTCAATCCCAGCTTCGCTCCGGCTTACGCAAATCTCGGTCACGCCTTGTTGCTTCTGCGACGCCCGGACGAGGCCATGGAGAATGTCCGCAAAGCCATGCGGATCAGTCCCAATGACGGATACTTTGCAGTCTGGAGCCTGTTCGCAGGGGAGATCGAGTTCGAGCGCGGCAATGTTGACGCCGCCATCGACTGGTTTCGCACGGCAATCCTGCGTGGTCCGCACCTGACGAGGCCCTATGGTTGGATCGCGGGCGCGTACGAGGTCGCCGGCAACCATGTCGCCGCCGCAGAAAATATGCGCCAGTTCCTGGTTCTATCCGGCGAGCGGCAGCCCGACCGGCTGGTCGAACGGTTGCGCAGGGCCCCGGAAGGCGGACTTCACCTGACGCGGCCCAAACTATTCCAGGCTGTTGCGGCTGCAGTACAACGGCGCCTGTGATCACCGCGGTTTTGCCGGTGCCATATCCCAAACGGGATGTGGCAGATTAACATTAACGTAACAATTACTTAAATTTTAGCGTCGTTTGACGGTGCTGACGCTTTTTTTGATGCTCGTTTGACGCTCGCTTGCTGGCCCTCGTGAGAAGTATCCGCGTGCCGTTAAGGCTTCGGTAACCAAGAAGCCCCCGGCGCACAGGGATGCGTAAATCACCAAAGAGGGTGTCATGGCTACCATTACGGTTGGAACGGGCGGCGGATTCGATCACGAGACCATTCAGGCGGCCATCGATGCCGCAAGCCCGGGCGATACCATCCTGGTCAGCGACGGCACCTATGACGAAAACCTCCTGATCAATAAGTCGATCACCCTGATCTCGGAGAACGGCCGCGAGCATACGACGATCGTCGGCTCGAACGCTTCCGGACTCCTTGGCACGATCCAGATCACCCCCGGTGTCAATGACGTGCGGCTCGGCGACATCGGCAAGGGGTTTACCATTGTCGGCATCGACGGCACCCCGGGGCTCGAAAAAGCCGCGGTTTATTTGCAGGGCGCCCATGACGGCCTAATCGTTCAGGGCAACGATATCGTCGCCAATGGCGACGCCGGCATGATGAGCGAGTTCAACCAAGCCATCACCAATGCGCTGATCGATTCCAATATCTTCTCCGGCCAGACTTTCAACGATCCCAATCCCGCCGGCAACGGCTTCGGCGATCAATTCACCCTCCCGAACGTACCCCGGCAGCTGGTTGTACTCGGAAGCAACAACGGCCCCTCCAACAATATTACCTTCACCAACAACGAGATAACGGGCACAGCCGGCGGCCTCAACGACCTGAATCAGCCGCAGGGCAATACCCTCGTTACCATCGACGCCGCTAATTCACTGATCGCCGACAACGATTTCACCGGTTTCACCAACCGGTTCGCGACGCAGCTGCGCGCCCGCGATGGCGGCACAAACATCCAGAACAACACCTTCAGCAACGATCAAGGCGGCAATCTCGGCGTTTATATCGAGAATGACGGCAACCCTGGTATCTACAGCAACTCCTTCGTCGGGACGGCCGGCGACGACACGATCTTCGCCTCAGCCGGCAACAACACCGTCGACGGCGGCGGCGGCAACGACACCTATGACATGACCGCGGCCGGCGCCGGCGGGGCACTCGTCGACCTCGAGACTGGAATCGCGTCCTCGGCCGCTACGGGCATCGACACCCTCACCAGCATCGAGAATGTGCGCGGCAGCGCTGGCGGCGACATTCTGAGCGGCGACGCGGGCGACAACGTCTTCTTCGCGACCGCTGGCACCGACATCATCAACGGCAAAGGCGGCAGCGATACCTTCAACGCCGCCTCCGCTGTCTCGTCGGTCAACATCAACCTGTCCACCGGCGCGGTGACCGGCGCCTTTACGGCGTCCCTGACCTCGATCGAGAACGCCGTGGGCGGGTCGGGCAACGACACCCTGGTCGGTTCGAGCGCCGATAACAATATTGATGGCGGCGCGGGCACAGATACGGTGGTCTTTACTGGCTCGGTAGCCGCAACGGACATCACCTTCTTAGGGGGGGCCTTCGTCGTTCAGGCTGCGGGACAAGGCACCGATACCCTGACAAACGTCGAAATCATCGATCCGGACGGTGCGGGTGGCGCCAGGATTTTGCTGGTCGGCGGCGGCGGCTTCGCAACCATTCAGGAAGCCGTGACGGCGGCGAATGCCGGCGACACGATCATGGTGGCGCCCGGTACCTATGCGGGCAACATCATTATCAACAAGTCGCTCACGCTCCTCTCGACGGACGGCAGCGGCACCACCGTGATCGAGGGGTCTTCGACCGGCGGCGGTCTGGGCACGATCATGATCACGCCAGGCGTGAATAACGTCACCATCGGCGACGCGGGACAGGGATTCCACATCGTCGGCTACGACGTTGCCACCCACTCTATCGAGCACGCGGCAATCTATCTGCAGGGCGCGCACTCCAACATCACGATCCGCGGCAACAATGTCGAAGCGAATGGAGAAGCCGGCCTGCTCTCGGAATATAACGCCGCGCTGTCGAACATCGTGGTAGACCAAAACGAGTTTTCCGGCATCACCTTCTTCGATCCCCCTAATGTGCGGGTCGATGCCAACACCGAAAATGCTCCGCGGCCGCTGGTATTCCTCGGCACCAACAATGGGACCGAAGGCATTGCCAACAACATTCAGTTCACCGACAACCTGGTTACCGGCACGGCCGGCGGCTTCACATCGGGAGGAGCACAGGCCGGCAACGTGTTGGTGAACATCGACGCGACCGACGCGGTAATCACCGGCAACACGTTTACCGGATTCACCCATCAGGGCATGCCACAGCTGCGCGCGCGTGAAGAGAACCCGACCATCGAGAATAACGACTTCTCGAACGCAAATGGCGGCACCACTGGGCTGCTTGTGCTCGATGACGGTGTACCCGGAACCGTAGCCAACAACGCCGTGAGTGGCGCAATCATCGTCACAACGCCGTCAGGCACCGAAATGGGCTTCAGCTCGATCCAGGAAGCTGTGAACGCAGCACCGGCCGGCTCGACGCTCACGATTGCGGCAGGCACATACACCGAGCAGGTCGTCATCACCAAGAATCTCACCCTAATCGGCGCCGGCGAGGACACCATCATTAAAGCCCCTGCGGGCGTGATCGATGCGATCGATGCTGGCGCCGGCTCTCGCGCCTCGATCGTAACCGTGACCAACGGGGCGACCGTCACCATCCAGGATCTTGTGGTCGACGGCCAAGGACGCGGCGACGAACTCGAGGTCGGAGCGACGGACTTCCACGGCATCGCGTTCATAAATGCCGGCGGTACCGTCGACAATGTCACCGTAATCGGCATCCGTATGCCGCTGGATGTCAATGGCAATGTCTCGGGCATCCAGCAGGGCCGCGCGATCTACGCCAATAACGCCGACAGTGCGCCGCGTTCCCTGGCCGTCACCAACAGCACAGTTGAGGACTTCCAGAAAAACGCCATCGACCTTCGCGGCGCCGGTCTGGACGTCAACGTCTCCGGCAACACCATCACCGGTAACGGCGCAACCCCGACTACCGCGCAGAACGGCATCGTTCTGGGTGTAAGCGGAGAGGTCACCGGCAGCATCACCGGCAACATTATTTCCGAAATCGGCTACACCGGCCCGGCAAACTCAGTTTCCTCGGGCATCTTGAGCTACGGCTCGGATGTCACCATTGCGAACAACACCCTGACCGCGCCGACGCCCGATGTGGGCGAGACCCTGAAGGCCGCCGGCATCTACGTCCTCAATGACGATTCCGGTTCGGACGTCCAGGGCAACAGCATCTCCGGCTTCAGCGCTGGCGTCGTCTCGGATGGAGACGGTGGCCAGCCAATCCTGGACAACAACACGTTCTCGGGTAACGCCGCCAATCTACAAGTCGTCAATCCGCAGGTCGCAGTGAACCTGGTGGGCACGGACGACGCGGACTCCCTGTCCGGCGGGGCCTTCGACGACACGATCACCGGCAACGGCGGCGACGACACCATCGACGGCAATGGCGGCGTCGATACGGTCGTTTACTCCGACATCCTGAACAAGGGCGATTTCTCATATAGCGGTGGAACCTGGACAGTCACAACGGCCAGTCAGGGCACCGATACGCTGACCGGCATCGAAATCGTGGACCACGACGGCGCCAACAACATCCTGCTGGTCGGCGGCGGCGGCTTCGATACCATCCAGGCCGCGGTCAACGCGGCGGCATCCGGCGATACCATCCTGATCGCGCCGGGCGCCTATGCCGAGGCGGTGACGATCCCGGACGGCAAGACCGGGCTCACCATCCTCGGCGCCAATCACGGGCTGGCCTATGACGATGCCGGGCGCGGAGCGGAATCCATCCTCGAAGGCGGCTTCATCGTCTTCGGCGATGGCGCCACCATTGACGGCTTCGAGATCACCGAGGGCACGCTGATCTTCGGCGAGATCGCGGGCGTCTATGTCCAGGCCGCGAATGTCACCATCACCAACTCGATCCTGGAACGCTCCGGCCTTGTGGATGGCGACGGCTCACGCGGCGTCATCAATGCGGTCGGCAATGGCGACGGGCTGACCGTCACCAACAACCAGATGAGCGGCTGGGCCACCGGCGTCTACGTGCAGGGCGCCGACAACGTCACGGTGTCGGGCAACGCGCTGACCGGCAATTATGTCGGCATGTCGGCCGACGCCTATCCGGGCGACAACGACAACCTGCAGGTGACGAACAATACCTTCGACAATGAGCTCGAGGATCTCGGCATCGGCGCGGTGGGCGGGACCTCCAACGGTTCGATCGAAGGCAATTCCTTCACCAAGGGCATTTTCGACTACGACCCGGCGGACAACGATGGGCTGATCGGAGCAAACACCATCGACAAGCCGGTGGTGGTCACGGTGCCGGGCACCAGCACCCAGATGGGCTTCGACACCATCCAGGAAGCCATCGACGCGGCCCCCGCAGGGGCGGTGGTGACCATCGCGGCTGGGGTCTATGCTGAAAACCTCGTCATCACCCAGGGCATCACCCTGGTGGGCGTCGGCAACGTCACCATCGAGCCGGCCGACGGCGAGCCGATCACCATTAGCGGCGATCTTGGCGGCGACGATGTCACGCTGCAGAATCTCGACATCGTCGGCAATACTGGCGACTACGGCGTGTACGTGACCGACAACGCCAATGTCGGCACGTTGACGATCACCGGGTCCAGCATCAGCGGGGCCGGCAGCTATGCGCTGTTCGTCTATAATGCGGATACAAATCCCACGCCGAGTGCGGCCGAGGTGGTCGTCATCGATACCACCTTCGCCAATAACGGCTATGACGGTGCCACCGGCGCGGCGCATATCAAGCTGTTCGGCTTCACCGGCGATGCGACGATCCAAAACGTCACCATCGAAGGCGGCTCGGGCGGCTTTGCCCCTTCCAACCTTCCGAACCTGCCCGAATACGGCATCGAGATCACCGGCGTTCCCAACATCCTTCTGGGCGCCGCAACCCCGCCGATGGGCCAAGTTTCGATCGACAATGTGACGATCACCGGTCAGTTCGAAAAGAACACCGTGGCGATCTGGAATTTCGGCAATATCGACGGCCTTTCGATCGACGGCCTCGATCTCTCCGATACCGAGACCAATTGGGGACCGGTCTTCAACATCGACGGGGTCACCGCCGATTACGACGCCTCGGCCTTCGATATCGCTCTGCCGAGCGGTGCGATCGCCACCGAACTGCAGGGCGACAAGAACGTCCAGGACGACACCGATCAGACCATCACCGGCACCAGCGGCAACGACCGCATCATTGGCAAGACCGGAAACGATACCCTGATCGGCGGCGATGGCGACGACGAGCTGTTCGGGCACGACAAGTCGGGAGGCGCGGCGGCCGGCGATACCGGCAACGACATCCTGATCGGCGGCAAGGGCAACGATTATCTGGATGGCGGGGCCGGCATCGACACCGCGGTCTATTCCGGCAACTGGTCGGACTACATCATCACCGATCACGGCGGCTACTTCACCATCGAAGACAAGCGGCCGGGAGAGGACGGCATCGACACGGTCTATAACGTCGAGAATTTCGAGTTCGCCAACGCCACGTATAGCGCAGCCAACCTTCTCAACGTCGCGCCGACCGATATCGACCTTCTCGGCGGCAGCGTCGTCGAGAATGCAACCAACGGCACGGTGGTGGCCACATTGTCCACCGTCGACGTTAACGGGGGCGACACCGCGACCTACGCGCTGCTTGACAATGCCGGGGGCCGCTTTGCCATCAGCGGCAACCAGATCGTGGTCGCGAATAGCGGGCTGCTCGACTTTGAGACGGCCACATCGCATTCCGTCACGGTGCAAGTGACGGATTCCGGCGGGTTGACCTACGAGGAGACTTTCGTCATCAGCGTCACCGACGCCAATGACGTCGCGCCAAACTTCACCAGCCCCGCCAGCTTCACCATCGCCGAGAACACGACGGCGGTGGGCACGGTGGTGGCCGACGATCCCGATACAGTCGGCGATCCGATCGCCTATTCGATCACCGGCGGCGCGGACCAGGCGCTGTTCACGATCGACTCAAACACAGGCGCCCTCTCCTTCATCACTGCGCCAGACTTCGAAGTGGCGTCGCAGTACCATGTCGAGGTGACGGCATCGGACGGACTCAATACCTCTGTCCAGGCCATCACGGTCAACGTCACCGACGTGAACGACAACGCGCCGGTGCTCCAGACCACGGTGTTCTCCGTTCCGGAAAACCAGACGCTGATCGGCAACCTGGTTGCGATCGACCCAGACCTGACGGGCGGTCCAATCAACTATTTCATCAGCGGCGGCGCGGATGCATCGTTGTTTGCGATCAACAATCTGACCGGGGCAATCTCGTTCCTGGCAGCGCAGGACTTCGAAGGAGCGTCTCAGCAATTCGAGGTGGAAATCACCGTCTCGGACGGCACCAACAGCTCCACCGAGACGGTGACGATCAATCTCACCGACGTGAACGACAATGCGCCGGTCCTCACCAGCAGCGCCACCTTCTCCATCGCCGAAAATACCACGGCGGTCGGCACGGTGACGGCGGACGACCTCGATACCGTCGGCGGTCCGATCACCTACGCGATCAGTGGCGGCGCCGATGCGGCGCTGTTCACGATCGACTCAAACACAGGCGCCCTCTCCTTCGTCAATGCGCCCGACTTCGAGACTGGCCCGAATTCCTATTCGGTCCAGGTCACCGCGTCCGACGGGGTCAACCTGTCCGTGCCGCAGACCATCACGGTCACGGTCACCGACGTGAACGACACCGCGCCAAACTTCATCAGCCCGGCCAGCTTCACCATCGCCGAGAATACGACGGCGGTGGGCACGGTGGTGGCCACCGATCTCGACACAGTCGGCGGTCCGATCGCCTATGCGATCACGGGCGGCGCGGACCAGGCGCTGTTCACGATCGACTCAAACACAGGCGCTCTCGCCTTTATCGCTGCGCCAGACTTCGAGACGGCGTCACAATATCATGTCGAGGTGACGGCATCGGACGGCCTCAACACCTCTGTCCAGGCCATCACGGTCAACGTCACCGACGTGAACGACAACGCACCGGTCATTACTAGCCCGGCTACGTTCACGGTGGCGGAAAACAGCACGGCAGTCGGTATCGTAACATCTTCCGATATCGATACAGTCGGCACGCCGAGCTACGCGATTACAGGCGGTGCCGATGCCGCATTGTTCACAATTAACTCTGAAACAGGGGCGTTATCCTTCGTCAACGCTCCAGACTTCGAGACGGATCCGCTGCAGTATGAAGTCGAGGTCACCGTGTCGGACGGCGTGCAATCGTCGGCACAGACCATTACGGTGAACCTGACCGACGTGAACGACAATGCGCCGGTCATCACCAGCAGCGCCACCTTCTCCATCGCCGAAAATACCACGGCGGTCGGCACGGTGACGGCGGACGACCTCGATACCGTCGGCGGTCCGATCACCTACGCGATCAGTGGCGGCGCCGATGCGGCGCTGTTCACGATCAATGCCGCAACCGGCGCCCTCTCCTTCGTCAATGCGCCCGACTTCGAGACTGGCCCGAATTCCTATTCGGTCCAGGTCACCGCGTCCGACGGTGTCAACACGTCCGTGCCGCAGACCATCACGGTCACGGTCACCGACGTGAACGACACCGCGCCAAACTTCATCAGCCCGGCCAGCTTCACCATCGCCGAAAACACGACGGCGGTGGGCACGGTGGTGGCCACCGATCTCGACACAGTCGGAGGTCCGATCACCTATGCGATCACGGGCGGCGCGGACCAGGCGCTGTTCACGATCAACCCAACCACAGGCGCCCTCGCCTTTATCGCTGCGCCAGACTTCGAAACGGCGTCACAGTATAATGTCGAGGTGACGGCATCGGACGGCCTCAACACCTCTGTCCAGTCCATCACGGTCAACGTCACCGACGTGAACGATACTGCGCCGGTGATCGTGACGACCTCGCTTTCGGTGGCGGAAGGCTCGACCATCGTCGGCGCCGTTGTCGCCAACGACGCGGACACGGTCGGCGGACCGATCACGTATGCGATCACGGGCGGCGCAAACCAGGCGCTGTTCACGATCAATGCGGCGACCGGTTTGCTGTCGCTTGTCGCGCCGCAAGACTACGAAGCCGGCACCACCAGCTTCGAGGTCGAAGTTACTGCATCTGATGGGGTCAACCCATCGGCACCACAGACCATCACCGTCAACCTGCTCGACGTAGGCCCGGGCACGCCTGTCGACATCAACGCGGCAGCGAACCAGGTCTTCGAGGGGGCGGCCGCCGGCACCACGGTTGGTATCGACATCGACGCCTCGGACGCATGGCCGGTGTTGCCGGACAATGCGATCTACTCGATCATCAGCGACACCTCGAACGGCGGCTTCCAGATCAATCCGACGACCGGCCTTGTGACGGTCGCGGACGGAACGAAGCTGGACTACGAGACGGCGACGCAGCACACCATTATTGTCCAGGCGCTCGACCGCCTGGGAGGCAACGCCGCGACGGCCGCGTTCGTGATCAATCTCCTGGACGTGACCGGCAACACAATCACCGGCACCAGCAGGGCCGATCTGATCAACGCCGTGTCAGGTCCGAGCACCAACCCGACCAATACCACCACCTCGGAAGCCGATATCATCACCCCCGGCAAGGGCATCGACACCATCGATGCCGGGGCGGGCGACGACATCATCCAGATCAACGGCAAGGACAATGCCGCGGATACGCTGCTGGGCAATCTCGGAACCGATACGATCCGAGTACTGGGCACCAAGGCCGTAACCCTCAATGGGTTCGACACGGTGTTCAGCTCGATCGAGCGGTGGGAAGGCAACGGCGCCGGCATCATTGGTTCGAAAGGCAACGATGTCTTCGACTTCAGCAACCTGGAGTTCGTCAGCAATATGGGGACGATCGACGGCGGTAATGGCAACGACGTCATCACCGGCACCCAGTTCAACGACGTGATCCGCGGCGGCAAGGGTATCGATACGCTCAACGGCGGTGACGGCGACGACACCTTCCTGCTCAAGGGCAAGGACGACGCCGCCGACATCATCAACGGCGGCGCCGGTTTCGACACCGTTCAAGTCACCGGATCGGTGACCCTCAACGGCTTCCACGCCGGTAATTCATCCATCGAACAATGGGTGGGCACCGGCAAGGGCATCAAGGGGTCCGCCGGAAACGATGTCTTCAACTTCTCCGCGCTCACATCCGTCGTCAATATGGGCATCGTCGACGCCGGCGCCGGCGATGACACCGTGATCGGCTCCAGCTTTGCCGATACGCTGCGCGGCGGAGTGGGCAACGACCGGCTCGACGGCGGCGCCGGAAACGACATCCTCACCGGCGGTGCAGGCAACGACACTTTCGTCTATGCCACCGGCTACGGCCATGACACGGTCACCGACTACGCTGCCGGCCAGGACGTTTTCGACCTGACTGGAACCGGCGTTGCGGATTTTGCTTCGTTGCAGATGGCCGATACCGCCCAAGGCGTCGTCATCACGTTTGGCATCGACGACACGCTCACGATCAACAAGGCCACGGTCGCCCTGTTGACAGCGAACCAGGGAGACTTCCTGTTCGCCTAAGATCGCAGAACGCGATCCTTCCCACTCGCGCAAGGCTCGCTTCGGCTAAACAAAGTCGAAGTGAGCCAGTGTCAATTCCTGGACGTTCAGAAGCGTTGCGATCAGTATCGGCGATTGAATGCCGGCGCCGTCGGTATCCCAGAGCAATTGCGAGCTGTTGGTATCGAAGAGAAACTGGCCGTGCCCGCTCGCGCTTGCCGCCACACCGGCGCCGGTTTCGAGAAAATTCCAGAAGTCGATTGCGCTGATCCCAAATCCCGCCTTGGAAATCCGGATCAGATCGCCCTCGGCCGCCGAGAAATCCGTAATCACGTCCGCGCCGGAATTCGGGTCGGCGAAATAGAAAACGTCCGCTCCTGCGCCGCCCGTCAGAACATCGAAGCCTGCGCCGCCTTCGAGCAAATCGTTGCCTGCCCCGCCCTTCAGAATGTCGTCACCGGCGAGACCATATAGCTCATTGTCCAACGCATCGCCGGTGATGACGTCCGCAGCGTTCGATCCGATCACGTTTTCGATGCTGACATATGTGTCGCCCGCCGCATCTCCGAGGCGGCCGATGCCCAGCTCCAGATCCACATTCACGCCGCGCTTGCTGGTAACGTACGACACGGTATCGTTGCCCTCGCCGCCATCCAGCACGTCTGCTCCTGCGCCGCCGATCAGCACATCGTCGCCTGCGTCGCCAAACAGAATGTCGTTCCTGGCTCCGCCATCCAGCACATTGTTTCCTGCATCGCCCAGAAGATAGTCGTCCCCCGCGGAGCCAATGAGGTTCTCTATATCCACAAGGACGTCGCCCTCCGCGTCGCCTCCATGCCCGGTGCCGGTCCGTAGATTGACAACAACCCCGGCCTTTCCGGTTGCGTAGGATGCGGTATCGATGCCGTCACCGCCGATCAGGATATCTGCGCCTGCGCCGCCGATCAGCACGTCGTTTCCCGCACCACCCTCAAGCACGTTGGCCAGCGCGTTGCCTGTGAGAGTATCGTCGAAAGCGGAGCCAACGACGTTCTCAAAGCCGGAGAGCGTATCGATCCCCGCGCCGCCGGTATTTTGCGCCTTGGTGAGGGCGAGGCTTACGACGACTCCGGAGATCGCATCGTCATAGAGAACAGTGTCGTTCCCTGCCCCACCGATCAGTATATCGTTGCCCATGCCACCGGAAATGACATCGTCGCCGTCGCCGCCCTCGATTCGGTTGTTGCCCTCGTCTCCGATCAGCGTGTCATTGAATCGGGATCCGATCAGATTTTCGATACTGATAAGTCTGTCGCCGTCGGACGCGGTCCCCAGCATCAGGCTGACCGTTACGCCCTCGGCCGCTGTAATGTAGGACGCGGTATCGATCCCCATCCCGCCATCCAGAAGGTCGGCGCCAGCACCACCGATCAGGATGTCGTTGCCTGCAAGACCGTATAGCTCGTTTTCGCCATCGTCTCCGATCAGCGTATCGGCGGCATTGGTTCCAATGACATTCTCGATGTCGAAGAATGTATCGCCCTGCGCATCGCGGCCCGACCCTATGCCGCGGGCAAGATCGATGAAGACTCCGGACCGGCTGGTCGCATAGGAAACGGTATCGCGGCCCGGCCCTCCGATGAGAATATCGGCTCCGGCCCCGCCGATCAGCACATCGTTGCCCGCGCCGCCGGAAAGAATGTCGTTGCCGGCACCGCCGTTCAGCACATTGTCGCTGTCATCGCCGGTAATCGTGTCGGCCGCATTCGAGCCAATGACGTTCTCGATGCCTTCAAATGTGTCGCCCTCGGCGTCGCCCCCGGAGGCGGACCCGGCCCCAAGATCAACGACCACACCAATCTTGCTCAGGGCGTAGGAGACCGTATCGACTCCAGCTCCGCCGATGAAATGGTCAGCGCCGGCGCCACCGATCAGAAGATCATCGCCGTCGCCGCCGTCCAGGACGTTGTCGGACCCATCGCCGGTCAGAACATCGTTAAATGAAGAGCCGGTGAGATTCTCGAATCCGGAAATCGTATGCAGACCCGCGCCGCCGGTCCGCTGCGCGGATCTCACGGCGAGGCTCACCGTGACGCTGGACGCAGCACTGGCATAGCTGAGCGTATCTGTGCCCGCTCCCCCTGCCAGGACGTCATTTCCACTCCCCCCGTCAATCGTATCGTCACCGTCGCCGCCATCGATCAAGTCGTTTCCTGCCCCGCCGATCAGGATGTCCGCGCCGCGGCCGCCAAAGAAACGTACGTCGGCTTCGCCTGCAGCGATCTGGTTATCCGCATCGCCGGTAATGACCGTGCGAACATATGTCCCCGCAGCAATCGCGATCGGGCTGTCGCCCAGCATTCCAGTGCCGGCCCGCAAATCGAGCAGCATCGAACCAGTGACCGCGGAAGCAAAGATTGTCGCAGGCCCAGCCTGGTAGTCGAGCAACGACCGTTCCTCGGTCCAGTATTTGCCGAATTCGTCCGTATAGAAGAACACGGACTGGTCTTCGACCGACGAACCATAGGCGGTCAAAGAAAGGTTGCCCAAACTTCCGACATCGCTCGCGGACGCGCTGTAGATCCGGATGGTCCATGTCCCGAACGCGTTTTCGCCCTGGAAGGCTCGCGACATTAATTGCCAACCGCCGGAGATCACCGAGCCCTCCAGTCCGTTCTGGTCCAGAAGACGTGAAACCGTTCCGCTTGGCGAGATCAGATCGATGGTGAGATTACGGCCGGCGCTGAATTTCAGGTCGGTCAGGTTCAGCACCATCGCTTCGATGGTCTGGTTCAGGCCGATATCGATCTGGATATCGGTCGTTTTGGCCTGTCCGACATTCCAGGAGCCCGAGATTGTCCCGGTGGCGCTAAGCTCGTTGGCACTGACGGCCGGCCCCGAAAACGCCTTGAACCAGTCTTCCGCCAGCAGAACGGCCGCATAGGCGTCTGCCATGCCAAAGCCGTAGTCGTTTGAGAAGTGCAGCCCACCGCCATTCCAGTTTCCGCCTGCGTTGAAGATCCACGCCGAAGCCTCGTAGCGATAGGTTCCCGCACCGATCTCAGAGCCGGTATGGGTCGCCGAGATCGAAAGAATTTTCTGCACATCCCGCCAGCCGAGGCCGGGATTGGCCTCAAGCATCGCGGCCTGGATTCCGGAAATCTGCGGCGTCGCGGCAGACGTTCCTCCGAAGGTCGAGGTGTAGTCGTCCTCCGAGTAGCCGAGCAGACCCGTTACGTCCGTTGTGGTGATTCCAGTATAGGTATCGCTCGAAGGAGCAACGACCAGAATGGATGCGCCGGGATTGGAATAATAGGCGACACTTCCGAGGTGATCCGTCGCGCCGACAACCACGACGTGACGGTCGATCGTCAGTCCGTTCGTCTCCGTGCTCAATCCGAGCTGTCGATAATTTCCCGCGGCAACATTTGCGATGGTGCCGAGCTTGCCGCGCCCCAGGTCGGCCGCCATCGTGAATCCGGAAAGCGCCGCAGCATATTCTGCAATCAGCGGATTTGCAGCAAACGCGCCGGTGAAACTCCACGAATGATTGGTTATCTGGAACAGGGTTTGCTGCTTCAGGACGTTCCAGACATAAGCCGAGTCGCGCTGTGCATCGTCGAAAATGTTGATCGGCGAAATCTTGGCCTCGTGAGCGATACCGACTATGCCTTCGCCATTGCGGGCAGCAGCGATAATTCCTGCTACGCTTGTGGCGTGTTCATCGCCCTTCTCTGAAATGAGCGTTGCATTTCCGCCCTTGATCTTTTTGTTCACGACCACGTTGCTGGACAGGTCGGCATGACCGACATCCATTGCGGTGTCGTACACACCGATCGATATGCCTTTGCCGCTGTAGCCCAATGCCCAGACCGGGGCGACATTGATGCTGACCACACCCGCACTTGCGTTTGCCCGACTGAACAGATTTTCCTGTTCGCCGAACAATGGGTCTGCAGGCAGATCTGCAGAGTTAACAGATGACTCGAGCCAAATTCCCTGCGTGCTGATCGATAAAGACGCAAGATCGGATAACTTGTCGGATTCCCCCGACAAATTCGAACGCTTTGACATGACCGCCCCCGGCCTTTTTTGTTGGAGCGGTCATCGCACGCGAAGCTTGATATAGTGGTTACGCCGGCATCGATTGAAATTTTGCGGTGAATCGCCGGCTAAGCAGCTCGATAAAGTTTTCGCTAAATCGCGACGGCCTGAACGAACGCATCTCGATCAGCGCGCTTCGCCCCGTTCGGCCGAGAACACCGCTTTAATAATGCGACTTGTGCAGAAGGCGAAGTTGCAGCAAAGCCAACTTGTAGTAAACCACGTTGCAGCAAGCCACTTTGCAGCAATCAACTTCACTGCTCCGTTTTCCGCACGCAAGACTGTGTTCCGCAATAGGCAACGGAGCATGTCGAACGCAAACGGGCTCCGCTCGGTGCGCGCCATGTAAACGCCGCGATAACCCTGAGGATTTGTAAATTTGCTTCGGCTGTCGCTGACCGCGCGTTCGTCGCCTCCCACAGGAAGCAGGCCGTCAAATTGGAGTTCGATGAGCGGGTGACAGATCATGTTGATATGGAAGGTCTCAGTCCCCCGATAGGACGGCCCCATTGTCGCGCTCGGCGTTCCGCCCTAAATGGTCATGTTGAGGGCAGCCGGAGACCGCCGCGATGACCGATCTATCGATTGAAGAACTCGACCGCCGCATTGCGATCGTGCGGGACAATCTCCGGCAATTGATCGAGCAAGCCGCTGCGCGATCCGGCGCGGCCGACGAGGCGCTGGCGTCCGACCGGATTTCCCAGCAGAGCGAGGAACTGGAGCGCCTCACCAAGGAGCGCGACGCATTGCTGGTCGCCATGAAAGGCAAGACCTGAAGCCAAGCGGACCAGGGCCTTCCTCCCCCCACCAATTCAAGGCTATTCGCCCGCACCCCGTATTCCGCACGGATTTTTTGTGATATTGAGGTCGCGTGAAGTGGATACCAGCCGGCGCCTTGGAGGGTCAGATGCTTGCGGATCGCTTCGAACGGCTCAATACGCCTGCAAAAGTCGTCATTTCAGTCGGAATCGCTGCCTTGTGCGCCTGGGTTGTCTGGTCCGGCGCAAAGGATCTCGGCTACCTGATGTAGCCCCGATTTTTGTCAGTCCACCTTAAGCGCGGCTTGGAAAGGCCGACGTCTCCGCGCCGCAGAGCAAGCCCGTGCTTATGGCGCATATCAGCCGTGTGCAGCACCGGTCGGCGATTCTGCAAAATTTCGGCCGGTCATGAGGGCCTGCTTCACAGCTTCAGCCAATAGGCATTGGCAGCCATGTCGAAGGTATCCTTGGCAACGAAACCGTCCTGCGCGTCCTTTTCCGCCTTCGCAATCGCGAAGACAGCAGATCCGGCCGAAACGCAACCATGCCTGGTCAGCGTCTGACCGGGTCCGCCGACCGATTGAAGCTGCACGACCCAGTGCGCCCGATATTCGCTGTCGGTGCGCTTCAGTTTGTGAATTTCGAAGATGACAATTGACGGATCCGGGGCTCTGGTATCCGCTTGGGACACGACCACGATGCCTTGCCCGCTCCGCTCCAGATCGCAGCTCGCCTCGAGTCCGAGGGTTCTGTAGCGCTTCACAGCGCGCTCCACATTCCCCAATTCAGCTTCCGTCCAGGGCAAATAGTCCGCCAAAACCGCCTCACGCATTCTTTCAAACTGTTACGATGCGCCGCGCATTTCGTTGCAGCGCAATGCAATACGACATGGCCGGCACTTGCTTCGCCTTTCCACGTCAACTTGCATTTTCATCAAGTCGCGGAAGACTTTTTCGGTTGCGTCGTTAAGTTGCCACGAACGAAGAATACACATCACCGCTTGGGAGGAGGGGTAACGAGAGGAGGACCGTCATGAGATTATCTTCCGGCGATCCGGCCCGCGTCGCTTACCCTGCATTTCGTCGGCCGATCTGTCCGTCATGCGGTGACCCGCTGTTTGCGGCCGCCGCTACGGAATTTCTGGGGCATGGCAAGATCACAAACATCTGGGCTTGCGACCGCTGCGAATACGAATTCCGAACGGCTCACGCAGTGCCGAACGAAAACTGACATATCGCTTCATTAAGCAATTCCAGGCTCGCCGCATCCACGGCGGGCCTCTTGTTTTGCGGCGCCGCTCGGCAACGGCAAGATCGCGCGAAAGCGCCCGGCGCAATGTCAGTAGCCGTAGAGCCGTGCCGGATTGTCGACGAGCAGCTTCTTGCGCAGTACAGGATCGGGCGCAATCTGCGGCAACAAATCAACGAGATCCGCCTCGTCTGCCTCATGCGTCGCGTTCGGGTGCGGAAAATCCGTGCCCCAGAGGACGCGGTCCGGCGATGCTTCCACGATCCTGCGCGCGATCGGGATCGCCTTGTCGTAGGGCGGCATGTCGATCCGCTCCGAGCCCGAGACCTTTATCCAGCAGCGGTCGAGCTTGGCGAGATCGAGCAAGGCCGCGAGCGGCGCCTGGTCGACGCCGTCCTTGGCCGGGACCCGGCCCATATGGTCGATGATGAAGGGCAGCGTCAGCGAACGCATCATGTCCGAGAGCGGCACGATGTCCAGCGCATCGACATGCAGCACCACATGCCAGCCAAGCGGCTTGATGCGGCGCAGGATGTTGGTGAACACCGTCATGTCCGGCGATCCGCCGAGATGCTTGACGAAATTGAAGCGCGCACCGCGCACCCCAGCGCGATGCATCACCGGAATATCGGCGCCCGGCGTGTTCTCATCGAGGATGGCGACGCCGCGATAGAGCGAAGGCTGCCAGGCCAGCGCATCCAGCATCGCCCGGTTGTCGCTGCCGTGGCAGCTCGCCTGCACGATCACCGCACGCGTAACGCCGAGACGATCGTGCAGCGCCTTCAGCGTTTCTTTCGGCGCATCCTCCGGCGTATAGCGGCGGTTCGGCGCATACGGGAAAACGTCGCCGGGACCGAACACATGGCAATGCGCGTCGCAGGCATCCGGCGGAAGCTCAAAAGCAGGCTTCCGCCGCGTCGAAAAGTCGATACCGGTCATTATCGCTTCTCAATGCCGGCCTTCTCGATGACCGCCGTCCACTTGGCGATATCGTCCTTCAGCCGCGCCTGAATCTCCTGCGGCGTCGAGCCGCGCGCGTCGATGCCGAGTTCGAGCGCCTTTTTCTTGACCTCGGGATCGGCCAGCACCTCGTTCAGCGCCTTGTTCAGGGTGGCGATCACGTCGGGCGGCGTGCCGGCCGGCGCAAAAATCGCGTTCCAGGACGTCACCTCCCATTTCGGCTCGCCCGCCTCTTTCGCGGTCGGCGCATCGGGGAGATAGGCGCCGCGCTGCGTACCCGAGATTGCGACCGGCGTGAATTTCTTGGCAGCGAGGCCGCCGCGCAGCGCCGCGTAGAATTCCGCGGCCATCTGCACGTCGTCGCGCTCCAGCCCGATCAGCACCTCGCCCGAGGTCTTGAACGGAACGATCACGAAATCCAGCCCCGATACCGACTTGAACAGCTCGGCGCCGAGATTTTGGCTCGATCCCGCAGCAATGGTGCCGACATTGAGCTTGCCGGGTTTTTCCTTGGCAGCTTTGACGAAGTCGCCGAGCGTCTTGTATGGCCCGTTGGCATTGGTCACGAGGACCAAGTCGAAATAGCCCATGGCCGATACCGGGGCGAAATCCTTCAGCGGATCGAACGGCAGGCTCTTGAACAGCCCGACGCTGACCGCCGTGCCGTTGGTCAGGACCGCGAGCGTGTAGCCATCGGCCGGCGAGCCCAGCACCGCGCGCGCGGCGGAAATGCCGCCGGCGCCAGGATTGTTCTCGACCACGAAGCGCTGGCCGAGCTTCTCGCCGAGCTTGTCGGCGACCAGCCGCGTCGTGATATCGGCAACGCCACCTGCCCCGAACGGCAGCACGATCCTGACCGGCTTGTCCGGGTATTTGCCTTGGGCCTGCGCGGGCGCAGCCCCAAGCATCAGCGCCGCTACACAGGCGGCGGCAAGGGTCAGTTTCGCGGTCGATCGGAGCATCAGCCTGTCCTCCCTTGAAGATTTGGCCGCACCAAACCGGTTTCGGCGGAACAATTCAAGGGCAATAGGCTAGCGGGGCGGAATATCGCCCGCCGCCCAGCCGCGCTTCATCCGCTCCCGATACTCGGCGAAAGTCCTGGCCGCGATCGCCTCACGCGCCCCGTGCATCAGCGTCTGGTAATAGGCCAGGTTGACCTGGGTCAGCAGCATGGCGCCGAGCGTCTCGTTCGCCTTGACGAGATGGTGCAAATAGGCCCGCGAATAGATGCGCGCCACAGGGTCCGGGCTGCGCTCGTCGAGCGGCCGCGGATCGTCGGCATGGCGGGCATTCTTCAGGTTGACCGGCCCGTGCCGGGTGAAGGCGAGGCCGTGGCGGCCGTTGCGGGTGGGCATCACGCAGTCGAACATGTCGATACCGCGCCAGACCGCCTCGATCAGATCGTCGGGCGTACCGACCCCCATCAGATAGCGCGGCCGGTCGGCCGGCAATTCCGAGGCGACAATGTCGATCATCGACAGCATCACCGCCTGCGGCTCGCCGACCGCGAGCCCGCCGATCGCGTAGCCCTGGAAATTCATTCCGACCAGCGCGCGGGCGCTCTCCACCCGCAGCTCCGGGTCGTCGCCGCCCTGCACGATCCCGAACAAGGCGTAGCCCGGTTTTGCGCCCTCGAATGCACGCTTGCTTCGCTCCGCCCAGCGCAGCGACAGCTGCATGGCGCGCGCGATCTCCTCGCGCTTGGCCGGCAGGCGCAGGCATTCGTCGAGCTGCATCGAGATGTCCGAGCCCAGGAGCCGCTGAATCTCGATCGCACGTTCGGGCGAGAGTTCGTACATCGCGCCATCGAGATGGGAGCGAAAAGTGACGGCATGCTCGTCAAGTTTGCGCAGTTGCGACAGCGACATTACCTGGAAGCCGCCGGAATCGGTGAGGATCGGCTTGTGCCAGTTCATGAATCGGTGAAGGCCGCCAAGTGCCGCCACCCGTTCGGCGCCCGGCCGCAGCATCAGGTGATAAGTATTGGCGAGCAGGATGTCGGCGCCGGTGCGGGCGACGTCGTCGGTCGTCACTGCCTTCACCGTCGCCTGGGTGCCGACAGGCATGAAGGCCGGCGTCGCGACCCGGCCATGCGCGGTCTCGATCTCGCCGGCGCGAGCCGCGCCATCGGTTGCGATCAGGTGGAAGGAAAAGGGCTTCGTCATCTTTGCGGGTGTAACAGGCAGGCGTCGCCGTAGGAATAGAAGCGATAGCCCTCCGCAATCGCATGCGCATACGCGCGCTGCATCGTCTCAAGCCCCGAAAAGGCCGAGACCAGCATGAACAGGGTCGAACGCGGCAGGTGGAAATTGGTCATGAGGAGATCGGTGGCGCGGAACCGGTAGCCCGGCGTGATGAAGATGTCGGTGTCGCCGCGGAAGGCCTGCACCCTGCACGCCTGATCCGCCGCGCTCTCGAGAAGCCGCAGCGCGGTCGTTCCGACAGGGACGATCCGTCCGCCCCGCGCCCGCACGTCGTTCAAAGCCGCCGCCGTCGCTTCGTCGATCTCGCCCCATTCCGCGTGCATCCGGTGGGAGGCGGTATCCTCGGCCTTGACCGGCAGGAAGGTGCCTGCACCGACATGCAGCGTCACCCGGTGCAGCGCGATGCCCCTGTCCTGCAAGCGCGCCACGAGACCGGGCGTGAAATGCAACGCTGCCGTGGGCGCCGCGACCGAACCCTCCTCGTCCGCGAACATGGTCTGATAGTCGGTAGCGTCGCGTTCGTCTGCCTTGCGCTTTCCGGCGATGTACGGTGGCAGCGGCATTTCCCCACGCTCGGCGATCGCCTGGTCGAGCACCGCGCCCTGAAAGGCAAAGGACAGCGTCACCTCCCCTGCCTCACCCTTGTGCTCCACATTCGCATCGAGCTGGCCAAGAAAGCAGACCCTGCCCTCCTCGCCGAAGCGGACGACATCGCCCTGCTGCAGGCGCTTGGCCGGCTTGACGAAGGCGAGCCAGCGCGAAGCGTCGAGCCGCTTGTGCAGCGTCGCCTCGATCTTTGGCTCCTCACCACGGCCGATCCGGCGCCCGGACAGACGCGCCGGGATCACTTTCGTATCGTTGACCACGAGGGCATCGCCTGCCCGCAACAGCTCCGGCAGGTCGCGCACGATACGGTCCTGCATCTCCGGCGTTTCGCCCGGCCGCACCACCATCAGCCGCGCGGCATCGCGCGGAGACGCGGGCCGCAGCGCAATGCGCTCCGGCGGCAGGTCGAAATCGAAGAGTGAGGTGAGCATGGTTGTTCTCCCTCTCCCCGCCTGCGGGGAGAGGGTCGGGGTGAGGGGTATGTCAGGGACGCGGAACGGAGCCCCTCACCCGGCTCGCTCCCGCTCGCCACCCTCTCCCCGCTTCGCGGGGCGAGGGATTACGCATCCGCCGCGATCGTCGCCTTGATGATCTTGTCGGGATCGCGCACCGGCTCGCCGCGCTTGATCTTGTCGACATTCTCCATGCCGGAGATCACCTTGCCCCACGCGGTATATTGCCGGTCAAGGAAGGTCGCATCGTCGAAGCAAATGAAGAACTGGCTGTCGCCGGAATCCGGGTTCTGCGCGCGCGCCATCGACACCACGCCGCGCACATGCGGCTCCGAATTGAACTCCGCCTTCAGCTTCTTGCCGGAGCCGCCGGTGCCGGTGCCCTGCGGGCAGCCGGTCTGCGCCATGAAGCCGTCGATCACGCGATGGAAGACGATGCCGTCATAAAAGCCCTCGCGGACCAGTTCCTTGATCCGCGCCACATGGTTGGGCGCAAGGTCGGGGCGCATCTCGATGATCACGTCGCCCTTGGTGGTCTCCAGCTTCAGCGTGTTTTCCGGATCGGCCATGTCTCTGCTCTCCTGTTTCTTGACTGTTTGCTTCTTGCCTATTTCTTGTCGGCCTGCACATAGGCGCGCGTGATCCGGTCGGGATCGCGCACCGGCTCGCCCTTCTTGATCTTGTCAACATTGTCCATCCCGGACACCACTTCGCCGACGACGGTATATTGCCCGTTCAGGTGCGGCGCGTCGGCATAGGTGATGAAGAACTGGCAATTCGCGGAATCGACGCTATGGCCGCCGCGCGCCATGCCGACAATGCCGCGGCGGAACGGCACCTGCGAAAATTCCTGCTTAAGGTCGGGATATTTCGACTTGCCCCGCCCGTCGCCGCGGTCGCCGTCGCCGGTCTGCGCCATGAAGCCCGCAATCACCCGATGGAACGGCGCGTTGTCGTAAAAGCCGTCACGCGCCAGTTGCTTCAGCCGGGCGGCATGTTGCGGCGCGATGTCGTTGCGCAGCCGGATCACCACCGGACCTTGCGTGGTTTCCAGCACCAGGGTGTTCTGCGGATCGGATTGGGCCTGCGCCGGCCCGGCCCATACCAGCGCAGCCAACAGCACGGCAAAAATGCGGATCATAAAAGCTCCCGGAATGCATCGGACGGATCAGGATGTGAACTTGGCCTTGAGCCTTGCGGCGACCGGTGGCGGGACGAAATGCGACACGTCGCCTCCCATTTTGGCGATCTGCCGCACGAGTGTGGCGGTGATCGGGCGCACGCCGGGCGATGCAGGCAGGAAAACGGTCTGGACCTCAGGCACCATGGCGCCGTTCATGCCCGCCATCTGCATCTCATAATCGAGATCCGTGCCGTCCCGCAGCCCCCGGATCAGCAGCGTCGCGCCTTCACGTTGCGCTGCACGCACCACCAGATCGTCAAAGGTCAGATATCCGATCTCGCAGCCGCTCTCCCGCGCCACCGGGCGGCAGACCTCGGCCAGCATGTCCATGCGCTCCTGCGCAGAGAAAATCGGGGTCTTCCCGGGATGCACGCCGATCGCCAGCACCAGCCGGTCGGCGAGGCGCGACGCCTGGCGCACGATGTCCAGGTGACCGTTGGTCGGCGGATCGAACGAACCGGCATAGAGGGCTATTCGCGGCATGGCGTCCCGATCGGAGTTTCAGGCTCGGCTTTACGGCAGGAAATCGAGAGAGTTTTCGGAAAAAACCCGCACAAGAATCAACGCGTTGCTACCGATCCTGAAACAGAAATCGAGCTCCGCCCAGCCCATTTAGCCCGGCTTAATCCGTGGGTCACTAGCCCTTGCCGGCGGGAAGGGCAAGCCAACGCTGAGGGTCCGCCTGCCGTTCCCCAACCGTCACATTTTCGCGAGGGGCGAACCAAAGCCGTCCCTTGGGAGTCATCGGCGCACAGGAAGGAGGGCGTCGTGTCGAGCACGGCAGAAGGGATTGTCCGGAACAAGGGATTCTATGCGATCGCGAGTGCAGCCGCCCTTGCGGCCTCGATGATGGTCGCGATCCCCGCTTTGGTGAATGCCAGCGCGCCGGCCTCGGGCGCCAAGTCCGACATTGCCGATTTCGCCGACTGCGAGCTGCGCAGCTGGCCGTATTACGCCCGTGTCTGCGTACGCGACGAAACCCGCAATGCCGGACGCGCGGTCAATGTGCGCATCGTGGCGCTGGACCGCATCCCCCAAACCAAGATCGAGGCGGCGTCCGGGCCGGCTCCGGTCCGGCTCAGCCGCGAGGCGCTGATCGAGGCGGCGTCGATCCCGCCCTCCCATCTGGTCGCACCGTCAAGCTGGATGATGTCCTACGACGAGGCCAAGCTGAAGCTCGAGGCGGGCGATTTCATCCGCCGCACGGTGCGTTAAGGTCACGCAAAACGCGCTTCGTCTGATAGCCGTCGGTACACCCGCCGAGGCTAGCACAATGCGGCTGATGCTTGAACTCGTGTGCTGATCGCTGGGCGCACCGCTCGACAACGTCAACAATCTCGGGTGGACCGCGCTGATGGAATCGATCGTGCTTGGCGATGGCGGCAAGGCGCATACCGACACGCTGGAGGCGCTGGTAAAGGCCGGCGTCAATGTGAACATCCCGGACGGCCCCGGCATCACGCCGCTCGCACATGCGCGCAGGCGCGGCTACACAGCGATGGCCGCTTGAAGCGGCCGGCGCACGCTGACCCGCGCCGGTCAGCCAAGAAACGGCAATTCCACGAAAAGATGGAAGCCGTTCAGCGTCAGCAGCGCGCCGGCGATTCCCAGCGCGCCGCCGACAAAACTGAGCCAGACGATATCCGCGACGATGGCGACCGAGATCAGCACGATCGCGATCTGCAGCAGCGCCTCGGCATAGTCGAAATACGGATCCTGCTTCAGCGCATGATCGCGCTTGGCCTCGTATTCCCGCGCCCGCTGGATCAACTCCTTCTTGCCTTCGCGGGTCTCGGGCTCGGATTCGTAGCGCGCCGCCGTCCTGCGATAGGCTTCCGCCTTCTTTTTGAGCTCGGCTTGCAGCTCGGGCGAGAGTGCAGGATCGGTCTGAGCGAGGCGCAATTCGAGTTCGTCCGCCGCCAGCGCGAACGACGTCTGCCGCATGTTCTTGGCCTGGAAGAAATTCCAGAAATTCGACGCCAGGATGTTGTTGTTCACCGCCTCCTTGCCGGCATTCGATCCGCCGAGGCTGGTAATCGCAAGAATCATCGCAAAGATCGCGATGGTGATCGCCGCGCGCTGCTTGAAGGCGTCGCGCGGTTTTTCTTGATCCATCAATTCGGCAGCTTCATCGGCCTTCATGGCGTCCACCCGGTTTTGCCGCGGCGCAGGATGCACCACGGCGATGACAGAAATTTTGCTAAAGCGTAAATGCGGGCTCGCGCGCCCGCGATGCGACCCGCTGGACCGTTACGACCCGTTGGAAACGTCTTCGCCCTCTTCGGAGAGCCGTTCGACCGACACCACGCGCTCGTCCTCGGCGGTGTCGAAAACGATCACGCCCTGCGAGGAGCGGCTGACGATACGAATGCCTTCGACCTTGGTGCGGATCAGCTGGCCCCGGTCGGTGACCAGCATGATCTGATCCGCCTCCTCCACCGGGAAAGACGCGACCAGCCTGCCGGTCTTCTTGCGGATGGTCTTGGCGCCCTTCTTGCCCTCGAGGATGCCCATCGCGACGATGCCTTTGCCGCCGCGATTGGTGATCCGGTACTCATATGAGGAGGTGCGCTTGCCCATGCCTTTTTCGGTGACGGTCAGCACGAACTGTTCCGCCGCGGACATCTCGACATAGCGCTTTTCGCCGAGTTCGATCGCGTCTGCTGCCGCCTCTTCCGCATCGGTCTCGTCGTCCGTCTCCGCCGCATCCGCCTCGTCGCCGCGACGCACCGCATTGGCGCGCTTCAGATAGGCGGCACGCTCTTCGGCGGTGGCGTCGACGTGGCGCAGGATCGACATGGAGATGATGCGGTCGCCTTCCTCAAGCGAGATACCGCGCACGCCCATGGACGAGCGTCCGGCGAAGACGCGAACATCCGGAACGGCAAAGCGGATACATTGGCCGTTCGCTGCGGTCAGCAACACGTCGTCCTTTTCGGTGCAGATCTGCACATCGACGATGCCCTCGCCCTCGGCGAGCTTCATCGCGATGATGCCGGACGGACGGACATCTGCGAAATCGGAAAGCTTGTTGCGCCGGACCGTGCCCTTCGTCGTCGCGAACATCACGTCGAGCTTGTCCCAGGTCGACTCGTCCTCTGGCAGCGGCATGATCGTCGTGATGCGCTCGCCTTGCGCCAGCGGCAGGATGTTGATCAGCGCCTTGCCGCGCGCCTGAGGCGCGGCCACCGGCAGTTTCCAGACCTTGAGCTTGTAGACCTTGCCGAGCGAGGAGAAATAAAGGACAGGGGCATGGGTCGAGGCGACGAACAGGCGCGCGACAAAATCCTCCTCGCGGGTCTGCATGCCGGCCCGGCCCTTGCCGCCACGGCGCTGCGCCCGGTAGGTCGAGAGCGGCACGCGCTTGACATAGCCCTGATGCGATACGGTGATGACCATGTCCTCGCGGTGGATGAGGTCTTCCTCCTCAACCTCGTCCATCTGCTCGACGATCTCGGTACGGCGCGGCGTGGCGAAGTCCGCCTTCACCTTGGCAAGCTCGTCTTTGACGATGGTCTGGATGCGCGCGCGCGAGCGCAGGATATCGAGATAGTCGCTGATCTCGGCCGCGAGCTTGTCGAGCTCTTCCTGGATTTCCTCGACGCCGAGTGCGGTCAGGCGCTGCAGGCGCAGATCGAGGATGGCGCGGGCCTGCGTGTCGGACAGCCGGTAGGTGCCGTCCGGATTGATGCGGTGGCGCGGGTCGTCGATCAGAAGGATCATCGCCTCGACGGCCTTGGCCGGCCAGTCGCGCGAGATCAGCGCCTCACGCGCTTCGTTGGCGTCCTTGGAGGCGCGGATGAGCCGGATGATCTCGTCGATATTCGCCACCGCGATGGCGAGGCCGACCAACACATGCGCGCGATCGCGCGCCTTGTTGAGCAGGAATTTGGTGCGCCGTGACACCACCTCTTCGCGGAAGGCGAGGAAGGACTGCAGCAGGTCCTTCAGGTTCATCAACTGCGGGCGGCCGCCTTCCAGCGCCACCATGTTGGCACCGAACGAGGTCTGCAGCGGCGTGTAGCGGTAGAGCTGGTTCAGCACCACCTCGGGGATCGCCTCGCGTTTCAGCTCGATCACCACGCGATAGCCTTCGCGGCTGGACTCGTCGCGTAGGTCGGCGACGCCCTCGATCTTCTTCTCGCGCACCAGTTCGGCGATACGCTCGACCATGGTCGCCTTGTTCACCTGATACGGGATCTCGGTGACGACGATGGCCTCGCGCTCCTTGCGGATGGTCTCCATCTCGACCTTGCCGCGCATCACGATCGAACCGCGGCCTGTCTCGTAGGCATTGCGGATGCCGCCGCGGCCGAGGATCACGCCGCCGGTCGGAAAATCCGGGCCGGGTATGATCGCGTTCAGATCAGCGATCGAGATCGCCGGGTCGTCGATCATCGCCACGCAGGCGTCGATCAGTTCGCCGAGATTATGCGGCGGGATATTGGTCGCCATACCGACGGCGATGCCGCCGGCGCCATTGGCGAGAAGGTTCGGGAAGCGCGCCGGCAGAACGACAGGCTCGCGTTCGTTGCCATCATAGTTCGGCTGGAAATCGACGGTATCGCTGTCGATGTCGGCAAGGAGCGCCATCGCCGGCTTTGCAAGACGCGATTCCGTATAGCGCATCGCTGCCGGCGGATCGCCGTCGACCGAGCCGAAATTGCCCTGCCCGTCGATCAGCATCAGGCGCATTGAGAAATCCTGCGCCATACGAACAAGCGAGTCATATATCGCCTGGTCGCCATGCGGGTGATATTTACCCATCACGTCGCCGACGATGCGCGCCGACTTCACGTACTTTTTGTCGGGCGTATGCCCCTGCTCGTGCATCGAATACAGGATGCGGCGATGCACCGGCTTCAGGCCATCACGCGCATCCGGTAGCGCACGCGACACGATCACGCTCATTGCGTAATCGAGATACGAGCGCTTCATCTCCTCCGTGATCGACACGGGGCGGATGTCCGGCGGCAGAGCGCCTCCGGAGGCGGGGTTTTCGGGATCGGCCAAGAAGGGGTTCCGGGAAGCTTCAAAATCGGCCGCAGCAATAGCCGATTCACATCGGCAATGCCAATCTTTTCGGGCCGCGAACGGCGTATTTTTTCCTGCTATTTCAGTAAGTTATTACGCCCCTTTGGAGCGACATGCAGGCTGCCCCAGCATTGCCTTTTTTGGCCTTCCGCGCGAGGTTTCACGCGGCATGAATCCTGAGTTCTTCATCTCGGCTTTGGTGACGCTGCTCGTCGTGGTCGATCCGCTCGGCCTCGTACCGATCTTCACGTCGCTGACCGCGCGGCTGCCTGTACCCGCCCGCCGCCGGGTGGCACTGCGGGCGAGCCTGATCGCCTTCCTGATCCTGTGCGGGGCGGCGCTGATCGGCGACTGGCTGCTGCGGCAGCTCGGCATCGGGCTTCCGGCATTCCGGATCGCCGGCGGCCTTCTGCTCTTCTCCATCGCCTCCGAAATGGTGTTTGGGGTGCGCATCGTGCGCGAAGCCAACACGGCTGAAGCCGCAGTCGAAGAGGAGCACGTCCGCAACATCGCGGCCTTCCCGCTTGGCATTCCCCTGATGGCCGGACCCGGCGCCATCACCGCGGTGATCCTCCTGGCCGGCCGGGCTCAAGGCGACCCGAAACTGCTCGGCGGCCTGATCGCGGTCATCGCCATCGTCATGGCGGCCTGCCTGATCGCGTTCCTCATCGGCACGCGCATATCGAAGCTGCTCGGCGTCACCGGCAATGTGGTGCTGGAGCGGCTGCTCGGCGTGATCCTGGCCGCGCTCGCGGTTCAGTTCGTGATCGACGGCGTGCGGGCGGTGTGGAGTTAGGCCTCATAGCCCAAGCGGAGCAGGAGAAATATTTCGGAGGCCTGTCGATTCCGGCGCGGCCGGTTCGTCGCAAAGGCAGGACGGCCACCGGCCTCCGAAAAGCGAAGGAGACAAAACGATGCGCGTGATGGTGCTGGTCAAAGCGACGAAGGATTCCGAAGCGGGACTGAAACCCTCGGCGGAAACCAGCGAAATGTTCGAGGCCATGGGTAAATTCAACGAGGAACTGGTCAATGCCGGCGTCATGCTGGCCGGCGACGGGCTGAAGCCCTCCTCTCATGGCAAACGTGTGGCCTTTGACGGCCCAGGCCGCACCGTCATCGACGGCCCCTTCGCCGAGACCCGCGAGTTGGTGGCCGGATACTGGCTGTGGGAGGTCAAGGACATGGCGGAGGCAGTCGAGTGGGTGAAGCGCTGCCCCAATCCGATGCCGGGTCCAAGCGAAATCGAAATCCGCCCGCTCTACGAGATGGCCGATTTTGCCGACATCCTGAAGCCGGAAACCACCGAACGGCTCGAGCGTAACCGTGAGAATCTGGAAGACCGCTAAGAGCCTGCTTTGGCTTGCCATGCGCCCCGCCTTTTTCGTAAGCGAGGCGCGTGGCAACGCTCGAGATCCATAAATCGGTTGAAACCGTATTCCGCATCGAACGAGCCCGTCTTATCGGCGGCTTGACGCGGATGGTACGGGACGTGGGGCTCGCCGAGGAACTGGCGCAGGACGCATTGGTGATGGCACTTGCCGAATGGCCCATCACCGGCATTCCGCATAAACCCGGCGCCTGGCTGATGGCGGTTGCGAAACGCCGCGGCATCGACCGATTGCGACGTGAGGCGATGCTCGCGAGCAAACAAGCCGAGATTGGCCGCGACTTCGCCGAGGCGGGCGACGGCATTGTCGAGGAGATCGAAGCCGCGCTCGACGACGACATCGGCGACGATGTGCTCAGTCTGATCTTCACCGCCTGTCATCCGATCCTGTCGCGGGAGGCGCGCACGGCGCTCACCCTGCGGCTGATCGGCGGGCTGACCACCGACGAGATCGCGCGCGCCTTCCTGTCGAGCGAAGCCACGATTGCCCAGCGCATCGTGCGAGCCAAGAACACGTTGCGAAAGGCAGGTTTGACCTATGAAGTGCCACGAGGCGAAGAGCGCCGGACGCGCCTCGCATCGGTGCTCGAAGTCATCTACCTGATTTTCAATGAAGGCTACGCTGCCACCGCCGGCAAAGACTTGACCCGCCCGGCGCTGTGCATGGAAGCGCAACGGCTTGGCCGGATCCTGGCGGGCGCACTGCCCGACGAGCCGGAAGTTTTCGGACTTCTCGCACTGATGGAAATCCAAGCTTCGCGTCTGCGCGCCCGCACAAATTCTGACGGCTCCCTTATCCCCCTGACCGAACAAAACCGCGCCCGCTGGGACCAGCTTCTGATCCGCCGCGGCCTCGCTGCGCTCGAACGCGCGGTGGGGCTCGGTGGCGGCAACGGACCCTACGTTTTGCAGGCCGCGCTCGCCGCCTGTCACGCGAAGGCGCGCACCGCGAGCGATACCGATTGGACCAGGATTGCATCCATCTACGACGCTCTGCACGTAGTCATGCCCTCACCCGTGGTCGACCTGAACCGCGCGGTGGCCCACAGCATGGCTTTTGGTCCGGAAGCCGGGCTCAGGCTTCTGGACGAAATCGAACGCGCTGCTGCCTTGCGCAATTATGCACCGCTGCCGGCAGCCAAAGGCGATTGCCTGTTTCGGGTGTCGCGTCTCGCCGAGGCCAAAATCGAATTCGAGCGTGCGGCAAGCCTAACCCGCAATACGCGCGAACGGGATTTTCTGCTTGGCCGCGCCGCCGCCTGTATCCAATAACGCAGCCAGTCCGCTATTTGCTCTGCGCCAGCTTCTCCCGCGCCGCCTTGAAGCCAGTGACGAAGCGGTGCAGCGTCTGCGAGGTCTCGCCGCGCCGCAGCATCACCTCGACAATTGAAAAAACACCCCGCCGCGCAACCGCGGCCTCCAGCGCATCGCGCAGCTCCCGCCGCGTCGTCACGCGCTCGCCATAACCGCCAAGCGACGGCGCTATGCCTGCAAAATTCCAGTCTGACAGATCGTTGAACTTGGATTCCGGCTGGAACACCCGCAGCATTTCCCACGAGCAATTGTTGAACAGCACCACGATCGGATCGAGGCCATAGCGGCGGCAATTGCCAAGCTCCCAGCCGGTCATTTGGAAGGCGCCATCACCGACGAGGATCAATGGGCGTTCGCCAGTCGAGGCGGCCACGCCGATTCCCGCCGGCACCCCGAAGCCCATGCCGGCATAATAGCCGGGTGCGGCAAGCTCGGTATTCTCGATCTCCATCGCGGTGAACAGGCAGTCGCCCATATCCGCGGTCATCGGCATCGCGCCGTGACGGTCGAACAGATCGTTGATCGCGCAGGCAATGTCGGACGGCGCCACGGCGGTATCGTCGGCGTTCAGGCCGCGTGGATAGATCACCAGCGGCCGCGACAGCGCCAGTGCGCGCGGCGCTTCGGGGGCCCAGGTCACGAGTGCCTCGACCAGATCATCGAGCGGAATGCCGGGATAGACGTGATGGCCAACCCGCACCTCGCCGTCGATGGCGAGCATGGTGCGGCGCGGGTCGAGCTTGCGGCCCGACAGCGCGAAGTTGGTGTCGCACAGGATCACGCCAAGCAGAAGCAGCGTATCGGCGCCCTCGACGAGACGGGTTATGTCGGCCGCGCCTGCCGCACCGAGATAAGTGCCCGCAACGATATCGGGCGCATCGGCGAGCAAGCCGCGCCCCATGAAGGTCGTGACCACCGGAATGCCGAGCCGGCGCGCCAGGAGCGCCACCCTATCCTCGATGCCGTATCGCCTGATCTCCACATCGACCACGATGACCGGCCGCTCCGCCGAAGCGATCCGCGCCAGCACTTCGCTTGCGCATTCGGCCAGCGCCTCCTGATCGACTTCGGCGCGCGGCAGCACCGGCACCTCGGCGCATTCGGCGTCCACCATATCACGCGGGATCTCGATATAGACCGGGAGCGCGCGCTCACGGGCCGAGCGCAGCACGCGCGCGATCTCGGCCGGCGCGGTCTCGGCATCGGTGAGCACCGCCTGGTCGCAGGTGATCTCGCGGAACACCGCGAGTTGGGTGTCGACGGTTGCAGCCTGATGATGCAGCAGCAGCCCGCTCTGCCGTTCGCGCGCCCCCGGGGCGCCCGCGATCACCACCACCGGAGAGCGCTCGGCATAGGCGCCAGCCACTGCGTTGACTACATTGAAGGCGCCCGCGCCGTAGGTGACGACGGCAACCCCGATGCCGCCATGGAACCGCGCCGCAGCGTCCGCCGCAAAACCAACGGCGGGCTCATGGCTCAGTTCGTAATGCGGCAGGATGCGCGACTGCTCAATCGCCTTGTAGAAGGGCAGCACGAAATCACCGGGTATACCGAAGATTTCGCGGGCGCCATGCGCCTTGAGCGCATTGAGGAGTGCGGTTCCGACACTGGCCATGCTGCAAGTCTCGCATGGTTGCGCCAAACCGACAATCAAAGCCGGCTAGCTCCCGAACACCACCTTGTGCATGATCCGGCCTGGCCAGAAGGTGAAGACGCCGGCGATCACCAGTGCGCCGAGAAAGAGCGGCGTCATCGCGCGCTTGTGGCTGGCGATCCGATGCTTTCGCGCATGCAGCACCGCGAACGGCAGCATGATCAATGTGAAGATCGCCAGCAGATGGATCGGGCTCCAAGCGCCGAAGGTCCGCAATTCGTGGATGAAGAAGGCGGTGACGCAGACGGTGACCATCAGCATCACCCAGGCCCAGCCGACCACGCGGTGCGGCAGCGTGCCCTTGGGCGCCGCAAATTGGACGAGACCCAGCCCCAACTTAGAGAGCGCCGCGACTGTATGGACCTGGATTGCATGCGAGGCGTGAATGAGCGGCTCGAGCGTCATGGTCGCGTCACCGAGGTTTTCGTCACCAGAGTTGTGGCCGCGCAATCATCAGCCAGAAGATCGCGATCATGGCCGCGAAAGCCGGCCAGCCGAGGATGAACCAGTAGCGGAAATAGCGGTCGTAGTCGGCCGGCAGGGATCCGCCTCCGCGCAGCGCAACGACGGCGATATCCCGCATGCGCTTCTGGAAGACCAGAACCGGCATCCAGCAAGCGCCGACGAAGAGATACAGCGCAACCGCAGCGACGATCCAGGAATCGAGCAGCGAATGCCCCGCGACATAAGCCAGCGCGATCCCGGTGGCTGGCTGCACCACCACCGCGGTCGCGGTAAAGACCGCATCGGCGATCACCACAATGGTCGCGGTATGCGCGATCGCCGCCACGTCGCGCGAGCGATGCGCCATAAGCATGAAGAAGGCGATGCCGATCCCGGTACCGAACAGAACGGTCGCGCCGATAATGTGGGCGAGCTTCAGGAGGTGGTAGAGGTCGGGCAATCTTACGGCCCCACAAAGCCACATTCATTCAGCATTGCGGACCGGCCGAGAGCCGGCACCCGGAAAGCCCGCCAGTTCAACGCACGATCACCGGATTCCGGGTTCGCGCGCTTCACGCCCGCTCCGGAAAGACAACCTCAGAACGGAATCTCGTCGTCCATGTCGCGGCCGCCGCCGGCCATCGCCGGCTTGCGCGTCCCACCGGTAGGGCCGGTGGAGCCGAAATCGCTGCCGCCGCTATAATCCGACACGCGGTCGCCACCGCCGCCGCCCTTGCCGTCGAGCATCGTGAGCTGCGAGTTGAAGCCCTGCAGCACCACTTCGGTCGAGTATTTCTCGACCCCGTCCTTGTCGGTCCATTTGCGCGTCTGCAGCTGGCCTTCGACGTAAACCTTGGCGCCCTTCTTCAGATATTGCTCGGCGACCTTGCAAAGCCCCTCGTTGAAGATCACGACGCGGTGCCACTCGGTCTTTTCCTTGCGCTCGCCGGTCGCCTTGTCGCGCCAGGTTTCCGAGGTCGCGATCGACAGATTGGCAATCGGCCGGCCGTCCTGGGTGCGCCGGATTTCCGGATCCTTGCCGAGATTTCCCACCAGGATCACCTTGTTGACCGAACCCGCCATCGCACACTCTCCCGTTCCGGACACCGCGCCCGGCTCTCGGCCGCGCGCTTCCCAAATCTTCCGCACCCTAGTGCGAAGCCTGTCCTGCGGCTTGTGGAAGCCGCAACGAAAATCCCTTTTCCACAACTGGCAGCGGCCAGCGGCCGTTCAAGGCTCGGCGATCGGCCCGATCCGTCGCCCTCAATAATGTTCCCTTTTTGTTCTTATCAGGTTGTGGCGGGGTCCGCAACAGCATTCGTCACTTCAGCTTCGGCAGCCCCTGCCGCAGCTTGAAGTAGCCCGGCCATGGATCCTTCGATCCCACGAACCGCTTCACATCGCCAACGGCCACCGGATGCGCGCTGTCGAGCCGCGCCAGCCGCTCCCACGACACTGGCACTGCGACCGGCGCGCCCTTGCGCGCCCGCGTGGAGAACGGAGCAATCGCGGTCGCGCCGCGCTGGTTGCGCAGGTAATCGACGAAGATCTTCCTACGCCGCTTGGCCTTGGACATGGTGGCGATGAAGCGGTCTGGATCGTGGTCGGCCATTACCCGCGCCAAGGCTTCTGCGAATTCGCGATGCTGGTCCCAGGAATGCCCGCGGCGCAGCGGCACGACCACATGGACGCCCTTGCCGCCCGTCACCATCGGGAAGGATTGCAGTCCGACCTCCGTCAATAGACCGCGCATGTCTTTCGCAGCTTGCTTCACATGGATGAAATCGAGCCCCTCGTCGGGATCGAAATCGAACACGAGCCTATCCGGCTTCTCTACCTCGTCGGCATGGCTGCACCAGATGTGCAGTTCGAGCACGCCCATCTGTGCGGCGGCGACGAGGCCGCGCTCGTCCTCAATGTACAGATAGCGGTCGGAGCCAGACTTCTCGCGGATCGCGATCGCCTTGAACTCATCCGGCCAGCCCTGCGAGGCGTGTTTCTGATAGAAGGTCTCGCCGCCGACCCCGCGCGGCGCGCGCACAAGGCTGAGCGGCCGGTCGGCGACATGCGGCAGCATCAGGTCGGCGATGGAGAGATAGTGCGCGATCACATCGCGCTTGGTGATCTTCACATCCGGATAGAGCACGCGATCGGGATGGGTGATGCGGACGCCGGCGATCTCCTCGGTGTCGCCTGCCGCCCGCGATGCAATGTGAGGCGTCGCCTTCCGAACGCGCGCGCCGGCCGGCGCGGTCTTTTTCGCTACGGCTTTGCGGGCAGATGTCGTGATGGCAGATACCTTGCGGGCAGATGCCTTGCGGGCGGATCGCTTCGCCTTGATGATCGGCACAGGCGGCTCCTTCACGATCTCGGTGGCCGGCTTGTCGCTCCGCAATCCCTTGAACGAGCCCTGCCGGATGAGGCCGTCGCGCGTCCAGCCCCGGAAGGCAATCTCCGCCACAAGCCGCGGTTCCACGAAGCGGGCACGGCGCGCGACGGCCGGGGGAACATCCGCGACTGGTGGCGTTTTTCGCGACAGCGCCCGGAATTCCTGCGACAGCCGGTCGAGCTCTTCGCCCGAATAGCCTGAGCCGACGCGTCCGGCATAGCGGAAGCTGTCTCCTTCCCGCAGCGCCAGCAGGAGCGACGAGAACGGGCGCCCGGCCTTGTCCGACGGCCGCCAGCCGATAATGACGAATTCCTGCTCGAAGCCGCATTTGCTTTTCAGCCAGCTACGCGTGCGCCCCGAATGGTATGGCGCATCCGCCTGTTTGGAGATCAGGCCTTCCAGCTTCATGACGCAGGCCTGTTCGAAGGCTTTCGCGCCGTTGCCCACGACATGATCGGAGTAGATCAGCGGCGCGCCGACACCCTGCATCAGGTCGCGCAGCGCCGCCTTGCGCTCGGTCAGCGGACAGCGGCGCAAATCCTTCCCGTCAAGCTCAAGCAGATCGAACAGGTAATAGGTCAGCGCGCCCTTGCCGGTCGACAGCGCGTCCTGCAGCGCGCCAAAATCGGTATGCCCCTTGGCGTCCGCAACCGCGATCTCTCCGTCGAGCAAGGCGCTCGTGCAATTCAGGCCCTTCAATGCGGGAACGAGGCGCGCAAACCTGTCGGTCCAGTCGAGACCGTTGCGGGTATAAATCGCAACGCGGCCGCCCGCGAATGCCGTGACGGCGCGATAGCCGTCATACTTGATCTCGTGCAGCCAGTCATTTCCTGCGGGCGGTGCCTCGACCAGTGTCGCGAGTTGCGGTGCGACGAAGGCGGGAAGCTTTGGGCTTGCCACGGTTGGTCGCCGCGGAGCTTCTGGCGGGTCGCTTACGGGCTTTTTTTTTGAGCCGCTGCGCTGGGCGCTCGCCGAGTTTACGCTCGCCGACTTTGTGCTCGCCGTCTTGCGCACGCCAATGATTTCGGGATCGTCTTTCGCCGCTGCGCCGCCCTTGCGGTTGGAATGCCAGACTTTGGTGCCTTGCGCGATCTCGTCCATGGTCCGGCCGGACTTCACGCTGGTCAGCTCGGTCTCGACCGACGGCGTGCCGCCCCGCCGCATGTAATCGTCAAGCTCCTTGATCAGCAGCCAGTTGTCGCCCTTGTCCTTCGGCGAACGCTTGCGCAGCTTCACCAGCGCCCATTTGCCATGCAGCCGCTTGCCGCGCAGGATGAAGGCAAGCTTGCCCTTCTTTAATTGCGCATCGACATCCGGCTCCTGCGGTATCCAGGTTCCGGTGTCCCATAGCATGACGGTGCCGCCGCCATATTCGCCTTCGGGAATCGTACCTTCGAACGAGCCGTATTCGATCGGGTGATCCTCGGTGCGCACCGCAAGCCGCTTGTCGTCGGGATCTTCGCTCGGGCCTTTCGGCACCGCCCAGCTCATCAGCACGCCGTTCCATTCCAGGCGGAAATCATAGTGAAGCGCGCGCGCGGCGTGTTTCTGGATCAGATAGCGAAGCTTCGACGTCTTCTGCTTGCCGACCGCGCCCTTCGGCTCCGCCGTGCGCGAGAAGTCGCGCTTTTCGTAATAGGCACGCAGCGATCCGCGGGGCACCGGCTACACCCTCACGCCGCCTTGCGGCGTGAGGTTTTCTTTGCGGTCTTGGCACTCTTGGTCTTGCCGCTCTTGGTCTTGCGCGCCGGAGCCTTGGCCTTGCCTCCAGCGCCCGCCGCCCGGGGCTCGCCACCGGCGCCCTTCGCGGCGGCGCCCTTCCCCACACTGCGCTTGAGCGCATCCATGAGATTGATGACGTTGGAAACCGGCGGGGCTTCTTCGATCTCGCGCGGCGCGCGTTTCTCCTGCTTGGCCTTGATCAATTCGCGCAACGCCGCCGTGTAGGTGTCCTTGAATTTTTCCGGCTGGAAGTCGCCGGCCTTCTTCTCGATCAGTTCCTCGGCCAGCGAGACAAGGTCGGCATCGACCTTTTTCGACGGCAGGGTGTCGAAGGCCTCGCCCGGCTTCCGGATCTCGTCGGCGTAGCGCAGCGTCTCCAGCAAGAGCCCCTTGCCATAAGGCTTGATGGCAACGATCGAGCCCTGCCCGCGCACGACGAGCTGGCCGAGGCCGATCTTCTTCGTTTTCTTCAGCGCATCGCGCAGCACGATATAGGCTTCGGCTGCATCCTCGTCCTCCTCGGACGGCACGATGTAGAACGGCCGGTCGAAATAGACCGGATCAATTGCGTCGTCGTCCACGAACTGGGTCAGGTCGATGGACTTCTTGGCTTCGAGCTTGACGTCGTTGATCTCCTCGTCGGTCAGCAGAACATACTTGTTCTTCTCGACCTCGTAGCCTTTCACGATCTCGGAGGCATCGACCGGGCCGATGCCTGGCACCACCTTCTCGTAGCGGATGCGCTTGCCGCTCGGCTCATGGATCTGGTTGAACGAAATCCGGCTGGTGGATTTGGTGGCAGGCAACACCTCGACCGGGATCGAGACCAGGGCAAGCCTGATCCGGCCCGACCAATACGCACGCGTGGGCATGGGAAACCCTCAACTACAGGACTGGCGCCATTCAAGTTCATAAAGCGGCCCGCGCCAAGGCGGTTCCACTTCAATTCGGAGCGACCATCGCCACATTGGCGGGAAATCGTGAACGGACTTGTCCCCAGCCGGTCTTGCGCAACCAAGTCATGCGCGATCCGCTCTGGCGCACCGCACACGTTCTCACTATGTTCGCTGTAATCCCCTGTCCCTGTGTCCGATCGTGCCGACCCGGCGCCGGACCTGCTGAGCTCCAAAGTCCGGCCGCATGAACGACCTTTTCGACAAGAGCGCCAGATCGCCCCGTCGCGCCGACAGCCGCCTGATCTCGATCCGCGGCGCCCGCGAGCATAATCTCAAGAATATCGACGTCGATCTGCCGCGCGATTCGCTCGTGGTGTTCACCGGGCTGTCGGGCTCCGGCAAATCCTCGCTCGCCTTCGACACCATCTATGCGGAGGGCCAGCGCCGTTATGTCGAATCGCTGTCGGCCTATGCCCGGCAATTCCTCGAGATGATGCAGAAGCCGGATGTCGACCAGATCGACGGGCTGTCGCCGGCCATCTCCATCGAGCAGAAGACCACCTCGAAGAATCCGCGCTCGACCGTCGGCACCGTCACCGAGATCTACGACTACATGCGGCTACTGTTCGCCCGGGTCGGCGTGCCCTATTCGCCCGCCACGGGTCTCCCGATCGAGAGCCAGACCGTGTCGCAGATGGTCGACCGGGTGCTGGCGTTGCCCGAGGGCACGCGGCTCTATATCCTCGCGCCCGTCGTGCGCGACCGGAAGGGCGAATACAGGAAGGAGATCGCCGACTGGATGAAGCGCGGCTTCCAGCGGCTGAAGATCGACGGGGTATATTACGAGATTGCCAACGCGCCTACGCTCGACAAGAAGTTCAAGCACAATATCGATGTTGTCGTGGACCGCATCGTGGTGCGGCCCGACATCGCGCAGCGGCTGGCCGAAAGTTTCGAGACCGCTTTGCATCTCGCCGAAGGCATGGCGGTCGCGGAATTCGCGGATGGCGGTGTAGCGGCCGAAGGCAAGCGGCTGAAAGGCTCGCACGCCGAAGAGCGCCTGCTGTTCTCCGAGAAATTCGCCTGCCCGGTCTCCGGCTTCACCATCGCCGAGATCGAGCCCAGACTCTTCTCGTTCAACAATCCGTTCGGCGCCTGCCCGAAATGCGGCGGACTCGGCGTCGAGGCGCATATCGACGCCGAACTCGTCATCCCCGACAAGGACGCCACCTTGCGCAAGGGCGCGATCGCGCCCTGGGCCAAATCATCGTCGCCCTATTACCTGCAGACGCTCGAGGCGCTGGGCAAGCATTATAAGTTCACGCTCGACACCAAATGGAAGGCGCTGGCGAAGAAGACGCAGGACGCGATCCTGTACGGTTCCGGCGACGACGAGATCAAGTTCACCTATGACGACGGCCTGCGCTCCTACACCACGAAAAAGCCGTTCGAGGGCGTGATCACAAATTTGGAACGGCGCTTTCGCGAAACCGAGAGCGAATGGGCGCGCGAGGAACTGGGCAAGTATTTCTCCGACGTGCCGTGCGACGAATGCCACGGCTATCGTCTGAAACCCGAGGCGCTTTGCGTGAAGATCGGCGGGCTGCATATCGGGCAAGTCTCCGACATGAGCATCAAGCGCGCCGCGGACTGGTTCGAGGCGATCCCCGAAAAGCTCAACAAGCAGCAGAACGAGATCGCGGTCCGCATCCTGAAGGAGATCCGCGACCGCCTGCGCTTCCTGGTCGATGTCGGCCTCGAATATCTCACCCTCGCCCGCGCCTCGGGCACGCTATCGGGCGGCGAGAGCCAGCGCATCCGGCTCGCCTCGCAGATCGGCTCGGGGCTGACCGGCGTGCTCTACGTGCTCGACGAGCCCAGTATCGGCCTGCACCAGCGCGACAATGCGCGGCTCCTCGACACCCTGAAGCGGCTGCGCGACCTCGGCAATACCGTGATCGTGGTCGAGCATGACGAGGACGCGATCCGCCTCGCCGATCACGTGCTCGATATCGGCCCCGGCGCCGGCGTGCATGGCGGGCGTATCGTCGCGCAGGGCACGCCCGACGAGGTGATGGCGAACAAGCAGTCGCTCACCGGCAAATATCTCACCGGCGAATACGGCATTCCCGTCCCCGAGCGCCGCGCGCCGTCGAAGCATCGCGCCATCAAGGTGGTCAACGCGCGCGGCAATAACCTCAAGAACGTCACCGCCGAAATCCCGCTCGGCCTGTTCACCGCGGTCACCGGCGTCTCGGGCGGCGGCAAGTCCACCTTCCTGATCGATACGCTCTACAAGGCGATCGCCCGCAAGCTGAACGGCGCGAGCGACGCCCCCGCCCCGCACGACCGCATCGAGGGGCTGGAGCATATCGACAAGATCATCGACATCGACCAGTCGCCGATCGGCCGCACCCCGCGCTCCAACCCCGCGACCTATACCGGCGCCTTCACGCCGATCCGCGAATGGTTCGCCGGCCTGCCGGAGTCGAAGGCGCGCGGCTACGAGCCCGGCCGCTTCTCGTTCAACGTCAAGGGCGGCCGCTGCGAGGCCTGCCAGGGCGACGGCGTCATCAAGATCGAGATGCACTTTCTGCCGGATGTCTACGTCACCTGCGAGACCTGCAAGGGCAAGCGCTACAATCGTGAGACGCTCGACGTCACCTTCAAGAACAAGTCGATCGCCGACATTCTCGACATGACGGTCGACGAGGGCGCCGAGTTCTTCAAGGCGGTGCCGAAGATCCGCGATATCCTCACCACGCTGCAGCGCGTGGGGCTGGGCTATATCCATATCGGCCAGCAGGCCACGACGCTCTCCGGCGGCGAAGCGCAGCGCATCAAGCTCGCCAAGGAATTGTCGAAGCGCGCCACCGGCCGCACGCTCTACATCCTCGACGAGCCGACCACGGGGCTGCATTTCCACGATGTCGCGAAGCTGCTCGACGTGCTGCACGAACTGGTCGAGACCGGCAATTCGGTGGTGGTGATCGAGCACAATCTCGAGGTCATCAAGACCGCGGACTGGATCATCGATCTTGGCCCCGAAGGCGGCGACGGCGGCGGCGAGATCGTCGCGGCCGGCACGCCGGAGGACGTGGTGAAGGAGAAGCGCAGTTACACCGGGCAATATCTCAAGCCGGTGCTGGCCAAGGGCGGCCCGAAACGACGGAAGGTGGAAGCGGCGGAGTAGCGATCAGTCGAAAACAACGGCGGCCTTAGCCGCATCCTCCCCACCCTCAATAGCTGACTGACCTTCGTCGTCGGTGATTTCGACTCGAGTTTGATCCATCACAAACTTCGAATTATTTCTCCGTTCGACACGCTGAACTGCTGCTTTTACGATCTCGAACTCGTCCCGGCGAATCTTCACAGCCGACGGCATTGTCCCCTCCAACCCTCAAGGAACTCGACGAGTCGCAAATCCGACAGTAGGATCATTAGAAAACGCGGAGGTTAACGAACGGTTCCTGTACATGCCTATAATCGATTCGTCTGAATTTCCGGAACTCATCTTTGCCGTTGCAGGTCCGATTGGCGTTGATATCGAATCGATATGCAACAGCCTCGCCGACGCTCTGCGATTAGTCCGCTATAAAACCGAGGTCATACACCTCACCAAAGAGATGATGATCTATGAGCCAGCGGCGAAACCTCCTCGCCCCTCTGAGATCAATTTTTACACAGACGTCATATACAAGATCAAGTACGCAAACGCCCTTTGTCAAGAACTAAAGGACGCATCGGCGCTCGCTCAGGTTGCCCTAAGAGCCATCGCGACGAGGCGCGCGATGCTGCCCGGCGGAAAGCTCCAAGTACCTGTCGCTTCAACCGCGTATCTTATCCGACAGTTGAAACGTCCCAATGAAATCTCTCTGCTCCGCAAAGTATACGGTAAAAATTTCATTCTGATTTCAGCTTACGGCTCACCCGAACACAGGCTTAAACTCCTTGAAGAGCGTCTCCGCCGGACGTTACCGCCCTCGACCACAGCGAACGCGCTCACATCCAAAGCATTGGAGCTCATGTCTCTCGATGCCGACGAAGAGGGTAACGACTATGGCCAGCGCCTACGCGAAACCTTCCATCTCGGTGATGTCTTTATTGACGGATTGTCCAAAGGAGAAATGGACCGTCAACTGACGCGTTTCACCCAAGCCTTTTTTGGCCGCACTGACATTACTCCCACAAAAGGAGAGTACGGCATGTACGCGGCGAAAGCTGCTTCGTTTCGTTCTTCCGATTTATCTAGGCAGGTTGGCGCTGCCATTTTTTCTGATGACGGCGAGCTAATCACGCAAGGATGCAACGAGGTACCCAAAGCGCTCGGCGGTACCTACTGGGATTCGGAGTCGCCCGACTTTCGAGATGTGAAGCTCGGCTACGATCCCAACGACATCTTGAAGAGAGACATTCTCCGCGATCTGTTTGATCGTTTGGCTAGCGCGAACCTGCTTTCCGAAACAGCAAAGGCGCTCGGCTCTATCGATGACATGGTCAGCGCCCTCACCAGAAAGCGGAGGCCAGGGACGAGCGACACGGACGGCCCACTCGCGAGAGCTCAGTTGATGGATGTCACTGAGTATGGACGAGTTGTTCACGCTGAGATGTGCGCACTTTGTGATGCAGCCAGACTCGGCCGGAGCGTAAAGGGTTCAACACTCTATTGCACCACGTTTCCCTGCCACAACTGCACCAAGCACATCTTAGCCGCCGGAATAAAGCGGGTATTTTACATTGAACCTTATCCGAAGAGTAAAGCAAAAGATCTACATCAGAACGAAATTGAGATTGAGAAAGAGGTCGAGGGGCGGGTTTCGTTTCTGCCGTTTTTAGGTATTTCACCTTCTCGTTATCGCGACATCTTTCAGAAGACACTCAAGAGAAAAAGAGACGATGGAACGGCGAAGCGGTGGCTGACGGATACCGAGCGGCCTATTATCGACAATCCATCGAACGCGTATGTTGAGCGCGAACCCGAAGAGTACAGCCGCCTCCTTGGACAGTTCGAGCGCAAGGACTCTTAGCAAGCGTAGCCCGGATGAAGCGCAGCGAAATCCGGGGCCACCTGTCCCGCATTGCGCTATGCTCCATGCGGGCTACGGACCAAACAACTCACGCCGCATCCGCGGGCCGCACGCGCTTCGCGATCTCCGCGCCCTTCTCCCGCTCCACCGCGGTAATGCCGTGCGCGCCTACCGGTCCTGCCGGAAATAAGGCTTCGTCTTGATCTTCAGCAGTACAACGGGCGATGCCATCAGTAGCGCGCCGATCGCGAGCGAGCCAGCCAGCGTCGGCAGGCCGAGCAGACCGTCCTGCGCCGCGCGCCAATAACAGGCCAGTGCGACCGGATAGAACAGCACCACGGCCGTGAACACGCCAGGCGAGTTGCGTCCGCCGGTCCGCAGCACCGGAAGGACATGAAAGAAGGTCGCATTGATCAGCATGAGCGCGGGAAATGCGAGCGACACCACAGGCGCCTGCGCGCCGATCTGCGCGGCGGCAATGCCCAGCACGACCACGATGGCATTGGTGACGTAGAAATCGGTCCATTCGACCGGCAGACCGATCACCGCACGGGCCCAGTTGCGCCAGTCGAGCTCGTATTCCTCGAGCATGTGCACCGCATAGGCAGCGAGCGCCAGCCATAACCAGCCCGCCAGCGACATCGTTCGTGTCTCCGATGAATTGCGCCGCCGTTGTATCAGGATTCGCTTTGATCGCGGCTGCCGCGGATTTACAGTCAACTCGTGGATGAAAGGCTGCGACATCCGGTTGGTTCCGGCCCGGCCACGCGAAGGACAGGCCATGACCGATCCGCTCGGCAGAGCCACCGATGCCCGGCAGACGATTGTCTATGCCAGCGCCAAGATCGGGCGGAAATTCGTCTGGCTCGGCATGACTGCGCTGGTCGCGGGCGCGATCCTGCTCTGGCTTCAGCCTGCGGATTTCGGGCCGTTCGAATGGATGATGCTGGCGCTCACCCTTGCGGTCGGCGCCGCCTGTACGGGCTACGGCCTGCATCGCTGGCTGAAGCCGAAGCCGATGCTCACGCTGTCGCCCGCAGGATTGCGGTTGCATATCGATATGGTCAAGGACGTGCTGATCCCGTGGGACGAAATCCGCGGCGTCGATAGCATTGACATCAGCGGCAAGGTCGGCCGCCATTTCGTCCATCTGCCGGGCGTCACTGTGGTACTTGTCACCCGCACCTTCTATGACAGCCGCATCCATGTCGACTCGTGGTTCATGCGCGGTCCGGGCTGGGAGACGAATTTCATCCCGAAGGGCGATCTTGTGCAGGTCGCGCTGCATCACGATGCACTGCCGGCCAGTGCAGCGGACTTGCGAACCGCGGTCGAGACGCGATGGCGCGCCTTCGCGCCGGAACGGAACGGTCGCAACAGCGCCCTCGCCGCTTCGCCTTCCGTAGCAAAGCAGGGCGGCGCACCATGATGAAGCCCGCATCCGATCTTTAGCGCATCGTGACCTTCCGCGACACCAGGGTCATAAAGGCGCTGTTGATCGTCGGCCTGATGCTGATCGCGCTCGCAGCGCTCTTCATCTCCTTCCCGGTCTACGACCGCCATGCGAAAATCGGCTGGTTCATGGGCGCGTTCGGGATCGTCTGCGTGCTGTGGGGCCATTACGGCCTGTTCCGCGGCGGCAAACCGCTGCTCACGCTCTCACCGCACGCACTCACGCTGTCGTCGCTCGCCAAGGACATTGTCATTCCGTGGCATCAGGTGCGCGGCATCGACACTGTGACGTTCCGGACCGCAACCACGATCTGGATCCAGCTGCCGCCGTTGATCGTTCCGGTGAAGCTGCGCGATGTCAGCGTGGTGCTGATCGCGCGCGACTTTTACGAGCGCGAAATCCTGCCCGCCTTTCCGGTGCTGTGCCACACGCCGGTCTTTGGCCGCACCTTTCGCCCGCGCGGCGACAATCTGATCGAGGTCTGCCTGCATCACGATCTGTTGCCGGCGACCTCGGACAATATCAGGAAGGAGGTCGCCGCGCGCTGGTATGCGTTCCGCGACCCAGGCGATACGGAGACCGCTGCGGCGGGTACGGCTGAATCGTCACCGGCCGACCCCGCAACGCCTCCGGCGCGCCGGCGCCCGCTCGACAAGATCAGATTTCGCATCAATTGGGAGAAAAAGTAGCAAGCGTAACCCGGATGAAGCGCAGCGAAATCCGGGACCAGCCGCCCCGCAGGGCGCTTCGCTTCATGCGGGCTACCCGCCCTGCCGGTCCCGCTGCGCCCCGCGTCATCCGCACACCACCAGAATCAGGCAGCCATGCTAGCCTGGCGCTGTTCCCTTGAGTCGCGTGCGTCCCATTCCCCTCGCAGACCGACCTCACAGGACCGACCCCGCATGCATCCGCTCAATCTCGTTTCCGCCGACTGGCAGAAGGCGCTGCCCGCGCTGATCGCCGTCGGCATCGTCGTCTGGTTCGTGCTGTTCCGCGCAACGCCCACCACCGAACAGGCCCTCTTCGCCGCCTTGCTGATCATCTACATGATCCACCAGATCGAGGAGCATCTGTGGCCCGGCGGCTTCCGCCAATTCGCCAATGCCCATGTCTTCAAGAGCGGCAACGACGACTGGCCGGTGAGCGAAGGCGGCGTTGCGCTGGTCAATGTCGGCTATGTCTGGCTGCCGATCCTGTGCGCGGCGCTGTTTCCGGGGCCGCTGCGCTGGCTCGGGCTCGGCTGGGTCGGGCTGACGCTGATCAACGCGCTGACCCATATCGTCACCTCGATCCGTTTCAAGGTCTATAATCCGGGGCTGATCACCTCCATCGTGCTGTTCCTGCCCTTCACCATCTGGATGCTGGCGCGGGAAGTCGCGGCCGGCATGCTGACCGGCTGGCAGGTGGTGGCGCTGCTGATCGCCGGCATCGTGCTGCATTTTCCAGTAGCGGCGCTGTTCGTCATCCCCTACCGGCGTGGGGAGCCGCGCGCGCAATCGCAAGTCTGAACGCGACAAGGCCGGGCCGCGACGATCCGCGGCCCGGCCTGCCATTTCCGTTTAAGCCCAATCAGTGACGGCGCGCCTCGTCGGCAAATCGCCGGGCATTATCGGCCACGTCATCGGCGGCGTCCGCGGCCGTGTCGGCGGCTGCGCGCTTCATGCGGAGCGCCTTCTCGGCGATGTCGTGCTGGGTCTCCTGCGCGGCACCCATCAGAGAACGGGCGGCCGACCCGATCGCCTCAGTGGCGCCGTTGGCGATTACGTCCCGCGCGGCAGCGGCGGCGCTCACGGCCGCCTCCTTCATCAGGGCGCCGCCGTCGGCCATGGCGCGCCCGGCGCGCTGGCCGGCATCGGTGCGCGATGCGACGAGTACCGCTGCCGCCGCACCCGCCGCCGCAACCAGCGCCTCAGCCATGATCACGCGGCTGGTCTGGGAGGCCAGCACGTCCTTCATGAAATTCGCCGGAACGAAATCGAGCAAGCCGCTCATGATGCCGCCGCTATTGCGGCGCGCCGACGACGCACTGCGCGCACGCGCGCTGGCCGCCTTGCGGCCTGCAGCGCGCTTCGCCGGGCGCTTTGTGGTGCGAGCCGCGCTCTGCGCAGTCCGCGTCTTCTTTGCCTTTGCCATAACCGTCGTACCTTGCGTCTCGAGGGGGTGAAAAGCCGCAGGACAACCCACAAGCCCGGACCATGTTCCACAGGCGATGACACGTTCTGTTATTTTGTGCCGCAACCAGTCCGGCGATCCGGCCGCAGGCCTTGTCCCCGCACGGCCCAGGCACGGTATGCTGTGCCCTCGTAGGATTATGAAACCATGGCCCTGCCGCACGCGCAGCCCACACAACTCCGAAAGTGGATCAAAGCCCTCTACGAGGGCCGCTCCGAGCGGGCCAACCGTTTCCGCTACGGGCTTCTGGTCTTCGACAGCATCACCCTGATCTTTATCGTCGTCACCTCGTTCCTGCCGCGCGAAGACTGGATCGAGGTCGCCGATGTCGGCTTCGGGTTGTTGATTCTCGCTGACTTCGTCGCCCGGCTCTATATCAGCGACCGCCCTTGGCGCGATCTGTTGCACCCCGTCACCTGGGCAGACGCGGCGGCCATTGTATCCTTTCTCGCCCCGCTGGTCGGAGAGCCCGCCGGGTTCCTGCGCATCCTGCGCACGCTGCGATTCCTGCGCAGCTACCAGTTGCTGGCGCGGCTGCGCCAGGATTTTCCGTATTTCCGCACCCATGAGGACGTGATTCTGGCAGTGGCGAACTTTGTGGTGTTTCTGTTCGTCACCACCGGCTTCGTCTACGAGACGCAGCACCTCACCAATCCCGGCATCAAGAATTATGCGGACGCGCTCTATTTCACCGTCACCGCACTGACCACAACCGGCTTCGGCGACATCACCCTGGAGGGCACGTCGGGCCGGCTGATATCCGTCCTGATCATGATTTTCGGCGTCACGCTGTTTTTCAATCTGGCGCGCGCGGTGCTTCGTCCGAGCAAGGTCCGCTATGAATGCCCCGATTGCGGGCTGATGTCTCACGACCCCGATGCCGTCCACTGCAAGGCTTGCGGCCGGATGCTGAAAATTCCGAATGCGGGCAACGATTGATGGCAGCTTCGTCAACCGCCTCCGGGCCACCCTATTCGCTGGTCATTTTCGATCTCGATGGCACCCTCGCCGACAGCTTTCCGTGGTTTCAGCGGACGGTAAACGCGGTCGCGCGGGAATTCGCGTTCCGGCAGGTTGCGCCGGACGACATCGACGACCTGCGCCGCGCAGGAACCGGCGAAATTCTCAAGCAGCTCGGTGTGCCGCCATGGAAGCTGCCGCGGATCGCAAAGCGCATGCGGGCACTGAAGCGCGAGGCCATCGGCCATATTCCGCTGTTTTCCGGCGTCCCACAGATGCTTAAGACATTGCGCGGCAGCGGCCTGCGTCTTGCGCTCGTGTCGTCCGATTGCGAAACCAACGCAAAGGCACAGCTCGGGGAATGTGCGCTCCTTTTTTCGGAGTTTGACTGCGGCGCCTCGCTGTTTGGCAAGGCGGCGAAATTCCGCAGGGTGATGCGGCGAGCGGGCGTCTTGCCGGCGCGAACGATCGCGATTGGCGACGAGGAGCGCGATCTTGCTGCCGCCCGTGAAGCCGGAATTCCCTTCGGCGGCGTCGCCTGGGGCTATTCCGATCCGGCTGCGCTGCGCATGCGCGAGCCCGATATCTGGTTCGAGCGGGTCTGCGATATGGCTCAGACGCTCTGCGCCGGTTCGAGGCCTATTGCGCCGTAAGGAATTTTGAATTCTGATTTCGCTCTCTCATCGAGTCCGGGTTATCTCCGGTGGCCGCACCCGACAGAACCGCTCCAGTCCTGATTACCGGCTGCTCCAGCGGCCTTGGTCAGGCCACCGCCCGACTTTTCCGGGAAGCCGGCCATCTGACGGTCGCGACCGCGCGCAACCCCTCCGACCTCACGCCGCTCGCAGATATCGGTTGCGATACGCTGCAACTCGACGTCACCGACGAGGAATCCCGGACGAACGCCGTGGCTGAAGCCGAACGGCGTCACGGCGCCATCGGCGTGCTTATCAACAATGCCGGTTACGGCCAGTACGGCCCACTCGAAGAGATCAGCACCGCACTGCTTCAACGTGCATTCGACACCAATGTGTTCGGCCTGTTGCGCATGTCGCAACTGGTGCTGCCGGGGATGCGCCGAACCGGACGCGGCCGGATCATCAATATTTCGTCGCTCGCGGGGCGCGTCACCGCGCAGGGCGGCGGCGTCTACCACATGACGAAGTATGCAGTGGAGGCGATCGCCGACGCGATGCGGCCCGAGGTAAAGCCGTTCGGTGTCGATCTCGTCAGTGTTTTGCCGGGGCCGTTCGTATCGCCCTATCGGGACAAAGTGATCGCAAGCATTCCCGATACCGGCGATAACTCCCCCTATCGCACCTACAAGGACAATATCGGCGCCTACATGCTGCACTTTCTCGACGAGAAGGCCTTCGGCACCATGCCGGTGCTGAAGGTTGCGCGTATCGTATTGAAGGCAGCGACCGCGCCCAAGCCGCGCACCCGCTACAATGTCGGCTTCTGGGCCAATTTCGGTCCAGTCGGTCGCTATCTCGCGGGCGACCGCATCGTCGATTGGTGGATGTCGCGCGAAATTCCGTACGACCGGCCACGCAAGTAATCTGGTTATTCAGCGGACTCACCCATCGCCTCGGCTTTCTTGAGCCAGCCGTTCCGCTTTTCATCCGATGCATCGGCGACCATGCCGAGCAGCGTCTCGCGCACCGGCTTGACGCCGATGAAATGGAGGATGTTGTACTTCAACAATTTTAGGGCATGAGGGCCGTACCAGAATCGGTACACCGAGACCGGCATCGCCATGGTCATAATGATCCGCGCCGACTTCTTCTCGAAAATGTGCCAGTTCATGGCGTTTTCGGTGCCCTGACGCCGGATCAGATCGGGCTGCAGGATGCGTTCGATGAAACCTTTGAAGAGCGCAGGCATGTCGCCGCACCAGAGCGGGAAAATCAGCACCCAGTGGTCGCTGGCCGCGAGCGCGTCATATGCCGCTTGCAGATCTGGTTCGAGCGGCTGTTCCTTGCGATAGCCTCCGCGGAGAATCGGGTCGAAATTCATCTCGGCCAGCTTGAACAGGCGAACCTCGTGCCCCTTTCTTTCAGCGCCGCGCCGATACGCTTCCGCCAGCGCTTCGCAATACGTCATCTGCTCAGGATGACCGACGACAATCGCGATTCTCGCCATGGCAAGGTCCTATTCTTCCAAATATGCAATGTCCCAGATTTCCGGGTCCGGGCTTTGCGCTGGCGCAAATTGCGGGCCATGCAGATTGACAAAGTTTCCCTCAGTTGCTGTCGCGCTGGAGCCACCAGCCGTCAGCAATCGGCCGCTGCAACAGCACTTTCGTGCGGCCGGACGCTGCCCGGTCGAGATCGCCATCGATAATCTCGGCGTAGCGCGAGGGCTCGCCGCGCACGAAACTTTTGCCGATCCCGTTCACTGGCGTACCGCTGTCATAAAACCGGAACTGCACCGAACGGTGACCCCGACTGACGCTGATGATCGCAGCTTCGCGCATCAGATCGCGATAATCGGCGATACGCGCAGCGGGAACCAGCGCGCGCTCCGGGTCAGCCGGATCGCTCCAGGTCAAACCAAGCCGGTTCAAAGCCGGGTCCCGGCGCAGCATCTCGGTAATTTCATCGAGCGTGCCGCGGTGCCGTTCCCAATGCGCCACCATTGCTGCGTCCGAGGGAACCGCCGAGGTCCGGCCGGAGACGGCCGGAGCCAGCCCCAGCGGAACGGCGACCAACGCGGCGACAACGGCAAGCCCGGTCAAGGTCGCGGCGACGACGGCGGTGCGCAGCTTCATCGTAAAACCCAATCGAGCCTTCAAACACTTCGTTTACGACCCCTGATTTAGGGCGCTTCAAGGGCATTTCCCGCCTCCGAAGCACGAAAGCGTGAATACGGTCTCCTCTCCAATCATTCTAGCATGGCGCGACAGGTCGCGGCAGACGTGACCGGCTCGCACCCGCGCACATCGGCCCGGCCGCAACAGAATGATGCGGAACAGGGAGATTCGGCCATGTCGCGATTCCATGTCCTCACGCCCTCCGACGAACAGCCGGCAGCGATTCCGGTCATACGTCGCATTGGCTTTCCGGACCTTCGCGACGCGCTGGAGAAGGGCTGGGAGGACTTCAAGGTCTGGCCGACCCATGCAATTTTTCTTTGCATCATCTATCCGCTCGTCGGCCTCGTGCTCGGCGGTATGGCCCTGGGCTATGCCGTGCTCCCGCTGGTATTCCCACTAGCTGCCGGATTTGCATTGTTGGGCCCGGTCGCGGCATTGATGATGTACGAACTGAGCCGGCGCCGCGAACGCGGAGAGCCGACGTCGATAGGCGACGCGCTCGGAGTTTTCCGCTCGCCGGGCTTTCCCGCTATCGTCGCCATCGCATTGCTGCTGATGGGGCTGTTCCTGCTCTGGATCGCCACTGCGCGCGGTCTCTACCAGTCGCTGTTCGGAGTCTATGGCGCACCGGACGCAGTGATGCCGTTCCTGCGTCAGGTGTTTACCACCAGCGCCGGCTGGGACCTGATCGTCTACGGCAACATCCTTGGCTTCATTTTCGCACTGGTGGCATTCTGCATCTCGGTCATTTCGTTCCCGATGCTGCTCGACCGCGACGTCGGCGCCGCGACTGCGATCATGACTTCGTTCCGTGCGGTGATGGTAAACCCCGTCGTCATGGCGGCATGGGGCGCGATCGTCGCAGCGCTCCTGCTTGCCGGCTCGCTCCCGGCCTTTATCGGACTCGCCGTCGTCATGCCGTTGCTCGGTCACGCCACCTGGCACCTCTATCGAAAGCTGGTGATCTAGCATCCCTGCACAGCAGCACAGACTGGCAGCGTTCGGTGCGTTGAGGGCTTTTGCTGTCTTGCAATGACGGCTCTTGCCGCACCGCTGTGCCGGTCTTGCCGCACGTGGCTCGAACGTTGAGTCAAATTCGTCGCAAATTGGCCAGCCGGATTTCACGCGAAGCGAACCCGGCCGCTGCATGTTGCACTCGAAATGGCCATCAACCGCACTCCCTCCCAAAGACCTGCAAGCAAGCGCACCCCGGCGGCATTTAGCGCCGCGCCGCGCCTTGCCGGTCTCGCTGCAACGCCATCATCGCCGTCCCCGCCGCCCCAACCGGTCGTGGCGCGGGTGCCGCAGGTTGGCCGCCTTGAGCGTCGCTGGGGTATGGTGGCCATCACGATCGGTTTCCTGCTCTGCGGCGCCATGACCGCTTACGCAATCCATTCGCATCTGGAGCAAATGGCCACGCGCGCAGCCGCGCGCGAGATGCAGGCCGCGCTCGAAACCGGCGCTGCCCTGCAGAACGGCGCGCTGTTGTTCGTCCCCGAATACGGTAATGTCTGCCGGGTCCGGTGGATCGACAACGCGACCGGTCAGATCCGCGACGGTGGCCAGACCATCTGCGACGAGGAGGCCAGCTGGAACTCGAACCTTCCGCAGCAACAGCAGCAGAAGGTCGAACACCGGATCGGCGCGATCCGAAACACGTTCCAGACCCGCAGCGGCAGAGTGGAATAACTCCAATCGAAACCCCGCAGGATTGCGGGACACCGCCGCATCCCCTAAGTAAGCCGCGTGTCACCAGCTTACGGAATGCACCTATGCTCATGTCGGAAGCACAGATTTCCACCGCATCCGCCAGCCGCTATCTGCAGCAGCTTTGCAAACACTGGAGCCACAAATTTCCGGTCGAGTTCACGACCGAAAGCGGCACCATTCCCTTCTCCGAGGATCGCCTCTGCCAAGTTTCAGCAAGCGCCGACGCCCTGACGATGCGCATTCAGGCCGCCGACGAGGCAACCCTTGTGCGAACCCAGGCCGTCGTCATCGATCATCTCAAACGCTTTGCTTTCCGCGAGGATCTTGGCGACGTCCGCTGGACCCGCATCTGAAGCCGGCACCAAAACAAGCCTGCTCATCGCAGGCTCGAACTTTGGTGACGCTTTGAAGGCCTTCAGCTTCCGACTGCGTCGTTGACGCATTTCTTGATGTGGCTGTCCTTGGCAGCGCCGGCCAGCTTCTTGTCGGCGGCCGACTTCTCGCACATCGCCTTGGCGTCGTTCTCGCACTTTGTCATGAAGCTGTTCAGGGCTGCGCCGGCGAGCTTCTTGTTCGCGGCCTCGACCTTGCAGGCCGCAGCATGAGCGCCACCAACCGAAAGTGCGAAAGCTGCAGCAATTATCAGGGACCTCATGGTTCCTCCTCATACTTTATTGAGACCGGCAGATTCGGCCCCGTGCATCCCTTACTCACACGCAGATGTCCGGCCCATGAACGCCGTACCTAACGCTCACGCGGCAACGGCCTTGTCGCTTTTGACTTCTCGCATCGCGGTCACCGGCTTTGCACAGAGGCTATCATCGGTCCGCTCAAGCCCCATCACGCGCAGAATGCCGCGGGCCGCGCACAATTCCACCGCGAGTCGCGTGAAGCGATTATTGACCGGCTCCGCCAGCCAACCGAACGGCTCGCGTATCAGCGATCCGGCGAAATTCTGCATCGCCTCCCGCCGGCAACGGCTGTTTTCGCCGGCGTCCTCGAATCGGCACGTCAGCACCAGATCCCCTCCGACACGCGCCTCCCACTTCGCCCGGCGATTGTGCCAGTCGTTGGCGGCAACCGTTGCCGTCTGTCTGGTTTCAAACCCTTCCTCGGTCCGCTCGATGACGCAACGTTCGCCCGGCTGGGTACCGGCCAACGAGTAGATGACCGGACGCGCGACCGGGGTCCGTTCGAGCCTATCACGGGCCGATGCGAAATCGGGACAGGTTTCAAACACCTCCCGGAGCAACTGGTCCGGCGGAATATGCCGGATACGCCAGGTCGCAACCGCGTTGGCGCCGAGATCGAAGACGCGCAGCCATGGATGCCGCGTCCGCCGCCAGAGCGGCGCCTGATTGATCGCGGCGCCGAAGCGGCCCGGCGCCACGGCAGTCAAGGTGCCGACATAGCCGGGCCAGGTGACGCTGTAGAATTCGCCGGCCTGGCCCGATTGACGGGCAATTTCCACATGACGGCCAAGACCGGGAAACGGCCAATCCAAAGTGCGGACGAGCCAGGGTTCGCCCTCTTCATCCCGGCTCATGGTGGTGCAGCCCCAGGAATAAGAGCCGTTGAGAAACCACACCCCGCTGAAGCCGAGTGCAGCGGCAATGCCCTCGATCTCCCGCACATACGGCGATTGCGACCGGGACAGCCAGCGCCGCGCCATCCCGTCTAGCATCGGCAAGGCTGCGGCGACGGCTTTGGGAAAACAGGACAGACAATCGTCGCGAAGCGCTCTGGCATGCGCCGCGCCTTCCTGCGCCCGGCGCAGCGGGCCGCCCTCGCGCAGATCGATCAACGGAATTTCGGGCAGGCTATTCATCCGCAAATTCTATCAGCAAATCCGGCCGGCGATATGTGGCGGCCCTTTGCTGCTCATTCAAGCGCAGTTAGGACAAATCTAAGCCATTGAATTCAATTGCGTTCTTCATCCTTACCATTCCTCAAGGGATGTGTCCGAGACTCCCGCGGCCAACTGGAAAGGCGCCATGGCGAGACGAATCCGCACCAAGGAGCATCACGGCTGGGTGGCCCGGGACGGCCGGCGCGCGGTGCTCGCGGCCATCCTTCTGACCCTCGTCGTCGCAATGAGCATATCGGACGGACGGTTGATCCCCGATTTTTCAGCCGCCAGGAAATCCGTTGCAGAACGCCCCGTCTCCGCGCCTGACGATCTTCGTACCGGCTCGATCCTTATCACCCCGGCCGACGGAAATCTCTGCGAGCATCGCATCATCGACAACGACACCTGGCGGATCCGCCGCAATGGCACGATCGCCTGCGATAAGGCGTTGGGATGGGCCGCCGAGTTTAGCGGCGGGACGGCGACTCCTTCGCGCATCGAAGCGGTGCGCGACAGCTTCTTTCCGAAACGCTAGCTGTCACACGGCGCGCTCCGACAGGATCGCAACCTGCGCCAATGCCGCGGCATTGACGATAGCATGCAGGATCACGGTGAGCAGCGTCGACCCGCTGCGCCAGCGCAGCCATCCGAAGACGCAACCGAGCAAGAATATCTGCACGATATAGAATGTTTCGTATTGCACATGCATCACCGCCCACCCTGCGGAGGTAAGGACGATCGCGCCCGAAGGACCGAACGGAGAGCGCGCATAGCCGGGTAGAATGAAGCCGCGGAACAGCAGTTCCTCCATCAGCGGCGCTGCCACGATCAGCGCGACCGCAAGTAGCACCAGCGTGCCCGAGGCGCGCGCGCTGCGATAGGCCTCGACCACGGCGGGCGGAACAAGATCGCGGCCGCTCAGCCATGACGCCAGGTCGCCGAGCGGCAATAAAATGACGACGAGAACGATCCCGATCATCAGGTCGGCGCGCCTAGGCATTGACAGCGCGAGATAATCGGCCACGGAACAACGCGCGAAGCGCGCCGCCACTGCGACGACGGCGATCGGGGCCGGCATCGCCAGAATCGTGGTGACAGCAATCGTCAGCGCGTGGGAGGCGAGTGTTGCGACCTCGAAATCCGAGGCGCCTGCGCCGACGCCAAGCGCATTGAGCACGAGGAATGCTGACACCAGCTGCGCAGCGAGCCAGGCCGCAATCGCCGCCAGCCCGAAAGCGGTCGTCGCCCAGAAGCCCCATGGTATGCAGCCCGATGGCGCCGGACCGGAAGGCGGCAGCGGCGGAATTGACGTCATCATCTCTGTAAAAAGCCCCGTCTGTCTGCCACGCGCTGCGATCTGCTCTGGGGCCTTAGCACAGCCTGCCGCTCGACGCCGCGCGCGTGCTATGAAACGGCATGCCCGCACTCGTATCGAACCTGACCGAAGCCTGGACGCGTCTGCCGGAGAAGGGTGCCCTCCTCGGGCTCGACCTCGGTACCAAAACCATCGGTGTTGCGGTCTCAGACCCGGACCGCCGCCTCGCCGCCGGGGTAACGACGATCGCCCGCAAGGCGTTTCAGGCCGATGCCGCAATGCTACTGGCGCTCGCAACCGAACGGAGCACCGTCGCCTTTGTGCTTGGCCTGCCGCGCAACATGGACGGCAGCGAAGGTCCGCGCGCGCAATCGACCCGCGCCTTCGCGCGCAATCTCGCAAAACTCACGGCGTTGCCGATCCTGTTTTGGGACGAACGGCTGTCGACCGCGGCGGTCGAACGCGACTTGATCGCAGCGGATGCCAGCCGCGCCAAACGCGCCGCGGTGATCGACCAGCATGCGGCGGCTTTCATCCTCCAAGGTGCGCTGGACTTCCTGCGTCAAGCGCGGGCGCGGGATGCATCGTAGCGTAAAGATCTAATCGGGCAGCGCACGTTTCAGGAGGCGTTCACCCTCGCCAGACACGGCCCCGTAAAGGCGCGCGGCCCCACCAAGCCTCATGCGTGCGAATGCCCCTGCGATTTCAGGCGCTGTGGACTGCAACGCCGCCGCCGCTGCCACCGTCGCCAGTATCCCTACGACCGCACGAGCCTGTGACTCGGCACCGCGCTCCGCAAGCATTTGCTCGATCGTGGCCAGCGCAATGACGGCTTCCGGCAGATCGCGCGTCTCGTCTTTCAGAGCGGCGAGGACCGCCCTCGCCTCCTCGGCATTGTGCGCGGAACGCAACAGGTCGAGCGCCATCACATTGCCCGAACCTTCCCAGATCGCGTTGACCGGAGCCTCCCGATACAACCGCGCCAGCACATGGTCCTCGACATAGCCGTTGCCGCCGAGACATTCCATCGCTTCATAGACGAAACCGGGAGCGGTCTTGCAGACCCAGTACTTGATCGCCGGCGTCAGCATCCGGGCGCGCGCGGCTTCGACCGGGTGGCGCGGCGCCTCGTCGAAGGACCGGCACAGCCGCATGACGACGGCGACCGCGGCTTCGCAATCAAGCGCAAGATCGGCGAGCACCGCGCGCATCAGCGGCTGATCGACGAGGTTCTTCCGGAACACGATCCGGTGCCCCGCGTGGTGCATGGCACGGGATAAAGCCGCGCGCATCAATCCGGCCGAGGAAATCGCGCAATCGAGCCGCGTCAACTGTACCATCTGGATAATGGTACGGATGCCACGCCCCTCGTCACCGACGCGCAACGCATAGGCATTCCGGAACGCAACCTCGGACGAGGCGTTCGAACGGTTGCCGAGCTTTTCCTTGAGCGTCTCGAAATGCAGGCCGTTCACGCTGCCGTCCGGTCTGAATCGCGGCATGAAGAAGCAAGTCAGCCCGCCCGACGCCTGCGCCAGCACCAGAAAGGCATCGCACATCGGCGCCGACATGAACCATTTGTGGCCGTCGATGCGATAGGCGTCGCCGTCGCGAACCGCCTGGGTATTGTTGGTGCGGACATCGGTGCCGCCCTGCTTCTCGGTCATACCCATGCCGAGCGTCATTGCGGACTTCTGCGCCCACGGCCGGAAAGCCGGATCGTAGGCATGCGAGACGATCTTTCGCATGACCTGCGCCTGCAAATCGGTCTGGGCGGAAAGCGCCGCAACCGAGGCACGCGTCATGGTGATCGGGCACATATGCCCATTCTCCACCTGCGCGACCATGTAGAAGCGCGCCGCGCGAGCAACTTCCGCCGGGGCACCGGCCAGGGAGCCATCGGCATTCCAGGTCGAACAATGCAGGCCGGCCGCCATGCTCTCCGCCATGAATCGGTGATAGGCTGGATGAAACTGCACGATCTCGCCATGCAGGCGCGGCGGGTGGCGATCGGCAAGACCGGCCAGTTCGAACATCTCCGCACGGCCCCAATGCCGACCCAAGGCCGCGAGCGCTTTCGCTTCGGCACCTGCGCCGTTGGCGGCGACGGCCTCCTGCAGCGGACGATCGGACTGGAACAAATCGACGTCCGCAAAGCGCGGCGGCTGGTTGTCCATCGCGGCGCGCAATTCGGGCATAGCGCGACTCCATTTGCTCGGTAGCCTATCACGAGCCCCCGGTTTGGCGGTTTTAAGCCTGTATTGGGGATGGCCGCAAACGCGCCTTGCGGCGCCCGCCCGATCGGCCTATAGAGCCGCCTTTAATGAACATCGCGGCCACATCCTCATTTGTCCTCAATCGGCGGCACCTGTTGGGGATCGAGGGGCTTTCGCGCGAGGAGATCGAAGGTCTCCTCGATCTCTCCGAGGAATTTGTCGAGCTCAACCGCCAGATCGAGAAGAAACGCAGCTCGTTGCGCGGCCGCACCCAGATCAACCTGTTCTTCGAATCGTCGACCCGTACGCAGTCCTCGTTCGAACTCGCCGGCAAACGCCTCGGCGCCGATGTCATGAATATGGCGGTCGGCTCCTCGGCGATGAAAAAGGGCGAGACGCTGATCGACACCGCGATCACGCTGAACGCCATGCATCCGGACATTCTGGTGGTGCGCCATCACGCCTCCGGTGCGGTCGAATTGCTGGCGCAGAAGGTCGATGGCTCGGTCATCAATGCCGGGGACGGCGCCCATGAACATCCGACCCAGGCGCTGCTGGATGCGCTGACCATCCGCCGCAACAAGGGCCGGATCGAAGGGCTGATCGTCGCCATCTGCGGCGACGTGCTGCATTCGCGCGTTGCGCGCTCCAACATCATCCTGCTCAACGCGATGGGCGCGCGGGTGCGCGTGGTCGGACCCTCGACCTTGTTGCCGCCTCATGTCGAACGCATGGGCGTCGAGGTCACGCGCGACATGCGCGAGGGCTTGCAGGACGCCGATATCGTCATGATGCTGCGGCTGCAGCGCGAGCGCATGAACGGCTCCTTTGTGCCCTCCACGCAGGAATATTTCGCCTATTTCGGCCTCGACCAGAAGAAGCTTGCTTATGCCAAGCCGGACGCGCTGGTGATGCATCCGGGTCCGATGAACCGTGGCGTCGAGATCGACTCGAGCGTGGCCGACGGTGCCCAGTCGCTCATTCGCGAACAGGTTGAGATGGGCGTCGCCGTGCGCATGGCGGTGCTGGAAGCCCTGTCCCGCAACCTGCCGAATGCCTAGTGTGGTGGTTCGGAAATCCGCTTCATTCGTCGACGCACCATGACCAAGCGGATTTCCGAACCAAACCACACTAGAACGAAACGCTTGCTCGTGTCCTTCGAATCCGAAGTCCGCTCACGAGCAAGCCGCAGAACAAAGCGGACTTCGGATTCGGGACACTAGCCCATGCTGTCCGACCGCCGCCCGATCCTGCTCGCCAATGCCCGGATCGTCGATCCGTCGCGCGACCTCGATTTCCCCGGCGACCTCTTGATTGCTGACGGCGTCGTCCGTGACGCCAAGCGCGGCATCGGCGCGGCAGGCGTGCCCGAAGGCACCGAAGTCGTCGATTGCCGGGGCCGGATCGTGGCGCCGGGCTTGATCGACATGCGCGCCTTTGTCGGCGAACCCGGTGCGGAATATCGCGACACCCTTGCGACCGCGAGCCAGGCGGCCGCTGCCGGCGGCGTCACCACCATCATCTGCCAGCCCGACACCTCGCCTGCGATCGACGACCCGGCCATCGTCGACTTTATCCTGCGCCGCGCGCGGGACACCGCGATCGTCCATGTCCAGCCGATGGCGGCGCTGACCAAGGGCCTCGAAGGCAAGGAGATGACCGAAATCGGGCTTCTAAAGGCCGCGGGCGCCGTCGCCTTCACCGACGGCGCAAAGAGTGTCACCAATGCGCAGGTGATGCGCCGCGCTTTGACTTATGCCCGCGACTTCGACGCGCTCATTGTGCATCACACCGAAGATCCGGACCTGATCGGCGAAGGCGTCATGAACGAGGGCGAGTTTGCCGCACGCCTCGGCCTCCACGGCATTCCGACAGCGGCCGAAGCCGTTATGCTCGAGCGCGACATGCGCTTGGTCGCGCTCACCGGATGCCGCTATCACGCCGCCTCGGTCACCTGCCGCGACTCGCTCGATATCCTGCGACGTGCCAAGGATGCAGGCCTGCCCGTCAGCGCGGCGGCCTCGATCAATCACCTGACGCTCAACGAAATCGACATCGGCCCCTACCGCACCTTCTTCAAGCTGACGCCGCCGCTGCGCGCTGAGGACGACCGCGCAGCCCTGGTGCAGGCGGTCGCGGACGGTCTGATCGATATCGTGATGTCCGACCATAATCCGCAGGATGTCGAGACCAAGCGGCTGCCCTTCGCCGAGGCCGCGCCCGGTGCGGTTGGCCTCGAAACCATGCTGTCGGCCGGCTTGCGCATGGTCCATGGCGGACACCTGACGCTGACGCAAATGCTCGCCGCGATGTCAACAAGACCGGCCGAATTGCTCGGGCTGCCCGGCGGCTCGTTGCGCAATGGAGCGCCGGGCGACGTTATCGTCTTCGATCCGGAAACGTCCTTCGTGCTCGACCCGGCCGATCTCAAGTCGAAATGCAAGAACACGCCGTTCGACGAGGCGCGCCTTGACGGCCGCGTCGTCCGCACCATCGTTGCCGGCCGCACCGCCTACGAGTACGCTTCCGCTTGATCCAAGTATGTGGGCAACGGGGGCGCTGCGGGTATGACGGACGGGGCTGGCTTGATCACGCAACTGCCGATGCTGATTCCGGCGCTGGCGATCGGCTACCTGCTCGGCTCCATCCCGTTTGGGCTTTTGCTCACGCGCCTCACCGGCGGCCCCGATCTGCGCAACATTGGATCCGGCAATATCGGCGCCACCAATGTGCTGCGTACCGGCAAGAAGGGGGTCGCAGCAGCGACATTGCTGGCCGACATGCTCAAGGGTACGGCCGCGGTCCTGCTCTGCCGCTATCTGTTCGGAACGGAAGCGGCGATCGCGGCGGGGTTCGGCGCGTTCATTGGCCATCTGTTTCCGGTCTGGCTGCGCTTCAAGGGCGGCAAGGGCGTCGCGACCTTCATCGGGGTGCTGCTGGCGTTCTCATGGATTGCGGTGCTGATATTCGCGGCAATTTGGCTCGGGCTCGCCGCGATCACGCGCTACTCGTCGCTGTCCGGTATGACCGCCTGCGCCGCATCGCCCGTCATCCTCTGGGCGCTGGGCAAGCCGCTTGAGGCGGCGCTGTTCTTCGTCATGGCGATCCTGGTCGTCATCATGCACCGTGCCAATATCGCGCGGCTGATCGCGGGCACCGAAACCAGGATCGGGCAAACCGCGGTGAAGCCGTGAAATCTCCGCCAACGGCCGACGGCATATCCCTCTCGGATAGTCAGCGGCTCGACTGGCTGCGTCTGATCCGCAGCGAGAATGTCGGGCCGCGCACCTTCCGCACGTTGATCAATCATTATGGCGGCGCGCGCGCCGCCATCGAGATGCTGCCCGAGCTTGCGCGGCGCGGCGGGGCACAGGCCCCTGGCCGCATCTGCTCGGTACAGGAAGCGGAACGCGAGATCGAGGAGGCGCGGCGCATCGGCGCATCCTTTGTCGCCCTCGGGGAGCCCGGCTATCCGCCGCGCCTGCGCATGATCGAAGACGCCCCGCCCTTGATCTCGGTACGCGGACGGCTCGCAGCGCTGGCTTCGCCGATGATCGCGATCGTGGGCTCGCGGAATGCCTCCGCCGCGGGGGCAAAGTTCGCGGGTCGCATCGCGCGCGAATTCGGCGAGGCCGGGTTCGTCACAGCATCCGGCCTCGCACGCGGCATCGATGCGGCTGCGCATCGCGCCAGCATCGACACCGGAACAATTGCGGTCCTGGCCGGCGGGCAAGATTATATCTATCCGCCGGAACATGTTTCTCTGCTTGAGGAACTCCTGGAATGCGGCGCGGCGATTTCGGAAATGCCGGTCGGCTGGGAGCCGCGCGCCCGCGACTTTCCGCGCCGGAACCGCCTGATTTCCGGATTGTCGCTTGGTGTCGTGATCGTGGAAGCGGCGCGCCGCTCGGGCTCGCTGATCACCGCGCGGCTTGCGCTCGAACAGGGGCGTGAAGTCTTTGCCGTACCCGGCTCACCGCTCGACCCGCGCTGCGAGGGCACCAACGGCCTGCTCAAACAGGGAGCGACGCTGGTCACGGAAGCGCATGATGTCTTGAGCGTTCTTGGCCCGATCGTCGGCCGCGACCCTGCCTTTCCGGTCGAGGATCCCGGCTCCGATGCTGGCGAACCGCCCGTAGAGCCCGCGCCGGACGAGCGCCGCCGCATCCTCGGCCTGCTCGGGCCGACACCGGTCGATGTCGACGAATTGATCCGGCAATCCGGCGCGCGTCCGGCCGTGGTCAGAGCCGTTCTGCTCGAACTGGAAATTGCCGGGCGGCTGGACCGGCAGCCGGGCGGCCGGGTGGCGCTCCTGTAAGCGTCACCAGTGTGTTGGATTCGGGAACTCTCGGCTCACCGGCCCGAACGTTCCTTGCTCTGGACATACTCTGCCTCGAGCTTGGCCATATCGAGCAGGTAGCCAAGTGTTACAAGGCCGTGCCGGCGGGCGAACGGGGCCAAACCGCCGACAAGATCGGCGATATAGGCGGCAGCCGCGACGGCCTGGTCCTCAGCCGGAGGAGGCGCTTGGTCGGTCATCGCGCGGGCGCCGTTTCCACCTATCCAAATAATTGCGTACCGTAAATTTGTATCTCTAAGGTTGCAATATGCGACCCTCACAATTCGGCCAGTTCCGTTGTCGTAGGCGGACGCCTATTTGACTTGGCGGGTCTATTTACCCATGGTCGCGCCCCGGCTGACCGCCTGACTCGCCTTAAGATGTCAGAAAATCGGGCCTAACCTATTGGAATTTCATGAATATCGTTGTCGTCGAATCCCCGGCCAAAGCCAAGACCATCAATAAATATCTCGGGCCGGGATACGAGGTTCTGGCTTCGTTCGGCCATATCCGCGATCTTCCGGCCAAGGATGGCTCGGTCGATCCCGATCACAATTTCCGGATGATCTGGGAGGTCGACGAACGCGCGCAGAAGCGGATCAACGACATCGCCCGGGCCGTGAAAGGCGCCGACAAGCTGATCCTCGCCACCGACCCCGACCGCGAGGGCGAAGCCATTTCCTGGCACGTCCTGGAGGTGCTTAAGGAAAAGAAGGCGCTGAAGGACCAGGCGATCGAGCGGGTGGTTTTCAACGCCATCACCAAGCAAGCCGTCAGCGAGGCGATGAAGAATCCGCGCAAGATCGACCATGCGCTGGTCGACGCCTATCTCGCGCGGCGCGCCCTCGACTATCTCGTCGGATTCACCCTCTCCCCCGTTCTGTGGCGCAAGTTGCCGGGCGCGCGCTCGGCCGGCCGGGTCCAGTCGGTGGCCTTGCGCCTGGTCTGCGACCGAGAACTTGAGATCGAGAAATTTGTCCCGCGCGAATACTGGTCGCTGGTCGCGACCCTTGCGACGCCGCGCAACGAGAGTTTCGAGGCGCGTCTGGTCGGCGCCGATGGCCAGAAGATCACACGCCTCGATATCGGCACCGGCAAGGAGGCCGAGGATTTCAAGCGCGCGCTGGAAAGCGCCACGTTCACCGTCGCCTCCGTCGAGGCCAAGCCGGCACGGCGCAATCCGCCGCCGCCCTTCACCACCTCGACCATGCAGCAGGAAGCCAGCCGCAAGCTCGGCTTTGCGCCGGCCCATACCATGCGGGTGGCGCAGCGGCTTTACGAGGGTATCGATATTGGCGGCGAAACCGTCGGTCTCATTACCTATATGCGAACCGACGGCATCGACATGGCCGAGGAAGCCATCGCCGGCATCCGCGCGATGATCGGCAAGAATTACGGCCGCGACTATGTGCCGGACGCGCCGCGCCGCTACCAGAACAAATCCAAGAATGCACAGGAAGCGCACGAAGCCGTGCGCCCGACGGATCCGTCGCGCACCCCGCGCGATGTCGCGCGCGCGCTCGATTCCGATCAGGCCAAGCTTTACGAGCTGATCTGGAACCGGGCGGTTGCGAGCCAGATGCAATCTGCGGAGATGGAGCGCACTACCGTCGACATCGCCGCCAAGGTCGCGGGTCGCAATCTTGAACTGCGGGCCACCGGACAGGTGATCAAGTTCGACGGTTTCCTGACGCTCTATCAGGAAGGTCAGGACGACGATGCCGAGGACGAGGATTCGAAGCGCCTCCCCGCCATGTCGCAGGGCGAGAAGCTGCGCAAGGAAGCGATCAGCGCCACCCAGCATTTCACCGAGCCGCCGCCGCGCTTCACCGAAGCCTCGCTGGTCAAGCGCATGGAAGAGCTGGGCATCGGCCGACCCTCGACCTATGCCTCGATCCTTGGCGTGCTGAAGGACCGCGGTTATACGCGGCTCGACAAGAAGCGCCTGATCCCAGAGGACAAGGGCCGGCTGGTTGTCGGCTTTCTGGAGAGCTTCTTCCAGAAATATGTCGAGTACGACTTCACCGCTTCGCTCGAAGAACAGCTCGACAAAGTCTCCAATAACGAACTCGAATGGCACGCGCTGCTGCGCGACTTCTGGGACGATTTCATCACCGCGGTCGGCGAGATCAAGGACCTGCGCATTACCCAGGTGCTCGATGCGCTCAACGAACTGCTTGGCCCGCATGTGTTTCCCAAGCGCGAGGACGGGGGCGATCCGCGGCAATGTCCGAATTGCGGCGAGGGTCAGCTGTCGCTGAAGGTCGGCCGCTTCGGCGCCTTTGTTGGATGCTCGCGCTATCCGGAATGCAATTTCACCCGTCAGCTCACTCCCGGCGCCAATGGCGGCGACACCGGAACCAAGCTGCTCGGCAAGGACCCTGTCACCGGCGAGGATGTCACGCTGCGCGGCGGGCGTTTCGGCCCTTATGTCCAGCTCGGCGAAGGCAACAAGGAAACCAAGGAGAAGCCGAAGCGTTCGGGCCTGCCGAAAGGCATGGCGCCCGACGACGTCGATTTGCAGGTGGCGCTTGGCCTGCTCTCGCTGCCGCGCGACGTCGGCAAGGACCCGGAGAGCGGCGAGATGATCATCGCCGGCATTGGGCGGTTTGGATCCTATGTGAAGCTCGGCAAGACCTACGCCAATCTCGAACCGGGCGACGACGTTCTCAATATCGGCCTCAACCGCGCGGTCACCCTGATTGCGGAGAAGAAGGCCAATCCCGGCAAGGGGCGGCGGTTCGGCGCCGATCCGGGCCGCTCGCTGGGTGAGCACCCAGACAAGGGCGGGCCGATTATCGTCAAGAACGGACGGTATGGTGCCTATGTCAGCCATGACGGGGTGAACGCCACCCTGCCCTCGGACAAGACCTCTGACACCGTCACGCTGGAAGAAGCGGTGGCGCTGATCGATGCGCGGATCGCTGCGGGCGGCGGCAAGAAGAAAAAGGCATCCCCCAAGGCGGCGAAGGCCGAAGCGGCCGATAAGCCGGCCAAGGCGAAGAAAGCGAAAGCCGATCCTGTCGAAAAGAAGCCGACAGCCAAGAAAGCCGCAGCCAAGAAGACCACAGCGCGCAAGGCTTCCTCGAAGGCTGCCGCGGCAAAGTCCCGTTCCAAGACCGCAGGGCAAACCGTGGCCGACAAGCCGGAGGGAGCTCCGGCCGGTGGAAAACGCAAGGCGGCCAACTAGTGTCCTGAAACCGAAGTCTGCATGACTACGCCACATCCCATTTTACGAAAGGCGGATTCGGGACCCTAGCCCCTTACATCGAGCCCTTGCCGGTCCGGCCGGCCGGGACCACATCACAGGTCATCTTGGCCCGCACCAAACCACAAAACGCCCCCTTTCCGACGCGCGAGCAGTTGCTTGCGTTCGTCAAGGACCATGCCGGCAGGGCCGGTACCCGCGAGATCGCGCGCGCCTTCGGGCTGAAGAATGCCGATCGCGCTCAGCTGAAGCGCGCCTTGCGCGACCTAGCCGAGGACGGCGCGATCGAGACGCGGCGCAAGAAGCATCACAGGCCCGGCACCCTGCCCTCGGTGACGCTGGCCGACATCGTCTCGCGCGACCGTGACGGCGAGATCGTCGCGGTGCCGACCGAATGGGACGAGGAGGCGCATGGCGAAGCGCCGCGCATCCGTATCCTGACCCCGCGCAAGGCAAAGCCCCAGGACGCCGCGGGCGTCGGCGACCGTGCGCTGGTCCGTGTCGAAGTCTTGCCAAAGGCGGAAGGCGGCGCGGCCTATAGCGGCCGGGTCATCAAGGTGCTGGATCGCGCCAGGAAACGCATGCTCGGCATTTTCCGCAGCTTGCCCGGCGGCGGCGGCCGGCTGGTGCCGGTCGACAAAAAAGCGCTCGGCCGCGAACTCAACATCCCCCCATACGCCACCATGGATGCGCAGGACGGCGAACTGGTCGCCGCCGACGTTGCAAAATCTGGCCGCTTCGGACTGCCCACCGGCACCATCAAGGAGCGGCTCGGGTCGCTGAAGTCGGAGCGCGCCGTCAGCCTGATCGCGATCCACGCGCATGGCATCCCGGATGTCTTCCCGCGCGAAGCCTTGGCCGAGGCCGAGGCGGCAAGGCCGGCTGATCTCAAAGGCCGCGAGGACTGGCGCACGCTTCCGCTTGTGACCATCGACCCGGCCGACGCCAAGGACCACGACGACGCGGTTCATGCCGAGCCGGACACCGATCCCGCCAATCGCGGCGGGTTTATCGTCACCGTCGCCATCGCCGATGTCGCCCATTATGTGCGGCCTGGCTCCGCGCTCGACCGCGAAGCACTCGAACGCGGTAATTCGGTCTATTTCCCCGACCGCGTGGTGCCGATGCTGCCGGAGCGCATCTCCAACGATCTGTGCTCGCTGAAGCCGTCGGTGGATCGCGCCGCGATGGCGGTGCGGATGGTGATTGCGCCGGACGGCCGTAAGCGATCCCACAGCTTTCATCGCGTGCTGATGCGTTCGGCGGCAAAACTGCATTACGCGCAGGCGCAGGACGCCTTTGACGGCAATACCGACGACACCACCGCTCCGCTGAAGGAGAGCGTGCTCGATCCGCTCTTCGCCGCCTATCGCGCCGTGCAAAAAGCCCGCGATGCGCGCGCCCCGCTCGATCTCGATCTGCCGGAGCGAAAGATTCTCCTCAAGCCTGACGGCACGCTGGATCGCGTGATCGTTCCGCAGCGGCTCGACAGCCACCGGCTGATCGAGGAATTCATGATCCTCGCCAATGTCGCCGCGGCCGAGACGCTGGAAAAGGCGGGGGTGCCGCCGATCTATCGGGTCCATGACGAGCCCTCGCTCGAACGCGTCGAAGCGTTGCGCGACCTGTTGCGCACGCTCGACATGGCCTTCCCCAAGGGCACCGTGCTGCGGCCGTCGCTGTTCAACACGGTGCTGCAGCAGGTCAAAGGCACCGACACCGAGATTTTGGTCAACGAGGTGGTGCTGCGCAGCCAGGCGCAGGCCGAATATTCGGCCGATAATTACGGCCATTTCGGCCTGGCTTTGCGGCGCTATGCGCATTTTACATCGCCGATCCGCCGTTACGCAGACCTGATCGTGCATCGCGGCCTGATCCGGGCGCTGAAACTCGGTGACGGCGCCCTGCCCGACGGGACCGATCTGAAGTCCCTCAACGAGATTTCCGCCCGCATTTCGGCCTCCGAACGCCGCGCCATGGCGGCGGAGCGCGAAACCACCGACCGCCTGATCGCGCACCATCTTGCCGACCGGGTCGGCGCCATTTTCGAAGGCCGGATCGGCGGCGTGACCCGCGCCGGACTTTTCGTCAAACTTGACGAAACCGGCGCCGACGGATTCATTCCGGCTCGCAACATCGGCGACGACTATTTCCAGTATCACGAGGACCGCCACGCCATGATCGGCCGCTCGACCGGAGAAACCTACCGGCTGGGCGACAACGTTACGGTCAAACTGGTCGAAGCGATCCCGGTTGCGGGAGCGTTGCGGTTCGAATTGATGTCAAGCGGCCGGTCGGGGAAGCCGGTTCCGGTCCGGCCGGTCCGCGATCGGCCGACCCGCGCCCGGGCAAATGGACGCCGCGACGAAAGGTTGCCGCGCAAAAGACGAGGATGAACGGATGAGCTTTGAAATCATACAGCCTCGCCGTGATGGCTGGCTCTCCATCAAGCGCGGGCTTTTCGGTGCTTGTCCGGCTTGCGGCGAGGGCCGCATGTTCCGCGCGCTCCTGAAGGTCAACGATCATTGTCCCTCCTGCAATGAGGCGCTGCACCACCACCGTGCCGACGACTTTCCGGCCTATCTCAATATCGTGCTGGTGGGACATATCGTGGTGCCGCTGGTGCTTGCGGTGGAGATCGCGTTTGCGCCGGCCTATTGGATTCACGCCGCGATCTGGCTGCCGCTCACGCTGATCCTCGCCTTCGCGCTGATGCATCCGATCAAGGGTGCGGTCGTCGCCTGGCAATGGGCGATGCGCATGCACGGCTTCGATCCGGAAGGCGACCGAAACGATCCGGTGAACGATCCACTGCCGGCCGCGACACCGTCACAATGCGCGAATTGACAGATCTCGAGCGCCTTCTCACCGAGGCGGAGCGCGAACGCAACTCACCGAATGTGCGGCCGAAGGATGCGGCGACGCTGATCATCGTCGACCGGTCGGGTCCGGTGCCGAAGGTGCTGCTCGGCAAACGCCATCACGCCCACAAGTTCATGCCGGGCAAATTCGTATTTCCAGGCGGACGGCTTGAGCCAAATGATCGATTGATGCCTGCGGCATCGCCGCTCAATCCATTCACCCAGAAATATCTGATGCAGCAGGTGCGGCGGCCGAGCCTTGCGCGCGCCAGGGGGCTGGCGCTTGCCGCGATCCGCGAGACCTTCGAGGAGACCGGCCTCATCCTCGGTGCGCCTCTGACCGGCGCGCCGCCGGTCCCGGACGGGCCCTGGGCCGACTTTGCCAAGGCGGGCTTCTACCCCGATTTGTCCTCGCTGCATTTCATCGCCCGCGCCATCACGCCGTCCCGCAGGCCGCGTCGCTTCGACACCCGTTTTTTTGCTGTCGATGCCTCGACCATCGCCGACAAGGTCGAGAACGTGATCCATCCCGAGGCGGAACTGGTCGAACTGGTATGGATGCCGATCGCCGACGCGCGCAGCCTCGACATGCCGACCATCACCGGCGTGGTGCTCAAGGAGCTGGAGGCGCGGGTTGCCGCGGGCTTCGGCCACGAACTGCCGGTTCCGTTCTATCGGATGCCCCGGAAGGTCTTCAACCGCGACCTGATCGCCTGAATTCCGGACTGCGAAAACACCTACGCCGAGCCCGTCTGGCGGAAATAACCGGCTGCCTTTCCTTGACTTTGGCCGCTTTGCCGCTAGTTTCCGGGCCAAATCTCCCCCCGTCATTTCGAGGTCATCATGGCCAAGGCCGTCACCATCAAGGTCAAGCTCGTGTCCACCGCAGACACCGGCTATTATTATGTCAGCAAGAAAAACTCGCGCACGATGACCGATAAGCTGGCGAAGAAAAAATACGACCCGATCGCCAAGAAGCACGTCGAGTTTCGCGAAGCAAAGATCAAGTAAGAAGGGTCCGCGGGCCTAGCCCGCGCGCTCCGGAAATTCTGCGCTGGGCGATTGCTCACCGGCGGCCGCGCAAATTCTACAACTATCGCTAGTATTTTGAGGTCGCGCAGCTCAACAGAGGTGGCCGGCCGGAAGCGGTGTCATGAGGAGGCCACTCGTCACCGCCCCCGGGCCGGCCGAACCCCACGGACCCAGGAGATGCGGCGGACCTGAGCACTCCGCAGGGTTATCAAAGAGCTGAACCTCGAAGGCCGGGCGCCGCAACCGGTCCTTCTTCAGAGCAGTGGCAGCGACGCCGCTGCATGGTTGCGTCCAAAGCTATCCCGTTACCCCTTAGAAATCAAAGCCGAACGCCCGAAAAGGGCGTCATTCTGCCGTCAACGTAAAGGATTAGGGTTTCCGATCTCGCGGCCGGCAGATCGGCTCAGGCGGCGTCCGCAACAACCCGGTTGCGGCCGTCGCGTTTGGCTCGGTACAGCGCCTGGTCGGCTCTTTTGAGCAGCTTTGCCGCGGTGTCCTGGGCCGTTTCCATCGCCGCAATACCGATCGAGATGGTGACATCGATTGCGCGGCGGCCCTGCTCGATCGGGAATGGCTCCGACGCGATCTTGCGGCGCAGACGCTCGGCGACGGTTGCCGCAACGGCCATGTCGGTGTCCGGCATCACCACCACGAATTCCTCGCCTCCGATACGGCAGGCGAGATCAATGCCACGAATGGACTTGCGCACGCGGATTGCAAACTCCCGCAAGACGTCGTCGCCGCAATCGTGGCCATAGGTGTCGTTGATCGACTTGAAATAGTCGATGTCCATCACGAGAACGGCAAGATTCTTGCCGCGCAGGATCGCGGTTTCGACCAGCTTGCCAAGGTGGCTTTCCATATAACGGCGATTATGCAGTCCCGTCAGCGCATCGGTGATGGCAGCCTCGATAGACATCTGCACATTGTCGCGCAGCCTTTCCGTGTAACGCTTGCGGCGGATCTGCGTGCGCACGCGGGCCTGCAATTCGTTGCCGTCGATCGGCCGCAGCAGATAGTCGTTAACGCCGATCTCGAGGCCTCTCATCAATCGCGCAGTGTCGTCGGGCTCGCAGAGCGCCAGGATCGGCAGGTTGCGGGTTCGCTCGAGCGAGCGCAGCTGGCTGCACAGCCGCAGTCCGTCGAAATTTTCCAAGCTTAGCGAGACGATCAGAAGTTCGTAATTGCCCTCGGCCGAGCGGAACAGCGCCGAACTCGGGTCGGCTTCGATTTCGACGAAATGATCGGTCGCAAGCCTGGCCGCGAGCCGCTCGTAAGATGCCGGGCTGTCGTCGACGATCAGAATCCGTCCGCCCTCACCCTGCTCCAAAATGGCTTCGCGCTCGGCGCTCTCGATCCCGATCTCGCGTGAGGTGGCCGCGCGCATGCGCAATTCGTCGGTCATCATCTTCAGCCGCGTCAGCGAACGCACCCGCGCGATCAGGGCGATATCCGATACGGGTTTCGTCAGGAAATCGTCGGCGCCGGCCTGCAGTCCGGCCACACGGTCTGACGGCTGATCCAAAGCGGTGACGATCACCACCGGAATATGATGCGTCATCGGATTACTCTTGAGCCGGCGGCATACTTCGAAGCCGTCCATATCCGGCATCATGACATCGAGCAGCACGATGTCACATTCGGCCCGCTCACACGCGGCCAGCGCTTCCGCGCCGCTATGGGCGGTGATCACGTCGAAATATTCCGCCGACAGCCGCGCTTCCAAAAGCTTCAGATTGGCGGGAACATCGTCGACGACTAGAACGCGCGCGGTCATGATCTGATCGGTTTTATGCGTTACCGAGAAAGTGCCTGATGGTCTCAATAAACTTGCCGACCGAAATCGGCTTCGAAAGATAGGCTTCGCATCCGCCTGCGCGGATCCGCTCTTCGTCGCCCTTCATTGCAAAGGCGGTGACGGCCACGACCGGAATTGATTTCAATTCCGCATCGTCCTTGAGCCATTTCGTCACCTCAAGCCCCGACACTTCCGGCAGCTGAATATCCATCAGAATGAGGTCCGGACGGTGACGGCGGGCCAAGTCCATCGCATCGATCCCGTTGCGTGTGCCGACAGTCTGATAGCCATGGGCCTCGAGAAGGTCGTGGAAGAGCTTCATATTGAGCTCGTTGTCCTCCACGATCAGGACAGTCTTGGCCATTCCCCCGCCCCTCCTGGGCTAACCTTTACCTCGCCCAGTTTGCTTAGGCCTGGAGCGCCGCGATGCCGAAAATGCGGACTCAGATTATGCACCCAAGGCTAGTTCCCATTCGTTACAGAAAGGCAAACGACAGACCATGAACAAGTTCGCCAAGCTGGCCCGCGCGGACGCCAAAAATGTGGCAATTCAAGCACTTGGGTTCCTCGCCGCAGACCCCGAGCGGATTGGCGGATTTCTGGCGGCGACGGGGATTGGGCCGGGCGATATCCGGGCCGCCGCGAAGGAGCCGGGCTTTCTCGCCGGCGTGCTGGATCACCTGGCGGAACGAGAATCGGTGTTGCTGGCCTTCGCTCAGGAAGCCGGCCTGCGCCCCGAGCATATCCTTCAAGCCCGCGTTACCCTCGCCGGACTGCCGGTCGAGCGCGACATACCGTGAGCCGGCGATCCACCATGAGCGATCACGCTGCGCCATGACGCCGGGATTTTGCCGCGACTGCTTTGCAGGGGCCGGCCCCGGCCCGCGCTGCTCCGCCTGCGGCTCACCGCGACTGGCGCGGCACCCGGAGATTCATGACCTCGCGGTCGCCCATCTGGACTGCGACGCCTTCTATGCAACCATCGAAAAGCGTGACGATCCGAGCCTTGCAAACAAGCCTCTGATCGTCGGCGGCGGCACCCGCGGCGTGGTGTCGACGGCCTGCTATATCGCGCGCACCTATGGCGTGCATTCGGCGATGCCGATGTTCAAGGCGCGCAGGCTCTGCCCGGACGCCGTGGTGATCAAGCCGAACATGGCGAAATATGTTTCGGTCGCGCGCGAAGTGCGGGCGCGCATGCGCGAGCTGACACCGCTGGTCGAGCCGGTCTCCATCGACGAGGCTTTTCTCGATCTGTCGGGCACGCAGCGCCTGCATGGTCGCAGCGCCGCGCAATCGCTGGCGCAGCTTGCGTCATCGATCGAACGCGACATCGGCATTACCGTCTCAATCGGGCTGTCCTACAACAAGTTCCTCGCCAAGATCGCATCCGATCTCGACAAGCCGCGCGGACTGGCAATGCTCGGACGTGCCGAAGCCGCCGCGTTTCTTTCAACGAAGCCGGTTTCGATCATTTTCGGCGTCGGCAAGGTGACGCAGGAGCGCCTCGCGCGCCTTGGCTTTCGCACCATCGCCGACCTGCAAAAATACGAAGAGATCGAGCTGATGCGGCGTCTCGGCGCCGAGGGGCAACGGCTGAGCCGGCTCGCCCGCGGCATCGACCATCGCAAAGTGGTCCCCGACCGCGACGCCAAGAGCATCTCGGCAGAAACCACCTTTGACTCCGATATCACCGCGCTGCGGCCGCTGGAGAAAATCCTCTGGGACCTGAGCGAGAAGGTGTCCGCACGGCTGAAGGCGCAGGACCTGAGCGGCACAACGGTGACGCTGAAACTTAAATCCGCAAACTTTCAGACCCGGACGCGGGCCCGATCGCTCAGCGCACCGACGCAACTGGCAAGACGCATTTTCGATTGCGGCCGTGACCTCCTGGAAAAGGAAATCGACGGCGCGGCCTTCCGCCTGATCGGGATCGGCGTCTCCAGCCTTCAGCCCGCAGAAGCCGCCGATCCGGAAGACTTGCTCGATCCGAACGCGAAAAAGATCGCCACCAGCGAGCGCGCGGTGGACGCCTTACGGGAAAAATTCGGCCGCGACGCCATCAAGCGCGGCCTCGCCTTGGACGATGACCTCTGAGCGTCAATCGCAGGCTTTGGAAGGCCGAGTTTCCAGCGAGGTCATGGTGCCGGACACGACGAAGTCGTTGTAGTCGAGCGACAGCGCCCGCGAAACGCCGTTCTCGTAGAGCTCGAACCGGATCCCATAGACCGGGAGCTGATCGCCGTCGGCCTTGGTCTTGTCGAAATAGCTGATGGCGACCGGCCAGCGGCGCAGCTTCGACAATTGCTCGTCCCGTCCGGCCGCGTCGTCAGGCTTTTGCGCATCCGGCTCGATTGGCTGACCGATCACCGTCAGCGTGTCGTAGACCTTCTCCCCGGTATCGGACCCATCAAAGACCGGGCCCTGCAAAAGAGTTTTGCCCTCGCGCGCCGCGACGATGATCCGGCGCATGTGATCGGTCGGGAAAAAAGCGCCCGCCTCAATCCCGAAGGACTTGGTGGCTGGTTTGCGCAGGCGGACATCGACCTGTGCGCTGCCGCGCTCTGCCTGGCCGTCCACCGCATTCTTGGGTTCCTGATCGACGAAATTTTCCGAATTGAACCTGAAGGATTTCGCCGCGGCGTCCTCCCAGGTCGCGGCGCGCATATCCGTCATCATGCGTACCCCCTCGCCCGCGTCGATCTCGGAGACCTGACGGAATTGCAACGCGTAGCCTTCGCAGCGGCTGCCGGAAAAGTCGTAAAGGATGCGCCCGCGCACCGCCTCGATCGGCCGGTTGCCGCGCGCCGAGGCAAGCTTGAGATCGTAAACCGCACGATGCGAGGTGAATTCGATCGCCTCTCCGGTCTGGGCCGGTGCGGCAAGCGCAACCGCGGGCACGAATACAAGTGCAGCCGCCATGCTGAAAAATCGGGCGTCGATCATGAAATGCCGAATCCTCATTGACCTGACAGATAAAATCCACGACGGCGCGCCGCAAGCCGCCCCACTTGCGAAGCCCCGGCCAATCGGCGAAGAGAATGCGCCCATTGTGAGGCGTCGCACATGCAGGAGGATCCATGGCCGGCACCGTCGAAAAGAAGCTGACCGATCTCGGAATCGTATTGCCGACCCCAGCGGCGCCGCTGGCCAATTATGTCGGCTTCGTGCGGACCGGCAATCTTCTGGTGGTATCTGGTCAGCTCTGTCTCGATGCCGGGGGCAAGCTGGTTGCCAAGGGCAAGCACGGTGCCACTGTCTCTGTCGACGACGGCGTAAAGGCCGCACGGGTCTGCGCCATCAATGTGCTGGCCCAGGTCAAGGCCGCGCTCGGCGATCTCGATAAAGTGACGCGCGTGGTGCGGCTCGGCGGCTTCATCAGCGCGGTGCCGGACTTTCTCGACGGCCCAAAAGTCATGAATGGCGCCTCCGACCTGATGGTGGAAGTCTTTGGGGACAAGGGGCGGCACGCCCGCACAACGATCGGCGTTTCGGTGCTGCCGCTCGATGCGGCGGTCGAAGTCGAAGGCATGTTCGAGGTCTCCTGACGGCGGCGTGCAATGCCCGGTCTCGACTGGCTGACCGCGCGGCCGGTGGCGCATCGCGGATTGCATGACGCGGCGGGCGGCATTGTCGAGAATACGGCATCGGCTTTCTCGGCTGCGGTGGCGGGCGGCTACGCCATCGAATGCGATCTGCAATTGTCTGCCGACGGCGAGGCGATGGTGTTTCACGACGACCGGCTCGGACGCCTGACCGGGCGCGACGACGCGGTGAAATCCCTGTCGGCAGCCGAGTTGAAAATCGTCGCGTTCAAGGCAACGCCCGACCGCATGCTGACGCTTGGAGAGCTCTGCGATCTGGTCGCCGGACGTGTAACACTGGTGCTCGAACTCAAGAGCCATTTCGACCGTGAGACCGCCCTTGCCGCGCGCGTGGCTGCCGTGCTTGAGGGCTATGCCGGTCCGGTGGCCGCCATGTCGTTCGATCCGTTCATGGTCAAGCGTCTGCAATTGGCCGCTTCCGGCCTGCCGCGCGGGCTCGTCGCGCAAAGCCGAACCGATCCCGAGATCCGCACCATCTCCCCCTGGGACTATGCGGCTGCCACACTATCTGCCCGCCCGCATTTCCTGGCCTGGTCGGTGGCCGACCTGCCCGGATTCTGGCCGCTGCTCGGCCGCTGGGGTTTCGGGCTGCCGCTGCTGACCTGGACGGTGCGCAGCGAAGCCGACCGGCACCGCGCCGCGCGATGGGCTGATCAGATGATTTTCGAGGGATTTCGGCCATAAATTCCGGCTAAGGTCGCAGCCGAATGTCCTATACCGAAGCTTCATCGCAAGACCGTCCGGTCGAACTGCAATTGCGGGTGGTGTCCGACCTCGGGGCCGTATCGGCCGCCGCGTGGGATGCTTGCGCCGCAACGCCATCTGACAATTTGGATGAAGCCCTTCAGGTGATACCCGATGTCGCCAAGGCTTGCGGTCAGGCGATGCCCGGCAACCCTTTCGTCTCCCATGCCTTTCTGCTGGCGCTCGAACGGTCAGGATCCGCCGCCCCGCGCACCGGCTGGGCCCCGCATCACCTCCTGGCCGAAACCAGGGAAGGGGAAATCCTCGGCGCCGTCCCCTGCTATCTGAAGTCGCATTCGCGCGGTGAGTACGTGTTCGACCATGGCTGGGCCGATGCCTATGAGCGCGCCGGCGGCAGCTATTATCCCAAGCTCCAAGTCTCCGTGCCCTTCACGCCGGCGACGGGCCCTCGCCTTCTCGTCAGGCCATCGCCTTATGCGGCAGCCGTGCGGGACGCGCTGGCGGCCGGACTTCGTGCGCTCTGCGAGCAGCGTCAGGCCTCCTCGGTCCATGTCACCTTTTTGCCGAAACCGGACTGGGAGCGGCTTGGCGAACGGGGCTATCTCAAGCGCACCGACCAGCAATTCCACTGGCGCAACGAGGGCTATCGCAGCTTCGAGGATTTTCTCTCGGCGCTGGCCTCGCGCAAGCGCAAGTCGATCCGGCGCGAGCGCCGCGAGGCGATCGAGCCAGGCATCACCATCCACCCGCTGTCCGGGGCCGATCTGACCGAGGCGGTGTGGGACGATTTCTTTGCTTTCTACATGGACACCGGCTCGCGCAAATGGGGCCGGCCCTATCTGACCCGCTCGTTCTTTTCGATGATCGGCCAGACGATGGCCGACCGCATTCTGCTGGTCATGGCCAAGCGCAATGGCCGCTATATCGCCGGCGCAATTAACTTCATCGGCTCGGACGCGCTTTTCGGCCGCCATTGGGGCGCCATCGAGCATCACCCGTTCCTGCATTTCGAGCTGTGCTATTACCAGGCCATCGAGTTTGCCATCGAACGGAAGCTCGCGACCGTGGAAGCCGGCGCACAGGGCGAACACAAACTGGCGCGCGGCTATGTGCCGGTCACCACCTATTCGTCGCATTACATCGCCGATCCCGGCCTGCGGCGCGCCATCGCCGATTACCTGAAGCGGGAGCGCGCCTATGTGGACGCTGCCGGCCGCGAGCTTGAAGCAATGACGCCTTTCCGCAAGACTGCGGACCTTGAGTGAGGATCAGGATGCCGGCCTACGACCCGAACAACATTTTCGCAAAGATCATCCGCGGCGAACTGCCCTGTCACAAGATTTACGAGGACGACCGCGCACTGGTGTTTCTTGACATCATGCCGCGTGCGCCAGGCCATGCGCTGGTGATCCCGAAACGCGCCGCCCGCAATCTCCTGGATGTCGATCCGGACGATCTCGCCCATGTTGCGAAGATCGCGCAGAAGGTGGCGAAAGCGGGCATGCAGGTGTTCGCAGCCGATGGCGTAACGGTGCAGCAATTCAATGAGAATGCCGGCGGACAGGTCGTGTTTCACCTGCATGTGCATGTGATCCCGCGCAAGGAGGGCATCGCCATGAAGCCGCCCGCGAGCGAGAAGGAAAAGCCCGAGATTCTTGCCGATCAGGCAAAGAAACTCGCCGCGGCTATGGACGCTCTTTAGCTCGTTTAGGGCTAACCCTGCAGCCTCTCAAAGGCGAAGGCGCCGAGGATCAGCACGGCTTCACCGATCGCGACGCCTGCGAAGACCGAGCGGCGGAAAGCCAGAAAACCGGCGAAACCCGCGACGATCGCAAACAGCCGCACCGACAGCGGCACGGTGGCAAGCGCACCCGGCGCAAAGAAGATCAGCTTGGCGATGACGGCGGCGAGCACCGCAGTCGCCACCGCCCTCACCCAGACGAGAATTTCCGAGCCTTCGTCGATGCCGCGCGCCAGCGCGAAGCCGAGCCAGCGCCAGATTTCGTTCGGCAGAAAGCCGACCATGATCAGGACGACATAGGGCCAGAGCGCGGACGTGGTGAGGCTCACCGCAGGCTCTCCCGGATGCGGTGCGCGACATAGGCAATGGTGCCGCCAGCAATGCCGGCCCACATCACGTCGAGCTCGACCTCACGGAAGGCCAGGATTGGGCCGATGACGAGGCCGAGCAGGAGCGCCAGCCTATCGACCAGCAAGCTCGAATTGCGCGCGATAGAGACAAGGAACGACATCGGCGTCAGGAACAGGAGCGCGGCTGTCAGCAGCCCCGGCAAGCGCGCGGCGAGATAATAGCCCGCGACCGTGCCAACCATCGCAGCGCCCATATAGCCGCAGGCCAAGCCGTTGCAGAACGGGATGCGTCGCTCCACCGGCATCAGCGGCGTCAGCCGCATCGACTCCACCCACATACTGACCGCGGTGAAATGCGCGGGCAGCAGCAACTGCCAAGTCCGTGTCTGCGGGCCGCGCAGCAGCGGCATCAGCGACACCACCATCGGCAGCAGGCGTACGCCGCTCAGACCGACGGCGATTGCAACCTCGATCAGCTTTGCGCCGCCGCCGAGCGTTGATATCAGGATCACCTGAGCGGGGCCTGCCCAGACCAGCAAGGTGGACCACGTCACCCAGGCGAGGCTGAAATTGAAATCATAGGCCAGCGCGCCGATGCCGACATAGGTGCCGAACAGCACATAGGCGAAAACCGAAAGCCAGGCCGATTTCACGCCACCGGCAAAGGCGGCGGTGTTACTGGCAAAATCGATTCGGTGGGGCTCCGGCATCCGCCGCACCATGCGGAAAGGCGCAGACAAGAACAACGGCCAGCCGGCTCATGGGCCAAACCTTTGGCTGCATGAGTGACGCGCTGCTCATATGACGAGAAGCCGACGGTTGACCGAGCGTACCGGTTAGAACGGCGCCGAGCATCAGCCCATCCCCCATGATCCCGCGGATACTCGCGAACGAGGATCGGGTAGTTCGTCCGCCACTGCCTGCCACCCTGCCACTTGCAGCCATATTTGATATGTTATAACATTACTACCCAATCGAAATTCGGAGATTACCGATGACATCGCTGCAGGATCGCATGCTCGCCGCCAGTGACGAGATCGATCCCGACCTGGTCCCGGCCGATTTCCACATGGCCCGCGACGCGATCCGTGCCGGCACCGCGAAAGCCATGGCAACCGGGGCGTCGGACGCAACGCTGCTTGCGGTACTGATGGCCGAGACCCTGCCGCGCCTCGTCAACGCCTACGGCCCCGGCCGTGCCGCCATCATCCTCGCCCGGCTCGGCCGCGATATCGGCGCCGGTCTTGCGCCGAATTGCCGGCCGCAATAGCGCGCGTCAGGCTCATGAAACTCCACGCAACGCTTTTCGGGCATCACGATGCAGCAAAGGCTTCCGGTCACCGTGCTTTCGGGTTTTCTCGGCGCGGGCAAGACCACGCTGATGAATCACATTCTGAACAACCGGCAGGGCAAGCGGGTTGCGGTCATTGTGAACGACATGAGCGAGGTGAACATCGACGCGGATCTGATCCGCGATGGCGGTGCGAACCTCTCGCGGACGAATGAAACCCTGGTCGAGATGACCAATGGCTGCATCTGCTGCACGCTGCGAGACGATCTCCTGAAGGAAGTGCGCACGCTCGCCGAGGACGGCCGCTTCGATTATCTGCTGATCGAATCTACCGGCATTTCCGAGCCGCTGCCGGTCGCAGCAACCTTCGATTTCCGCGACGAGGATGGCAAGAGCCTGTCCGACGTGGCGCAACTCGACACCATGGTGACCGTGGTCGATGCCGCCAATCTTCTCAACGAATATGCCTCGACCGACTTTCTGCGTGAACGCGGCGAGTCGCTCGGCGACGAAGATAATCGCACCATCGTCGATCTCCTGGTCGAGCAGATCGAGTTTGCCGATGTGATCGTGCTCAACAAGATCGACGATGCCGCGCCCGACAAGGCGGAGGCCGCGCGCAAGATCGTACGCGCGCTCAATCCGGAGGCCGATGTCGTCGAGGCCAGCTTCGCGCAGGTGCCGTTGCAGCGCGTGCTCGGCACCGGGCGCTTCGACTTCGAACGCGCGCAGCGCCATCCGATCTGGTTCAAGGAGCTCTACGAGTTCGCCGACCACAAACCGGAGACGGAGCAATACGGAATCCAGAGCTTCGTCTATCGCGCGCGGCGGCCGTTTCAGCCCTCGGCCTTCCACCGCTTCATCAACGAGACATGGCCGGGCGTGATCCGCTGCAAGGGGCATTTCTGGATCGCAACGCGGCCCGACTGGGTCGGCGAGATCAGCCAGGCCGGCGCGATCGTGTGCAGCGAAGGCCGCGGCTATCGGTGGTGCGCGATCCCGCCGGATCGCTGGCCCGCCATAAGGAGTGGCGCGAGATGCTGCGCTCGTATTGGGACGACACGTTCGGCGACCGCCGCCAGGAAATCGTATTCATCGGTTCCGGCATGGACGAGCGTGCATTGAGGAAGCGGCTGGATTCGTGTCTGGTGACAACGCCCGAAGAGTCTGGCCTCGCTATAGAAAGCTGGAAGTCCCTGCCCGACCCGTTTCCGCTCTGGAAGCGCTGACGGACCGCGCCGCCCGCCGGACTGTCATCGGGCTGCCCTGACACCTCGCTACGCTCCGCTGGACAGGCAAGGTTTGTTCCTGTTACGTTCTCTTCATCAAGCGTGAGCCTAACCAATGTCCGAAGAGCTTGTCCTCTACACCAACCCAATGTCTCGCGGCCGGGTGGCGCGATGGATGCTCGAAGAAATAGGCGTTCCCTACCGGGTCGAACTGCTCGACTACGGCACGACCATGAAGGCACCGGCCTATCTCGCGATTAACCCGATGGGAAAGGTGCCCACCATCCGGCACAACGGAAAGGTCGTCACCGAGAATGCAGCGATCTGCACCTATCTCGCCGAGACCTTCCCTGCAGCCGGCCTCGGACCACAACCGAGCGAACGCGCGGACTATTATCGCTGGCTGTTCTTCGCTGCCGGACCGCTGGAATATGCAGCCACCAACCACGCGTTCGGCCTGACGCCGCCGCCGGAACGCGCGGCTGCACTGGGCTACGGAAGCTACGCGCTAGCGCTCAATACGCTGGAATATGCCGTCACCCGCATGCCGTTCATCGCCGGAGATCGCTTTACCGCGGCCGACCTCTATGTCGGTGCCCTTCTCGGCTACAGCATGCAGTTCGGCACGATCGAGAAGCGGCCGGCATTTGAAGCGTATCACGCAAAAGTCTCCGACCGCCCGGCAGCGAAGCGCGCGGCGCAGCTCGACGATGCGGCGATGCCGAACCCGGTAACCTGAACGAAGGCAGGCCACCTTGCCCCTTCACGCTCGCAACCCTCGCCGCGAAGGCTACAGGCCTTGCGCCTTGTATGTGAGGTCTGTCCAAGCCTCATAGGTCTGGAATTCAAACCCGATCCGGTCGTAGCGCACCCGCAGATAGCCGTCGCGTCCGCGGGTCACCGCGTCCGGATGCACGAGCTTTGCATCCTGCGCGATGACGCCGACATAGCGTTGCGGATCGCCGCGATAGCGGAACCGGTAGAGACCAAGCCCCTGGCCGGGGCCGCTGCCGAGCCGGCCGACGAGTTCAATGTCCTGTTTCAGGCGGATGTCGGAACGCCGTCCACCGCCGCCTCCGCCACCACGGCCTCCGCCGCCGCCACCGCGGAAGGCTGCTCCACCGCCACCGCGGAACCCGCCACCGCCGCCGCCACGAAACGCCGATCCGCCTCCGCTACGGAAGCCGCCGCCACCGCCACGAAATACGGCTCTATTGCCCCCACGGAACTCGCGGCCACCGCCCTGAAATGCCGAACGGCTGCCACGACCGTCCCAACGCATGGCATTGCGGCCGCCGCCTCTCGCGGTCATGCGCGCACGGCCCTGCTGCCTCGCGGTAACGCGGCTACGCTGCAGGCCCTGCCGCTGAGCGGCGCGGTTGCGGCTGCCGGCCCGTTGCGCGGCGCGCTGCGAGCGCGTGGCCTGGCGGCTTCTGGCACCGTCGGTGCGCTCACGTCGCGCGTCCCGCGTCCGCGCTCCGCCTTGGCGGGCGGCTTGCCGCGTTGCCTGACGATCTGTGGTTCGCGCGCGCTCGCCAGTCCTCGCGACGTCGCGTCCCCGAACATCCCTGCCACGGCTATCGCCAAATCTCTGCTGCACGCGATCGCTGCTATATCGCACCCCGCGCCGATGTTCAGGGCGATGAGTCCAGCGATTGCCGCCGCGATCGTAGATGTACTTATTGTTCCAGTTGCAGCTGCCGCCCCAATAGCGGCCCCCCCAATAGGCAAGGCCGTAGCCGACCCCGAATGCGATGCCGGTCGCGATCAGCCCGTCGACGTAATAATAGCTCGGGAAGGCGAAGTAATATGGCGGATAATCCGGATAGAGCCAGTCCCCATACACCACCGTCGGCTCGTAATACGGCACGTAGATCACCTCGGGGTTGACCGGCTCGATGGCGATCACCGGACGCGGTCCGGTCTGCTGCACCGTGACGCGTTGCTGTTTCGTGGTCTTGAGCTTGTCGTTCTTCTGGGCCTGGGCTCGCAGCCTTTGCACCGCATCCATCACGTCGGCTTCCTGCGCCAGCACGGCGTCGCCGAGTTTGCGTGTCCATTGCAGCTGCGTGTTCATCATCTGCAGAACGCGCGGAGTCGCGATCAGCGATTTGACGCTCTGATCCCAGTCCTGCTTCGCCACGGCGGCGTTGCGCTGCGCCGCGCTCAGCTTCCTGTTGGCCTCGAGCCAGCGCTGCGCTTCCACGATTTCAAGCGGATAGGTTGAGGCCATCAAGACGAGCGACAGCAGATTGTCTGGGTAAAGCGCGATCGGCGCCACCAAGGCTTCGAGTTCCCCGGGCTGCAGAAGCTGCTCATTCGCCGCCGGCGCTTCGGGTGCTGCAGGCGCCGAGGGCTCCGCCGCGGCGGGGGGCTGTGGAACCTCCTGTGCCACCGCAAGAGGCTGCATCAACAGCAAGGATGCGATTGCGAATGCACTGAATACCGATTTCATCGACGCCTCCGGCCCTACCGGCCTCTGCATTCTGATATTCTTGATTGTATAGCGTCGCTCCCTGCCACTCCCTGCGCGCGGGCGGCAGCCGTTGTTTTGATATGGGGCAAACCGCCGAAACCGCAATCCACACCATGCGAGGCGCCCGACGGCACTTGGTGACATTGTCATCGAAATATTTGGCCTAATACGGGCGGCCAGTCTCTTCGAGCTTGTCCGCCATCTCATCAAACTGCCGTGCCGCATCCTCGAACATGCGCCTCGCGGCTTTCTCCGACGTCGCGGCAGCCTTCAGCTTGGCCTTCTCCGCCCGGTCGCGGAACTCACTCACCTTGTTTCTGATCGCCAGCTGGTCCGACGCCATCATCCTACGATTGTCTCCGTTATCCGGCGGTTGTCCGCGAACAATCCGCGCCTGAAAATAAGCAAAGACATGGCGCGATCGTTCCTCCCCAGAAATGCTTCGGTCTGCAGCAAGCGCGATATTGCTTTGCAGTGCAGCCCGGTACCCCGATATGGGCGCCGGTTCCGGCAATCGATTTACCGAACGTGCAGCGCCATCATGCGGAGCGAAAAAGCCGCGCGGGGCCAACCGCGCGGGCTTGGATCATGGGAACTGATCTCTTTCGTTCAGGCGCGGGCCTTCGCCTTGTTCCGCGCCTTGTCAGTCGCCTTGCCGTCGCCGGCCGGCCTGTCCCAGGCGAAGCTCGCCTGCTCCTTGCCGGCGACCGAATAGAGCGCACCGGGCGCGTTGCGCGTCTGCATGAATTCGTTCAGCGTCTGACCGCGCATGGCGGCATAGACATGAAGGTTCGACAGACCGACCACGGCCGCGAGCTTTTCCAGCATGAAGAAGATCACGCCGTAATGCATCATGCCGCGCCAGTCGCGCCTGCGGATCAGTTCTCGCTCCTCATCGGTTAGATTCGATTGCGCGAAAGCTTGTTCCGGATCGGCAAGAAACAGCGCGCGATGCGAAGGCTCAACGAGCCGATGCAGAAACTTGTTGATGCGATAGGCTTTCAGGCTGCGCGCATGGTCGAAGGGATAGGTGCCCGGCAAGCTTTCCGCGCCGGCAAGCTGCTCTTTGACATGAGCCAGGTAGCGGGCATCCGTATCGGCGAGTGTTTCGCTCGCCTCGTTCTCGTAGATCGCGGTTGCGAGCCCGGTCATGGTCGGCAGATAATAGGTCTGATGCACCTTGCGGATGTTGGCCGAGAGCGCCCCGCGCATGATCAGCCACATGATCACTTCCGCGCCTTCGACGCCGCCGAGCCGCGCATAATCGGCGATGGTCATTTGCGTCAGCTTGACCGGGTCCTTCTCGATCAGTTCGAGAAACTGAGCGTCCCAGGCGGTATTGTTGAAGCCCGCCCGTTCGCCATGCACCTGATGCGACAGGCCGCCAGTCGCGACAATCGCCACTTTCAGGTCTTCCGGATAGCTCTCGATGGCGCGGCGCAACGACTGCCCGAGCTTCCAGCAGCGCAATGCCGAGGGAATCGGAAATTGCAGCACGCCGACCTGCAGCGGCACGATCTCGACCGGCCAGTCCGGCTCGTGCGGACACATCATCGAGAGCGGCGAGAAGCAGCCATGGTCCAGCGCGCGATCCTGAAAGAACGACATGTCGAATTCGTCGGCCATCAGCGACGCGCCGATATGGTGCGACAGCGCCGCATGCCCTTTCGCCGGCGGCAGAGCACGCGCCCCTCCACCTTCGTCCGCGACCGCGTAACGGTCGTCGATGCCGAGCGCGAAAGCCGAATAGTGATCGAAAAAGAACGAGGTGACGTGATCATTATAGATGATGAAGAGAACGTCGGGCTTTTTGTCAGCGATCCAGCGCTGGATAGGCTTGAAGGCCTCGAAAATCGGCGCCCAGACCGGATCGTCGCCCTTGTTGCGGTCGTAGGCGAACCCGATGGTCGGGGTGTGCGAAGTAGCGATCGCGCCGATGATCCTGGCCATGCTGCGTCTCCGGAATTGTCCGGGACACGCTGCGGGGCTCCCCTGCCCACAACATTGATCTGGCGCAAACGCGCCCAGAGGGGGGCCGAACAAGCTTATCGCGCGCTGCTGGTGGTCTGGAAGAAGGCGCGCATGAGCACTAATGCCGGTGCTCTTCTGGGCTTCCCGCACGATAATGTGAAAGCGATCTTGCGCCGCAGTTCGGCGCAGCTGCGTCTCAATACGTTCGGTCGATCCTGCATTGCCGCGTTTTCTTCACGCGGACTGGTGCCGACTTCGCTGGAATAGGCCCTATTTGACCCTGCCGCCAGTCGATTTGCCACCACCAGACTGGCCGCCGCCGGATTTGCCGCGCAGAACGGTCTGGGCGCTCCGCGACAATTTGAAACCGGCACCGACCGAATTCACGCACAAAATGCCGGTGCGTTCCGATTGGCAGCTGAAATCTCCCTGCTGCCAGCGCGCGCCGTAATCGAGAACCGGCAACTGGTCGTCCAACACGGTGTCGCCGTGACAGATCGGTCCGGTCACGTTCTTTCCCGCGAACACCTCGAAGGCTTGGCCCCACTCTCCATCACAGCTTTTGGGACGCGGCAGTGGCCGGTTGACGATCCGCTTCAGGTCGCAGCGCAGTGTCGCATCAACGTCGAAATACCGGCAATGGATATTCCCGGACGGAGAGCGAAAGCCGTCATCGAGAGTCAGCCTTTCGGCCTTCGCATTGGCCGCGGTGAGGGCTGCGGCGACGGTCACGATCAAAGCCGCAAACACACTTCGGCCAAGACGCAACGGACGCACCCGAGCCACGAACATTTCCCGTTGTCCCGCAAAGAAAGTGCGATAGCTGCAAAGTCGAAAGCGCCCGGCTTTCACCGGGCGCTTCTTGGGATCATGCCTTCAGCGGCACCTTTGGTACCGAGCCCCGGCCGGAGGGATCGGAGCCACCGGGGCCGCCCTTTCCGCCGCTACCGCCCGGTGACGGCGGCTTGGGCTTTCGCTGCGGCGGCTTGCGCTTAGCCTTGACGCGTGCGGCCGGCAACTTTTCCGGCTTCGGCGTGACCGGGCCATCGAGATACTCGAAGCCGAGGGCATCGCGCCCTTGCTCGTTCTCGGTGACCACGACCTTCACATGGCCGCCATTCTTGAGCTTGCCGAACAGCACCTCGTCGGCCAGCGGCTTCTTGATGTTCTCCTGAATGACGCGCGCCATCGGGCGCGCGCCCATCAGTTCATCATAGCCGTTGGCGATCAGCCAGCGCGACGCCTCGTCCGACAATTCGATTGTGACGTTGCGGTCGGCGAGCTGGGCTTCGAGCTGCAGCACGAATTTCTCGACCACCTTGGCGATGATCTCCTGCGAGAGATGACCGAACGGGATCACCGCGTCGAGCCGGTTGCGGAATTCCGGCGCGAACAGCTTGTTGATCGCCTCGATGTCGTCGCCCTCGCGCTTGTTGCGGGTGAAGCCGTAGGTGCCCCTGGCGAGGTCGGCGGCGCCGGCATTGGTGGTCATGATCAGGATGACGTTGCGGAAATCGACCTGCTTGCCGTTGTGATCGGTCAGCTTGCCGTGATCCATGATCTGCAGGAGTACGTTGAACAGGTCCGGATGCGCCTTCTCGATCTCGTCGAGCAGCAGCACGCAATGCGGATGCTGGTCGACGCTGTCCGTCAGAAGCCCGCCCTGGTCGAAGCCGACATAGCCCGGGGGCGCGCCGATCAGCCGGGACACGGTGTGGCGCTCCATATATTCGGACATGTCGAACCGGATCAGCTCCACACCGAGCGAGGTGGCGAGTTGCTTTGCGACCTCGGTCTTGCCGACGCCGGTGGGCCCCGAGAACAGGTAGCAGCCGATCGGCTTTTCCGGCTCGCGCAGCCCGGCGCGCGCCAGCTTGATCGAGGCGGCGAGCGATTCTACTGCCTTGTCCTGGCCATAGACCACGGTCTTCAGGGTCTGCTCGAGATGCTGCAGCACCTCGGCGTCGTCCTTGGAGACGGTCTTGGGCGGGATGCGAGCCATCGTCGCGATGGTGGTCTCGACCTCCTTGATGCCGATGGTCTTCTTGCGGCGGGAATCCGGTAGCAGCATCTGCGCCGCCCCGGACTCGTCGATCACGTCGATCGCCTTGTCCGGCAATTTGCGGTCGTGGATGTAGCGCGCCGACAGCTCCACCGCGGCCTTGATCGCCTCGTTGGTGTATTTGAGCTTGTGATATTCCTCGAAATACGGCTTCAGCCCTTTCAGGATCTCGATCGCATCCGGCACCGACGGTTCGTTGACGTCGATCTTCTGGAAGCGGCGGACCAGAGCGCGGTCCTTCTCGAAATATTGCCGGTATTCCTTGTAGGTGGTCGAGCCAATGCAGCGGATCGTACCCGAGGCGAGCGCGGGCTTGAGCAGATTGGAAGCGTCCATCGCCCCGCCGGACGTCGCGCCGGCGCCGATCACGGTATGGATTTCGTCGATGAACATGATCGCGTGCGGGGTCGCCTCGATCTCCTTGATCACCTGCTTGAGACGCTCCTCGAAATCACCGCGGTAGCGGGTTCCAGCCAACAGCGTGCCCATATCGAGCGAGAACACCGTGGCGTTCTTCAGGACGTCCGGAACCTCGCCATGGACGATGCGGCGCGCCAGCCCTTCGGCGATCGCTGTCTTGCCGACACCAGCGTCACCCACCAGAAGCGGATTGTTCTTCTGCCGGCGGCACAGCACCTGAATGGTGCGGCTGATTTCGGAATCCCGGCCGATCAGCGGATCGATCTTGCCTTCCTTGGCCTTCTTGTTGAGGTTGACGCAATAGGCGTCGAGAGCATCGCCCTTCTTCTTCGGTTCATCGCTGCTCTTGGAATCGGTGTCCTCGTCGGCGCCGCGCACCGGGCGCGACTCCGTGAGACCCGGTCGCTTGGCGATGCCGTGGCTGATGTAGTTGACCGCGTCGTACCGCGTCATGTCCTGCTCTTGCAGGAAATAGGCGGCGTGGCTCTCGCGTTCGGCAAAAATTGCGACCAGCACATTGGCGCCGGTCACTTCTTCCCGGCCGGAGGACTGGACGTGGATTACCGCACGCTGGATGACCCGTTGGAATCCGGCAGTGGGCTTGGAATCCTCGCCCCCGTCTGTCACGAGGTTTTCCAGTTCCGCCTCCAGATAGGCGGTGAGCGAGCGGCGCAGCTTGTCGAGATCGACATTGCAGGCCCGCATCACTGCGGCGGCGTCGGAATCGTCCAAAAGGGCGAGCAGCAGGTGCTCAAGCGTGGCGTATTCGTGGTGGCGTTCATTGGCGAGCGCGAGCGCCCGATGAAGCGATTGTTCGAGGCTGCGCGAGAAACTTGGCATTCGATGTTCCTAAAAGGTCCCCGGACCGATTTCCGCAAGAGCCTCCGTTCAGAATGGCTCCATTCGAGATCGCCCCGTTGTTTTGGCCGCCCCCGGCCGAGTGTCCCCTCAACTGACGTCGCCAACTCCAATCATGTCGGCACGCTGACGCGTCTAAACAAGTCTACTTCTTCTCCATCACGCATTGCAAAGGATGGTGGTGTTTGCGCGCAAAGTCCATCACCTGCGTCACTTTTGTTTCGGCAACCTCGTATGTGTAGATCCCGCATTCCCCGATGCCGTGGTGATGGACATGGAGCATGATCTGCGTCGCAGCTTCCCGATCCTTGTTGAAGAACCGTTCGAGCACGTGAACGACAAATTCCATTGGCGTGTAGTCGTCGTTGAGCAGCAGCACCCGGTACATGCTGGGACGCTTGGTCTGCGGCCGCGTCTTGGTGATGACGGCGGTACCGGGACCGGTCGAGTCCGGACGCTTCTTGCGGTCGTCGTCGGCCATTCGCGGCTCACGCCGCAGCGGCCGGCCGGTCATCGGGCCGAAACGGAAAGAAGGCATGGCGCATTCGGGCATTCGCAAACACTTCAGGCATCTTGTGGCAGGGGCCGCAGCAACCGGCCCTGACCAATAATAATATCTGAGCAAGCGCTGTGCCAGACCGGCGACACACCGGGCGCCCCACGAAAACGCAAGTCCGCCTAACCACTTGCACGCCAGGCCGCAACTGCAGCCACGATCACGATCGTCGTCATGATCCGGCGAAATACGGACAATTCGCGGCAAAAAAGCCCGAAATCACCGCAAATCGTGGCACCGATTCTCAAGGGCTGCGTCGCGATAGTGACGTCCGGTCAACCAATCCGGCCGTTTCGGAGCCTGCCCCGGATGTCGCGTACATCGCTTTTTCTACGCTTTGTCGAGAATCGAGACGGAGGAACTGGGCCATTTCTCGCCCTTGCCCTGATCCCGCTGATGGGCTTCACCGGCGCTGCGATCGACTATGCACGAGCCAATGCGACCAAGGTCGCCATTCAGGCAGCGCTGGATTCGACCGGCCTGATGCTGTCGAAAAGCGCGAACACCATGACGCCCGCCGAACTCACCGCCTCGGCCAATTCCATATTCATGGCGCAGTTCAACCGGCCGGAAGCACAGAATGTGACACTGACCCATGAATTCACCGCTCCCCAGCAAGGCAGCTTCGCGCTGAAGCTGACTGGAACCGCAACGGTCCCGACCCGGTTTGCGAGCCTGATCGGAACCTCCGAGCTGACCGTCTCGGCCACGTCCGAAATCCTTTGGGGCATCAAGCGGCTCAATCTGGCGCTGGCGCTGGACAATACCGGATCAATGAGTTCCAGCGGCAAGATGGCGGCGCTCAAGACCGCGGCGCATAACCTGCTCGACACCCTCCAGGCGGCAGCGAAAAAGCCCGACGACGTCAAGGTCTCGATCATCCCCTTTGCCACCGACGTTAATGTCGGCACCATCTACAAGGACGAGCCCTGGATCGACTGGGAGCAATGGGAGAACGTCAACGGCGTCTGCTCGAATTCCAGCTACAAGACCAAGACCTCCTGCCAAAGTGCCGGACGGGTTTGGACGACCGCGTCCAGGGATACCTGGAATGGTTGCGTCTGGGACCGGGACCAGAATTTCGATGTCCAGAACACGGCGGCGAATGGCGGCCAGGCGACGCGGTTCCGCGCCAATCAGGCAACAAACTGCCCGGCGTCGATCCTGCCGCTGACCAATGACTGGGGCGCCCTCCATGCCAAGGTCGACGCCATGATCCCGACCGGGAATACCAATGTCACGATCGGCATGGCCTGGGCCTGGCAGACATTGTCTCCGGTCGTGCCGATGAACGCGCCGAGCCCGGAGCCCGATCTCGACAAGGTCATTGTGCTTCTGACCGACGGCGAGAACACGCAGAACCGATTCACGACGTCCAGGACTTCGATCGACGCACGGACCGCGAAAGTCTGCGAGAACGCCAAGGCGGATAACATCAAAGTCTATACCGTGCGCGTTATCAGCGGCAATGCAACGCTGTTGCGCAACTGCGCGACCAAGCCGGATTGGTTCTACGATGTACAGAACGCCGCGCAGCTGAACGCCGTGTTCTCCGCCATTGCTCAGAACCTTGCCAATCTGCGGATCGCCAAATAGCCGCCGGCTCTTGGCTAACAGACCGTGAACCGGACCAGCGGGATCCCAAGCCGCGGATTCGGCAAGTCTTCAGATTGTTTGAAAATCCGGCACTGGAAAAGCGAAAAACCCTGAAATCCGCAGCAGCAAATTTACCGCGACTTGACGGTAATTGTCGCACCGTCACGCACGTCCTCGTCTGCTGGATAGAAACGCCATGGTCAACATCATCGACGTGCTGCGGTTCCTGCGCCAACGTGCGGCCGGTTTCCGCACCGACAACAGCGGCAATATCGCAACGATTTTCGCCCTGGCGACGATCCCGCTGATCGGCGCGATTGGCGCCGCGGTCGACTACAGCCGCGGCAATTCCGCAAAGACATCGCTTCAGGTCGCAGTCGACGCCGCGGCCCTTGCGCTCTCGCGCGAGGTGACATCGCTCAGCGAAGAACAGTTCAACCAGAAAGCCGTCGATTACGTGAAGGCAAATCTCAACCGGACCGACCTGCACGATCTGACGGTAACGCCAACCTTCACGGTCGATAGCGGCGGGCAGATCCACATCAAAGCAAAAGCCAAGATCTCAACGACGATCGCGGGCATCCTGGGCGTGACGGAGATGGAGGTCGGAACCGACTCGACGATCAGGTGGGGCAATACGCGGCTGCGGGTCTCGCTCGTGCTCGATACCACGGGATCCATGAACTCTGCCGGGAAGATGACGGCGCTGAAGACCGCCGCCAAAAACATGATCGACCAGCTGCAGAACGCCGCCACCAATCCCGGCGACGTCCTGGTCTCGATCGTCCCCTTCAGCAAGAACGTCAATGTCGGCTCTGGCAATTTCAACGCGAACTGGCTCGACTGGACCGACTGGGAAGGCGAGCCGCCGATCATGAAGACGTCTCAGAAGCCTGCCGAAAATACCTGGTATAATGCGAAAGAGGGATCGAACTGTCCGTTCGGCACCAACACCAACGGCTTTGGCTTTCGTTGTGTGTCCCAGCCCCAGGGGACGTCGAACATCAATACCATCGCCAACAGCGGCAACTATAGCGGTCTGATCTGCCCCGGGCGGGACGGCGGCAACAAGATCTCCACTCAGATCGGGATCATCTACAACGGCTGCTACAATACGTGGACCAAATGCGTCGGCAGCAATTGCGCCTGCACCACAACCAACACGAACATCTGTACCTGCACGGGCAGCGGCGCAAGCAAGACCTGTCAGACCAAGGGCAATTATGTAGAACACACGTGGCGGCCGACGAACGTCAACGCCACCTACACGCCTGCGCTCAAGATGAATGGCAGCGTGCCCTACGCAACGCCGCCGCGCAGCACCTGGACCGGATGCGTGACCGACCGTGGCACATCGAGCGGACCGAGCGACGACTACGACCGCAAGGTCACGTTGCCCAGCACCGGGATCAGCGCCTCCTATTGGCCGGCCCAGCAGGACTTCTATTGCTCGCCGCAGGTTACCGCGCTCAACTCTAACTGGAGCGGCATGAAGTCCGCGATCGACAATCTCTACCCCGACGGCGCCACCAACCAGCCGATCGGGCTGGTCTGGGGCTGGCAATCGCTGGTCGGCGGCGGTCCCTTCCCCACGCCTCCCGCAAAGGACCCGACCTATGAGTACAAGGAAGCCATCGTGCTGATGTCGGACGGCCTCAACACGCTCGACCGCTGGTACGGCAACGGTTCAGCGACCAATACCAACGTCGACAAACGCATGTATGACGCGACAGCGGGCGGGGCCGGCACCTGCAAGAACGTCAAGGCGGCGGGCATCACCATCTACGCGGTCCACGTCAATACCGACAATGACCCGATGTCGACGCTGCTGCAAAGCTGCGCCAGCTCGCCGGACAAATTCTGGATGGTAACCAGCGGTTCCGGCCTGATCGACGTGTTCAAGCAGATCGGAACCGAACTGTCGCAGCTGCGCATCGTGAAGTAATCCGCGAAACTGCATGACGGCCGGGCTACATCGTTAGCCCGGCCGTATTGCATCTGACGCATTTCGAAAGGCTTCGTTTACGGATTGTAACCAGTTTTTTTGGTCGCATTTTACAGGGCTTTCAGACGGCGCGTTTACACCCGGCTTTGGCAAACGATCGGGTCGCGTCATGTCTTGCAAACTCATCCCTGTGGGCTTCCTAAGCCGGATCGCGTCGTTGCGCGGGTGCCGTCGTGGCAATGTGAGTATGATCTTTGCGCTGGCACTGATCCCGCTGATCGGCGGCGTCGCGGCTGCGGTCGACTATAGCCGCGCCAATTCCGCCCGCACGGCCTTGCAGGCGGCGCTCGATGCGACGGGGCTGATCCTGTCGAAAGACGCTCAATCCCTCACCCAGGATCAGCTCGAAGCCAAGGCGCTCGCGGTTTTCCAGGCGAATTTCAATCGACCCGAGGTCAAGGACCTGAAGCTGCTCACGGCATTTTCGAGCCCTCAGCCCGGCAGCTTCCAGCTGCAGCTCTCGGCGACCGGAAAGCTCGACACCACCGTCGCTGCAATCTGGCAGCCGGAGATGGATATCGGCACCAGCGCCCAGATCGTCTGGGGAATGAAGCGGCTGGAGCTGGTACTGGCGCTCGACAATACCGGCTCTATGTCGTCGGCGAACAAGATGGCTGAGCTGAAACTCGCCGCCAAGGACTTGCTCAAGACCTTGCAGAACGCGGCCAAGAAGCCGGATGACGTCAAGGTCGGCATCGTGCCGTTCGCAACCGACGTCAATGTCGGCACCTCCAACGTCAACGCGACGTGGATCCGCTGGGACGAATGGGAGAACGCAAACGGCACCTGCAGCACCGCCAGCTACAAGACGAAGGCGGCCTGCGAAAGCGCCAAACGGGTCTGGACGGTGGCCGACAAAAGCACCTGGAACGGTTGCGTCTGGGATCGCGATCAGAGCAACGACGTCAACAACACCGCGACCTCGGCGTCGGTCAAATCGACGCTCTATTCGGCTAACCAGGCGAAGAATTGCCCGGCCTCCATGCTCACATTGACCAACGACTGGGCGGCGCTCAATGCCAAGGTCGATTCCATGATCCCGACCGGCAATACCAATGTGACGATCGGCCTGCAGGTCGCATTCCAGATGCTTTCTCCGGTCGCGCCGTTTCACGCGGCCGCGCCCCAGAACGACCTCGACAAGGTGATTATCCTTCTGACCGACGGCGACAATACGCAGAACCGCTGGTCCACAAGTCAGACGGCGATCGACAACCGCACCAAGCTCGCCTGTGCCAACGCCAAGGCCGCCAATATCAAGCTCTATACGGTAAGGGTCATCAACGGCAACGCTTCGCTGTTACAGCAATGCGCAACGTTGCCGAGCATGTATTACGACGTGCAGAACGCCGCGCAGCTGAGCGCGGTCTTCTCCACCATCGCCCAGAATCTCGCCAATTTGCGCGTCGCCAAATAGCAAAGGAGCACGCCGGAAAAAACAAAGCCCGGCGGTCCCGCCGGGCTTTTTCATTCTTGCGTTTGGCGCCGGCTTACTTGCCAGGCGTCATCTTGGCGAGATAGCCCTCGTAGGGCTTGTAGGCCTGCTTGGCGAGATCGACATAGAGTTCGCCCATCTTGGTCGCCTGGGCCACGAAGCCCTCATAGGCGCCCTTGACGTAATCCTGCTGGATCTCGAACGCCTTTTCGAGCGACTTGGCGCCGAGCAGCTTTTCAAGTGCAGCGGTGCCGTCCTCGAAGGTCTTCTTGGTGTAGTCCACGCTTTCGACAGCGATCGCCTGCATGCCCTTTGAGAGCGTGCTGAATGCAGTCATTCCCGTCTCGACGCTGTCCTTACCGAGTTTCTGGACCTCGTCGAAAGCCTTGGTATCGAAGTGATTCATCTGATTTGCCCTTTGCGCCGGCCCGCGGGGCCGCTGATCTGATCGTCCGGTCCACTCGACCGTCACAAAACAAGTTATGTTGCGCTGCACAAAAAATCAAGCCCGCTTATTGCAGCGCAAGAAATAATATTAACCATCGGATTTTATTAACTTTTTAGCAACGCCACGCTCTTACCTTGATTGACTGTGGATTATCGGCCGCGTCCGGCGCCCGGCCGTGGCGCCTTTGGGGGAAGTCAATCGGGCGTTCTTTCGCGCCTCAATCAAGCAGGAACGGGTTGACCATGTTTCGCGTATCGACCGGAGCCTCGCTGGGGCTGCGTTGCGGTGTCGCCATTCTGGCCTGCGCCGTTGCATTTCTTTCACTGTCGGCGACCGATGCCGATGCGCGAAGCAAACGCAAATCCATCAAGCGGCCGGTCGCTGCGACATCGACGGCCGATCCACGTTACGCCGACATCGTCGTCGACGCCAATACCGGCGACGTCCTGCACCAGACGCATGCCGACGCGATCCGTCATCCGGCATCGCTCACAAAGATCATGACCCTGTATCTGCTGTTCGAGCAGCTTGAGGCCGGCCGGATCAAGCTCGACACGCAGATGGAAGTTTCGGCCCATGCGGCGAGCCAGGCGCCGACCAAACTTGGCTTGCGTCCGGGCCAGACGCTTATGGTCGAAGACGCGATCAAGGCGCTGATCACCAAATCCGCCAATGACGCCGCCGTGGTGGTAGCCGAACATATTGCCGGGTCGGAGGAGGAATTCGCCCGGCAGATGACCCGCAAGGCCCGAGCGCTGCGCATGACGCGAACCGTCTACCGAAACGCAAACGGCCTGCCGAATGCGGCCCAAGTCACCACGGCGCGCGACCAGGCGCTTCTCGGCCTCGCCATCCAGGACCGTTTCCCGCGCTATTATCGGTATTTCTCCACGCAAAGCTTCGTCTATCGCGGCGTGCGGATGTCGAACCACAACCGGCTGCTCGGCCGTGTGCCGGGCGTGCACGGCATCAAAACCGGCTATATCCGCGCTTCGGGCTTCAATCTGGTCAGCGCCGTGCAGCGCGGAGACCGTCGCATTGTCGCCGTTGTGCTCGGTGGCACCTCGGCCGCCGCGCGCGATGCCCGCATGCGCAGTCTGATCGAGTCCCGGGTTCAGCTCGCTTCGGTGCGGCGCACGGCGCCAAAAATCGTCGAGGTTGCAGACGCTGCGGAGCCGCCGGCATCACCCTCAACGGCTACAGCGGCCGCACAGGCGGTGCCGCAACCACGTCCGGCGCCGCAGGTAAGGACCGAAAAGCCGCTGCGGGTTGCCGCCGCAACGGGTCCGGTTCGGGTTCCAACACCGGTCGCGAAACCCGATAGCCCTGCCGAGGCTGATGTAACGGATCAGCCGGCGCCAGGTTCGACCGAGCCGATCAAGCCCAATCTGGTCAAAACAGTACCGGTTCGTGCGGGCGTCTACCGTACCGCCGCAACCACCTCGCTCTGGTCCCCCGAGCCCCTGACCATGCGCGATGCGATAGCCGCGGAAACCGCGATCCCCGCCACCCGTCCCGAACCGCGCGTGGACAGCAACGCGCTGCCGCCCCCGCCTCCGGGCGCCCGCCCCGGCGTGCTCGGCGTGCTCACAGCCCAGGATCTCGCCCAATCTCAGCCGGAGCGCACGGTCACCGCATCCGTCGCCGCTGCGCCGGCGCCTGCCCGGCCGGCTCGGTCCGCCGCGCCCAAAGAGCCCTTGGCCCCGACGGCCGCGCCGGCGGAACGCAAACCACAGCGCAGCGGCTGGATCATTCAGGTTGGCGCCTTCGAGGATCGCGATGAGGCGCGCGAGAAACTTGCCATGGCCCAGAGCAAAGCGGCGCGTCTGCTCAAAAGTGCGGAGCCGTATACCGAAATTTTCAACAAAGGCGATAAGAGATTCTTCCGCGCGCGCTTTGCCGGTTTGACCGAGAGTGGCGCGGGACAGGCCTGCAGGGAATTGCAGCGCAACAAGATCGCATGTTTCGCTGCAAGGAATTGAGGTTGGCCGAAGTTTAAGGGTTGCGTTCGAGTGGGGTGACTAGTGATGGCGTTTGAGAAGAATATCCTTGGCCTGATTGACCCGCGCCGCGAGATACGTCGAGCCCCCCTGATCGGGATGGAGTTTCTTCATCAGCGCGCGATGCGCTCGTCCGATATCGGCGGCGCTCGCTCCCGGCTGAACGCCAAGGATCTGATAAGCCTCCTCTTCCGTCATTTTTCCACTGTTGACGTGACCCGGCCCCGCTGCCGCACCCGCATCCGCGTGTTCACGCCAGGCGGGATCCCGGCGGTCAAGATACGCCATCAGTAGCGCCCTGCTCTCCTCGTCGATCTCCGGCAAGAGCGACATCAACGCCGGCACATCTAGCGCGTCCAGCGTCACGCCTTCCATCCGGCCCTTGAGAATGCGGCCGCGCATCGCGCCAGTATCGTGGTCGAGCTCCATTTCGACAAATGCGGAGCGGACCTGAGACACCTGACCGCTGCTCTTGTTCATCCGCTTCGACAGCGTCGCCATTCCCGGAAGCCAGCCGAGCAACGACAGCCCGGCAAAGCCCAGCGGCAGTGCAAGGCCAACCTGTCCACGGGCACCGAGAAATGCGGCGCCGGCAAGGGCAGCAATCCCGCCGCTGGTGCGCATCACCTGCGCTGCGACCCTGGGATCGACGCGGGCAAAGCCGTGCAGCCCCCACACCGCACGCAGCAGCACGATGACGCCAAGGATAATGGGACCCATAAATTCCGTCTGCCCTGGATCAGCTCATCTGTCGCAACAGCTTCTGTGCGCCCCCGCTTTGCCTTGCGGAGAGGTCGGACAGCGCCTTCATGCCACCGGCCGCATAGGCCGCTGCGGCGCGCAGCAATTCGGCTAGTTCCTTTGCTGCACCCGGCGAGAACCGGCCATAGGCGCCGCGGCTGAGCCGCGCGATTTCACGGTAGGCGTTCTCGGCGATCGGATCGCCGCCCTCCTGAAACATGAAAGCGGGAACCCCAAGAAGGCCGAGTTCGCCAGCCGCGGCGCAGAGGTCGTCGATGGGCTCTTCCATCGCGTCGCCGACATAGACCAGTGCCTGCACCTTGCGCTGCTCGGATTCCTTGCGTACATGCCGCAGAACCCGGCCGATCTGGGTATGCCCGCCGCGGCAATCGATCCGCTCCATCAGCGCGCCGAGCCGCTCCGGCTGCGCCACCCAACCGGAGGCACGGCATTCGGCAAGCCCGCGAAAATACACAAGCTGGACGTCGAGACCGCCGATCTTGGCGGCCTCCTCGAACATCTGCGCCTGCAGCTGACAGGCGGAATCCCAGGTCGGCTGGCGGCTCATTGTGGCGTCCAGCGCAAAGACCAGCCGCCCACGCTGGCCGCCAAGGGCGGCGGGCGCCATTTCCCGCACCTTTGAAAGAAAGGCGTCGATCTCCGCGCGGGAGGCGATGGGCTGCACCTCGCCCTTTTTTGCGATCCTTTTCTCCGGACTGTCTTTGCTCATTGCGCCTTGCATCAATTCCGGTTGTGCGAGCAGTGCCGCCGAAGCCACGCGAGCCATTTGGGCCCGATTCGCAGCTCCCGCTGCGCCGTCACCCACGTTATAGCTACGACTTTCCGATATATAGGGTTTCTGCTTCGGACGGCGGGCATACCGCGACACCGCAGCGCACCGCCGCACACGGTTGCCGTCACCGACTTCAGACGCCCGCTAATCCAGGAGATCCTGTATTTCCAGTGGCTTATGCGCCGAACTGAACCATTCCGCACGCGCCGCCGCCCGCCGGCGGCCCTTTTCGTCGATTGGCAGCCTCAGCGCGGCGAGTAGCGCCTGGACCTCTTCCCGAGCCGTCACATGGGACATGTTCGGGCGGGTTCCGAGCGTTGTCTCGTCAATGTCGTCGAGCGCAGTCAGTCCCCGAGGAAAAAACTCACGATAGACAACGCGCTCGGAGAAACCGTCTGCCGCCCGAAACCCAAGCTGCAGTCCGAGGGCCCGAAGCCCCTCCGACAACAGCCGCTTGTTGCGAGAGCCCAGCGTCGACAGCCGGTTGCGCACAACAATCCAGTCGGCGGCCTCTTGGTCGACCTTGCGCCGCTGGCGGCGGGCATCGCGAACCATTTCCGAATAATGGCTGGTGCCGGTCAGCGCATAGGTTTCCGGATCGACGGTACCCAGAACGTCGAAATCGACGAAACTGTCATTCAGCGGCGTAATGAGCGTATCGGCCATCGCATGGGCGAGCCGCATCAGATAGCAATCCGACCCCGGCGTATCGATCACCACGAAATCGTAGGTGTGTTCGACCGAACCGATGGTCTCGGCGAAGGCAGTAAACTCGGCATTCTCATTTTCGTCGTTGCGGACGCCTTCGGCGCGCGCGACACAGAAATTCAAGGGAATTTCAAGCGGCAGGCCCGTCCGTCGCGCCCAGAGTTTGCGGTTCTGCACGTAACGCGTCAGGCTCTTCTGACGCGAGTCCAGATCGATCGTCGCAACTTTCTGGCCCGCTTTCAGCAGCGCAATGGCAACATGAATGGCGGTCGTGGACTTGCCAGACCCGCCCTTCTCGTTTCCGACGACGACGACGTGCGCTGACTTGCGAGGCCCAATACCCGCTTGGACCAACATAACGTCACTATCCCTGCCGCTGCTATCCTCTGCTCTCACCACGCGTCCGGTCAAGCATTCGTTGCGGCCGGGCGCGTTCATCATTAATCCGTGGCCGCGCGGCAACGCGCGCGCGGACGCATCAAGGCTCGGCGCGGACACTTGGATTGCGGCCGACTACTTGGATAGTGTCGCCGTTTCGTCCCGGAGGGTTCATGGCTCGCAAACCCCTGATCGTCAGAACAATATCGCCACTGCGAAAGGCAATCGCGACGTTTCGCAAGAAGCACGGCGGCGTGGCGCTGGTCCCCACCATGGGTGCGCTGCATGAGGGGCATTTCTCGCTGGTCCGGCACGCCCGCAAACGGGCTGGCGCAGTCGCGGTGTCGATATTCGTCAATCCGAAGCAATTCGCACCGACCGAGGATTTCGGCTCCTATCCCCGCAATTTCGAAAGCGACGTGGTGGCGCTCTCGAAACTGGGAGTCGATCTGATCTGGGCTCCGACCGAGACCGCCATGTATCCTGGCGGTTTTTCCACCGCGATCACACCGGGCGGCCCGGCGCTCGCCGGACTTGAGGATGCGTTCCGCCCGCATTTCTTTGGCGGCGTGGCGACGGTCGTCGCCAAGCTGTTCCTGCAGGTGACGCCGGACGTCGCGATGTTCGGCCAGAAAGATTATCAGCAGCTCAAGGTCGTGACGCGGATGGCGCGCGATCTCGACCTGCCGGTCAAGATCGTCGGCTGCCCGACCATGCGCGAAAAGGACGGCCTCGCCCTGTCCTCGCGCAACGTTTACCTTTCGGTTGAGGAGCGGCGGACCGCGCCAGTGCTCTATCGCGTGCTCAAGGAGAGTGCAGCGCGGATCAAGGCTGGCGATGCGCTCGCGGCGGTGCTCGCCGACGGTCGCGCTGCAATCGAAAAGGCCGGCTTCAAGCTCGACTATCTTGAAGGCCGTCACGCGGAGACTTTGGAACCGGTCGTCAGCGCCGCCGACGGGCCGATCCGGCTTCTTGCTGCAGCGCGGCTCGGCCGCACACGGCTGATCGACAACCTCGGAGTGTGAAAAGCAAAGACAGCGAAGCGAATAGCACTCTATTCGCCTCGCGCCATCGTTTGCTCGCCGTTACCGCCCCGGCAAGCCCGGGATCGACGGCAGTCCCGGAATGGCGGGGAGTTGCGGCGCGCCCGGGATGTTGCGCGGCAGATCGCGCAGATTCAGGCGCTGATTGATGATGCCGCGCCCGATATTCCTGAAATTGAACACGTTGCGGACCAGGTTACGGTCGCGCGCCAATTGCTGCGGCGAAATCGTCAGTGCATTGGCGACGACCTGCTGGGCTACTACCTGGATCGCATACCCCGTTGCGGCCTGGGTGAGTTCGGCAATGCGCTGACCCTGGCGGTTGAAGATTTCGATGCGGCCAACGGCGCCGTTCTCGTCCTCATAGAGTTTGACATTGGTCGCGCCACCCGGTCCGACCTCGACCACACCAGTGGTGCCGCGCACGCCGACGATGGCGGTCGGCGTAGTAATGCGCATGTCTCCGGTCTTTGCCACCTGCTCTGCAGCAAATCCGACGGTTCCACGGGTCACGCTGACGATGGCATTGCCGCGCGTGCCCTTGCGATAGACGTACTCGTCCACGGTGATCGAGGCATTGGCGGACAGACTGAAAGTCGATTCGTCGTCGAAGGTGACGCTAAGCGCACCGCTGGCATTGGTCGACAGCCGGTCGCCCTTGCGGATATCGTCGCCCTTCTTCAGTCCGTTTGCGGCAGTTCCGCTGCGCGCCACATTGGCGGCGGGCGTAACCGTCGCAACGCTACCGACCACGCCACCGGAAGGCGCCGCTGGTCTTGCCGGAGGCTTGCCGATCGGCGTCGGAAACGGATTACCGCCGCTCTGCCCCTGAGCGATTGCGGGAAGCAGGACGAGTGCGGTGCAGAGCGCAAGCGCTGTCAGAAATACTTGTCTTCGTCGGACCACGTCGGCAGGCCCTTGCGCGAACGCGCAGCGGAAGGACGAGTTTGCTACTCGACCGCAGGCCGCACCGCAATCGCCGAAACCGGCGCATCAAAGACTTGTGACGGCTTGGTGAGCTAACGCGCGGTGAGCGGTATCGATTTGCCGCTCGCGGCTCTCTCACTTCGCCATGGCGGGCGACGGCGTCTCCTTCACCGCCTTGCCCGAGATCGGTGGCCGCGGCAGCTTCGCCTCTCCCGGCTCCATCGCGAACGTATAGGCGAACGAATACCACGGGCCGGTTACGTCCTTTGCCGGCGGAGCCTCGTTATCGTGCCGCACGTAGTTGCCGATCAGCGCCTTGGTGACTCCGAACTGCACATCGGTCTCCAGCAGCGGATCGTCGTTGACGTAAATCTGCGAGATCAGCGTCTTGAAACCCGGCTTGTAGATCAGGAAGTGGATATGCGCCGGCCGGTAATTGTGCGGGCGCTTCACTGCGCGGATGAAGTCGCCGACTGGACCGTCGACGGGGATCGGATAGCCGGCAGGCAGGATGCTGCGGAAGGCGAAGCGGCCGTACGCATCGGTGCGGAACTGCCCACGCAAATTCATGTCGGCCTGGTTCGGATCCTGGTTTTCGTAGAGCCCCTCGGTCGAGGATTGCCACACATCGACGATAGCATCCGTGACCGGCGCGCCGTTGCCGTCCACCACCTGGCATTCGGCGAACAGCGCCGGTCCGGGAGTCGGCGAGCGCACGATCGAGCCGCCATTCTCGGTCTTGGGCGAGTCCATCCGCCAGAACGGACCGAGCATCGAGGCGGAGGTTTCGGTCTGCCCCTTATTGCCGTTATTGAGGAGGCACACCAAGGACGAGACGCCGAGCGATCCGGCCATCAGCACGACCTCATTGTGCGAGGCATCGGATTTCTGTCCGAGCCGGACAATGAAGTTGCAGGCCTGGTGGAACTCCTCCTCGCTCAGCCTGGCCTCGCGGATGAAGCCATGCAGATGCTTGATCATCAGCGTGACGAGTTCGCGAAGCCGCGGGTCCGGCGTCTTTTCCATCGCCTCCAGCACTGCGACGGTGACTTCGTTCTGGTCGCCGATGATCATGGATATTCCTCCACACGCAAGGGCCTTCATCCTCTGGGATGCGGCTGAGCCGTACAGGATGACGGCGGCTTGGAATTTATCTTTTGCAGTATAGCAAAATCGGAGCGGGAAAACTCAGAGCAGTCCAAGTTCGCTCAATTCGCGCCGCAGCTGTTCGGGCATGGTCGCAGCCCCGCGCGCGGTCCGCGCGAGGTCGCCCGGCGCATCCTCGTTCGCAAGATACCGCCAGCCCTGGAAGGCTCGGTATGGGCGCGGCGTCACCAGCTTGATCTTTCCGTCGAGCACAATCCGGCAGCGCCCAATGCCGTCCTTGTCGACGAACGGGCGCAGATCGAGGATGCGCTCGCGGCACATCACCTGGCCCTTGATGACCCAGTAGAGCGATCCGCCATCCAGCAGCTCGTCCGCGCGCTTGGGAACCATGCGCGTGGTATGAATGTGCTCAGGCTTCTGCCCACGCCGCTTCTTCTCTTTGAGGCGGGCGGACACCCACGATTTCAGGTCTTCGACGGAGTCGCAGCCCACACAGAGCTTGATCAGATGAAGCGGCATACTCTCCCATAACGGCCGCGGCGCACCGCCGTCAAAGGTAGCGCGTTGCGCTCTCCACAGGTCAGCTCTGTGCCTCGATTGCCAGGATGCGGGCGCCCTCGGCAACCTGCGCGCCTGCGGCCACCGCAATCGCGGCCACCACCCCTTCTCGAGGGGCGAGGATGGCGTGTTCCATCTTCATCGCTTCGATGATCGCGAGCCTGTGCCCTTTCGTCACGGTCTCGCCCTCTCTCACCAGCACTGCGAGCAGCCTGCCATGCATGGGCGCACGCACGGTCCCGTCGCCCGCGCCGTGTTCGGCATCGATCGTCTCGAAATCGACAAGCGCAACTTCCGTCTGGCGTCCGCCGCGCAGCACGTAGACTGTATCTGCGGTCTCGATCAGCGCGGCGGAGGGATCGGGCATGGCACCGCGTACGGTGACACGGGCAGCGCCGCTGGAGAAATCAAGCGCAGCGAGGTCGGGCTCGCCGTTCACCACGATCGGAATCGTGGTGATGCGCGAACCGCACAATTGAAAGCCATCGGCAATATCCCAGGGCGACGGCGCGGTGTCGGCATCGGCAGTCGGCAGGGGGCGGGTGCGCTCGATCAGATGCGCGGCGCCAAGCGCAGCCGCGGCCGCATCGATGCCATGCGGTTCGAGGCCGAGTTCGTCGTAATGACGAGCGATATATCCGGTGTCGAACCGGCCGTCGCAGAAGTCCGGGGAACGGCACAGCGCCGACAGGAATGCGAGGTTGGTGCGCGGCCCAGCGACGATGGTGCGATCGAGCGCAGCGGCGAGCCGGTCGAGCGCCGCCTCGCGGGTGTCGGCATGCGCGATCAGCTTGGCGATCATCGGATCGTAATAGGGGGAAATCTCTCCTCCCTGCTCCACCCCGCTGTCGACCCGAAGCCCCTCGCCTTCGGGAAAGGACAACGCGACCAGCTTGCCGGTCGAGGGCAGAAAGTTGCGCTCGGGATCTTCAGCATAGAGCCGCGCTTCGACCGCGTGGCCGCGCAGCGGAATTTCGCTTTGGTTGGTGACAGGCAGACGCTCGCCCGCAGCAATGCGGAACTGCCATTCGACCAAGTCGAAGCCGGTGATTGCTTCGGTGACCGGATGCTCGACCTGCAGCCGCGTGTTCATTTCCATAAACCAGAAGCCATCCCGCTTCAGACCGCCCGCGCCGTCGGCGATGAACTCCACCGTGCCGGCTCCGGCATAGCCGACGGCTTTCGCCGCGGCGACCGCCGCCGCACCCATCCGCGCGCGCAAATCGTCGGTCATGCCAGGCGCAGGCGCTTCCTCGATCACCTTCTGATGGCGGCGCTGCAGCGAGCAATCGCGCTCGTAGAGATGAATCGCATTGCCGCGCTTGTCGGCGAAAATCTGGATTTCGATATGACGGGGCGCGGTCACGTATTTCTCGATCAGGACACGGTCGTCGCCGAAGGCCGAGGCTGCTTCGCGCCGTGCGGCATCGATTGCGGCATCGAAATCGGCATGGCGTTCGACGAGCCGCATGCCCTTGCCGCCGCCGCCGGCGACAGCTTTGATCAGCACCGGATAGCCGATCTCATAGGCCTTGCGTTTGAGAAAGGAACCGTCCTGCTGGTCGCCGTGATAGCCGGGCACCACCGGCACGCCCGCCTCCTGCATCAGCGCCTTCGCCCGATCCTTAAGCCCCATTGCGCGGATTGCAGCTGGCGGCGGGCCGACAAACACGATGCCTGCCTGCTCGCAGGCCTGCGCGAAGTCCGCATTTTCGGAGAGAAAGCCGTAACCCGGGTGGATGCAGGCCGCATTGCTCCGCTTTGCGACCGTCAGCAATGTGTCGATCGCGAGGTAGCTCTCGCGCGCGGGGGCCGGGCCGATGAGATGCGCCTCGTCGCAAAGGCGAACATGGGGTGCGTTGGCGTCAGCTTCCGAATAAACCGCGATGGTGCGCAGACCCATCCGGTGCGCGGTGCGCACAATCCGGCACGCGATCTCGCCGCGATTGGCGATCAGGACAGAAGCGAACATGATTCCCCCGGGCGCTTTCGGTCGGCAGGATGCCTGCGCCGGCGCTGCAAAGGAAGGCCTGCGGTCTGCGCCGTTACTGCTGCTGCGTGCCGGTGGTCTGCTGCGCCGAGCCGACGGGCTGAGGGAAAGGATCGGCGGCGGGCGGCGCGGCGGGGGCCGGAGGCGGAGGTGCGGACCTTGGAGTGGCGCTCTGCGCCTTTTGCGCCGGACGGCGCGGCGGCACAGGTGGCGAGACAGCCTGTTGCGGCGCGGGCGCGGCCTGCGGTTTCGCCTCCGATTTGGGTTCCGGCCTTGAGTCCGGCCGGGCCGCGGGCTCGACGCCGTTCTGCCCTGTCCGGCCCGGTTCGTTTGACATGATGCTGACCGGCGGAATCGATGCCGCGCTCGGGAAATCAATATTCACCGGCTTGTGCGACGGAGGCTGCACCGTGAGCGCAGCGTCGCCAGGACCCTCGGGTTGCGGCTGAGACGCAAGGGCCGGGGCGCCAGAGCCGTCCGGCTTGTCCGCCCAAGTCGCAGCGTAACGCGACACACGTTTGTCATAAGCGCGTTCGGCCATATTCGCGGCAAGGCGGTCGCGGCGCTCAACCAGTCCGAACGCAAAACAATCCGCGGCGCTGCAGCCGTCGCGTTCGACAAGGGTCTGGGCATAGAAACCGAACCGGTCCGCCTCCAGACTGCGCAGCAGCGGGCCGCGCAGGCTGTCATACGCCGCCGCTTCTCGCCGCGGGAGCGCGGCGAGATCGCGCAGCAGATCGATCCGGGCCGCCACGAAGTTGAGAGCCGCGGCAACCTGTTCAGGGCCGGAAAACAGGGTTCGTTCGCAGGCCTCATGGACCCGTTCACCACCCGGCGCATCGAGGCAGGCGAGATTCGAACCAGGCGACAAGACCTGTGCGTTGAGCGCTGCAAAGCGCGCTTCGATCGTGCTCCGCTGGCCGGCCTTTGGCTGCTCGTCCAGTCCCTGCAACACGAACCATCCGCCACCGACCAGAACCAGCGCGGTTGCTGCTATGACCAGCGCCTGACGGCCCGCCAGCCGGACCGCCACGAAGATCGCAAGAAGCGCGATAACGGCTGCTGCTGCCGCTGCGGCCCAAAGCGGAAAGGCAATCGTCTGGGTCATGTCGTTCGGTCCGGCACAGCCATTACGTCTGCCGTCAATCTGGAATTGGACGCCTGAAAATCAGCCAATGCAACCCTCTTTCGGGCAGGTCTGTGTCGCCGATCACACACCGCCGGCCGACCGGAAGGATGGCGTCAGATCGCTCGCCGCGGCGAAGGCGCCCTTGGCCTCGATGGTGGTCATGGCGAGGGTGGTCTTGAGCCCCGTGACTCCGCCTCCGCTGGCGGCCGCGAGCAACACCGCCGCGATCTGAGTTTCGCCAGGCGCCTCCGCGATCACGAGAAAGTCGTACTCGCCGAATGTCACATAATATCCGATCAGCCTGCCACCGACTTTCGCAAGCATGCGCGAAACCGCATCGGAGCGATCTTCGGGGCTAATCACCATGCCCTTGATCGCCTCTCGGGTATATCGCCCCTGAGTGATGTAAATCGGCATGGTGCATTCCTCTCGCACACTCACCGGAACCTTTTCGAATCCGGCACGTTCGTCGTCCCACAATGGCGCCTTTCACGCCGGAATTGCGGCGCCGAAGGAGAAGACAAATGCGGCTTATTGTTGGAATGCTTCTCGGTGCGCTGCTGCTTGTCGCGGGCGCCTATTATCATGACAGTATGCAGACCTCGACGGTCGCGTCCGGACCGACGGCGCCCCAGGCACGGCCCATGGTGAACTGGGACGTCGTCGAGGCCAACTGGAATACCGTCAAGCTGCGCGTGCAGGAAGGATGGGCCGACCTGCGGGCGCGGATCAACCGTGCTTGAGCAATCGTTTTGGCGAAAGGTGGCCGTGGCTATTGGTGGCGGTCGAGCTGGCTTTCCTTTGCCACGCGCTCAAAGGCTTCCTCGGTGTTCTTGATCCGGTATTGATGCTCGTCGCCGTCCGGCGGAAGCAGCTTCACGATCTTGAAGCTTCCGTCGGCGCTGGCGCGGTTCAAGGGTCCCGCAATGTAGCGGACCGTCTGGCCTACCATGAACTTATGCGATTTCAGCACGCTCAACTCCATTCATCGCGACAGGTTCGCCCTACCTGCGTCGGATCGCCCTGTTGGGCTCCGAATTTTCATTAACATGTTGCATTATAGCAGCTAATCGCCGCCGCCGGGGAAAAAATTGGCTATTCCGAGGCGCAACAAAATACCTTTAAAATCATATAGTTATCGAAGCTGGGAAACGTTTTCAGGGCGATAGCCGACAGCGGAAAGCCGTGCGGTTTCAAAGAGCTGTGAGGGGCGCAACACGCATTGCTTCGCCCGCAGCGTTTTGGCCGCTAAGGTTTCACGCATGCTGTGGAGCCTGACATTTCGCGGCTAAGAATTCTGCACGCGTCATGCTGAATCTCGCCATCGCCTGCATCCTTGCCGCGATCCTCGGCTTCGCGGCTCACAGAGCCAGCATCTGCACGGTGCGCGCTGTGGCGGAATATACCCATTCCGGCACCGGCTACATGTTCGGCAGCATCGTAAAGTCTGCGCTGTGGGTCTTCGCGATCACGATTCCCGTCTTTCTCCTCGCGCCACAGACGGCAACGGCGCTGAGCGGGTGGCAACTTACCTTCACCGCTATGTTCGGCGGCCTTCTGTTCGGTATCGGCGCCGGCATCAACGGCGCCTGCGCTTACGCCACGATGGCTCGCATGGTGGACGGCGAAGGCGGTATGCTGCTCACCGTCACTGGGTTTATCGTCGGGGTCCTGCTCTTTGTCGCCCTGATCGGCAACGGAGTATTGACCCGCCCGGTACCCGCATCGAGTCCGATCCCGGCCCTACTGCATCTTGCGCCTTATGCCGCAACGCTGCTTGTGGCCCTGGCACTTTTTGAGCTTTTCCGACTGTGGCGCAGCCGCGAACCGGAAACGACCTTGCGAACCGCGGTCCTTTCGCCTGCCTATCGCCTTTCCACCGCTGCCCTGCTGATGGGGCTCTCCGGTGGCATCATTCTCCTGCTATTCGGTTCGGCGGGTTATACAACGACCTTTCAACAGACCATCGAGGCCCATGCCGGTGTGCGCCCGATGCCCGCCCTCGGACGCTGGCTGGTCCTGTTTTCGGTACTGCTCGGCATGCTGGTCTCGACGCTGCAGCGCGGCTCGTTCCGTCCCGACTTCCGGCCGAGGCTGTCATGGCTTCGTAACATTTTCGGCGGCATCCTGATGGGGCTCGGCTGCGCTCTCCTGCCCGGCGGCAATGATGCGCTGATCTTGTACGGCATTCCCGGATTGTCTCCGCATGCTCTGCCGGCCTATGCGGCGCTGCTGTTCGGCATCTTTGTCGCCCTTATCGCCATGCGCGCGATCTTTCGTATGGAAATGCGTGTCGCCTGCCGCAATGACATGTATATCGCCGATGCAAGTTCTGACGCGGCAAAAGTCACGAAGTAACAGGAAACTCTGATGCAGGTGCAATTTGCGGGCTGCGGCGACGCATTCGGATCGGGCGGCCGCTTCAATACCTGCATCCATGTCTTCACCGGCGAACGGCAATTCCTGCTCGATTGCGGCGCAAGCTCGCTCGTGGCGCTCCGAAAAGCCGGTGTGGATCGCGGCGCCATCGATGCGATCCTGCTCACGCATTTCCACGCCGACCATTTCGGCGGCATTCCGTTTTTCATTCTGGACCAGCAATTGAATGTAAAGCGGAGCCGGCCGCTGCTGATCGCCGGGCCTCCGGGCCTGCGCGAGTGGTATGCGCGGGCGCTGGCGGTGGCCTTTCCCGGCGAACGGACATTGCCGTTCGAACTGGTGTTGCAGGAAGTTGAGATCGGCGCGCCGCAAGACATTCTGGGCCTGCAGGTGACGCCGATGCACGTCAAGCACGACGAGCGCGCCGGACCCTGCCTCGCCTACCGGATCGAAACCGGCCGCAAGACGCTGTGCTATTCCGGCGATACCGAATGGACCGATGCGCTGATCGACGCCGCGCGCGCCGCCGATCTCTTCATCTGCGAATGCTATATGTATGAGACGCTGCGCAAATCCCACATGACGCTGTCGACCTTGCGCCAGCGCCTGCCGGCGATCGGCGCCAAGCGCGTGATCCTGACGCATCTGAGCGAGGACATGCTGGCTCATCTGGCCGATGTGGAGCTCGAATGCGCAGTGGACGGACTGGTGGTGGAGGTGTAGCCACACCCGTCATGGCCGGGCTTGTCCCGGCCATTCACGGCTTGTCATCTGACAACGGAAGACGTGGAGACCCGGCACAAAGCCCGGCATGACCGACAGCAAGACATGCAACTCAAAAATTCTCCACCCAGGGCCGCAACTCGACCTCTGAGGTCCAGGCGTTGCGCGGCTGGCGCAGTACATCGAGATAGGTCTGGGCGATGGCGTCGGGATCGAGCAGCGAATCCGGCTTATCGTCCGGCTCGATGCGGCGCGCCGAGCGGATGCCGCCGTCAATGACGAAATGCGCGACGTGAATGCCCTGCGGCTGCAATTCGCGGGCAAGACTCTGCGCCAGCCCGCGCAGCGCGAACTTGGCCATCGCGAATGGTGCGGATTTGGCGTAGCCCTTCACGCTGGCGGAGGCGCCGGTGAAGAAAATCGCACCGTGCCGGTTTGGCAGCATGCGCTTCGCGGCCTGCTGCGCGACGAGGAAGGCCCCGAACGCGGACACCGCAATCGCCTTTTCGACATCGGCAAGCAGAAGCTCGGTGAACCGCCCGCGGGTGCGGAAGCTCGCATTGTAGATCGCGACATCGGGCGCGCCGAGCGCGGCCTCGACGTCGGCGAATAAGCGCTCAACCTGCTCCGCCTTCGCGGCGTCGCAGGCAAAGGTCTTCGCGCCGGTTTCAGCGGCCAGACCGGCGAGATCGTCGGGCGTGCGTGCGGCCAGCGCAACCTTGAGGCCGGATTTCGCCAGCAGCCGGGCGAGCGAAGCGCTCAGCCCCGAACCTGCGCCAACGATCAGGGCGGTGCGGTAAGCCGGCGCGGACATGAGCCATCTCCTGCAAGGTCACGTGGCCGCGCAGGATGATGGCGTGGAACCCGCTCTGCAAGCCGGATGCGCGCCGGCCGCCTATCGCTCAATCAGCCGGTCAGGCGTTATGGACCTGCTCGCTGCCGCGGTGATGCAGCGCCTTGGCGAGCGCGGAGCGGTCGAGATGGGTGCCGTCGTCGCCCTCGATCAGGAGCGCGACCCGCCCCGTCGCTTTCAGATGCTGGGCGAAGCTCACGGCCTCGTCCATCGAGGCGCATTCCTTGAAGAGATGGCGGCCCTTGTCGAGCGGGCTCAGAGTCTCGGAGCCGGCCGGACCGGAATAGACACGGTACATGGGATGTCTCCGTTTGTGGTGTTGCAAGAGGATGACAACGCGAACGGAGCCGAAGCGTTCCTCACATCCGGAACACTCCGAATTTCGTCTCCTCCACCGGCGCATTCAGTGCTGCGGATAAAGCGAGCGACAGCACCCGCCGTGTCTCGCCAGGCAGGATGATGCCGTCATCCCAGAGCCGTGCGGTGGCGTAGTACGGGCTACCCTCGCGCTCATATTGCTCGCGGATCGGCTGCTTGAATTCCTCCTCCTCCACCTCGCTCCAAGTCCCTCCGCCCGCCTCGATATTGTCGCGGCGCACGGTGGCGAGCACCGAGGCCGCCTGCTCGCCGCCCATCACCGAGATGCGCGCATTCGGCCACGTAAACAGAAAGCGCGGGCCGTAGGCGCGGCCGCACATGCCGTAATTGCCCGCGCCGAACGAGCCGCCGACAATCAGCGTGACCTTGGGCACACGCGCGTTCGCGACCGCCATCACCATCTTGGCGCCGTCCTTGGCGATGCCGCCTGACTCGTAATCGCGGCCGACCATGAAGCCGACGATGTTCTGCAGGAACAGAAGCGGGATGCGGCGCTGACAGCATAGCTCGATGAAATGCGCGGCCTTCAGCGCGCTCTCCGAATAGAGGATGCCGTTATTGCCGAGAATACCGACCGGCATGCCGGACAAATGCGCGAAGCCGGTGACGAGCGTCGTGCCGTAAAGTTTCTTGAACTCGTCGAATTCGGACGCATCGACAATGCGCGCGATGATCTCCCGGACGTCATATTGCTTCTTCAAGTCGGTCGGGACCAGTCCCTGCAATTCGGCCACATCGTGCAACGGTTCGCGCGAGGCAATCAGCGGGATATCGGCGCGTTTGACAGTGTTGAGATTGGCGGCGATCCGCCGCGCGATCTTAAGCGCATGCTCGTCATTGTTGGCGAGATGATCGGCAACGCCGGATTTTCTCGTATGCACGTCGGCGCCGCCCAGATCCTCCGCCGTAACCACCTCCCCGGTCGCGGCCTTCACCAGCGGCGGACCGCCGAGGAAGATCGTGCCCTGGTTCTTCACGATCACGGATTCGTCCGACATCGCCGGTACATAGGCCCCACCCGCGGTGCAGGAACCCATCACCACGGCGATCTGCGGGATGCCGGCCGCGGACATCTGCGCCTGGTTGTAGAAGATGCGCCCGAAATGATCGCGATCCGGAAACACCTCGGTCTGGTTGGGCAGATTGGCCCCGCCGGAATCGACGAGATAGATGCACGGCAGCCGGTTCTCGCGCGCGATCTCCTGGGCGCGAATGTGCTTCTTCACCGTCATCGGATAATAGGTGCCGCCCTTGATCGTGGCGTCGTTGCACACGATCATGCATTCGCGGCCCGACACCCGGCCGATGCCGGTGATGATGCCGGCGGCATGGATGTCGTCGTCATACATCCCGTAGGCGGCGAGCGGCGACAATTCAAGGAACGGCGAACCCGGATCGATCAGGCGCATCACACGCTCGCGCGGAAGGAGCTTGCCGCGCGAAACGTGGCGTTCGCGCGATTTCTCGTTGCCGCCGAGCGCTGCGGCCGCGCGCGCCGCCGTCAGCTCGTCGGTCAGCAACTGCCATTGCCCGGCATTGATCAGAAATTCGCGCGAGCGGGTATCGATTGTCGATCCGATGCGCGCCACGCCACCCTCCCCGATTCTCAGCTGACGGGAACTATGCCGCGACGCGAAGCGATTGGCCATAAGGCGGGCGCTGTAACACGCTGTTGCGTGAGTTGATCGACGGGGACGGCCGTTTGCATTGGAACAGGAACGTCGACGCAGCTGCGACGTTTTAACCGGGACCGGCGCTTTTCGCCGGAGCACGGGGCTGCACGAAACGCAACAACCAAGGACAGGAGTCACCCCATGAGGTCTCGATTGCTAATTTCGGTTTCCGCCGCTGCCCTGATCGCCGGAGCGGGACTTGCCGCCGCTCAGGACAAGGGCGGGCCGGGCGGCTCGATGGGCGGCAATCCCGCCGCGGCGCCGCAAACCACGTCTCCCGCGCAGCAATCTGCGCCCCCGGCCGCCCAGCCGCGTGGCGGAATGCAGGGCGGTGCGGAGATGCAGCAGCGCCAGGAAGCCCCGCCGGCGCGCGCGCAGCAGAACATGGACCGCGGCGAGCAGAAGCAGCAGCGCGCCCAGGAGCGTAACGAGCAACGGCAGGACCGCGCTCAGGAGCAGCGCGAGCGCCGTGAGGATCGCGCGCAGGAAAAGTCCGACAACAAGGGCGGCTCGACTGCGAGCGAGACCAAGACCGATCGCAAGGACGCGACCACGGGCCAGGGTGCGGCCGGTGCAGGCTCCGCCTCGCTGACCTCCGAGCAACGCACCAAGATCAAGAGCTCGATCACGCAGACCAATGTGAAGCGTGAAACCAACGTGAACTTCAACATTTCGGTGGGCACCACCGTGCCCCGCACCGTGGTGTTGCATCCTCTGCCGCCGACCGTCATCGAAGTCTATCCGCAGTGGCGCGGCTACCGCTTCGTTCTGGTCGAGGACGAGATCATCATTATCGAGCCGGGTAGCTACCGGATCGTTGCAGTGATCGACGCCTAGGAACAAAGTCAGTCGGTAAGAATCCGCCGGGACGCCTGCTTGTCCCGGCGGAACCTTTTTGCGACTCGGCCGTTGGTGTGCCGAAGGTCACATTTCGTTAATACTTGATTGCCATACTCGCTAAAGTTTCGGTGCGCATTGGGACGGATGTACTCCCAGCGTTGCGCATCGACTGGGAAGCCCGGCCAGCGGCCGGGTTTTCTTTTTTTTATCCCACACAACCGGTTCAGCTCGTCTCATTTGATGCAGAAGTTCAGGGCTTGTGAGGTAGCAGTTGAGGGTTGGCGTTTACGGCACCGCAATCGACGGCGCTGCAGCCAATTCAAGGCCGCCTTCGTCGTTTTCTCCGCTCCCGTTCAGCATAAGATCGCCTATGCACGGTAAATGGTCCGAAATGGTCCGGGCTTCGCGGTCGGTCCAGGTCTGGACCAGCAGATGCCGCGGCCGGCAATAGATCCGGTCGAGCCGCAGGACCGGGCAGACCGAAGGAAAGGTCCGGTGCCGCGAGCGTCCGGGCAGAACTTTCGCGAGCACGCGACGCACCGAACCCGGCCAGAGCCAGTCGTTGAAATCGCCCAGTAACACGAACGGCGTCCGGTCACCGATCATGTCGAGCAGCGCCCTGGCTTGGCTATGGCGCTCGCGCACCCTTAGTCCGAGATGGGTCGCGCCGACGTGAAGCGGGCCGTCCGGAGTATCGAACCGGGCCGCGATCGCCCGGCGCGGCTCAAACTCGCCGTACGAAATATCGCGGATTTCGGCTTGGCGCGGCGGCCAACGGCTCATCAGCATCTGGCCATAATCGCCATCGGCGGTGACGATCGTTTTGGCGCCAACACCATAGTGACCCAGTCCCTGCTGCAGCACCAGGAACGGATCGATACCGGGTTGCCGCCGCGAATCCACTTCCTGCAACGCGACGATGTCGGGATCGGCGCGCAAAATCAGCGCAAGGACCTTCTGGAGGTCGAATCGCGGATTGCGCCCGACCGCGCCATGAATATTCCACGTCATGACGCGAATGGCGCGCCGGCGCAGCTGGCTCAAGAGGCGCTTCCGTATTTCGACACGGCGGCCTGCAAACCGAAAACCATGGCGACCCAAAGTCCGAGCAGGACCGCGACCGTCACGATTTCCCCCGGACTGGGAGATGAAATCAGTTGCATAATCTGACTGCCAAGCAGCGACATCACCACAAGCCCCGGAAGCAAACCAAGCGCGGTTCCGAACATGTAGTGCCAGAGCCGGATGCCGCTCGCACCCGCCACAAGGTTGACGAGCGTGAACGGCGCCAGCGGAACGAGGCGAATGGCAACGATCGGCAGCAGGCCCTGTCGGGCAATCTTGTCTCGAATGCTGCTCAGTCGCTTGCCCATCACTTTGGTCAAGCCCTCGCCGCCGACGGCAGCGCCGATACTGTAAGTGATGAGCGCACTCGCCAGCGCACCGATCAACGCATAGGTGAATCCCGTCCATGGACCGAAACTCGCCGCCGTCGCAGCGATCAGGATTGTCAGAGGAAAAGCCACGAGCCCGCCCAGCACGAAGCCAAGCAACACCGCGAACGGCGCCCAGTGACTTTGTGAGATGTCCGCGATCATCGTCTGCAAAGCCTTGGCATCGGCCAACGCCGACAACGGCGAGAATTGCCAGGCGAGCGTCAGGGCGACCAGTAAGGCAGCCGCGACGGCGAGTCTGCCCGCCCCGCCAGACAGCATCCGCTGCGCGCTCGCCCCGCCCCGCCCCAGCAGCGTCGCGAGCGTCAGCGGCCGCGGCGGGTCCGCCAGCGTTTCGATATAGGCTTTCTCGTCGGCCCGGAGATCGCCGTCATCGATCGGCAATAGCGCATGTCCGTTGGATGACAGCCGGTCCGGAATTTCAGTGAAGGCCGCACCGCCGGCCAGACTTTGCGCCACCGCCTCGGCCGTAACGCCACAATGCTCGCCCAACAACCGGTTGCGGATACTGGCAATAGCGACGCGGTCGTGGCCGTCGCGGGCTTCGATCACCAGATCGCATTCGGTGTCGGTCCCGAGCGACCGGTTGTTGAGATTGGCAGAGCCAATACGCAACACCCGGTCGTCAACCACCATGACTTTCGAATGCACCATGGTGTCGGCTGACTCTCCGCCCTGGCTGACATGCGGATAGATCAGGCGGACGCGGTCCAACACGCCTGCATCTGCGAGGATTTGCCGGAACCGGATTCGGCCATTGCGCATGGTGTGCGCTTCGATCCAGGACTCCGGCGTGTTGGGCGCGATCAGGATCGCCTCAAGGCCAGGCTTCTTGCGTAAGCGTCCTGCCAGCCGCTGCGCGACGGGTTCGGCGGTCATGAACTGGTTCTCGATATAGATGGTGCGCTCGGCAGCATCGATCAAATCGAGGAACAGGTGCTCGACTTCGCGTACCTCATCTCCGCCCTCGCACCCGGGAACCGTGCGCGCGACGCCGACATCGATGCCTTTGAAGTCGGGCGTGACACTGTCCGGCCAGCAATCCCATGTCGCGACACATCGTTCCGGCTCGGCGCAGCGCGCCTGCCGCCAGCGTTCCCGCACAAGATCGCCGAGCGCTTTGGCCGCCGGCCCCTCGACCGCGGCCTGGACGTCGTGAAAGGGTCGATAAGGCTCGCCAGCAGGATCACACCGCAGATCGTTTACCGCTTGGTGTTCGGATGTGTCCCAGCGCCGGATGGTCAGATCGAGGCCGCCGGAATAGGCGATCGCGTCGTCGATCACCACGATCTTCTGATGTTGCGAACATCCGAGCGGAAGCTGCCCGTCGAGACAGAAGCGGATCTGATCCGGCGTCTTCCAGTTGAGCGACAGCGCCGGAAACACTTCGCGCTCCAGCGCATAAAGGACCGAAAAATCCCACAACAGCAGATTGATGGTCAATTCGGGCCTGCGTTCGGCCAGTGCCGACAGAAATTCGCCAAGCCCTTCCGGAAATCCGTCATCGGCCTTGCCGGACGGCCCGACCAGACGCATGCGGCTGTCGATATCCCAGCCCGCGATGTAGACGCAGCGGCGAGCCTTCAGAAGGCTTTCGCGCAACGCACCGAAATAGGCCGCGCCGTCGATGAGGACCGCGACGCGATCGGCGCGCTCCACGCGCCAGACATTTCTGTTCGTGCGGAGCAGAGCGGCCGCCATGCAGATTTCACGTTCCGGTTTAGTCACCAGAACGCGGCGAGCATGTACTAGGTTCCATGCCGGGCCCTAGTCGACCTCATTGCCCGGCATCACCCAGGGTTCCGCCACGCCCGCCGCCTGCCATTCCTGCCAGGCCGGCAGGGCCTGCATCGCCGCCATATAGGCTTCCCCCGCAGGCCCGGCCTTGATGGCATAGCTGACAAAGCGCGAGACCACCGGCGCATACATGGCGTCCGCGGCGCTGAAGGCACCGAACAGAAACGGGCCGCCCTGCCCGAAGCGCGCCCGGCACTCGGTCCAGATGGCATCGATCCGCTGCACGTCGGCTTCGACCTCAGGCGTGAGCGCACGTGGCCTGCCAACCCGGCGCATATTCATGGGGCAATGCCGGCGCAGCGGCGCGAAGCCCGCATGCATCTCCGCCGAAACCGCCCGCGCATGCGCGCGCGCCTGCGGGTCGGACGGCCAGAGCTGCGTCTGCGGGAAGCGCTCGGCGACATGGTCGAGGATCGCAAGCGACTCCCAGACGATCATGTCGCCATCGAGGAGCACCGGCACCTTCCCGGTCGGCGAATAGCTCAAAATGCGTTCGCGGCTGCCGGGCTCATAGAGCGGGATGACTTTTTCCTCAAAGGTGAGCCCGGCCTGACGCATCGCGATCCATGGCCGCAGCGACCAGGACGAATAGTTCTTGTTGCCGAGAATAAGTTTCAGCGTCATCGCGTTCTCCGCAAAATTTGCGCGGTGATGATTACGGCCCGCGCGTGCGAGCTCAAGTCATTTCCACTTATCCGCTGCATCACCGAAGCGAATGCGAGGGATAACGCCCCGCTGTGCGTACGAACCCAGCCAAACGTCATGGACGTGTAATCGAGCCTCGCTAGGCGGGAATTGGACGCCAACAGACCCCGCATCGATCGAGGATCCCGCCATGATGCAACGCCGCGCATTCCTCACCATGTCCGCTGCTGCGGTTGCCGGTACGCTGGCCGCTCCCGCCATTCTTCGCGCACAGTCGCGTCCGGTCATCAAGGTCGGCCTTGGCCCGCAACAGCCGACCCAGGCCGATACGCGGCGGGTATGGGAGCCCGTCTACAAGATCGTCTGCGACCGCGCCGGCGCGGACCTGCAACTCAATGTCGCCAATGACTGGGCCGGGATTGCTGTTGCGATCGCCAACGAACAAGTGGACGTCGCGCAGATGGGCCCTTGGGGCTATGTGCTGGCCAAGGCAAATGGCGGCGCCCGTCCGATCAACATGATGCTGGTCAATGGCAATCCCTATTACAAGGCGCTGATCGTCGGCCGTCCTGGCCTCAAAATTTCGAAATTCCCCGACGACGCCAAGGGCATGTCGATGCAGATGCTGGACACCGGCTCCACGTCGGGGTGGCTGGTGCCGACCTATTTTCTGCGCCAGCGCGGCATCGAACCCAAGACCTTTTTTGGTCGCTACGCTGAGGGCGCTTCAGCCGCCGCCGCGCAGATGGCGACGATCAACGGCCAGGTCGATCTCGCCACCGGCTGGGACACCCACCGCAATACCATGATCAAGAACGGGATGATGCAGGCTGATTCCAACCAGGTGATCTGGGAATCGGACCCGCTGCCAAACGAATGCGTGGTGGTCCGCAAGGGCCTCGACCAGGCGCTGGCCGACAAGCTCCAGGCCGCCTTCAACGGCCTCTCCGAGGACGAAAAGAAGCTGCTGCCGCCGCCCTATACCGGCTTTGTCTCCACCACGCATCAGCCCTACGAAGTGCTGGAAAAGATGGGCCGCGAACTCGGCGTGCTGAAGGCCTCGTCCTAGGCCGATGTGGGAGCTCAGGCGCTCTCCGCCGACGCGCGGCCCGAACGGTGTTTATATCGAGCCGCGCGTCCCGCTGACCTCCGCTCCAATGCTGATGCGATTTGCCCTCGCATTGGCATGCGGGATCGCCTTCGCCATCTGCCTGAAACTGTCGGAGGTCAATCTCGCGCAGCTCGTGAGCGGGATGCCGCGCCTGTTCCAGTGGCTGGCCAAATCCTGGCCGCCCTACACTCATGATCTCGGCACCTTCTGGCTGCGCGCCGCCGAGACCGTGGCGATCGCAACAGTCGGTACCGTATTCGCGACGCTGTTTGCGTTTCCGCTGTCGATCTTCATCGCCCGCAACACCACGCCATCGCTCGCCCTCTCGCTGCCGGTGCGGCTGGTGGTCAACGCATTCCGCGGCGTGGACACCGTGGTTTTCGCGCTTCTGTTTGTCGCAGCCGTCGGCCTTGGCCCCTTCGCCGGCGTCCTTGGCATGATCGTGCATTCGATGGGGGTGATCGCCAAGCTCAATAGCGAAGCGATCGAGACCATTCCGAATGCGCCGCTGGAGGCAGCGGCGATGACCGGCGCGAACCGCACCAAGGTCGTCTCCTATGCGCTCCTACCTTCGGTCATGCCCAATCTTGCGTCGATCTCGCTCTATCTCTGGGAAGCCAATGTGAGGACATCGACCATTCTCGGCATCGTTGGCGCAGGCGGCATCGGCATCGAGATCAAAGCCGCGATCGATCTGCTGGATTTTCCGAAACTGCTGACGCTGACCGTGATCGTGCTGATCATGGTGACGGCGATTGATCAGTTCAGCGCCTGGCTGCGTCGGAGACTGGTGTGACCGTCCTTGTGGACCCGGATACATCCGTACGTGCGACAATGCCGGTGCTCGAACTCATCGGCGTCACCAAGCGCTATGGCGATACGATCGCGATCAATGACGTCAGCCTGACCGTTCATCCCGGCGAAGTCGTTGTCCTGCTCGGGCCGAGCGGCGCCGGAAAATCCACCATCTTTCGCTGCGTCTCGGGGCTAGTCCGCGTCGATGCCGGGCATGTCCATGCTTTCGGACGCGATCTGAGCACGCTGAGCCGGCGCGAACTCGATTTGCAGCGCCGCGCCATCGGACTGATCTTCCAGCAATTCAACCTCACCGGACGGATGAACGCGCTGGGCAATGTGCTCGCCGGCCGTCTCGGCCATGTCGCGACCTGGCGCGTGCTGTTGCGCGCGTTTCCGCGATCGGACCGCCAGATCGCGCTCGCGGCCCTCGATCGCGTCGGGCTGATCGACAAGGCTTACCAGCGCGCCGACAGCCTCTCCGGAGGGCAGCAGCAGCGCGTCGCGATCGCCCGCGTGCTGGCCCAGCAAAGCCGGCTGATCCTTGCCGACGAACCTGTGGCGAGTCTCGATCCGGCCGCAGCCGAAAACGTGCTTTCGGTGCTGCGCGAAGTTGCGCACGAACGCGGCATTGCCGTGCTGTGCAGCCTGCACCAGACCGAACTCGCGCGGCGCTTTGCCGACCGCATCGTGGCCCTGCGGGCCGGCGTTGTGGTGATGAACCGTCCGGCGCATGCCGTGCAAGCACCGGAAATCGACACCATCTACCGCGCGGCCTGAGCGATGCTGATCGTCCAGATGTCAGACCTGCATGTCACGTCCGACGGACGGGACGTCTGCGGCGTGGTTCCCACCAACACGATGGCGGAACGCGCGGTTGCGGCAATCCTTCGCCTCTCGCCGCGCCCCGATCTCGTCATCGTCAGTGGCGATCTGACCGAGCATGGCGAACCGGAGGAATATGTAACGCTTGCGGCCCTCCTCGCCCCGCTCCGGATGCCGGTCTACGCGGTGCCCGGCAATCACGACCGGCGCGAGGCCATGCGGTCGGCATTCAGACACGCAGGCTTCCTGCCCGCACAAGGGCCACTCAACTTCACGATCGATGCCGGGCCGCTGCGCATTATCGGCCTCGACAGTCTGGTGGAGGGCGAGAGTTACGGTGCATTGCTGCCCAAGACACTCCACCATCTCGATCGCGCGCTAAGTGACGCACCGGATCGTCCGGCGCTCGTCATGCTGCATCATCCGCCCTTCGTCTGCGGGATTGCGCATATGGATGAGATTCGGCTGCTGGACCGCGCCGAGGAGTTGCACCTCATCCTGTCCAGTCATCAGCAGGTAAGCCGGCTCGTCACTGGCCATGTGCACCGGCCGGTCTTGTTCACCTTTGCCGGCATCCCCTGCCAGATCGCCCCATCGGTCGCGCACCAGGTCGCGCTCGATCTGACAGCGGACGGCCCCGCGTCCTTCACCCTAGAGCCACCGGCCATGCTCATTCACCGCTTCGACGAAGCACATGGACTGACAACGCATATGGCCTATGTGGATGCTGCGCCTGGGCCTTACGGGTTCTGAGCGCGCTACTTTTGTTTCGGCTCCAACGCCTCCACCGGTCCGCCGGCCTTCTTCCAGGCGCCGAAGCCGCCCCGGATATGAGCAACCGGTTTCAGACCCATCATCTGCGCGGTCTGCGCCGCGAGTGCCGAGCGCATACCGCCAGCACAGAAGAACACGTATTTCTTGTCCTGCGCGAAGGCCTCCTTGTGATAGGGGCTCTCCGGATCGATCCAGAATTCCAGCATGCCACGCGGACAATGGAACGCGCCAGGCACGCGGCCGTCGCGCTGCAATTCGCGGATGTCACGAATGTCGACAAGGACGACGTCGTCGCGGCCATGCAGCCCGATAGCCTGCTCGACAGAGAGATTTTGGATCTCTTTTTCCGCTGCCTCGACCAGGGATTTGACGCCGGTCGTGATGGTCTGGGACATCGCGCGCACTCCAATTGCACGCGCAAAATTCCAGAATACGCAGTCGGCTTCAAGCCACCCGCCAACGCGGCGCGGTCGCGACCGCGCCGCTCGCGCTCGCCGGTCCAGTCACATCGCGGCATAAATCGCGATCAGCACGACCACGACCAGTGCACCGCCGGTCCACAAGGCCGTGGACCACCAGGACTCGTTGGTACCTTGAGTTTGATCTTGTGCCATAGGCCGTCTCCTCGTTGTGCTGCGGAGGGCCACTGCAGACGCACGAGGCGCAACCGCAGCCGGACTACGACTTTAGTCTAATGATTTGGCCGATTCATTTCAACCTGACGGTTTGCCGATTTGTCCCGCCGCCACAATTCGTGACGATACCCGCAACGAGTCGACCAACGAGCCCCCTCATGTCGCTTTTCACCCTGCCCGACCTGCTCGCGCTCGGCTTTTTCGTGATCTGCTGGCTTGGCTACGCCATCACGATGGAGTGGACCGCTTACGGCTGTAGCGGGCTGAATGCCCGCATGCATATGCATCGCGACGGTTGGATGCAGCAAATGCTGCATCGCGACATGCGCATGGTCGACGCCCAGATCATGGCGTCGCTGCAGAACGGCACGGCCTTCTTTGCCTCGACCTCGCTGATTGCGATCGGCGGCACGCTGGCCCTGCTGCGTTCCACCGACGATCTGATCACCATCGTCGCGGCGCTGCCGTTCGGCGTGCCGCCATCGCGGGTGCTTTGGGAGATCAAGACCATTGGGCTGGCCGTGATCTTCGTCTATGCCTTTTTCAAATTTGCCTGGGCCTACCGGCTCTACAACTACGTCGCGATCATGATCGGCGCGATGCCGCCGTCAACCGAAAAGGATCTGCCTCAGGCAAAACGTCATGCGCGGCAAACCGGAAAGCTCTGCGAGTCGGCCGGACGCCACTTCAACCGCGGCCAGCGCGCCTTCTTCTTTGCGCTCGGTTATCTCGGCTGGTTCGTTTCGCCCTGGCTCTTGTTCGCAACCACCGCCGCCGTTGTCGCGGTGATGTGGAGCCGGCAATTCGTGTCGGATGCCAATGCCGCGATGACCGCCGAGTAATCAATCGAGCGATCAGTCGAGCGCAATTGCGATCCAGGCGGCGCAAATCAGCATCACGGCGAGGCCGGTCGCGACGTTGAGAAGGCGCATCTCGTCCCGCCGCCGCAGCCGTTCGGTGCGCTCGGCGTCGTAGGCGATACCCGGAACGGCGGATATGCCTTCGACCGGTATCACCTTGGTCTCGATCTGCATTGCGAACCCTCCGCCACCGGACGCGGCAAGTGTCGGCCAAAATGTTTGCGAATTGGTAACCGTAACCAGAGGTTAACGTCGGCAATTGTCGCTTGCCTTGTCGCAACCGGCACTCTGCGGTCCTGGGAACAATTCGCTGGTATGGCCGAGCAGCCAATAGACCACGAGACCGGCCCATTCGCGCACCGCCGTGTCAGCGCGGGCCAGTCCTGCGGCGAGCGAACCGACCGGCCCGGTCAGATCGGCCGGACCGCGGGTGCGGAAGTCTACCGGGTGGGCCTCAACCGGAAACCCAGCCTTGCGGAACAGACCGACCGAGCGCGGCATATGATGGGCTGAGGTGACGAGCAACCAGCGTTCGCCGGGTTTGGGCTGCACCAGATCGCGCGTGAAGCGCGCATTCTCAACGGTGTTGCGGGCGCGGCCTTCGAGGACGATCCGCTCGCGCGGAATGCCGAAGCTGTCGAACAGTGCGGTAACGAAATCGGCTTCGCTTGCGCCCGTGAACAGTCGGCCGCTGCCGCCGGTGAACACGATACGGGCCTGCGGATACTCGCGCGCCAGCCGCGCGATCGCGGTCATGCGCTCTGCCGCCTCGTTGAGCGCGAGCTCGTCGCGCGCCGCGGAGACGTCCGGAGAGATCGCGCCTCCGAGGACCACGATGCCGTGCGGGGAACCCGCCTGCCCGTCCCATCTCGGAAACCGCTCCTCAAGCGGCAGCATCAGCGCATTGCCGACCGGAGCGATGCCGATCACCGCAAGCAGCAAGACCGCACCGATCAGCAAGCCCTGACCGAACCGGCGCAGCCGCGTGCGCATCAGCAGAATTCCGGTCAGGGCCAGCACGATCAGCAGGTTCGACGGCAGCGCGAAGAAGCCGAGGATCTTGGACAGGCCGAACATGCAAGCCTCTTGCAGACAAATGCGTCCCGCGCGTTACCTCTTCTTCCGCTCGGTCTCGTAGCGCTTTCGGGTCTCTTCGTTCATCGGATAAAGTCCGGGCAATTTCACGCCCTTCTCCACCTCGCGCACGACCCATTCTTCGTATTCCTCGTGTTCGAGACCCTCTTTCGCAATGGTCTCGACCAGCGCCTGCGGAATCACCACCGCGCCATCGTCGTCGGCGACAATGATGTCGTTCGGAAAGATGGCGCAGCCGCCGCAGCCGATTGGCTCGTTCCAGCCAACAAAGGTCAGCCCGTTCACGGAAGCCGGCGCGGCGATTCCAGAGCACCAAACCGGAAGCCCGGTCTTGAGGATGCCGACCTTGTCGCGCATCACCCCGTCGGTGACCAGCGCCTGCACCCCGCGCTTGACCATCCGCATCACCAGAATGTCGCCGAAAATCCCGGAATCCTGCACGCCCATCGCATCGGCGATCGCGATGCAGCCTTCCGGCATGTCCTCGATCGCCGCGCGGGTCGAGATCGGCTTGCCCCAGCTTTCCGGGGTCGCAAGATCCTCGCGTACCGGAACGAAGCGCAGCGTGAAGGCCGGTCCGACAACGCGCTTGGCGCCAGGGACGAGCGGCATCGGGCCTTTCATCCAGCTGTGACGGATGCCGCGCTTGAGCAGCATTGTGGTGATGGTCCCGGTGGTGACGTTGCGCAGATCGTCGAGCGCGCCCATTGCGATCCTCCGTCTTATGTCAGGCCGGGCCAAGATCGAGCTGCGCGTCGCGCCGCCGCAAATACATGATGAACGGAATCGACAGCAGGACCATCCAGGACTTGCCGATGACCTGTCCGGCCAGAAACTCCAGCGAGCCGAAGGCAAGCCACAGGAATACAATCGAATCGACGACCAGTCCGACCATACTGGAGGCGATCACTGCGGTGACGAGGCGGCGCTGCTGCAAGGGCGTGTAGACGGCTAGATCGGCGAATTCGGAGATGAGATAGGCAGAGGCCGATGCGATCACGAGCGACAGCGGCGCCACCAGTCCTGAAACCGCAGCGCCGATCAGGATTGCGGCCACGGCGACGCCGAAGCCGAGGCGCCTTTGAACGAGATCGCGCAAAACCAGCGCCAGCCCGACCATCAGCACGCCGGACGGGGCCATCAACCCGAACCCAACCGGAATGAGGCACGGCCCGTTCGGCGGACACACGGTTCCGACATTGTAGATCATCCAGTTGGCGACCGGAATCGTCAGGCAAAAAAGAGCAAAGAAGATCGAGCCTTCGACCCAGCGCCGCGCCTCGTTGTTCATGCCTTTTCGTGCCCGTTGTTGCATCGCTCTTGCCATCTCCAATAGCCGGCCGCGCGCAATTGACAGGCCGGACATTCGCCGCAGCCGTAGCCCCAGGGGTGGCGGCGCGAACGGTCGCCCAGATAGCAGCTATGGGTGCGTTCGACGATAGCATTCACGAGACCGTCACCGCCGATCTCCTGGGCCAGCGCGAAGGTCGCCGCTTTGTCGATCCACATCAGCGGGGTGTGCAGCACAAAGCGGCGGTCCATGCCGAGCGTGAGCGTGACCTGCATCGCCTTGATGGTGTCGTCGCGGCAATCCGGATAGCCGGAATAGTCGGTCTCGCACATCCCCGCGATCAGATGCCGGATACCCCGCCGGTAGGCCAAAGCTGCGGCGAAGGTCAGAAAGATGAGATTGCGCCCCGGCACGAAGGTGCTTGGCAGGCCGCTTTCCTGGATTTCGATCGCGGTCTCGCGGGTCAGCGCGGTCTCGGAAATCTGGCCGAGTGCGGCGAGATCGACGACATGATCGTCGCCGAGCGCCGCCGCCCATCCCTTGTTCAATTCACGCAAGGCCGTGCGGATAGCCGGCCGCACCTCGAGTTCGACGACATGCCGCTGCCCGTAATTGAATCCGATCGTCTCGACCGCACGGAATCGCTGCAGCGCCCACGCGAGACAGACCGTGGAATCCTGGCCGCCGGAGAACAGAACCAGCGCGCCCTCGTCCTCTAATCCCATTTCGGCGACCACGCCCAGTCGACGATGCGCCCGCCCGGATGCGCAAGGCCCGCGATTTCGGTCATCTCTTCCTCAGTCAGGCTGAAGTCGAACACGTCGATATTCTCGGCGAGCCGTTCCACCCTGCTGGTGCGGGGAATAGCGCCAACCCCCTGCTGGATCACCCAGCGCAGCGACACCTGCGCCGCAGTTTTGCCATAGGGCTTGCCGATCCGCGCGAGCACGGAATCGGACTTGGCGCTGCCTCGTGCAATCGGAGAATAAGCCACTGCCGCCATACCTTGCGCACGGCACGCCGCGAGCACTTTCGACTGATCGAGATACGGGTGGTACTCAAACTGGTTGCAAACCAGCCGGTCCTCGGCCAGCCGGCACGCCTCCTCGATCAGCGCCACCGTGTAATTAGATACCCCGATGTTGCGCACGAGTCCTTCGCGCTTCGCCCCGACCAAAGCCGCGATGGTGTCGGCAAGCGGTATCCCCTTGTTTGGCCAATGCAGCAGCAAAAGATCGATCTCACCGAGTCTTAGCTTGCCGACCGATTCCTTGACCGAGCGGATCAACAATCCCGGCGCCAGATTATCGGGCGCCACCTTGGTGACAACGAATACATCGCTGCGGGAGATACCGGACGCGCGGATGCCATCGCCGACATCGCGCTCGTTGCCGTAGAGCTGCGCGGTGTCGAAATGCCGGTAGCCGAGCCGGACCGCCTGTTCGACGACACGTGCGCATTCGCGCCCGCGCAGCTCCCAGGTGCCAAGCCCGAGAATCGGAATCTGCGCGTTCTTGGCGTCCAGCGTCTGCATCCGCCTCAGCTATCCCATTTCGGCGATTGCGGCGGCGTGATGATACGTCCATTCGGTTCGGCCAGTTTGCGGATTTCCGTCATCTCCGAATCCGCCAGCATGAAATCGAAAATATCCAGATTGGCCTTCAGCTTTTCCGGCGTCGCGGTGCGCGGAATCGGGATCACGCCCTCCTGGACGAGGAAGCGCAGAGCGATCTGCGCCTCGCTCTTGCCGTGGGTCTTGGCGATTCGAGCGAGTACCGGATTGCCGGGGATGCGGCCGCGCCCGAGCGGACAATAGCCAGTCACCGAAAGGCCGCGGCCCTTGCAATAGGCGAGAATGGTGCGGTGATCGAGAAACGGATGCGTCTCGATCTGGTTGTTGACGATCGGCTCGTCGGCGATTTTCTCGGCTTCTTCCAGAAGCGCGATGGTGAAATTGGCCACGCCGATATGGCGGGTCTGTCCATTGCGTTTGGCCTTGCACAGGGCCGGGATATAGACCGGAGGCGGAATGTCCGGATTGGGCCAGTGGATCAGCAGCAAGTCCACATGGGGCAGATCGAGTCGCTTGAGGCTGCCCTCTACGGAGGCCTCGAAATCGCCGGGTCCAAGATCGCTGTGGCGGACCTTGGTGGTGAGGAAGATTTCGTCGCGTGGCACGCCCGACTTGCGGATGCCCTCCCCGACTTCGGCTTCGTTGTCGTAATAGACAGCGGTATCGATATGGCGGTACCCCATTTTCAGCGCGGTGCTGACCGCCTCGACGCAAACATCCCCTTTCAATGTCATGGTTCCCAGTCCGATTGCCGGAATCTGCGCTCCCCTGACCTCGATCACCGGAACCATACCTTCGCGCCCCCAACTTCAATGGCGCGGGAGAATGCCGCGCCGGACCGCGGCTGCCAAGCCGCCCCAACGCGATAGGGGATAAGTCGGCGGCACCGCAAGAGCGATCCGGAAATATTTCAACGATGGGTGAGCCGGTGCGTCCAAACCCCTCACAAGCCCGGCATAACGGCAGTGGCTAGTGCTTTTTGCCAAGCACCTCGAAGGCTACATCGGGCGCGCCTTCAATGACACGCAAGAGCGCGCGGGCCGGCCCGCGGGGCGACCGCTTGCCCTGCTCCCAGTTGCGCACGGTCTCGACCGGCACGCCGATACGCGCAGCGAACTCCGCCTGCGTCATCCGAGCGGCGGAACGGATCGCACGTGCATAGGCTGCGTCGCCGCCTGCAGGAACTGGCGCCTGAGGCGTCACGAATTGCGGAAAATTGCTGGTCTCGGAGACCGTGCGCTCGCTGCCGTCGGGCAGGATTTCGACGATGCGGCCATCGGCCTTGAGACGCAGTCGGAGATCGGGCTTGCCAGTCATGCGCCGATGATCGGTCCAATCGTTCAATGAACCCTTAACACTGGTCCGCCGCACGACCTGAAAAAGCTCAGCGCGTCTTCTCGAAAATCTCGCGACCGATCAGCATGCGGCGGATTTCGCTGGTGCCCGCGCCGATCTCGTAAAGCTTGGCATCGCGAAGAAGCCGCCCGGCCGGAAACTCGTTGATATAGCCGTTGCCGCCGAGCGTCTGGATCGCCTCCAGCGCAACTTGCGTTGCGCGCTCCGAGGCGAAAAGGATCGCACCCGCAGCATCTTCGCGCGTGGTGCGGCCTTCGTCACAGGCTTTTGCTACCGCATAGACATACGCCTTTGCGGCATTCATGCCGACATACATGTCGGCTATTTTGGCCTGCATGAGCTGGAAGCGGCCGATCGACTGCCCGAATTGCTTGCGGTCGTGAATGTAGGGAATGACGAGGTCAATCGCGGCCTGCATCAGGCCGAGTGGACCGGCGGCCAAGACAACGCGCTCGTAGTCGAGCCCCGACATCAGGATGTTGACGCCGTTGCCGACGGCGCCCAGCACGTTCTCTTCCGGCACCTCGCAATCCTGGAACAGCAATTCCCCGGTGTCGGAGCCGCGCATGCCAAGCTTGTCAAGCTTCTGCGCGGTGGAAAAACCCTTGAATTTCTTCTCCACAAGAAAGGCGGTAATGCCGCGCGCGCCCGCGGTCGCGTCGGTCTTGGCATAGACCACGATGGTGTCGGCGAGCGGCCCGTTGGTGATCCACATCTTCGAGCCGTTCAAGATGTATTTCGTCCCCTTCTTGTCGGCGCGGGTGCGCATCGACACCACGTCCGAACCCGAGCCCGGCTCCGACATCGCCAGCGCACCGACATGGGCACCCGAGATCAGCTTCGGAAGATAGCGCTTCTTCTGCTCGTTGGTCCCGTTCCTGCGGATCTGGTTCACGCAGAGATTGGAATGCGCACCATACGACAGGCCGACGGACCCGGAGGCGCGCGAGATCTCCTCCATGGCGACGCAATGTTCGAGATAGCCGAGCCCCGCCCCGCCCCATTTCTCCTCGACGGTGATGCCGAGCACCCCCAGTTCCCCGAGCTTCGGCCACAGATCACGGGGGAATTCGTTCTTGCGGTCGATCTCGTCAGCGCGCGGCGCGATCTTGCCTCGCGCGAAGCGGCGCACGCTGTCGCGCAGCATGTCGATGTCTTCGCCGAGGCCGAAATCGAACCCGCTCCAGGCATTCGCGATCATGCGATTCCTCCGAACCCGATGGCGGCTTTCACCCTTGCGCGGCGCGCTGCGCTTCATGCGGCGCGTCGAGCGTATTCTCCAGACAGATCATCGTCGCCAGCATGCGCGCGATCAACTTCGATTGCGTTCCGGTTTCGGCGTCGACATCGACCTCGACCACGGTTAGCGTGCGCCCCGATCGCAGCACCCTGCCCTTTGCCACAAAGCGGTCGCCAACCGCCGGTGATAACAGGTTGATCTTAAGCTCAACCGTCAGCGGCGCGGAGCCCTCCGGCATCAGCGAATAGGCGGAAAAGCCGGCCGCGGTATCGGCAAGCGCCGTAGTGACGCCGCCGTGCATAAAGCCGCGCTGCTGGCAGAGATCGGGACGCGCCTTGACCGCGACCGCGCAGGCGCCCGGCGCGAGCGATACGATCTCACCGCCGATCAGGGTCATGAAAGCCTGCCGCGCGAAGCTCTCGCGTACGCGGCGTTCCCAATGCGGATTGCGCGGCTTGAAGGCGGTCATCGGCGGCACCCATCGCTCGACCCGTATTGACCCATACGGATGCGTATGTTTCAATACGGTACCGTATGGTGCGGATCAACTGGAGTCAAGCGGCAGCGATGGCCGTCAGGAAGGCAACACAGGCGGTGGCGGCACGCCCGGCCACGCTCGATGCCGCGGCCTGGATCGCCGCGGCCTTCGACGTCGCGGCCGACAAAGGCATGGACGCGGTTCGGGTCGAGCCGCTCGCCAAAGCCCTCTCGGTCACCAAAGGAAGCTTCTACTGGCATTTTGCCGACCGCCGCGCGCTGATCGACGCCATGCTCGGGCAATGGGCGGACGGGCGCATTGCCGCAATCCGCGAGCAGGCACCCCATGACGGCAACCCTGCCCTCGCGCTGCGGCGGCTCGCGGAGCTCTACGGCCGCCGCAGCAATGCCCGCGGGCTTGCAGTCGAACTGGCGATCCGCGCTTTCGCTCATGGCGACGCCAAGGCCGGCAGCGCGGTCCAGGAGGTCGACAGGGAGCGGCTCAAACATGTCGCGGCCCTTTTCGAACAACTCGGATACGCACCGCGCGATGCCAATGCCCGGGCGGTGTTGTTCTACGCCTTCCTGTTTGGCCAAAGCCTGCTCGATCGCCGGGCCGTTGCGGCCTCTGGTACCGAGATCGCTATCGCGGCACTGATCGAGCCCCCGCGTTGATCATCCGGCCGGCCGGATCACACCAGCCGGAACATGATCGTGGCGAAGCTCAGGAAGATGAAAAACCCGAAAACGTCGGTCGTCGTGGTGACGAATACGCCGGAGGCGACCGCGGGATCGATCTTGAGCCGGTTCAAGAGCAGCGGGACCAGGATACCGAGCGTGGTGGCGAACATCACCGTCAGCACCATCGCGGCGCTTAGCACCATGCCGAGCTTGACGTTGCCGAAGATCATCGCCGCGATCGTGCCGGCGAGCACCGCCAGGGCGCACCCGTTCACCAAGCCGACCAGGCATTCGCGCACGATCACCCGTCCCCGGTTTGAGGCCGTCAGTTCCTGTGTGGCGAGCGCACGAACTGCAACCGTCAGCGCCTGGGTGCCGGCATTGCCGCCGAGCGCGGCATTGACCGGCATCAGGAACGCCACCGCCACCACCTGCTCGATCGTGGCCTCAAAGAATGAAATTACGGTCGCAGCGATAAACGCGGTGCCCATGTTGATGATGAGCCAGGGCAGACGCGAGCGCGACGTGACGAGCACGCTGTCCGACAATTCTTCATCGCCGGTCACGCCGCCGAGTGCGCGGATATCCTCTTCCGCCTCCTGTTCGATCACGTCGACGATGTCGTCGAAGGTGAGCACGCCGACCAGCCGGTCGTCCTCGTCCACCACCGGCGCCGCGACGAGGTTGTAGCGCTCGAACTGGCGCGCCACTTCTTCCTGGTCCTCGGTGGCGCGGACCCTGCGGCGGTCCTCGTCCATCAGATCCACGATCGGCACCGGCCGCTTGGTGCGCAGCAGCCGGTCGAGCGCGACCGCGCCCAGAAACTTTCCTGCCGGGTCGACGACGTAAAGCTCGTAGAAGCGGTCCGGCAGATCGACGGTTTCGCGCATATAGTCGATCGCCTGGCCTACATTCCATTCCGGCGGGACCGAGATGAATTCGGTCTGCATCCGGCGGCCGGCAGACTCTTCCGGATAAAGCAGGCTGCGTTCGAGCGCGACGCGCTCGGTCGGCGGCAGCTGATTCAGGATTTCGACCTGCTCCTGGCGGTCGAGATCTTCGAGAATATAGACGGCGTCGTCGGAATCGAGTTCGCGAACGCCCTCGGCGACGGTCTCGGGCTCCAATTCCTCGAGAATTTCCTCGCGGACGGTATCGTCGACTTCGGTCAGGGCCGAGAAGTCGAAATCCTTGCCCATCAATTCGATGAGCTGCGGGCGCAGATCGGGCTCGAGCGCCTCGATCAGGTCGCCGGTATCGGCCTCGTGCAGTTCGCCCACGAGTTCGCGGAGCACCGCGCTGTCATGATGGCGGACGGCATCGCTGACTCGGTCGAGGAATTCCGGACGAATGGCGCCGGTCTCGTCGCGGAACTCATCCGCGGACGAGCGGCTATCCGCACGATCCATCTCCCTCGGCTGCGCGTGATCGTCCATACCGTCCCCACCGCGCCGCCACTACGACGCAACCTGCCGCTTGTAGGCGCGGCCATCGTCAGAAACAACAACGAGATGTCACCGATACAACAAATCATCCGGCTCCCGGCCGCCCGGCGTCCAAGCGCGGGACCAGCAGCGATGCGACCCGAAACTCTTATCAGGCCGTTACACGCCGTGCGGCAGTTTGTATGAAACCGCCGCCCAATCCGTTCACCCTTCGCCTTAGCCGAAAAGCAAGCGAATGCTGCGACAGTCTCGCACAGACAGCAATTCGCGAGCATCAGAACATGCCGGACAGCGAACAGGTAAAAGCCATCCTTGCGCGGGGCGCGATCACCGCGGACGACATTCTTGCCCTGCGGCACCGCGTGTTCTGGAAAGGCATCGTCACCGAAGCGGATGCGGAACTAGCGTTCCTCTTGAACGACAAACTGCATCACAATGCCGACCCCGCCTGGCCCGCCTTTTTCGTGGAAGCGCTGACCGACTATGTCGTGACCCAAGCAGAGCCTTCGGGCTATGTGTCCGAGGACAATGCGGCGTATCTGATTGAGCGGATCGGCCGCTCCGGTTGCGTCGACACGGCCTGCGAGCTGGAACTGCTGATCAAGGTGCTGGAACGGTCCCGGCAAAGCCCGGTGTCTCTGGTGCAGTTTGCGCTCGATCAGGTGAAGATCGGGGTCGTGACCGGCGCGGGCGCCGTGGGTGCGCGGCGAAAATGCAACATCGCCGCTGTCGAGGACCATGAGACCGAAATGGTCCGGCGCATCCTCTACGCCTTCGGTGGCGACGGAAATATTGCGGTCACGCAAGCCGAGGCCGAGGTTCTGTTCGACATCAACGACGCGACCGACCACGAACACAATCACCCGTCCTGGTCCGACCTTTACGTGAAGGCGCTGGCGAATTTCCTGATGGCGGCCTCCGGCTATCAGGTGCCAACGCGCCAGGAGGCGCTGCGCCGCGAAGCCTGGCTCGACGAGCCGCCGGCCGGCATCCCGGCTTTCATAGGCCGGATGCTGGAGGGTGGACTGAAGGGCGTGTTGAACGCCTACCGGGCACCGGACCCTATCCCGGATGCCACCGAACGCTGGACCAAGCCGCGCGCCACCGACCCGGAAATCGCGTGGGCGGCAGGCCGGATCGGCCGCAACGGCCGGCTGCACGAGAACGAAATGGCGCTGATCAATTTTCTGAAAAGCCTTGACGCGCACCGTCATCCGCGGCTGGTTCCGGTGCTCGACCGCGTCGCCGCGTAGGGCCCGGCTGCGTCGCAAAGGTCCTTGGATCGCGGACCGCACGATAGAGGGTCGGCTCGGGCCGACTTGTCGGGATTTGGTGCGGCCGAGAGGACTCGAACCTCCACGGTGTTACCCGCTGCCACCTCAAGGCAGTGCGTCTACCAGTTCCGCCACGGCCGCGTTTGGGGTCTTGCGCCGGATTGCCCAGCGTGAGGTCGGCAGCATGTAACAAATGCAATCCGCAGCGACAAGTGCCGTATCGTTGCGTTGTGGCCCGTTTTCGCGAGCATCCGGCCGGCGAAGGTCAGCGCATATCGGGCGATTTCGGCAGGAGCCGCTTGACCTCGACCGCGATCCTGTTGCCGTTGACCAAAACGGTACCTTCAGCGACCGGAAGGTTATTGGCGAGAATCTTCACGTCGTCATCCTCCCCGGCATCGAGCTCGATGATGGCGCCGCGGCCAAGGCGCAGAACCTGATGCACCGGCATGACACTGGTACCGAGAACAACCGAAATATCGAGCGAGACCTTGTCGAGTGTGGGCACGTGGCTATGTCCTTCCGACGCCGGAGAAACCTTCTGCCGGCAGGTCACCATGCTATGGTGAATCGGTGGTTAACGCGCGCAACACTATCATCGCCGGCCTGACCGCCCGGCCCGGCAGCCCGCCCGCCGAATGGCGGGTCGAAGCGGGTCTTGTGGCCTATGGAACGGCGCTTTCGGCCATGGGGGCGCGGGCGGCGGCCATTGCCGCAGGCGAGGCCGATGAGCTTGTCTGGCTGCTTGAACACCCCCCGCTCTACACCGCCGGAACCAGTGCCGGCGCCGCCGACCTTCTGGAGGCGCGATTCCCGGTTCACCGCACCGGCCGCGGCGGCCAGATGACCTATCACGGTCCCGGCCAGCGGGTGGTGTATCTGATGCTCGACCTGAAGCGGCGTCGGCAGGATGTGCGCGCCTATGTGGCGACGCTGGAGGAATGGATCATCCGGGCGCTCGCGCATTTCAATGTCGTGGGCGAACGCCGCGACGATCGGGTCGGGGTCTGGGTGCGGCGGCCGGACAAGGGGGCGGGCTACGAGGACAAGATCGCGGCGATCGGCATCCGGCTGACACGCTGGGTGTCGCTGCACGGCATCGCCATCAATGTCGAGCCGGACCTTTCCCATTTCGGCGGCATTGTGCCGTGCGGCGTGCATCAACAGAAATTTGGCGTGACCAGCCTGGTCGACCTCGGACTGCCGGTGACCATCGACGATCTCGATCTCGCATTGAAGGCCGAGTTCGACGGACTGTTCGGGGTGCTAGATCGTCCCGAGCACGCTGAAGCCTTCGTCAGCACGGCGCGGAGCGAGGTCTGACGGCGCGGCGTCCTGCTCCTCGATCGAGGTCACCGCTGCGCCTGGCGGCCCGTTGCGGCAGGCTTCGATCATGCCGGCGACCGCCCCCGGCGACCCGGCAAACAGCGCCTCGACGCTGCCGTCCGTGCGGTTGCGCACCCAGCCTTCGATGCCATGCCTGCGCGCAATGCGTTTGGTCCAGCCGCGGAAACCTACGCCCTGGACACGGCCATGGACGACCACGCGGCGGAAGACGATTTCGCTCATCGCTGAAATTCACTCATTACGTCGCCTGCGGTGCGAGGCGTTCGAGTTTCGCAACATAATCCTCCGGAAGGCCGCATTCGCGCGCGGCATTGACGACAAGCGCCATATAGTCCGCACGAGGCCTCCCTTCCCGCCTCTCGCAACCGAGATAGACCAGCGCCTGAATTGTCTGCCCGTCCTGCAAAACCGGCAATGTGTTGCGCACATACAGTCCGCCCGCCACATCTTCATAGTCGTCGAGTGCGGCGAGATCGGGGGGCCCGATCCGCCACAGCAGGCCGTACACGTCGCATCCCGGCGCGGGAGCGACCGAGGCATAGCCATTCGCCATGATGAGGAAGCGATGGCCGCGCAGCACGCCGATCCCTGCCTCCCGTGCGGTCGGACAGCGCCTGCGCATCGGCCCGCGGCTCATGTTCGAGCCATAGGCGAAGTACAGCCTCACTCGAATGGCTCGCTCGCATGCAGTTCGGCCGGCTGCAACGCCGCCCAGGCCGAATACCAGATCATCAGGAGGAGCGGCGCAACCGTGAACGCCGAAAGCGCCGCGAGCGTGACATCCTGCGCCGCGGCCGGCGGCCCGGCGACGAGATTGACCAGGAACACGAAGGGATAGATCAGCGTCCCGATCGACGCCGGCACCCAGGGCGCGGCGATGCCGGCGTCGATATCGACATATTGCAGCAGCAGCATCATTGTCAGCAGAACGACGGCGATCGCGGCAATCAGCGCCACCGCGGTGACGCCGAGCACGCTGCGTTCGGCGCTGCGCATGCGCCTCGCGGTCAGGGTGAACCAGAACCAGAGCAAAGCGAGCTGGGTGACGGCAAAAGGCCAGAGCCCGACGGTGTCGGAGATCGCCGGCGCACTCAGCATGTTCGAGAGGACGGCGCCAATCACAAGCCCGATCAGCGCGCGCGCGTAAGGGCCCTGATCGATATCTCCGGAAGGACGAAGCGATTCGAAAATGCTCATGCGGCTATCGTCGCATGCGGCAGGCCTCAGGCAAACTCCATGATCACCGCATCGACGGCGAGGCTGTCGCCCTTCTTCGCGCTGATCTTCTTCACCGTGCCGTCGCGTTCGGCGCGCAGCACGTTTTCCATCTTCATGGCTTCGACGACGGCCAGCGTCTCGCCGGCCTTGACCTCCTGCCCCTCGGCTACCGCGATGGACACCACGAGGCCGGGCATCGGACACAGCAGCGCCTTGCCGCTGTCGGCCGCCTTCTTGACCGGCATCAGCCGCGCATAGGCCGCCTCGCTCTCGGTGTAGACGTAAGCGCGAGCCTGCGCGCCGCGATAGAACAGATCGAAGGCATTCGGCACCGGGTTGACCTGCACCGCGACGGACTTGCCGTCGACGTTGCCGGACCAGACCGGATCGCCCGGCTTCCAGTCCGACTGAAGCCGATGGACGTGGGGCTGGCCGTTGCGGAACGCGACTTCGATCAAGCCGTTCGCGCGCGTCACTTCGAGCTTGTATTCGGTTTCGTTGAGCCAGACCGCGCGCTGGCGCTCGCGCGTGACCAGCCGGTGGTGCATCTGGCCGGTAATCTGGCGCTTTCGTTCACCCAGCACATGGTCGATCGCGGTTGCGACCGCAGCCAGCACATGCGCGGTCTCGCCTTCCGGCGGCACGCCATGGAAGCCGTCGGGGAATTCCTCGGCAATGAAGCCGGTTGATAATTTGCCGGAGCGCCAGCGCGGATGCGCCATCAGAGCGGAGAGGAACGGAATGTTGTGGCGGATGCCGCCGACATAGAACGCGTCGAGCGCATCGGCCTGCGCATCGATCGCCTGCTCGCGGGTCGGCGCATGGGTAATCAGTTTGGCGATCATCGGGTCGTAATAGAGCGAAATCTCGCCGCCTTCGTAGACGCCGGTGTCGTTGCGGACGGTGATGCCGCCTCTCTGCGATTCCGAAGGCGGCCGGTAGCGCACCAGCCGTCCGGTCGAGGGCAGGAAGCCGCGATACGGGTCCTCGGCATAGACCCGGCTTTCCACCGCCCAGCCTGTAAGCTTCACGTCGCTCTGCTTGATGGCCAGTTTCTCGCCGGCAGCCACCCGGATCATCTGTTCGACCAGATCGATGCCGGTGACGAGTTCGGTCACGGGATGTTCGACCTGCAGCCGCGTATTCATCTCGAGGAAATAGAAGGAGCGATCCTGCCCGGCGACGAATTCGACGGTGCCGGCTGAGTCGTAGCCGACCGCCTTCGCCAGCGAGACCGCCTGTTCGCCCATTTTTCGTCGCGTGGCCTCGTCGAGCAGCGGCGACGGCGCTTCCTCGATCACCTTCTGATTGCGGCGCTGGATCGAGCATTCGCGCTCGCCGAGATAGATGACGTTTCCATGCTTGTCGCCCAGCACCTGGATTTCGATATGGCGCGGATCGACGATGAATTTCTCGACGAACACCCGGTCGTCGCCGAATGAGGATTTCGCCTCCGATCGCGCGCGCGCAAAGCCCTCGGCGACCTCGGCGCGCGAATAGGCGATCCGCATGCCCTTGCCGCCGCCGCCGGCCGAGGCCTTGATCATCACCGGATAACCGATCTCGTCAGCGATCTTTGCGGCCTCCTCCGGATCGGCGATCTCGCCGAGATAGCCGGGCACCGTCGAAACCTTCGCCGCAGCTGCTGCCTTCTTTGACTCAATCTTGTCGCCCATGGCGGCGATGGCCTTGGCGTTCGGCCCGATGAAGACGATGCCGTTGGCTTCCAGCGCCTTGGGGAAAGCCTCGCGCTCGGACAGGAAGCCGTATCCCGGGTGCACGGCCTGAGCCCCGGTCGCCTTGCAGGCTGCAATGATTTTCTCGATCTGCAGATAGCTTTCGGCCGCCGGCGGAGGTCCGATGTGAACCGCCTCATCCGCCATCTCAACATGAAGAGCGTCGCGGTCGGCGTCGGAATAGACCGCCACCGTCTCGATGCCCATGCGGCGGGCGGTCTTGATAATCCGGCAGGCGATTTCGCCGCGGTTGGCGATCAGGATTCGCTTGAACATGCAGCGGGAGCCCCCTTTCGCCCATCTTTTCGGCGCTGCAACAAAAATGTCAATTCGGATTCAGGCGGGGATGATCAGCCCGGCCAGCCAATAGGCCGAGGCCCCCGCTGCAAAGCACAGCGCCGTCATGGCCGCGATCTGGACGGCAAACGTCCCCCGGCCGGCCAGCGCCCCGATCGCGGTCTTGCTGACATTGTTGGAGACCACGGCGGCCAGGATGGCGAGCGCCGCTGCATTGAACGACAACGGTTCCGGTGTCAGGCGCGACATCGAGATCGTGACAGCGTCGACGTCGGCAAGCCCGAGCGCAAGTGCGCCCACAACGGCGCCCGCCTCGCCGAGATTTTCGCCGAGGAGCCGTCCGGCAAGAACGATGGCCGCAAGCAACAGGGCGAAGCCGATGACCGCCCAGAATTCGAACGGGTTCTTGAACTCGACGGTCTGGTCGTCGTCGCCATCGGTCCTTCGCCGGGAGACCGCAACGAAGGCCCAGACCACCGCCGCCACGATAGCCGCTCCAAGTGGCGGCGCGAGAAATCGCAGGAGCTCGGGCTTCAGAAAGCCGGCAATTGCCAGAACCCGCGTAAACGACACCGCGGTCGCGAGCGCCACACCGGCGGCAAGAAGATGCGGTGCGCCTTCGCCGGCCGCCGCACGTTTCGCGCTGGATGCGGTGACCGCGGTCGAGGACACCAGGCCGCCCGCCGCGGCCGCCAGCATGATGCCGTGCCGCGTGCCAAGCAACTTCACGGCCAGGTATCCCGCAAACGACACACCGGCGAGGATGATCGCGATCAGCCAGATTTCGCGCGGATTGACACCACCGAACGGCCCAACCGCACGGTCGGGGATGAGCGGCAGGGCAATGAACGTCATGGCCAAGAGGATCAGCGAACTCCTGATCTCGCGCTCCTCGATCTTGTTAAGCCAGTCATGCAGCTGGGTGCGCATGGCGAGCACCGCGACGCCCGCAACCGCCGCCGCCGCCGCGGTGCGCACGTCGCCAATCATGGCATAGGCCGACAGGGCAAAGGTCAGCATGCCCGCAATCGCCGTGGTGGCGGAGAATGTCTGGTCGGCGCGGTTCTCCTCGCGGCACATCAATGTGAAGGCCAGTGCGAAAGCGGCGAAGCTAGCACCCAGGACGATGCCACCGGCGACCGTCAGCGGTGTACCGGGCGTCTGGGCGAGCACGCCCGTCGTGCCACCGAGAAGACCGATGATGGTGAAGGTGCGCACCCCGGCGGTGCGGCTGCCGGGCTTCTCGTCCCGCGTGCGCCAGCCGCGTTCGATCCCGACCAGAAGACCGATGCCGAGCGCCACGGCGAAGTGGGAAAGCAGATCGATGATGTCCATGGCCGCACCCGGTCGGTGGCAGGGAGAACGATATTGCCCCAAATCGTCCCCCCGCTGAAAAACGATTTCATGCCGGCTCGAACATTGGGAACATGTCGGCCTCACTTTTGTTTCGCAAACCCCCTATATCCAGTGGCCGAAAATCAGGCGCCAAAAGCGGGCGCATTCGGTCCTGCGCCCCGGCATGATGGAGACCAACCGATGGCCCTCGCAATCAACGACACCGCCCCCGATTTCGAAGCAGAAACCACCCAGGGCAAAATCCTCTTTCACGAATGGCTCGGCGATTCCTGGGGCGTTCTGTTCTCGCACCCGAAGGACTTCACCCCGGTCTGCACCACCGAGCTCGGCTATATGGCGCGCATCAAGCCGGAATTCGACAAGCGCGGCGTGAAGATCATCGGGCTTTCGGTCGATCCGGTCGACCGCCATGCCGACTGGGCCAAGGACATCGGCGAGACCCAGGGCTTCGAGCCGAATTATCCGATGATCGCCGATACCGACTTCAACGTGTCGAAGCTCTACGGCATGCTCCCCGCCGCCGTTTCCGGCGATCCGGACAAGCGCACGCCCGCCGATAACCAGACCGTGCGCAACGTCTTCATCATCGGGCCGGACAAGAAGATCAAACTGATCCTGGTCTATCCGATGACGGTCGGCCGCAACTTCGACGAGGTGCTACGGGTGATCGATTCGTTGCAACTTGGCGCCAAGCACAAGATCGCAACGCCTGCCCAATGGAAGCAGGGCGACGACGTCATCATCGCCGGCTCCGTCACCGACGAGGACGCCAAGAAGCTGTTCCCGCAAGGCTGGAAAGCGCCGAAGCCCTATATCCGGATCGTGCCACAGCCGAAGTAACGCGCACTTCGCTTCGCACCCAGCCTGTGCAATCATAAGACGTGGCACAGGCACCCGATCTCGGCTTCAGTCATCGCTTTGTTCCCGCGGCGGACGCGACGCGTCCGCCGCTTCTTTTGTTGCACGGCACTGGCGCGGACGAGAACGACCTGATCCCGCTTGGGGAAATGCTGTCGCCGGGCTCGGCGCTGATGTCCCCGCGCGGCAAGGTGCTGGAAGACGGCATGCCGCGCTTCTTCCGGCGCGACGAGGCCGGTCGCTGGGATCTCGACGACTTCGCTGCGCGGACCGCGGAGCTTGCGGCCTTCGTCGCGAAGGCCCGCGCCGCCTATGATCTTGCGCCGCCGGTGGTGCTCGGCTTTTCCAACGGCGCCAATATCGGCTGGGCCCTCGTGCGGCACGATCCGTCGCTCTTCGCCGGAGCATTGTTGCTGCGCGCATCGCTGCCGTTCGACCCGCGCCCTTTGCCCGATCTCACCGGCTTTCCGATCCTGCTCTTGTCCGGCAAGGACGATCCGCTGGTGCCGGCGGACCGGCCACCCTATTTCGCTGCGCTGTTCGGAGAGGCCGGCGCGGACGTGACCCTAGAACTCCTGCCGGCCGGACATGCGCTCACCCAGCAGGACCTCGTCTTCGCCCATGCCTGGCTGGAACGGGTGTTCGGATCAGTCGGGGCGTAGCACCAGATTGGCGAGCAGCAATCCGAGCGTGGCAGAAGTTCCCGTCACGAAGGCGCCCCAGATGATGTCGACCACCGTCACCGGCCAGGTCCAGCCCTTCAGGAGCGCCAGCGCCGTCAGATCGAAGGTGGCGTAGCAGAAGATGCCGAACAGCGCGCCGTAAAGCAGCGCCTGCTGCCAGTTCTGGCCCGCCCCGTAGCTCGCGAAAATCACGATGCCGATCGGATAGCCCAGATAGAAGATCGCGGCCGGGATAATGCGCACATCGCCGAGCAGCGGGCCGACCTGCGACTGGAAGAAATTCTTGGCGATCACGCCGAGGAACAGGAAATCCAGCGGCAGCATGACGATCAGGGTCGTGAAATAGAGAACGACGGCGCGCTTCATGGCGATTCCCGTTTTTGATCGATCCAGAAATACGCATCACCCTCGCATCCGGTTTCAGCGCAGCGCCCGGCTTTTCTTTCGCTTTTCCAATGGTTGCGCCTGTGGCAAGCGTGCCTCCCCTGTCTCTCGACAGCGCCAGCCATACGCCAGGATAGCCCCAGGATTGCGTCAGGATCGACCAGGATTGCCCATGCGTCAGGATCGCCAGCCGCCATTTGCCGATACCCTTGGCATCAGGATCATCCGTAGCGAACCCGACCGGATCGAGGCCGAACTAAAGGTGCGCCCGGAGCTTGGCAATCGCAATGGCAATCTGCATGGCGGCGCGGTGATGGCGTTCGCAGACGATCTCGGTGGCGCCGCGACCATCGGCAATCTTCCGGAAGGCGCAACCACCGCCACCATTGAGAGCAAGACCAACTTCTTCGCAGCCATCGCGGTCGGCGATGTGGCGCGCGCCGAATGCACGCCCCTGCACAAAGGCAGGACCACCATGGTCTGGCAGACCAGGATTACCCGGGCGAGCGACGGCCGTCTCGCGGCTATCGTGACGCAGACCCAGCTCGTGATTGCCGGCGCATTCGGCTCGGGCAAGGGCGGCAAGTAAGCAAGCACGAGTGAGCCAGGACGAGTGAGCGAGGACGATAAATGGCAGCCGAACCGCCCAGCTCCGCCATCGTCTGGTTCCGCGACGATCTGCGGGTCGCCGATCATCCGGCGCTGACCGCTGGAGCAAAAGCGGCGAACCTCGCCTGCGCCTATGTGCTGGATGAGGACAGTCCCGGCATACGTGCGCATGGCGGCGCGTCGCGCTGGTGGCTGGCGCAATCGCTGCGCGCGCTCGATGCGGACTTGCGCAAGCTCGGCCAGCGGCTGGTGCTGCGGCGGGGCAAGGCCTCGGACGTCATCCCCGCTTTGGCCGGCGAAATGTCCGCAAGCCATGTCTATTGGAACCGCCGCTACGACCGGCCGGGCATCGCCGCTGACGATGCGGTCATCGCAGAGCTTCGCGCGCTGGGCCTGAGCGGCGGCACCTTCCCCGGAAATCTGCTTGCGGAACCCGGCCGGATCGCGACCAAGGACGGCGGCCCGGTCCGAGTCTTCACGCCATTCTGGAAGCGGGTGCTGGGGCTCGGCGATCCGCGCAAGGCCCTCCCGGCGCCGGAACGCTTGCCGCCGCCTGTCGACATCGCCTCCGACAGACTGGAGGACTGGCGGCTCGAACCGACAAATCCCGACTGGGCCGGCGGATTGCGCGAGACATGGCAACCCGGAGAAAATGCGGCCCGTCAACGGCTGTCCGATTTCCTCGACAGCATTCGCGGCTATGCGGACGACCGCGACCGGCCGGACAAGCCCGCCACGTCGCGGCTTTCCCCTCACCTGCACTTTGGCGAAATCAGTCCGGTCGAGATTTTCCATGCCGCACGATTTGCGGCGGATGACGGCGCGCCGTCGCACGATATCGAGAAGTTTTTGCGCGAACTCGGCTGGCGCGAATTCTCCTATCACTTGCTGCACCACTTCCCGGATCTTGCGACAGAAAACCTGCAGTCGCGCTTCGACGCCTTTCCATGGCGTAACGACGATGCGGCGCTCAAAGCCTGGCAGCGCGGCCGCACCGGCTATCCGATCGTCGATGCCGGTATGCGCGAACTCTGGCAGACGGGCTGGATGCATAACCGTGTCCGCATGGTGGCGGCCTCGTTCCTGATCAAGCATCTCCTGATTGACTGGCGGATTGGCGAGCAATGGTTCTGGGACACGCTGGTCGATGCCGACCCCGCCAACAACACAGCGAGCTGGCAATGGGTCGCGGGCTCGGGGGCCGATGCCGCGCCCTACTTTCGCATCTTCAATCCGGTGCTGCAGGGCGAGAAATTCGACCCGCAGGGTGAGTATGTGCGGCGCTGGGTACCGGAGATCGCAGCCCTGCCCGACCGCTTCGTTCACAAGCCGTGGATAGCGTCGCCGCTCGAACTGGCGGAAGCGAAAGTTGCTTTGGGCAAAACCTATCCGGAGCCGATCGTCGATCACGACATGGCGCGCAAACGCGCACTCGCGGCGTTCGAGGCGCTTAAGGCCTGAGGGCGCCGCGGCTGACCATGAACACACCGGCCGCGCATAGCACCATGCCGGCAATCGCGAGCGCATTCAGCGTTTCGCCGAACATCAGGAAGGCGAAGGCCGCAGTGGTCGCGGGGACCAGATAAAAAAGGCTTGCGACCCTCGATGCGGGGATCCGGCGGATCAGCCAGTACATCAGCGCGATGGTAAGCACCGACAGGACGATCACCGACCAGCCAAGCGCCGCAATGAAATGGATGTCCCAGTCGATGGGTCGTGTTTCGAACAGCCACGCTGCGACGCCGAATACGGCGGCCGAGCCGGCGAACTGAAACAGATTGCCCGAGCGCCAGTCGATCGCGCCGCAATAGCGCTTCTGGTAGAGCGTGCCCAGCGTGATGCCGAGCAGCGAGACCACGCTCGCGGTCCATCCAAGCGCGGTGCCGGTCATGTTGACGTTGCGGTCGTTGAGGACCAGCAGCACGCCGACCAGCCCGAGCGCAAAGCCGCCCCATTGCAAGGCCGTCACGCGCTCGCCGAGAAAGCGGCCGGCCAGAGTGGCGGTCAGGATCGGTTGCAGACCGGGGAGCAGCGCGGATATGCCGGCGGGCACCCCTTGCGACAGCGCGACAAACACACCGCCGAGATAAAGGGTCTGCAGCAAAAACCCTGCGACCAGACTGTGAAACGCGTCAACCGCCTTGGGCAACCTGACCCGCATCGCCATGACGATAAGCGCAAGCACGACCACGACCATCCACATCCGGGTGAACAGGAAGGTCAGTGGCCCCGCATAAGGCAGCCCGTATTTCGCCGCGATGAAGCCGGTGCTCCACAGGAACACGAAGGTCAGCGGCGCAGCGCGGATGGCGAGATCGGCAAGGATGGTTTTCAAAAGGCAATATCCGGCAGGCAGGTCTTTGCCGGCGCGCGCCGCGCAAAACCGGTACCCACGCGCGCGGGTTTACCGGACTGCTGGCGCAAAGTCATTGCGCCTTGTGTTGATCCGGGCCATCAATCGGGCGAATAAATGCCCGTGCGACTCGTGGCGAAGGACGGAGACCGGAACGATGGATGTGCGTGCGGCAGTAGCAGTCGAGGCGGGCAAGCCGCTGGAAATCATGACGGTGCAGCTTGAAGGCCCCAAGGCCGGCGAAGTGCTGGTCGAGATCAAGGCAACCGGGATCTGCCACACCGACGATTTCACGCTGTCGGGCGCCGACCCCGAGGGCATCTTTCCCTCAATTCTCGGCCATGAAGGCGCTGGCGTGGTGGTCGATGTCGGCCCCGGCGTCACGTCCGTGAAGAAGGGCGACCACGTCATCCCGCTCTATACGCCGGAATGCCGGCAATGCCCGTCCTGCCTGTCGCGCAAGACCAATCTCTGCACCGCGATCCGCGCCACCCAGGGCAAGGGCGTGATGCCGGATGGCACCTCGCGCTTCTCCATCGGCGGCAAGCCGATCCATCATTATATGGGCTGCTCGACCTTCTCGAATTTCACCGTGCTGCCGGAAATCGCGGTCGCCAAGGTGCGCGAGGACGCGCCCTTCGACAAGATCTGTTACATCGGCTGCGGCGTCACCACCGGTATCGGCGCGGTGTTCAACACCGCCAAGGTCGAGATCGGGGCCAAGGCGATCGTGTTCGGGCTTGGCGGCATCGGGCTGAATGTAATCCAGGGGCTGAAGCTTGCGGGCGCCGACATGATCATCGGCGTCGACATCAACAACGATCGCAAGGCCTGGGGCGAACGCTTCGGCATGACGCATTTCGTCAATCCGAAGGAGATTGGGAAAGACCTTGTGGCCCATCTCGTCGACATGACCAAGACGCCGGCCGACCAGATCGGCGGCGCCGATTACACCTTCGACTGCACCGGGAACATCACCGTGATGCGCCAGGCGCTGGAAGCCTGCCATCGCGGCTGGGGTGTCTCGGTCATCATCGGAGTCGCGCCGGCAGGCGCCGAAATTTCCACGCGGCCGTTCCAGCTGGTGACCGGCCGGGTCTGGAAAGGCACCGCCTTCGGCGGCGCGAGGGGCCGCACCGACGTGCCGAAGATCGTCGACTGGTACATGGACAAGAAGATCGAGATCGATCCGATGATCACCCATCTCTTGCCCCTGTCCGACATCAACAAGGGCTTCGACCTGATGCACAAGGGCGAGAGCATCCGCAGCGTCGTGGTCTATTGACGCTGCGGAGGGTCGGCGGCGTTGCCGCGCAGCGGCGCCGCCAAGGCTTCGCCGTTATGCGGCGTCGCTGGCCGGTTCGGCTTCGAGGCGGTGGATGTGGCCGGTGAATTCCTTCACGCGTTCGCGTATGGTGCCGGCCTGGCGCGTCACCTCTCCGGCCGCCTGGCTGAACTGCGCGATCGCAATCGCGCTTTGCGACATCACGGCCTCGATTTCTGAAACGCTCTGAGCGAGACGTCCCACCCCGAGCGTCGCACTATTGACGTTGCCCGCGATCTCGCGCGTCGCAATCGCCTGCTGCTGGACCGCCGACGCAATGCGCGTATGCGAGGCGTCGAGCTCGCGGATTACGCCGTCGATCGTCTGAATTGCCGCGACCGAGCGGCTGGTCGCCTCCTGGATCGCTGCGATCCGGCTGGCGATGTCTTGCGTGGCGCTCGCGGTCTGGGCAGCGAGCGCTTTCACCTCCTGCGCCACCACGGCAAATCCGCGGCCCGCCTCGCCCGCCCGCGCCGCTTCGATGGTTGCATTCAACGCCAAGAGATTGGTCTGGCTGGCGATCGCGCTGATCAGTTCGGTGACCTTGCCAATCTCGTCGGCAACGGCGGCAAGCTCGTCGATGGTAGCGCTGGCGCGCTCTGCCTCTTCCACCGCCGTACTCGCAAGATGCAGCGACTGGGTCGCGTTGGCCTCGACCTCGGTAACCGTCACCGCCAGTTCGTCGCCGGCCTGCGCCGCGAGCCGAACGCGCCCAGAGGTGTCCTCAGCGGTCACCAGCGCCGTCGAGGTCTGAGCTTTGGAGCGTACCGAAGCCGCCTCCAGCGTGCTGGCATTGCTGTGCAACACACGGGCGGCCTCGTGGAGAAACGCGATCGATTGAGACATTTCCTGCTCGAAAACCTGCAACAATTCCTCGATCGACTTGGCCCGTTGCCTGGTCTGGGTCAGGTCGCGACCGCGCTGGTCGAAAACGCACCGGAGCTGCTCGGCGGCCTGTTCGGCGGCATTGCGTGCCGTCTGCGCCTGCTGAAACGCCGTACGGATGGTCCAGGCGATGCCGGCGAGCATCACCGTCTCCACAACGACGACAAAGGCGTGCAGCGCAACGCGGCCATAGTCGGTACCGCCCGGATAAATCGCCGCGGGAAAGAGCTCGTTGAAGCCGAGATGCTGTATGGCGATCAGGCCGGCCGCGAGCAACAGAACCCGCAGATCGCAAAAGCCCGATAGCATCGCCAGAACCGCAAAATAATAGAAATGGGTCTCCACCTGCCAGGGATGCCCCTGCATCAGGAAAACCAGAAGCGAGGTTTGGGCGATCAGGACCATGGCGAGCGCCGCCGCAACGGAACCAATCGGGCGCCCTGCAAGCATCAGACAGGCCGGCGCCGCCGCGAAAAACAGTGCGAGGGCCGTGACCGCCAGTACATCAAAGCCGCGCAGACCCGCAAGAACGGCAAGAACGGGCACATGAATGAAGGCGAGTCCGCATAGCGCGATCGCGACGAGCCGCTGCAGGCTTTGCAGACTATCGATCTTGGTCATGGCTTCACTTCGCGCCGCGGCAGGCACGCGGCCAGCATGCGCGGATCGAGCGCCGCAAGCGCGCCCTGCCGGGCGATCCGCTCGGAGAAATCCACCCGGTCCGGTTCGGCAATGACGATGAAGGGAAAAGCCCCGAAGCGGACAATCCGGCCGCCCGCTTCCGCGACGCGCAGCATCGCCGTGTCAGCGGTTGTCCAGGGCGCGAAAAGGATTGCGACGACTCCGCCGGCAGCGGCATCCGCCGGCCGCTCAAGCCCTCGGATTTGCACAAGCAGAATGGCGCCCAGCAAAACGGCGAGGACCGCACCATCCAGGCATCGGCCATTCTTGGCCAAAATCATTCTTCCCACCCAAAATACTTGCTTCTAATAGGATTTGACCCGTTTCCAGACCATTAACGATGCATCGCAGCAGCACGGCAAAAGGAGGCCTGTGCAGGCCGGCCCATGCTTGATCCGTGTCAATACGGCGCAGGCAGCTTGGCCTATTTTTCTCTGAAAAGGCCGATGGAGAGGATCATGAACGCAAGCGATGTCATGACGGTGCGCGTCGTTACCATCGAACCGGACGCAACCGTGCAGAATGCCGCCAAGCTGATGCTGGAGCGCGGCATTAGTGCCTTGCCGGTCGTCGACAAGACGGGAAATCTCGTCGGCATCATTTCCGAGGGTGATCTGATCCGCCGCGCCGAAACCGGCACCGAGCGCAAACCATCCTGGTGGCTGACGGCGATTTCAGGCGCGGACCAGCTGGCCTATGATTTCGTGAAATCGCACGGCACCAAGGTTTCGGACGTTATGACCAGAGACGTCGTGGTTGCAAAGCCCGATACCCCGCTCAATGAGGTGGCGCGCCTTCTCGAAAAGAATCGGATCAAGCGGGTTCCGGTTGTCGAGGGCGACCTTATCGTGGGCGTTGTCAGCCGGGCCAATCTGCTGCAGGCGCTGGCCAGCGCCAAGCCTCGCTCCGTCAGCGCCCAGCCGTCGGACTCAGAGTTGCGCGATATCATCATCGACAAGATCGCAGCCCAACCGTGGTCACATCCCGCCCTGCTCAATCCGATCGTAACCGACGGGGTCGTCGAGCTCTGGGGCATGGTGCTGAACCAGACCGAGCACGATGCGGTGCGGATTCTGGTCGAGGAGACCCCGGGAGTGCGCCGTGTCAACAGCCATCTTGCGGTTCGCCCCATGCCAAGCGGTATCTGACCACAGGCGAACAGCCGCGGCCTTCCGATGCCCAGAAGAAGGTGCGCCGGTGCGGCGGCCCGGCCGCGCGGCTGGCACGCGTCGGCACGCCGCCGTATGCTTAACGGATTGAAAACCGGATTTCGTCAAAGTCCTGCCCATCTGAGGCCGTTGATGGCCTTCAGTAGTTGTCAGCGTATTGTTTGCGTTCCGGGGTGGGTATGCGTCGCTTGGGGGTTGCGATTGCGGCCTTGTGTGTTTCGGCCGCGTCGGCGTCTGCCGATTTGCGCATCACGCGCGATCACGGCGGAGAAGTCGAGAAATACAAGGCGAAGTATCGCCAGATTGCGGCGCGCGGCGAGCGCGTCATCATAGACGGCATTTGCAATTCCGCCTGCACGCTGGTGATCGGCATTGTGCCGCACAACAAGATCTGCGTCACACCGCGGGCGAGCCTCGGCTTTCACAAGGCCTATACGATGGTGAACTGGCCGATCAAGAAGAAGGTCATTCACGAGGCCGGAACCCGCGATCTGCTCTCTTACTATTCGGAGCCGGTACTCGACTGGATCGAGCGCAATGGCGGGCTGACGCCGCAGATGAAGACGGTGAAGAACGGCCCCGAACTCTGGGCAATGCTGCATCCCTGCCCGGAGGAATGGTAGGTCACTCGAACATCTTGTCGATTGGCACGCGATAGCCGTTCGCCAACCGGTTGGTTTCGTTGGCCATGCCGGTAACCGCCATCACCTCGCCGAACATTGCGTCCGTCATGCCGGCCTTTCGCGCGGCGGCAGTGTGGCTCGCGATGCAATAGCCGCAGCCATTGGTGACGCTGACAGCAAGATAGATCATCTCTTTCGTCAGTGGATCGAGTGCGCCCGGCGCCATCACCTCCTTGACGCTCTCCCAGGTGCGCTTCAGCAAGGCCGGATCCCGCGCCAGATATTTCCAGAAATTGTTCACGTCCGGCACATTGCGCGAGGTCTTGATGTCGTCGAACACGGCACGAACCTCGGCGGAGGCCTCGTCGTAATTGATGGGAGCTGCCGGCATTTGACTTCCCTGTTGGCGTTGCGATGAAGGCGCTTCACGAACGGCGCATGGTTAACAAGGGTGCGACAATCTGGCCCACCCCGTCACGATCCGGATGGCCGTCCGGCCTTGAACCTACAGCATTTTCGGGTTTCGCGCGCATCGCAAAAGGCTCCCCACCGCGGTGGAAAACAGCGGTGCCTGTTAACCTCTTGCCCTTCACCCGCCACATTTGCATCGGGAATTGTCGCGGTATGCGACGGGGGTTCTGCGTAGTGTTGCGTCGCATTTGATTATTGATTTGTGCGGCAAGACATTTGGGGGGACATATGCGAACAGGATTCGCATCACTCTTGCTTGCGTGCGCATTCTTGGCCGCACATGCAGTCGCTAATCCGGCAAAGGCCAGCCTGGCTCCTGTTGAAGTACACAAAGCGGCGCTCGGCGACCCGGTCAATCGCAGCCGCGATATCGCCTATGAGACCGATCTCTATTGCCTGACGCTGGCCGTCTATTTCGAGGGCGGCTCCACCGACGAGTCCGAAGAAGGCCAGCGGCACATCGCGCAAGTCGTGGTCGAGCGCGCCAAGGCCAACCGAAAAATCTGGGGTGGCAACAAGATTTGTGACGTTGTCTTCTATAAGCGCGGCAAGGTCTGCCAGTTTTCCTTCGCATGCCTCGCAATTGAAAAGCGCACGGCGCGCGGCGGCAAAGCCTGGGCCTATTCGATGCAGATTGCGCGCGACGAACTTGAAGGGCGCAGCGGGCTCGAGGACCGGCTCCTGCGCTATTACATGAATGCCGCCCTCACCCCGTCGAAAAATGCCTGCCGGTTCCGTAAGGAATTCGTCCCCGTGGTAAAGGCGGGCCGTCATGAATTTTTCCGCGAGGCGACGCGCGCCGAACGACGCGCGCTGGAGCAAGCCGAGCATGAGGAATGCAAGAAATATGAGGCCTCGCTGAAAAAGAAGAAGCAGGCCAGAAACACGAAGACCGCCAAGAGTGCCAGAAAGGACGCCAAACTCGCGAAGAAGACAGCACCTGCGAAGGCCAATAACGCTTTAACTGCGGCCAGGAAGTCCGCACCGGCTGTTGCAGCCGCGAAGAAGGCCGGTCCTGCGGCGCAGAAAAAGGCTGCGCCCCGGGCTGTGGCGAGGCGATAGGCTCGGCGCTCAGTCAGAACGAGTAGCGCTTCCCGACGGCGGTCGGGGCCAGAATTCCATCGCCGAAAGCGCTGGCGAGTGCCGTCATTGCGCGCCAGCCTGTGCAATGACCGGCCGCGATCGTATTCAGGTCGAACTGCCTGAGATCGGCGACGGTTTGCGGGATCACCGCTTCGTTCGCGCCGGACAGATGCAGGCCGCCAAGGATGGCGTAGAGCGGCACATCCGGAAAACTCTGGCGCGCGTGATGCAACACATTAACAATGCCGGCATGCGAGCAGGCTGACAGCACGACAAGTCCTTTGCCCCTCACGTGCACGCCGAGCCAACGTTCGTCGAGAAGGAGTTCGTCGGGCTCCCACCCCTCCCCGTCCAGCGTGCGGCGCACCTGACCGGGATAGCCGCGCTCGTAGTCTGTGACGCGGGGAATTTCTCCGCTGACATGCACCCTGCCGTCCAGCAGCCCGTGCGGCTCGCTGCTGCTCACGACCTTTGCCCCGAAAGCGGTGAGATCCTCGATTGAGGGAATATCCTCCATCTGGCGCAACTGGCCGTTCGGCATTTTCACCGCGCGGCTGCGGAACATGTCCGGATGCGCGTCGAAGAGAATTTCCCGGCCGCCATTGCGCCCGCGGATCATGGTCAGCGCCAGCAGCATGGCGCCCGCATGGTCCCAGTGACCGTGCGACAGCATGATGGCCTCCACGGGCGCGAGATCGGCGGCGAGCCGCGTGACGTTGCGCTCGAAGGCATATTCCTCGGGACCGGTATCGAACAGCATGGCCCGCCGCACGCCGCCGCGCTCGACGGTGATGAGGCAAGACAGCCCATGCGCGGCGCAGCACAGGCACTTGCCGCCCATCGTGCGCACGCCGCGCCGCATCAATCCGGCGCCCTCGCTTTCCACATGCGCGGGCGTCGAGGAGAGCGTATCGGTCGCGTTGTCGACTAGGACGAGTATTTCCAGCGAGTCGACCGCCTCCGGCATGACCGCACTACCAACCCATCAAGGCCTTGGTGCTGACTTCATTGTCTTTCAGGAACTTCACGTAGGCATCGCCCTTGATGACCCGTGGCTCAAGCGACAATTGTTTCGCCTTCTGCTGGTGCTCGGCAGAGTTCAGCGTCTTTTCAAGCGCTGCGGTCAACGTGTCCTGCACATTCTTCGGCAGACCGGCGGGAGCGGCGATGCCGCGCGACACCGACCAGACCTGATTGAACCCCTGTTCCTTGAAGGTCGGCACGTCCGGCAGGAACGGCGAGCGCTCGGGCGCCATCACGCCGAGCACCCGGATCGTCCCGGCACGCGCCTCCTCCGCAACTTCGGAAATATTGGCGCCGAGCACCTGGATATGTCCGCCCAGCGCACCGGTCTTGGCGTCGGCCGTCGACTTGTGATGCACGGTGATCAGCTTGATGCCGTTTTCCTTCTGCATCGAGAGAATGGCGAGATGATCGTCCGAGCCAGCACCGAAGGCCGACACGCTGATGGTTTCGGGCGCCTTCTTTGCGGCCTCCACAATGTCCTTCACGGACTTGAACGGCGAATCCGCTTTCACCGCCCAGACGTTGTAGTCGAGCACATGGTTCATCAGTGGCGTGAAGCTATCGAGGGATTCAGAGCGATTGTATTGGCGATCCAGATAGCCGGCATACATCGACGGTACGTTGAGGTAGCCGATGGTGTAGCCGTCGGGTGCGGCTTTCGCCAGTGCGCCCCAGCCGACCCAGCCGCCACCGCCGGCCCGATTTTCCACTGTGACCGGCTTGCCGAGTACCGCTTCGAGATCTTTTGCCAGCATGCGCGCGGTGATATCGGTGCCGCCGCCTGCGCCGTAGGGTACGATCAGCGTGATCGGGCGTTCGGGATATTGCGCAAGCGCTGGCGTCGAACCGGCAAAAGCGATCAAGGCAAGCGCGAATGGCATAGCGCGCAGCGAAGCGGCAATCATGGCGTCCTCCCGTCCGCCGCTTGATGCGGCGTTACAGGTTCAAGACTGCGCCCGCCTGATCGGCCCTGCAAGCGCAAACGACGCCGCCCGGCAAATCATGCAAGCCCGCAGGCGTGCAAATTCGACAATCAGAAATCCAGCTTGTCCTGCACGGCCGCGATGCCAGCCTTGGCGCAGGCGTCATCGGCATCCCCGCCGGGCGCGCCGGACACGCCGACCGCGCCGACGGTGACACCGGCCGCCTCGACGCGCACCCCGCCGCCGAGGATGACCGCGCCCGGCAGATTGCGCAGGCCCGCCTGCGCCATGCCCGGCCCGCTGATGCCGACCAGATCGGTGGTGTTGGTGCGGAAGCTGACCGCGGTCCAGCCCTTGCCCGCGGCGGTCGCGGGCGTATGCGGTCCGGCGAACCGGTCACGCAGCATTACCTGGGTTTGGCCGAAGCGATCGACCACCGCGACGGCGACCTGGAAGCCGCGTTTGCGGCAATCCTCAAGCGTTGCCCGCGCGATCTCCAGCGCCAGTTCGGGGCTGAGGCTTCTGTAGGTCACCAGCGCCTCCTGCCCGTTCGCTGGCCGGCAGGCGATGACGGTGAGGCAAATCATCGTCGCGAAGACGAAAGCCGTGCGGTTGCGGATCATGATTACCTCCCTGCATGCTGACTTGCGGGCGCGGAGCGCCGCCGACACTTTCGCACACTTGAATGTGTCATGGCGAGCCGCGCCTTGCGGCGGATCAATTGACGCTCCGCCTTCGCGGCCGCACAGCAGACCGCCCGCCGCTCTATTGCCCTGGCACCCCGATCGAGACCGGCCGCACCGGCGAGCCCGAGCCGCCCTTGGAGCGCAGCGGCAGGATCATGGTGCAGGACAGCCAGACCCGGTCCTTCGCCAGTTCGCCGAGATTGGCATTCTGGATATTGTGGATGCCGGCAACCACCAGATTGTGGTGATGGATGGCGAAGGGCAAACCCGGCGGCGTGCCGGGCGCGGGATCCGCCTTGCCGATCAGCATGCCGTCCGGCACCGGATCGGTGAACGGATTGTCGAGCGCGACCAGCACGATCTGCTTGCCTTCGATGTATTTGGCAGCATCGTAGGAGAGGCCCGGCCCCTTGGTGTAATAGGTCTTGGCGGTATCGGGATCGATCCAGCCGTCGCCCCAGCCGGTGTAGATATAGAGCACATCGCCCGGCAGTAGACCGCGCTTGTCCAGTCCCTGCGCCTTCAGCATCGCCTCAATATCGGCGGCCGTCACCAGCGCGCCCGGCTCCATCGGCTTACCCTTACCAAGATGGGTCCTGGCGTCGAGCAGGATCGCGGTGGTGAGGATGGGCGGCACCTTCTCGATGCCGAGCTTCTGCAGCGGCGAATCCGGCGTCGGCTTCACCTCCTGCTGCCTGAAGCCGCCATAATAGGTGGCGCGGCCGGAGGGAAATTCGCTCTTGCCGTCCCAGGCTTCGGGCAGCACGGCGAAATGGCCGAGCGCATCCATCTGCGTGCCCTGTGCGCCGGGTTCCCCGCTTACCGTCTCCTCGCCGTTGAAGGCGTGGCGGGTGCCGGGAATGCCGACGGTCGGCCGGTATTTCTCGACCAGCGGCGTGCCGAACGGCGATTGCGGCATGGTGTTCGAACGGATGTGCGAAATTTCGTAGGCCTTTGCCTTCGGATCGGCGAGCAGCGGCGCACAGCGCGCCCAGGTGGCGGGACCGAGATTGTTCGCCATGCCGATTTCATCGCCCGCCGGCCAGCGCGATTGCGCGGCGGCGGAACCACAAACCAGCGCAAGACCGAAAAGAGTGAGACCGATCCGTCGCATCGTTGCACCTCGTGATTTGCGTCCCGGGACCGATTGGACAACAGCGTCGCAGGCGCTTCAAGTCCGGGAACCGCGCGCAGCCCCGGCCGTTTGCTCGAAAACGATCCAAATCTTGCGACGATGGTAACGGAGCCAAGCATGCAGACGCCGAACGACCGCATTCCGCCCGCCGAAGCAGCCCAGCCCGATCCGCAACTGCACCCCTCCCATGGCCGCGCGGGCATCGGGCATATCGCGATGGTGGCGTTCGCTTGCGTGGCGGTAATCGCAATCACGATCTACGGCCTTGGACGCCCATCGCCGACGGACGGATTTCAGAATGCTTCGGCGCCGGCAGTCGAGGAAACAACAGGCGCCGCGACACCCGCCGAACCGGAAACACCACAGGCAGGCGGCGAAACGGCGGCACCTGCTGCCGAAATTCCGGCACCGCCGCCTACGGTTGAGGAGCCCGTCCCGCAACTGCAGAAGCCGGGCGCGGTCGAGGACGACGCGAACCGTTGATCCTTGGCGCGTTGCCCTTGATCCCGATCAAGGCGGGTTACGGCGCGTGTTGTCAGATTTCCTTCGAAAAAGAGATTCGGGAGGAAATACCATGACCGCCACCCGGGTACACTGGCCCGCGATCCGTTCGCTGATCGAATGGTTCAAGCCGAGCCCTTATCAGCGGGATCTGGACTTTCTCGAGAAAGCACGCGGCGAGGAGATGGAACGGCTACGCGCCCATGTGCGCGCACGCCCTGAGGATTTGCGCTGGCTGGTCGGGCGCGAGCCGGACTCGACTGAACTTCTCTGTCACATGATGGCGGCGACGGGGATCGAAGAACGCCGCGTGCCGAAAACCTCGATGCGCGAACTGGAAGAAAATTGCGCAAACTGTAACGCAAAGCTGCATTGCGCCGACGAGATCGGCCATGGCCGCGCCGCGCAAAGCTTTGCGGATTATTGCCCGAATGCGCCGGTGCTGAAGCGGCTGCAGACGTAACGGTCTCTGGACACTCCGGGCAGGAGCTGCGCGCGCCGGTCCCCGGCGCGCGCAGACTGTTTTTATAACCCCAAGAAGGCCAAGCGTCGGCGATCGAATGGCCGCCATAGACGACATTACGCTGCCGGCGCCGGGAAAAAACGACGGATCATTTCCGGATCGGTGATCGCAGGCCCGATCTCGAGCGCGAGAATGATGGGTTGTGCATGCTGCGGGAAGCGTTTCACCATTGCGTCGACGATTGCTGCACGCTGCACGAACGGCTGAGCCACCTGATCATAGTAGCTCAGGTACTCTCTGTTGTCGTCATAGAGCGACGCATTGCCTGTGAAGCCGTGGCCTGGCACGACGGTTGCGGGGCGGCCGAACCGGTCCTCCATGGACTTGATCGCCGCGATCCATGACCTCGGATCATTCAGGTCCGCCAGATACATGTGAACCTTGTTGAAGATCAGATCGCCGGTGATCGCCAGATCCATCTTGGGAACGTAGAATGCCGTCGCGCATTCCGTTTCAGCCGGCGGCAAATCATGCCATTCGATCGGCTCGCCGTCGACCGTGATCGATCCGTCGAGCGGTTCTATCTTTGGCAACGTCGCGGGAATGTCGCCGGGATACTGTGTCTGCCAGCGGATACGTTTGGCGAGGAAGTCTCGGTGGATTTCCTTGATGACGCCCTCGCGCGCATAGGCTTTCACGCCGGGAAAAGCGTCGAGGACGGTCCCGAGGCCCCAGACATGATCCGGGTGGGCATGGGTGATGAGCACCTTTGTCAGCTTGCGCTTGGTGTCCCTCAATTGTGAGACAAGCTTCTTTGCATCGCTGATCAGAAACTGAGCGTCGATCAGGACCATCTCGGTCGGACCGGATACGATCACCGAGTTCGGTGCAAAGGCGCCTTCACTTCCGGTATAGACACTGTACTGCATCGATCTCCTCCCTGGAGTTTGGTGAGTTCATTTTTGTGATCCATGCGTGCCGCAAACCTGCGCCGGTTTCGGAAACAACTGAGCGCACCCGAGGCCGTCGCGCGGCACGCAACGATCCCGCGCTTTGCGGGCAATCTGGACCGATGGGACCGTTGGCTGCTCGGCGCGCTATGTCTTGTTCGGGACCATCTGGAAATCGGGCATGGCGCCGAGCTCGCGCAAAAACGCGAGATTGTCGACAATCACCTTGTCGGCGTAGATCCGGCCCTCTTTCAGATAATAGATCGAAATCCCGTGCAGTTGGATCAGCTTGTGGGTTGGCGTCTCGCCTGCGAAAGAGGCCACATGCGTCCCCTTGCCCGTCCAGCGCACCGCGACCTTGTTGTCTTCCGCGACAATCTCGTCGAGCACGAAATGCCAGTTCGCAAACGAGCTGTTGTTCTTGCGAACGATTGCCTTAATCCCCTCAATACCGGGCGGCAGGCTCGGATCTTCGAAAGTCAGGTTGGGGTCGAAAATTTCATCCAGCACGTCTTCGTGCCCGCCGGAAAAGCCTTCGTTAAACAATCGCTTAACCACAGCAACGTTGTCAGTGGTGCTCGCCTTGAGCATTGTCACCCTCCCAGAGTCGACGGGCTCCTGTAGTTCGGCCCGCTGAATGCGCGGGCGCATTCAGGCCTTTCCGGGCTCCGCCAGTTCAGTGTGTATTAATGAATGCCCCTCGATGACGCGCTGCATTCCTCCGTTACAAATGCCCGGATTGGATCGGGGCTTGCAGGAGACACCAGGCACACAGCGCAAGACTTGGACGGCAGCGCAAATTATTTGGGCAAATGCGCAATTCTGTATCCCGACGGGGTACAGCCAAACGCCCGTCTGAAATGTCGATTGAAATGGCTCAGATCGGAAAATCCGCTTTCGAAGCAAATCTCCATGATGCCGCGGGCCCGATGGGCGGGGCTCGCAAAGAGCTTTGCAGCATGGTTCAGACGCACTTTGCGCAAGTAAAGACCGACAGTGAGCCCGCGGCTCGCAAACAGGCTCTGCACATGCCGCTCGGACATGCCAAGCTCTGCACCGATGATCGCTGCATTCAGCGGTGAACGGAAGTTGTTGTCGATAAACCCGCAGACCGCGCGCCACTGTAGTTCCTTTCGGGTGGCGTTGAGCGGATGATCCAATACGAACGGGCGACACGCCAGCGAGAGCAACTGGCAACAGGCTTCGCCGACTTCGTGATCGAATCTCGTCCAGTCACCGTGTTCCGCCTGAGCCCAGAACTCGCGGATGAAATTGGCAAACAACAGACCGCCTCCGCCGGAGCCTGATATCCGCTGCGAAACATAATCCTCGACGTGAAACAGCTTGTGATCGAGGATCGTGCGAGGGAGCTTAACGACGATAATGTCAGTCGGCTCTCCAAATGAGATACTATAGGGCCGTGTCGTATCGACCAGGGTGAAGTCATTCGGCTCCAGTACAGCTTCCCGTCCCGCTTGCGCATTCCGGCTGACGCCGCTGAGCTGGAAGTGAACGATGATGTTGCCATCGCTCTGGCTGGAAATGTGCTTCTGCTCATGCGCGATAGCGGCTCCAAGCGACTCGACTCGCGATAATTGCAGCCCATCAGTAGCCGGCATCGATCTTATGAACGCGGCGAAGCGATTGCTGTCTGCGGGCTTGACAGACTTGCCTGCAAACTCGCGGGACAAAATCTCGCTCCATCGGTCGAGACAGTGCGGGTCGGTTGAAGACACCCGGTGTTCATTCAACGCCAACGGAGTGCTCCCCTGCTATTCGACATCGGGGCGAAGCAATGCGGCAGCCTTCGAATGGGTCAGGCTCGAAACCAACGACCGCGGCCCGCCTAAACTCTTCCTTCCGACCAACTTATGTTACAATTGATGTGCAATTCATGGCAAGACGGGCACGGCCGTTCGCGGATGTGCCCGTCGAGCGATATTTTTGTTTGGCGATTTGACCCGCAGATCGTTGTCCGATCCTCACTTCACCCCGAGCAATTCCACATCGAAGATCAGCGTCGCGTTTGGCGGGATCACGCCGCCGGCGCCGCGTTCGCCATAGCCGAGGGCGGGCGGGATGATCAGCGTGCGCTTGCCGCCGACCTTCATGGTGGCGACGCCTTCGTCCCAGCCCTTGATGACACGGCCGGCGCCGACCGGAAATTCGAACGGCGTACCGCGATCGACCGAGGAATCGAATTTCTTGCCCTTGGCGCCGTTGTTGGAGAGATAGCCGGTGTAATGCACCACCGCGGTCTGGCCCTGTTTCGGCTGCGCGCCGGTGCCGGCTTGGGTGTCGATCATCTGCAACCCGGAGGATGTCGTCACCGGCTTGGCGGACTGGGCTGCGGCATCGTCGGTCATGCTCAGAAATCCTGTGGACACGATGCTGAATGTTGCGATCGCCGCGCCAGCGGCGATCAGGTGACGTCGTGAAAAAGCGCGCATCGGTCGTTCTCCTTGATCCGTAACCGACTTTCGGCCGGCCCTTGTAGCCCGCGTGGCGTGAAGCGCAAATCACGAGCGAAAGGCCGGGCGGCAGGTTCTGGCCGCGGGGTGTGTCGGGATGATGGCCTTTGCGCCAGTCGCGCGCCTGACGGCCGCTCTTGCCCGCTGAGGCGGCAAACCATCCGCCCCCTCACTTCACCGCAATCAGCTCCACATCGAAGATCAGCGTGGCGTTCGGCGGAATGTCGGTGCCCGCGCCGGTTTCGCCATAGGCGAGCGCGGGCGGAATGATCAGCGTGCGCTTACCCCCGGGCCGCATGGTGAGGACGCCTTCGTCCCAGCCCTTGATCACCTGGCCCTGCCCGAGCCGGAATTCGAACGGTGTGCCGCGATCGATCGAGGAGTCGAACTTCTTGCCGCGTGCGCCGTCGACATAGAGCCAGCCGGTGTAATGCACCACCGCGGTTTGCCCGCGCCGCGGCGCGCGGCCCTTGCCGGGCACCGTATCGGCATATTGCAGACCGGACGGCGTGGTGGTGGTCATTTGCGGCACCGGCGGCGCGGCGGGCGTCGCGGGATCGCCGGTGCCGGCGCAACCGGCGAGCAGGAGAGCGGCGGCGAAGGCGAGCGGCAGAACGCGGGAACGGGTACGCATGGCATGGCCTGGGCGGTGGGCGACCCGCGACCGTAGCCCGGATCAGGCGTCAGCGAAATCCGGGATTCGCATGCATGGCCCCCGGATTTCGCTACCGCTCCATCCGGGCTACACCGCGAATATCCACATAGGGCGCAATGCGCTGACGCTTATTGCGCTCTACGGGCTACGGACAGGCGCGTTCGCGCACGCGGCTGTCACACACCGAGACGTTGCGCAGATAGCGCGACCATTGCTCGACCTGCGGCTTGTCCGGCTGGAACCGGAACGCCTACTGCACGACGTAGAAAGAGACCCGGCCGGCGATGGCCTTGAGCAGCGTGACCTCGGGCTTGCCGGTCTCCTTGTTGCGCGTGCAGACCTGCAGCCACACGATCACCGGAAGCCCTCGCTCCTCGCCCTGCCCGATCGGACTGGATTGCGCACCCTTGCAGTTCTCGGCCCACAGCTTTTCGAGCCGCTGCTTGTAGGCCTCCGGCGTGACATTGGTCATGCCGAAGAAGATCTGCACCGTGACCATCTCGGTCCAGTCTTTGACGCTCTGGCCGTCCGGCACCATCTCGGTGATCTGCTGGCTGGCATTCTTGTCCTGGAAGCCGACCTTGTAGCCGTCCGGCATGGCGAGAAGCAGGTTCTCGTTCTTCAGCTGCGCATGCGCGGGGACGGAGAAGAGGAGGACAGTGAGGAGGATGGGGATGACGCGAGGCATGGCATTAGCCGTTGGGTTGAAACGATTGACAAAGGCGGTGTGCCGTCCCATCGTGATATCACACTGATATCATCCGCAGGAGGCGGGTATGGTGGACATTCTGGTCCGCAATGTCGATCAGGCGACGGCGGATCGCCTGAAGCAAAAGGCAAAAGCCGAGGGCAAGTCGGTGAGCGACATTGCCCGCGAGGCGCTGACTGCCGCCGCCATGCGGAGCAAGGAAGAGGCCTGGGCGGCTGCGGACGCAATTCGCAAGAAGATCGGCAAAGTCTCCGGTGACTCCACTGCCGACATTCGCGAGTGGCGAGACAACGATGAGCGATATCGGTGAGTCTCGTCGTCGACGCCAGCGTCGCAGTCAAATGGGTTTTGCCAGAATCCGGTTCAGATCGGGCTGTACTGCTCCGCACCAGCGATACCGACATCATTGCGCCTTCTCTTGTGATCGCGGAGCTTGGCAACGCCATCTGGAAAAGTGCGATGCGGGGCGACATGAGCGGGACGGACGCCCAAACCGCGCTCAAGAGCGCCGTTGCGCATTATCACCGGCTTCCGCCCGTCGAAGATTTGATGACGGTTGCGCTGTCCTTTGCGACGGACCTGCGCCATCCGATCTACGATTGCTTCTATCTGGCGCTGGCCGAGCGCGAAGCCGCAACGCTCATCACGGCCGACGAGCGGATGCTCGCCACTGCGAAGAAAACCAAGATCAGGGCGAAGGCGCTTTAGCGGCTTTTGTCGTGGCCGTGGTTGTCGGCCATAGCCCGCATGAAGCGCAGCGCAATTTCCGGGACAATGCAGCCTGTGTTCGCGGCGCCCCGGATTTCGCTGCGCTCCATCCGGGCTACGCCTACTGATACACGCCGCTTGATCGAGTATTCGAACGCCTCATGATCGGCGATGTTTTGCTGAATATTCGATATTGCGTCTTTGATCCGACGATGCGCCCAATTGTTCAATTCGCACTCACGCATCAAGAGCGTCTTGAATGCATGAATTTTCCTACTATCTCCTCCCCGCCGTCTAAGCCATTCAAGGCATTCCTTGTTGAGGAATAGAGCCACCGCAGCAATCACGGTTATGGGTAATAGCGCTGCAAGCCAATCCACTACAAGCTCCCGCTCCCAAGGGCTAGTTTTCGGGCCCTTCAATCAGCCCCCTATCTTGATGCTGTCCGACCCTAGAAAGTGGCGCACCAACGCGCGCCCATATCATTTGCCGAATTTCTATTTCGCTAAAACCAGCCTCTCGCAAAATGTCTAACTGCTCACGCAAGATTCCTGTTTCTTTTTCGAGAATCTGCTTCTGGATAAAATCGTTCTCTAAGATCAGCCGCTCCTTTTCAGCTGCCGACCGATAATCGTGGTCCTTTTTTCTTTCGTGTCGATCTTTGAGATATTCACGCAATTGCTGAAGCGGATTTAGCGAGCCTAAAAATTCCCAGAATCCCGGAGACTGAATCGAAATGCGATTCAGCTGCAACCTATTCTTAGGAAGTATCGCATTTGGTCCATAAACTAAGAACTCTGCGTCAGTAACTCCAACTCGATAGAGTTCATCAAGCCAGAGACTTCGCGGTAGATACCGACGATGCAAGCTTAGATCGAACAAATAAAGGGCCTTGTACGCGCGATCCATGTCGTTCAGAAATTCGGTGATCTCAAAAATTGTCCCGCCGCGAAGTCCTCTAATTTTCAGTGAATGCTCACTGAATTCGCGATCTCGCCTCCCCATCGGCTCCCCCCAATTTTTATCCCTCACACCGGCAAATTGTCGTGCTTCCGCGCCGGCATCTCCACCTTCTTGGTCCGCAGCATCGCCAGCGCGCGTGCGATGCGCTTGCGTGTCGAGTGCGGCATGATCACGTCGTCGATATAGCCGCGCTCGGCGGCGACGAAGGGTGACAGGAATCGCTCCTCGTATTCCTTGGTGCGCGCGGCAATGGTGTCGGCGTCGCCGCCGCGGAAGATGATCTCCACCGCGCCCTTGGCCCCCATCACCGCGATCTGGGCCGACGGCCAGGCATAGTTGAGATCGCCGCCGACATGCTTCGACGCCATCACGTCATAGGCGCCGCCGAAGGCCTTGCGGGTGATGACGGTGACCAGCGGCACCGTCGCCTGCGAATAGGCGAACAGGAGCTTGGCGCCATGCTTGATCAGCCCGCCATATTCCTGCGCGGTCCCCGGCAGGAAGCCCGGCACGTCAACGAAAGTGACGATCGGAATCTCGAACGCATCGCAGAAACGCACAAAGCGCGCGGCTTTCCGTGACGCATCGCTATCGAGCACGCCCGCGAGCACCATCGGCTGGTTGGCGACAAAGCCGACGCTGCGCCCGGCAATGCGGCCGAATCCTGTGACGATGTTCTTCGCAAACGTGGCTGAGATTTCGAAGAAGTCACCCTCGTCCACGACCTTCAGGATCAGCTCCTTCATGTCGTAGGGCTTGTTCGGGTTGTCGGGGATCAGCGTATCGAGGGAATTGTCGATGCGGTCGGCATCGTCGAGCGAGGGCCATTCCGGCACGCCGGCCGTGCAGTTCGAGGGGAGAAAATCGATCAGCCGGCGCATCTGCAGCAGGCACTCGACATCGTTCTCGAACGCGCCATCGGCGACCGAGGATTTGGTCGCGTGGACCGAGGCGCCGCCGAGTTCTTCCGCCGTCACTACCTCGTTGGTGACGGTCTTCACAACGTCCGGGCCGGTGACGAACATGTAGCTCGTGTCCTTCACCATGAAGATGAAGTCGGTCATCGCCGGCGAATAGACGTCGCCGCCCGCGCACGGGCCCATGATGACGCTGATCTGCGGGATCACGCCCGAGGCGATCACGTTGCGCTTGAACACCTCGCCATAGCCGCCGAGCGCAGCCACGCCTTCCTGGATGCGGGCGCCGCCGGCATCGAACAGGCCGATGATCGGGGCGCGCGCCTTCAGCGCCATGTCCTGCACCTTCACGATTTTCTGCGCATGGGTCTCGGAGAGCGAGCCGCCGAACACGGTGAAGTCCTTGGAGAACAGGAACACGGTGCGGCCGTTCACGGTGCCCCAGCCGGTGACCACGCCGTCGCCCGGGATCTTGGTCTTCTCCATCCCGAATTCGCTGGAGCGGTGCTCCACGAACATGTCGAATTCCTCGAACGAGCCCTTGTCGAGCAGGAGTTCGATCCGCTCCCGCGCGGTGAGCTTGCCGCGCTTGTGCTGCGCCTCGATGCGGGTCTGCCCGCCGCCGAGCTTGGCGTCCTTGCGGCGGAGGTCGAGCTTCTCAATGATGTCTTTCAAGTGTGTCCCCGTGCCTTGGAAACCGGCCGGGACAAGGGATAGCACGGGCCGGGAACGGGCGTCACGCGGGGGCTTGGACGGCCGCGGGCGCCTTGTTGAACGCCCGCAATCCCATCGCGATGGCGATCAGGATCACCCCGGCCAGCAGCACCGAAAACGCATTGGCGCCGAGGATCGAAAACCATTGCGTATAGAAGTGGATGCCACCGAACACCGCCGCGACATTGACCACCCAGCGCCGGCCGGCCCGCACGCCCCAGACCCCGACCGCGATCAGCGCGACCGCCCAGCCGATGGAAAACACCCAGTCCGGGATCACCGCGCCGCGTGCCGTGAAGCTCGGGCCGCCCATCACGTCGTTCTGGGTAAGGTAACGGTAAAGCCGCAGCCGGTCGCCCCAGAGCGAGCCGATCCAGAAGCCGAAATTGACCAGCACGATGGCCATCCGCGCGGCGGTGAGCGCGATCCGTTCATAGTCAGCGCGGACGCGCAGCGAGATCAGGTAGAGCACCAGCGCCAGTGCGGAGAAGATGACGATGGTGAGCGTCGGTTCCTGGATCGACAGCGAATACATCGCATGCACATAGCCGGTGCGGGCGCCGAGGCAGCCGGCGAGCGACACCACCGAGAGCGCCGCCATCAGGCTGGAGCGGGCGAGGATCGCGGTGCCGGTGAACACTGCGGTTACGAACAATGCCGCACGCAGCGAACCGTCGTCGTAAACAAGCAAGCCTCCTGCTCCGGTCAGCGCGCCGATGATGATCAGGGTCTGCGAGAGCAGGCTCATCACCTCGCCCCGCATTCCAAGCAGCGCGAGACCGAGCACGAACACGCCGCCACCGATGATCGCGGCCGCCACCGCGGAGAACTGGAACGCGGTCAGCAGGATCGCGACCGCGCCGGCGCTCGCGGCGATCACGCCAAAGCCGGTCAGGATGTTGAGACCGAGATGGCCGGTCTCCTCCGCGGCCAGCGCCTTGAGGCGATCGGCTTCGGCAGGGGTGAGCTTGCTCTGCTCAACAAGTTTTGACAGGTCGAGTGTTAATTTCATCAAAAAATTCCACTGCAAAGTCAGCAAGTCTATACCAAAGTCGGCAATTCCGGCCGATCGCGCTTTGCGTCAACTTGCTTACATCCGCGTCGTGTTATCGGAAACGGATTTGTACCCGGAGATTTGCCATGAGCGCCGAAAAGACCAGAGCCCGCCTCGCCACCCCGACCGACCTCGGCGGCAACGCCACCAAGGATATCTCAGGCGCACTGAACGCGCTCCTCGCCGATACCTTCGCGCTGTATCTGAAGACCAAGAATTTCCACTGGCATGTCTCGGGGCCGAATTTCCGCGATTTCCATCTGATGTTCGACGAGCATGCCGACCAGCTCTTCGCCATGACCGACGAGATCGCCGAGCGGGTACGCAAAATCGGCGGCACCACGTTGCGCTCGATCGGCGACATCGCGCGCCACCAGCGCATCGCGGATAACGATGCGGCCTATGTCGATGCACAGGACATGCTGGCCGAATTGCGCGAGGACAACCAGAGCTGCATTAAGGCGATGCGCCAGGTACACGAAATATGCGACGAGCACGGCGACGTCGCCACCGCCAGCCTTCTGGAAAACTACATCGATCAGGCCGAGAAGCGGGTATGGTTCCTGTACGAAGCCGGCCGGGCCGCGACCGCGACGGGGCAATAGCAACCGCCCATCATCCATTATGTGCATTAGAGCGGGATGAAATCAGGTTGAATCGATTTGGGATTCCCAAATCGGAGCGTTTCTGATTCACCATGCTGGCTGGGATGGAGGCCAGCATGGATGGGCAAACCGTACTCTGAGGACCTTCGAAAGCGCGTGG